>Ga0209656_10003490_pt1 | contig 10171 bp, 3 predicted proteins | sample BogFormECP12_OM2_FD_188239 | JGI IMG/M metagenome (GOLD analysis project Ga0209656, IMG submission 188239) | Bog forest soil microbial communities from Calvert Island, British Columbia, Canada - ECP12_OM2 (SPAdes) (version 2) | ecosystem: Environmental > Aquatic > Freshwater > Wetlands > Bog ... | reverse complement strand
CCCGCGCAACTGGACGGCGGTGCTCCCCGGGGGAGCCACACGCGGCGTGTCGCTCTTCGCGGCAAAGCCGGACGACAAGACGATCTGCGTCCACCCCTTGGGACAGCTCACGGTCCGGCAAACGGTCGTCCCGCTTTCCACGCCGATCACCAAGTTCGGCAGCGCTCGGCCATCAGACGGTGACGAATTCGACATCACGACCGCGACCCTCACGCTGGCCGGCGGGCAGGTCACGCCGGTCACCACGAGCGAGGTCACCGATTCGTTCGCGCGGGCACAGTACGAAGACATGACCGACGGCGAAAAGCTCGCGGCCAAGTCCTACGAGCCCTTCCCCTGCGGGGTCACGCTCGGCGACCCGATGGTTGAGGCCGGCGCCGTCAGCACACTGGATGTCCACTACGACACGCAGGTCATCGACGACCTCTTCTTGCCCGCACGTTCGGGACCGAGGTACCGCATGCCGCTGGATCTTCAGAACGCGCTGGCGCGGCAGGGTGCGGGCGCGCAGTCGCCGGTGCGCGCAACGGGTGACGCCAAGTACAAGTGGCCTGGGATGACAAGCCCGATCGCGACGCTCACCCCCGGGTTCGTGGTCACCAGCGTCGACGACCTGTCCGTCCGCTACGACATCACCGGCGGCGAGACGGCCACTCAGTGGGCGGCCACCGTGAAGCTAGCGGACCATATCGCACAGCATCCAGAAGATGCCGGACGACTGCAGGTGATGCCGCTCCACGAGGTGCCGGTCTGATGAGCGATCCGGTACTCGGCCATTATCACTTCCTCCCCTGGGTCCGGTCAGGCCTCGCGCTAGCCGTCACCACTACCGACGACCCGGCGGCTCCCGCCGACATCAGCCCGGAACTCGATGCGAGCCTCACCGTGATCGCGGTGAAGGACGGCAACGCCCAGCCCGGCAAGTCCGCCGGAGTTACGGCCAGGCTGCACGGCCCCGGCGACGTTGCCGGGGTCGATCCGGCGCAGGTGATCAGGACGGAGCCGAGGCATCGCACGCCGAATTTCGAGCCGAACTACATGGCCGGGATCGAGTTCGACCAGCCCGGCTTCCCGTGGTTGTTCACGTCGGCCGCGCCCAACGGCCAGCGGTTGCGGCCTTGGATCGCCCTGGTCGTACTGGCCGCGACGGAATTCACGATTCCGCAGGATCCGCCGATTCCGCTGCCACGGATCGAAGTAACCGATCTGGCGGCCCTGCCTGACCTCAGCCAGTCCTGGGCGTGGGCGCACGCCCAGGTGACCGGCGACCTTCCGGTGAACGGCCTGCCCGACATCCTCAGCGCCGACCCGGGTCGGGCGACCTCCCGCTTGCTCTGCCCGCGCAAGCTCGATCCGGACACGCATTACACGGCCTTCCTGGTGCCGGCCTTCGAGGCCGGCCGCCTCGCCGGAATCGGCGCGGACGTAAGCACGGCACCGAAGACTGTTCCCGCGTGGCCACCGGCGTCCGGTCAGAGCTCGCTGGTCCTGCCCGCCTACTATCGTTTCGAATTCACCACGAGCGACCGAGGCGACTTTGAGTCGCTTGTGCGGCAACTTCAGCCGCGCGTCCTTGATCCTGAATTGGGGTTCCGCCCACTCGACGTGAGCGACCCGGCGCCACCGGATTTCCCGAGCGCCGGCGGTCCGCTGATGCTCGCCGGCGCCCTGCGACCGCCCCCGCCGCCCGGCTGGACCGAGCCGCCATGGCAAGAACCGGGGAAATCCGACTTCCAGAACGCGCTTACCCCGCTCATCAACCTGACCAGCCCGCCCACCGATGACCCTGACAACCCTGACATCAGCGGCCCGAACAACGGCGACCCGAAGGTCGTGCCGCCGATCTACGGCCGCTGGCACGCGGCCGTCACCTCGGTCCACGCGGACGCGCAGGGCTGGGTCAACGACCTCAACCTCGATCCCCGGACACGCAGCATGGCCGGGACTGGCACGCGGGCGGTCGATCAGCAGCGTGTTCCGCTAATGGCCTCGGCGTGGCAACAGCTTGCCGGCATCGAGCACGCGAACCAGTTGCTTCGCCAGGCACAGCTTGCCCGCGGCGCAATGGCTGCCGCCTATGCCAAGCACTTTCAGCCCGCGGCGGCCGCCACACTCTTGACCTTGACCCAGGCGGTACATTCTAAGCTCGCCGCAAGCCCACTGACGGTCCACGCGACCGTGGCCGGAAGCAGGCTACCTGTGAGCGCACTGTCAGGAGCGTTCCGGCGGGTAAGCCGCCCGTTCGGGCCGATCCGACGGCGGCAGGGGGCGGCCACCGTCCCGCCTGGACAGCTCGTATCGCGAATTAACTCGGGCGGGGTCACGATCATTCCGCCGCCGCACCCGCCCGCCGGCATGGTGTCGCTCGACGACATCTCCGACACGCTCTATCCGCCGTGGGTGCCACCCTGGCTCCGCCCGTTGCTCCGGTACGCCTTCTGGCTCCTGATTGCGCTCGCGATCGTCGCGGCGGCCGTGCTAGGCGTGATCGGCGCGTTGCTCGACATGATCCCGGCCGCGCTCCTCATCACCGCCGTCCTGGTAGTCGCCTTGATCACTCTGGCCTTCCGGCTCCACCGGGCGTGGATCGTCCCCGACACGGTCCGGTTCAAGAACCTTTCCCCGTCCACGGTGGCCGCGACTCCGCCGCAGCCGGACTTTCGCATCATGCCCGCAGGACAGCCGATTCCCCCGGGAACGGGCGGTACGACGGACTCGCCGGACGCGGCCGCATTCCGGTCCGCGGCCGGGCTCCTAGCCCGTGATCTGCAGGCACCGGCTCCCGATCCGCTGCCGCCGACGTCCGCAGACATCCCATCGCTCCGGGCAACGGTGCTGGCCCGCCTCGACCCGGCGGTGACGGTCCCGGCCAGGATGCGAGCGCTGATCCAGATCGGCCCGAGCCTGAACTGGAATCCTGTCGATCCGATCGCGCCTGTCATGGCGTACCCGGAGTTCCCGCAGCCGATGTACCTTCCGCTGCGCGACCTGTCGCAGGACTATCTGCTTCCCGGCCTGAAGTTCGTCCCGCCGGACACGCTGACGCTGCTTGAGACCAACGAGCAATTCGTCGAAGCCTACCTGGTGGGCCTCAACCACGAGATGTCCCGTCAACTGCTGTGGAACGGCTTCCCAACCGACCAGCGGGGCAGCTACTTCCGGCAGTTCTGGGACGTGAGCGCGTATGTGCGGACCCCAGCCGATCCCGCCGACCCGGATGCGCTCAGGGAAAGGCTGCGCGATATCCGCCCGATACACCAGTGGCTCACGCGCCAGCCGCTGGGATCGAACCAGAACCGGCCGGAGATCAAGCCAGGAAACCTGGTGCTACTTATCCGGGGTGAGCTTTTGCGCAGGTACCCGAACGCGGTCATATACGCCTGCCGGGCAAAGTGGGATGGCGAAGGGAACCCGCGCGTGCTGTCGGACACCGAACAGTACCCGCTGTTCAGGGGAACCCTCGATCCGGACGTCACGTTCTTCGGCTTCGATCTTAGCGAGGACGCGGCCCGCGGCGGCGACCGCGCTACGGGCGGCGAGCCCGGCTGGTTCTTCGTCTTCCAGCAGCAGCCGTCTGAGCCGCGCTTCGGGCTCGAGCCCGTGGCAAAGGATCCGATCGCCACGTGGGCCGATCTCGCCTGGAACGACTTTGCCTTCACCGCCAGCACCGAAGGCGCGCCGATCTTCGCCCAGACAAACGTCAACCCACAGAACGTGAACCTCGTGATCGGCCCCGACAACGCCGACGACGGCAACAACGCCTGGGGTAAGGACAGCGCCCAGACCGCCTACATCACATTCCGCCGGCCTGCACGGATCGCCGTCCACGCTAGCCTGATGCTGCCGCCGGGAAGCGGGTGACGCCATGGCAGACGCCAGGCAAGGTGTGCCCCCAACGGATCGGCAGATTGGTCGCAGCCGACTGAGCTGTTGGCTTCTCCGCCGTCCGGCCCTGTGCCGCTGCAAGTGGCATTCCAAGCGAATCGTCGAAGGCGGCAGTGTCTTCGGGCCCTACTGGTGGGAGTTCGGCGACGGCAGCACTGCCCACACCGCCACCCCATCCACATCCCGCACCTGCCAGTCGCCGGGCTCCTACACCGCGACGGTCACCGCGGGCGTCCCGCCCGGGTGCCCGGCCACACCCGCCACGGTCACCGTGACCGCGGCGCCGGCGGGGAGCGCGTGATGCCCGTCACAGGGTGTCCGGAATCGGCCGTGCTGGAGGCGCACCCGGGTCTTGCTCCGCTGCAGGTGGACTTCCTGGTGACACTCGCGCCGCCCCTCGCGGCAGGAGCCACCGCGTCCTGCCAGTGGGACTTCGGCGACCACAGGACCGCCCAGACCACCGCGCTGTCCACGTCGCATACCTACCAGTCGGTGGGCTCGTACACCGCGAAGGTCACCGTAAGCGCCGGTGATTGCGCGCCCGTGACAGGTTCAGTCGCGGTGACCGTAACGTCGGCGTGCCCACAGCTGACCGGGCTGACGGCCACCCCTGGGTCGGGCCCCGCCCCCCTGCAGGTGACATTCCAGGCAGCGGTGGACAACCCCTCTGCCATCACCGGGCCCTACCAGTGGGACTTCGGCGACGGCAGCACCGCCCACACCGCCACCCCGTCGGCGTCGCACACCTACCAGTCGCCCGGTCCCCACACCGCGTCGGTCACCGTAGGCGTCCCGTCCGGGTGCCCGGCTACCTCCGCCACGGCCCAGGTCACCGCGGCGCCGGCCTGCCCGCAGCTGACCGCGCTTGCGGTCACCCCCGGCTCCGGTCCTGTTCCGCTTGCGGTGGCATTCCAGGTCTCGGTGGAGAACGCCTCGGGCATTGCCGGGCAATACCAGTGGGACTTTGGCGACGGCAGCACCGCCCAGACCACCACCCCGTCGGCGTCGCACACCTACCAGTCGCCGGGCGCCTACACCGCGTCGGTCACCGTCGGCGTCCCCACCGGGTGCCCGGCCGCGGAAGCCACGGCCACGCTGACCGCGGCACAGGCCGGGGGACCGCTCGCCGCCGACCTCCCGATTCTCTTCCTCCCGGTCCGGCTTGAAACCCGGTTCGGCGCCGGCGACAGCGGGCCCGAACTGTGGCTCCGGGTGTACCCGGGCCAGATCGCGATCGATACGCATGAAGACCCGCTGACCCCCCAGGAGCAGGCCGACGGCGCGGCTTACTGGGCGGCCGTCCAGACAGCGGGAAACGTGCCACCGGATGACGAGACCCTCAAGCGCCCGTGGCGTGACCTGGCCACCTCGCACGGCGCGGCGCGCGCGGCGTGGATCGCGGCCGTGTCCCAGCCCGGCCAGGACTCAGCCCAGGCGGCGCGCGCAAGCACGTATGAGAAGGTACCGACCGCAGAAGCCCTGCCCGACTTCTGGACCGTCGTCGCTTACATCGACGGAGCACCAGCCCTACAGGCAACGGGTGCCGCTATCCGCCGGCCACTCCCGGTCGGGCTCAACCCGCAGGCCGGCAACTTCCCGCCCGACATCCCCGTCGACGAGGGCATGCGCTGGCTGGTGGACTTCGACGAGGCCGTCAACGCTGGCATGGCGCTGAGGATCCCGATCACGGCGCAGCAGCAGGCGCGCGGCTTCGACCGGATCCTCGTCTACGGTGTCCGGCAGCCGGGCGAAGACGGGCCCGGTGACCAGGTCTTCGCGCGGCTGCTCGATCACCACCACTACACCGATGGACTCAGCTTGGCCCCGCAGGGCGCGCCGACCAAGAACACACAGGACGCCGCATCTGTATTCAACCGGCAGGACCCGGGCTTCGAAATCAGCTTCAAGGTGGAACGAATGAGCCCGTTGACGTCCGATCCGGCGGCGGATGGGCGGCGCTCGGCCAGCCTGCTGGGCATCCCGTTCACCACGTTCGACCACATCCGGTTCGCCGACGGCAAGGACCTTTCCGATGCCGAGCACATGGCCCGGGTGCTCTGGCCCGCGACGCTGGGCTACTTCATGACCGAGGTAATGGCCGACGTCTTCACCGCGGACCAGGTCGAAGGCGCGCGCCAGTACTTCCTTGACCACGTGCGCGGACGCGGACCGATCGCGGCGTTTCGGGTCGGGCAGACGCTCTACGGCGTCCTGCCGGCGACCTCGGTCGCGCTGCGGTCGCGCGCGGCTGCCAGGCCGTCAGCCCTGCTTGGTTTCCTGACGACGGCCACGCCGTTGTGGCTGAAAAGCTCCGCGGGGACGCCGAGGGTCGGCGGCAGCTCCGACCCCGACCAGGACCTGGCGGGCATTCTCGGTATGGATGCCAGCTCGATGACTTACCGTTCGCGCTGGGTTCTCGGTGACGATTTCACCTGGAATTTTTTCAACTTTCTGTTCGGCTGGGGGACCTTCAGCACACAGTCACCGTGGTGGCAAGACCACTTCAAACGCGCCCGGGCGCTGCTCGATGAGTTCGGTTACCCCGGCTGGACGCCAAAAATCGCCGCAACCACGCTGGGACCGGATGGTTTCAAATTGGCCTACCCAACCGTCCAGGCCGCACCGCTCTCTGAAACCGCAGGGCTTGCCGATGACGCCACCCTCAGCGATGGCAGCAAGGCCAATTACATCCGCTGGCTGCGGCAAGCGACCGTGGATCAGATCCGGCAAGAGGCCTACCCCGGGCCCAAGCCGACCTCGCTGCTGTACCGGCTGCTGCGGCAGTCGCTGGTCACCGAGTACTTCAACCAGGCGGCCGGCGCCCAGGTCAGGCAGGGCACCTTGCAACCTTCCGAGGTGCGTGAGAAGGAGTTCGTTCACCTCGGCTCACAGCACTCGATTACACGCTGGGAGGTTCTTGACGGGCGCGAGCCACAGACCGGGAAGACATGGTCGGACTACCTGCACGATATCGGGCCCGGGTCGCCGTACGGGCCGCTCGCCGATCTGTTTGCCAGCCTGGACTACCTCGCTGACCGTCCCACCGCCGAACTGGACCGCCTCCTGACCGAGACGCTTGATGTGTGCTCCCACCGGCTTGACGCATGGATCACATCAGTGGCCACGAGCCTGCTACAGGCAGCACGGCAGGAAGGCAAGGGAGGCCCACGGTTGCATGTCGGCGGGTATGGCTGGGTCGAAAGCTTGCGCCCCGCGGCACTCCAGCCGACGGTGACCGGAGCCGAACGTCAAGCCGTGGCGGCCCTCGACCGAGCGCACCCGACCAAGGCGACCGCCCTGCCGCGCGTCCCCGAGCAAGACAACGGCGGATACATCCTTGCGCCCTCGATGGCGCAGGCGACGACTGCGGCCGTGCTGCGCAGCGGCTACCTGGCGCACCGGCAGTCGTCGAACGGCCAGCTGCTTGCGGTGGATCTGTCATCAAAGCGGGTGCGGACCGCCCTATGGATCATCGACGCGGTCCGTCAGGGCCAGCAACTGGCCGCCGTGCTCGGCTATCAGTTCGAGCAGGGGCTGATCGAGGCTGGGTTGCAGCGCTATCAGCAGGCTTTCCGGGACAAGTACCAGCTAGCAGACGGCCAGCTCACGCCTGGGCAGCCCGGTGAGACCGTCGCCGCCAGCGAGGTGGTGAACGGGCTGGCCCTGCACGCAGACTGGACGAACGGCGTGCTGGCGCCTGGTGTGCCATGGGACTCCACGCTCCCGCAGCCCGGCGCAGACCAGAACAAAGCCGTCGAGGTGCTGAAAACCCTCGACGACCTGATGGACGCGCTGAGCGACCTGTCCATCGCCGAATCCGTCCACCAGATCACGCATGGCAACCCAGCCCGGGCTGGCGGAATCCTCGACGCCATGTCCAAAGGAGAACGCCCTCCGGATCTGCGAGTGCTCAACACGCCGCGGGGCGGCCTCGACCTGACCCACCGGGTCGTTCTCCTGCTCGCCGACGGCGGGCAACTTCACGTCGGCTGGCCTGGGCCTGCGCATCCACGCGCCGTGGCCGAGCCGCGGCTCAACGCATGGCTCAGTCAATGGCTGCCTGATCCTGCCCTCGTCAAGTGCTACGTAACGTACACGTCCGCGGGGGCGGCGGTCACACGACCGGTGCTGCTGAGCGACCTCGACATCGGGCCACTCGACCTGCTGGCCATGGCACAGACCGCCGAGGTCGCACAAGCAGGTGAACTCGAGCGTCGCATCCTGTATAAGACTGTGCCACACGGCGCGACTGACGCAGCGATCAGTTTCGCGCTTTCGGCAGGCGCCGACGACGGCAATATCTCGTTTCCCGGCGCCGCGTTCGCCGTCCGCGCCTGGCGAGACCTGGCCCGCGGCGCACGACCGCTGTACCCGGCCGATCTGATCGATCCCGACCGGGCGTCAAGCCCCGCCAATGACGGGCAGGCCGACCTCGCGGAGATCAACCAGCGCGCCGACGATGCCCGCAAGGCGCTACAGAAGGCGATCGATGATCTGAACGCGGCCAGCGGTGGATCTGATGTTTCGATCCATGCGGCCCTCTATCAGGCCAGCTACCTGGGGGTCGCCGGGGCAATCCCGGACTCGGTAGACGAGACCGGTACTGTGCTGACCGGCCGCGTCTCCGCAGTACTCGACCAGCTGAACCAGCGGAAGGCCGATGCCGATTCGACGGCTCTTCCCGCAGCGCGTCCGTCCGGCGCGGTCGTCGTGATCCGGGCGGTTCTCGGCGAGGAGTTCGTGGCGCTTCCCCTCTTCTCGCCTCCCGACAACACGAACCTCCAGCTCGCGTTCGCCGATTCAGCCGCGCTGACCGGCGCCGATCTCGATGCTCCCGCCCGCTGGATGCAGCAACTGACGCACATCCGCCCTGCGGTCTCCCGGCTGGACATGGCTCTCGCCGCGACTCAGCTACTCAACGGCACGCCGCGGCCAGCCTTGACGCTTGCGCAAATCCCCTTCGTAGCAGGCGAACCATGGGTCGGGGGGAAGCTACCGCCGATCCCGCTGCCGCCTGGGCGCCTGTCGGTGGCAGCCATCGCGATGGGTGACTACGCACAAAGCATGTCATACGCAGGCTTGCTCGTGGACGAATGGCCAGAGCGGATCCCGGCCGCCAGCGCGACCACTGGACTTACCTTCCATTACACCGAACCCCAAGCGCGCGCGCCGCAGACACTGCTGCTGGCAGTCTGCCCGGACCAGCGACCGGCCTGGAACGATGAGGCCATCCAGGCCGTACTCGGCGAGACCCTCGACCTAGCCAAGATTCGCACCGTCGACCTGGACAGCCTGCAGGAGGTCGGGCAGATCCTTCCGGCGCTGTATTTTCCCTTCAACCACCAGCAAGAAACGATCTCGGCCGACATCCTCGGCGTCACTGAGACGGGGACACGCTGATGTCATCGATCACCGTGTGGACGAGGCTCGAGCCGCTGCCGCGTGAAGGATCGATGCAGCGCAGCCTCCAGGCGCAGGTCCGCGATCCCGCCTGGATCCTGGCCCGCCAATGGATGACCGGCGAATTCGTAGCCGACGATGCCGGCTCCCCGGTCCAGGCCACCTTGAGCTATGAATCCCGGGACCTGACCGCGTACCGGCCAGGGCCAGACCCTGCCTCGACAGTCGACCTCGATACCGGGCTGCCGCTGGAAACCCACGTCGAGCGAGAAGCCGTACACCTCTATCTCCGCGGATCCGTTCAGCTCGGCCTGCTGTTCCAAGATCTCGCACGAGCCGGCGGCGTCCCCGACAGCGACCTCGAAGCGATCCGGACGGACAGCAACTTCAAGATCCCCGACGCCCCTAGCGATGAACTGCCCGACCTAGTGGCCAGGCAGTTCAGGACACTGGCCGTCGGCCGTGCACCAGACGGGCAGCACGTCTACGCGGCGATCAAGGCAGGCAGTCCCGCTTTGCCGCCATCCGTGACGGCCGCGATCAAGAAGCGGTTCACCGATTATGTCGACGGGCTCTACAGCCAGCCATCGCACGACTCGGCCTGGAACGGCCGGGAACTGCACTTCGACTGCGCGGTCGGCTCCTCAACGCCTGCGGACGACGTCGCCTTGATCGCGCCCGACTTTCCCGGCGATAGCCTTGACTGGTTTGCTTTCGATCCCTCGCCAGTCACTGTGCAGTCGCAGGCACAGACAACAGTTAACACACAAACGGTCAACTTCCTGCCCAACCTCGTGACGTTTCACGGAATGCCAACCCGGCAATGGTGGCATCTGGAAGACGCGCAGACCGACTTCGGTGAACTGGACGCCGACCACGTCGACCT
>Ga0209656_10003489_pt1 | contig 10175 bp, 12 predicted proteins | sample BogFormECP12_OM2_FD_188239 | JGI IMG/M metagenome (GOLD analysis project Ga0209656, IMG submission 188239) | Bog forest soil microbial communities from Calvert Island, British Columbia, Canada - ECP12_OM2 (SPAdes) (version 2) | ecosystem: Environmental > Aquatic > Freshwater > Wetlands > Bog ... | reverse complement strand
GCGCCTGCACCAGATCGTAGAGGACTCGAAGGCAGGCAAGACCAAGTACTCCGCGCTTTGGCAGGCGGACGGCAACAAGATCGTTCGCATGGCACCGACGGAATACATGGGACGCTTCATGCCGGAATGGTGGGACTACGCCATTGCGGATGAGATTCACCAACTGGCTGGCGACACGGCCCAGGGCAATGCTCTCGGCGTGCTCAACAAAACGGCAATACGGTTCCTCGGACTCACGGGAACCCTGCTTTCTGGCTACGCGGATGATCTGTTCAACACCCTGTTCCGCACCGATGCCAGGCGCATGACCGAGGACGGCTACGAATGGGGCTCAACCGGACGGGAGCGATTCACCCGCGACTTCGGGGTGATCGAGACCATTGAGCGCATCACAGTCGAAGACAACGCCTGCTCAAAGAAAACCAAGAAGACGGTCACGATCAAGCGCAAGCCCGGCGCCTCGCCGCTGCTGTTCGGCAAGTATCTGATGGACCACTGCGCGTTCATCGGCCTGGAGGACATCTCGGACGGCTTGCCGAGCTATCGGGAGGAAGTTGTACCAGTGGCGATGGAAGAGCCTCTGAAGACGGCTTATGAGGCGCTCGAAGAGGAGATCACTGCCTGCCTGAAGGAGCACCGGGGAAACAGCAGTGTGGCCAGCACCATGCTGAACGCCCTGCTGGCGTGGCCGGACCATCCGTATGGATTTGGCACTCTCTACGGCTCTGAATTCGACCCAGAAACCAAGTGCCGCGAGTCGTTTGTCATTGCCGAAACGGTGGATCTGGACAAGAACGAATCCTATGCAAAAGAGCGGGCACTGATCGAAGAGGTGAAAGCCCAGCTCGCACGCGGCCGCAAGTGCCAGATATTTGCCGTTTACACCAATAAGCACGACGTAACGGCGCGTCTGGAACAGCTATTTCGCGCTGAGGGAATTCGGGCTGCGATCCTGCGAGCCAGCGTCCCAACTCACCGGCGGGAAGCATGGTACCGTGAACAGCTGCGGCGTGGAATCGATGTCGCAATCTGCCACCCCAAGATCGTCGAGACTGGGCTGGATCTCCTGGACTTTCCAACCATCCTGTTTCACGAGACGGGCTATTCACTGCACACCTTACGTCAGTCCAGCCGCCGTTCATGGCGCATCGGACAGCGACGCCCGGTAGAAGTGAAGTTCTTTGCCTACAAGGGGACAATGCAGGAAGTCTGTCTCCGGCTGATGGGTAAGAAACTCCTCGTTGCGTTAGCAATGGAAGGAAAGTTCACGTCCGAGGGTCTCCAGGCCATCGACGGCGATGACGACATGCTCACAGCAATGGCGCGTGAGTTGGTCGAAAATAAGGGTATCGGGGAGTCCGCCGATAGTGTCTGGCGTGCGCTCGGCCAATTGCGGCCTTCGACGTCGGCAGCGGTCGATCAAGAACCGGAGGAGTGGCCGACTGAGCAGCCGGTGACCGATGCCCCTGCGATGCTGCCGATATCGATCGAGTCGGTTCCGGAGCCTGCCTTCCTGGAGGCTGCAACTTCATCGCGCCGTTCGACACACAGAGATACAACCTTTGGACAACTGTCGCTATTCTGACGCCATTGCGCGAAGCGGATGATCCCGCAGCGACACGTAACTTCAATCGGCCAGACTTCCACGTGCTTAACCTCTCGCCGAGGATCTTTTCGGCTTTCCAAAGACATGGTATTCTCACAGCACCTAAAAAGGTGCTATCCATATGGGCAGACCGATGCTGGACATTACGAGTGATATCCAATCGCTGACGACCTTCCGCCGCCGTTCAGGCGACTTTATGAAACAGCTCAAGAAGAGCAAGCGGCCCGTGGTGCTCACGGTGAAGGGCAAGGCAGCCGCTATCGTGCAGGACGCCGAAGCCTACCAGAGGCTGCTCGACATTGCCGCCCGCGCGGATGCGGAAGAAGGGATCCGCCAGGGTTTGGACGATGTTGCGCACGGCCGCACCCGCCCGGCGCGCGAAGTCTTCGACAGGATTCGCCTCAAACATGGCATACCGCGTTGAACTGACGGATCGCGCGGCTCGCGACCTTGAGCTCCTTTATCTGGAAAAGAACGCGGCGGAGTCTCAAGCGGCCGCCCGGTGGTACAACCGGCTGGAAGAGGCTGTGTCTGCGCTGGGAAGATATCCCTATCGCTGTCCAGCTGCGCCGGAAAGTCGAAAGATGAAACGAAAGTTGTGGCACTTGCTTTACGGTAAGAAGCCCCACATTTATCGAGTCATCTACGAAATCGATGAACAGCAGCAGACGGTGTGGGTATTAACGATTCGTCATGCGGCAAGGCGAAAGGCCAAAGCGTCCGATCTCGCTTAGTGCCTGCCGTAAATTGTCCCAACCACGCCTCTACCGATGATCAGGACTCTCGTCGTGTTCTCCTTATGGTGCGACTGGTAGAGCGTTAGAGGCGGCCGTTGACGCGGCAGCTGCGTTCGCGCGCTCGACGCGTTCCTTGATCGACAACATCATCTTACGTTCCATGATGAAGTGCGCCGGCTCCCAGAAGGCGTAGCCGATGACCCGATCGTGCAACCGTGGTGCGCATTCGCCGCGGCCACGCATGATCAGCCTAGTGGAATGGTCGTCGATGGGCTCGAGGATGAAACCCCACGTACCGTTGGCGCCGCCACCGGGCCGGGCTGCGGGGGGAACATCGCGTGCCGGGACCAAGATCATGGCGCGGTCCGGCTCAAGTACGGCTATTTCCATCCGCCCCACACCGTTGAACTTGTGCTTGGGAGTCATCCAAACCATATCGCCGACTCGGCGCTCCTGCCACTCAGGGACGATTTGCCCGGCGTTCCTCATCTCGCAACCGAGGAGGTTTTCGAGCTGCGTGTAGCTGTAGAAACCGGCGCGATCCTGTCCGATCTGTACGATCCACGGCCAGATTTGCGATGCGGGAGCGTTGATGGTGATGGCGTGCGTAGCATCGCTGCAGGCATTCGGAACCAGCTCGTCGCCGGGCCATGAGCGGCCCAGTTCGTCGCGCGTCATGCCCCAGTGCTGGTGCCATGGCCGCAGAATGCGGTCATAGGCAATTCCCAGGACGGTACCGGCGGCAAGCACCGCGAAAGTTGTTTTCCAGAATCGGCTCATAGGGCCTCCGTGATCCATTGTGACACCCGGGCTGGTGGATATGTAATGGGCAGCTTGCCGTGAAGTATTCATTCTGGACGTCGATAACTAAGAGCGCGCGTTTCGAATTCTCAATCATCAAGCTCGTTGTAGGACAGCCCAAGAAGTGGCAGTTTTCGGTAGTGGTTTGAACTCCCGGCACGAAAAATGCCCCCAACGGTTCGAAGCGTTGAGGGCGGAGATACATATGGATTTAGGTGATCAAATCACAGCACCGGCGTGACCAATTTCGTTCTCTTATCCCTTGATGGAGAACAGGCTTGGCTTGAAGTACTTGGCTTGGCCGACCCGCCGCATCCAGTCCATTTCCTCTGGAGTCATTGGGCCCTTGTCAAGCGCGTCAAACGCGGCAGTTAGATCGGAGGCTGATCTGGGTCCAGCCAGGCAGAGGTCAACCGCCGGGTTCGTCAAATTGAACCGATAACAATCACTCGCCGAGGGAACCTTATCTCCGGCGGGCACCTTGTCTGGTTTCATCAGGTCGCCCCAACAGGTAGCCGTGAACGCCACGATTCCGGGTCTGACCTCAGACGCCGGCAGTTTTGGGAAGATGTCTCGCTCTGCGCCCGGATGCACGGCGTTGTAGCGCACATGAAGGACATCAACATTGCCATTATGGTCGGCCATTGCTGCTGCTTGCGGCCGATTGTGAGTTGAGACAGCGATAGCGCGTATCAGACCGCGCTCCCGAAGCCGCATTGCCTGGTTGAAGATTCCAGGACTGACGTCCTTGTTCCAGAGCCCCAGCAGAAGAATGTCAGCGTGATCCATGCCAAGCGACTTCAGGGCGCGCTCCAGGCTCCACTGGACCAGTGCGCCGATACGCGAATAAGACTGGATAACGAGGCGGAACTCATCCCGACGTGATCGCAGGCTGCGCAGTCCAGCGCCGAACTTGGCAGTACGCATTGAGCCCCAGTACAGGTAATTGACGCCTCGCTCAAACGCCATCTGCACGCAACGCTCGTCGGCGCCATAACTGGATGCCAGACCGAGGCGGCCTACTTTCCAGCCTGTCTTACCCAACGTTGTGGTCTTCCAGTCGGTCATGCCTTGGTCACCGAGGTCCCAGAACTCAGAACCTGCACCTCAGGAATTGCTATGGAACAGTTATACCCGAGCCAGTCTCAGCCGGTTTGTAAGGCAACTCCCTGCGTCGCCCGTGATCGCGTCAAAGTCCGGAGCCGGCGCAAATACATCTTCACCGACCAGATCGATCAGATCATCCGAGAGATCTATCTCAGCCAGCGAGACGCGAAGACGAGACCCGGCATCCGGCTACTAGCCAAGAAAATCGGTATGCCGCATTGGGCCCTGAAGAAGCGTGCTCGGGAGTTGGGCCTGGCGCGAACCAAAGAGCTGCCATGGCTGTTGCAGCTCTGTCCGCGTCGAGTTCAATTCCGGCCAAGTGGGTACCAGTGTCCTTGGTGATCTCAAACAGGGCCGTCCTATGACCGATCGCATGGGAGATGCACTTCCCGACCTGCTACGACCAGGAGTGCAACTGGTGTTCATTGGCACTGCTGCAGGCCAACGTTCGCACCAAGAGGGCGCCTACTACGCCAGGAACGGAAACTGTTTTTGGTCTGCCATGTGCGACGCCGGCTTAACTGATAGGCAACTACAACCGAAGGAGTTTGAAATCCTCGCTCACCTAGGAATAGGTCTCACCGACATTTGCAAGAAGGCATCCGGCGTGGACACGAGGCTCGGGGACACAGATTTTGACATTGATGGACTCGTGAGGAGGTTGCGTGCTATCCAACCCGGCATCATCGCTTTTAACGGAAAGAAGGCTGCGTCAATCTACTTCGATTGCGATACACGGGACATCAACTACGGGAGACAGACAAGGACACGTGACGGCGCCAATCTGAACTCCACGGTGTTCGTCTTGCCGTCGACCTCCGGATCCGCAAAGAAATACTGGGACCTCAGTCATTGGCGCGCCGTTGCCGAGGAATTCAAAGCCTTACGGAGTACTTAGAGTTCCGCATTATTCAGAGGCGCGACGCTTCGTTGGGGGTGAACTTCACTTTTTGATTACCAGCGCTCAGTCCTGCGATTGCTGAATCCAGATTCGAAAGAAGCGATCGCTGATTAAGAATGAGCCGTTGTCCCGATCGATTAGATCCCTCTGCAGGAGGCCTTGAGCAGCTCGTTGTGCCGTTGATGCTGATCCAAGACGATGTTGCTGCAAGAATTCTGCCGAGAACGGCTTCACTCCTTTGGGCGAAGAAGCCAGGCTGCTCAGGAACCGTCGCTGGCTTAGCGGTAAGGAATCCCAAAGTGCCGTGTAGGCGTAGCTTTCTCGATCCAGCAACAGTCTGACTCCTACTTTGATCGACTCCGGCGTGACTTCTCCGCCAGCCTCACACTGCTCCCAAAGTACGTGACACAAGTGCTGCGTGTAGAAAGGGTGCCCCTCTGTCAAACGGCAGACTGCATCGGTCGTGTCTTCCCCAATCTGCTTTCCTGCCGCCAGGAATTTCTCAGCAATGAATGGTAACCAATCTGCCGTGTCAATCGGGCCTAGAGGATAATGGCCTGCCGAGCGGTACAGCGGCCGCGACTTATCCAAGAACATTTGCTGGATCAGGTGCTTCCGGCTGCCAAGAAAGATGTAGGAGACGGCGTCCTGCTTCTGAATAATGCTCCTCAGCCGCCGCTCCACGCGGTCATCTTCATACTCTAGAATGCGTTGCACCTCATCGAATACGACTGCGACCTTTTTCTTGCCCTGAGCGGCAATCTTCGCCGGGGCCATCAGCACTTCCTCAATTTCCGGATCCCGTGCCCTCTCGCTGCTCACCCCGAAGGTGACTTTCGGCTTACCTTCGGAGTCGACGGTCACGCTGGGCACCAGGTGCGTGAACAGGCGTTTGGCCGTATCCAGCAGCTGCTCGGCGCTACGGCCCATCGATTCCGTGATCGCCTTGGCCGTCGCAGTAACAAATGAGACCTCCCCATCGGTGGCCCACAAATCAACATAGGCTGATGCGTACTTGTCTTTGGGCAACTTCGACTGCGCATAATGGATGAGCGAAGTCTTTCCCAGCCGGCGCTCCGAATACAGGAAGAGCTTCTCGCTGTTTTCCATGGCACGGACCAGGTCGGACAGCTCTTTCTTACGGTTGCAGAAGGCCGAACCGCCCACCACGCCGCCGTATTCGAAGGGGTTCTTCATAGCGTCAGCTCCCATTACGCAAGATGCGTAACGCAACTTGCGTAATTCTATCGTGATTTGTCGCCAGACTGTATATGGTTGATTGTAAATGTACTTGCTAGGAGCAGCCGCCTGTATTGCCACAGGTGCAGTGGTAACACGTACCGCTCCGTACCATTAGCGAACCGCAGATGTTGCAGGCGGGCGCATCTCCCATCTGGATAAGTTCTCCGAGCGCTCCAACCGGATCACTACCATTGGCGGCCATTGCTGGCTGAATGGGCGTCGGAAGAGCTCTAAATAATTCGCCCTGCTCGCCCGTGATGAATTTCCGTTCGAGCCACCGGAACACGCAGTCGACAATCGATTTCGCGTAGCCGATCTTGGGATTTCCGGACCAACCGCTGGGCTCAAAGCGCACATGCGTGAATTTGCCGCAAAGCACTTCGAGGGGTACTCCATATTGCAGAGCTAGTGATACCGCAGTTGCAAACGAATCCATGAGCCCCTATATGGTCGAGCCTTGCTTTGCCATGGTGATGAAGATCTCTCCTGGCAGGCCATCCTCGTAAACTCCGACCGTTAGGTATCCCTCCTGCCCGGCGATGGAGAAGTGATGGGTAAGCGCCCGCCGTTCGTCAGGCAAATGCCGACGAACTGCAGGCGACGATTCCAATCCCGCGCTCTCGCTGTGATTCAGGGAGCGTTCTGGTGATTCCGCGTCGTTGTCTGATCGTGCAGTCGCGCCTTCGTCAATCGGACTTATCTGTCTTGCTGCTGACATAATCAACCTCGTTACTCGGAGAGTCGGCCCGAACCTCTGGTCCAGAGGCCCCGTTGAACCCGCGATGAAAGGCATAAATCACCAGTGGAGTTCCAGTCACTGCGGCAAGGAATGCGCCGCCTGGATTCAGATGCAGGCCGCCTCCGATAATTACGAACAGAAAAACAAACAGGCAGATACCGGCGAGACTGGATTCATCGAGCACGTAGAGATGTTTTTCTTGGGTTTCGGCTTGCGATCCACGGGCAAGGTAGTGCTGCAGCGTACTAGCTTGAATTCCGGCCTCTCGCGATTTCTTGGATCTCGGCGAGCGAGCAACTATCGATTCCGCCCTGCATCGCCTCGCCGCAAAAGGGCAGGTGCGACGTGTTATTCGCGGGCTCTACGACTACCCACGTTTCAGCGAGCTTCTGAAACAGCAATTGAGCCCAGAAATTGATCAGGTTGCCCGCGCACTTGCGCGCAAGTTTCGCTGGAGAATTCAACCGAGTGGCGCAACCGCACTCAATTTGCTTGGACTATCCACTCAAGTTCCATCACGTGCCGTCTATTTATCCGATGGTCCTGACAGAAACTACAAAATCGGCAGTACCAGCCTTGTATTCGAACACACGGCCCTGAAGGAGGCGGGTTTCAATCTTAGGGAGAGCGGCCTGATCGTTCAGGCGCTCAAGTCCCTCGGACAGGAGCGCATCACGCCCGAAGTCATTTCAAAGATCAGAGCGTGGCTGCCGGCTTCTCTGCGTTCGAAAATCTTGCAGGATACCAAAACCGCCACGGGATGGGTATACGCCGCGATTCAGCAAGTCGCACAGGAGGAACAACATGGATAAGCTCGCCATGGGGGCAGCCGCCGACCGGCGAGACCTGTTCCTCAATTGTCGTTACCCCGTTGCTTTAGATATGTAAAATTCTATCAAATTTTGAATTTGATATAATTTTACATATAGATTTGCATTGTGACTTGATGTGCTATATTATATCAAACATGGGTGAAAATATAATAAAACATATCAAACCGCTGCGTTCGGAGGGCCTTCCCGAGGACATGCGCCGGGAGCTGAAGGAGGCGCGGGGCAAGCGCGGCTGGAGCCAGAGGGAGCTGGGCAGCCATGTGGGCCTGCCCCAGATGCACATCTCGGGCATCGAGTCCGGCAAGATCGTACCGCGCTACGACACCGTGCTCGAACTCGTCCGCATCCTCAACCGCGATCTGCTCATGGTCCCTCGCGCCCTCGTCCCGGTCGTGCAGTCGCTGATCCGCGATCATCTGCGGCAGGATCAGCAGGGCGAAGGCGAGGAACGCTCCCTCTACGCCGGCGGCGAAGAGGGGAACACGCAGGAGAGGCGCAAAGATGAAGATTGATAAGAACAAGCTCAACGCCCTCGCCGTGCGGCTGCACGGGCGGCAGATCGGCGTTATCAACCGTATCGCAGACCGCCAGATCTTTGCGTTCGAGCAGGACTATATCAACGATCCGCAGCGCCCGACCTTAAGCCTGTCCTTCAAGGGCAGCACCGGCGGGCTTGTCACGGCCGTGCGCCCGGTCGGCCGCCGTGTGCCGCCCTTCTTTTCGAACCTGCTCCCCGAAGGACATCTGCGCACCTACCTGGCAAAGCTTGCCGACGTGAACCCCGAGCGCGAATTTTTCCTGCTCGCCGTTCTTGGCGCTGACCTTCCCGGCGCGCTTGTCGTCTCCCCTCTTGAGACCGATGCGCAGGAAGGTCATGCTGAGCGCGATCATGCTGGTGGTGATGATGATGATCGTGTTCCTGAGACCGCGCTGCGGTTTTCACTTGCCGGTGTGCAGTTGAAGTTTTCCGCCATCATGGAATCTTCGGGCGGCCTGACTGTTCCCGCCGGAGGCATGGGCGGGTCCTGGATCGTCAAGCTCCCTTCACCCCGCTTCTCGGCCGTCCCTGAAAATGAATTCGCCATGCTTGAGCTGGCGCGGCGCGTGGGCATCGCCGTGCCGGAGAACCGCCTCGTCGCAATGGCAGAGATCAAAGGGCTGCCCGAGGAAGCGCGCGCGCCGGGAGGTACTGCCCTCGCCGTGCAGCGGTTCGACCGCGTCGCCGGCGGCGAGGCCGTTCACATGGAGGATTTCGCGCAAGTGTTCGGACTCTTTCCCGATGAAAAGTACAGGCACCGCAGTTATGCCAATATCGCTTCCGTTCTTTGGGCGGAATCCGGCGAGGAAGCCACCTACGAGTTTGTCCGCAGGCTCGTATTCTCGGTGCTGATCGGCAACGCCGACAAGCATCTCAAGAATTGGTCCCTCCTCTACCCCGACCGGCGGACGCCCGTTCTCTCGCCGGCCTATGATTTTGTAGCAACGCTCCCCTACATTCCCGGAGACGAGCTGGCCTTAAGTTTCGGCGGCAGCCGCTCTCTTGCCGGAATCACGGCCGCACAGATGCGTCGTTTTGCCGACGCCGCGCGCATTCCGTTAAGCCCTCTGTGGCCGATCGCGGTGGAGACGGCGGAGAAGACGGTCGCAGAATGGAAAGGTCTCGAACAGGCGGACCTGCTACCCAAAGACATGCGAGCTTTAATCGAGAAACAGATTCTTTCAGTCGCTGCCACAGTCAAGTGACGGGGAGGCTTGCGACGGCAGATGATGTCCGCTTCGACGTCTGATCTTAGACTGCTCAAGGCCGTTGTCGAGTTCAAGGAGCTTTTCTACTCCTCTTCCTGGGCACGCTACGACCTTGCCAAATCTGGATAGTTCCGGTTGAGTCCACCGGCGGGTCAGGTTCCAGCGCTCGCTCGTGACTACAAGGAAATGCAGGACATGTTTTTTCGAGAACCGCCGAACTTTTCGGCGATTCTGGAGGCACTGCCGCCGCTTGAGGAACAAATCAACAGCTTGAATTAGGCAGCAACCGGACTCGCGATGCGAGTGTCACATCGTCATCCTCAGGACGACAAAGTTTGCGAGATGCTGGCATTCCTCGATGGGACGGAGAACTCAGACGAATTGCGTGCGCTCATGGCCTAGAAGGCACACACCCTGACCGGCGACCACCAAGTACGGATGGCCCGACATAGCGTCCTTCATT
>Ga0209656_10003488_pt1 | contig 10176 bp, 14 predicted proteins | sample BogFormECP12_OM2_FD_188239 | JGI IMG/M metagenome (GOLD analysis project Ga0209656, IMG submission 188239) | Bog forest soil microbial communities from Calvert Island, British Columbia, Canada - ECP12_OM2 (SPAdes) (version 2) | ecosystem: Environmental > Aquatic > Freshwater > Wetlands > Bog ... | reverse complement strand
CGCTGCTGCGCCAGATCAAGAAATTCGGCTACGCGATCACCGCCGTGATCGCAGTCGTCAGCGTGATCGTGTTCGCCTACGGCAGATGGGTCCAGGGAATGGATTTCATTGCCATCTTTCAGGCGGTCGTCAGCATCGCCGTGTCGGTGATCCCCGAGGGGTTGCCTGCGCTGATCACCGTCACCCTGGCGATCGGCGTGCAGCGCATGGCCCAGCGCAAGGCCATCATCCGTCGGCTGCCGGCGGTGGAAACCTTGGGCTCGGTCTCGCGGATCTGCTCCGACAAGACCGGAACCTTGACCTTGATGGAGATGATGGTGGTGTCGGCCGTCACTACCGATGCGGACTACAAGGTCACCGGCCAAGGTTACGCGCCCGAAGGCGAGGTGCTGAAGGACGGGATGCCGGCAAGGGAGGATGCGGTTCTCGGGCTGATGGGGCGCGTCTCCATGCTCTGCAACGATGCGGAAATTCACCAGGAAGAAGGAGCCTGGAAGGTGGAAGGCGACCCGACCGAGGGAGCCCTCTACCCGTTCGGCAACAAGCTCGGGCTCGAACGGCAAGCCGAGCAGACCGCCTATCCAAGGACCGATGCCATCCCGTTCGAATCGGAACACCGCTTCATGGCGACCTTGCACAACGACGCCGCCGGCGAGCAGTTTCTGCTGGTCAAGGGGGCGCCCGAGGTAATCCTCGATCATTGCGACCGGCAGGCTACCACTGGAGGGCACGCGGCACCCATCGACCGCGACCATTTCGTGAAGGCGTCGGACGAGCTGGCGGCGCAGGGCGAGCGCGTGCTGGCCTTGGCGTGGCTAGAGAATCCGGGCGTCAATGCCGGCAACCTTGGCCCGGCGGATCTCCCGAAGAACCTGGTTCTGCTCGGGCTGATCGGGTTGCTCGATCCGCCGCGGACGGAGGCGATAGAGGCCGTGACGGAGTGCCATGCCGGCGGCATCCGGGTGACGATGATCACCGGGGATCATAAGATCACCGCAGCCGCGATCGCCAAGATGCTCGGAATCGGCGACGGGAGGACAGCGATCACCGGAGCGGAGATCGAGGAAATGGACACCGCGACACTGCAGGAGCAGGTCCGCGACGTCGACGTCTTCGCGCGCGCGAGCCCGGAGCACAAGCTGCGTCTCGTCAAGGCAATCCAGGCGAATAAGCAGATCGTGGCGATGACTGGCGACGGGGTGAACGATGCGCCGTCCCTCAAGAAGGCCGACGTTGGCGTCGCGATGGGGATCAAGGGAACCGAGGTCACGAAGGAGGCGGCCGAGATGGTGCTGGCCGACGACAATTTCGCCTCCATCACGGCTGCGGTCAAGGAAGGGCGCACGGTCTACAACAACATCGAGAAGGCGATGCTGTTCATGCTGCCGACAAACGTCGCCCAAGCGCTGGTCATCATGGCGGCCATCTTCGTCGGCTTCACCGCGCCGATCACGGCGCCCCAGATCCTCTGGGTCAACATGGTGACGTCGGTAGCGCTCGGGCTCGTAATCTCCTTTGAGCCGCACGAGCTCGACGTCATGCAGCGGCAGCCGCGCGCCGTCGACCGCCCGATCCTGGACGCCTTCGGAGTCTGGCGCGTCGTCTTCATCGGGCTGGCATTGCTCGCGCTCACCCTGTGGGCGTTCTTCTGGATGAAGTCGAAGGACGCGTCCGACGAGCTCGCCCGGGCGGTCGCCGTGAATGAGCTCGTGATCGGTCAAATCTTCTATCTACTCAACAGCCGCTACAAGCTGGATTCGTCGCTGTCGCTCAAGGCCCATCTCGGCAACAAGTATCTGGCGATGGGGATTGGCGCGGTCGTGGTCCTGCAGCTCTTGTTTACCTACGCACCTCCGTTCCAAACTCTCTTCGAGACCGAGGCGATCCCGCTCTGGGTTTGGTCGTGGCTATTCGTCGGCGGCTTCATCTTCTTCCTTGTCGTCGAGGCGGAAAAGTTGATCATTCGTGTCTCGCGTCCTGCGCCTGCCGTTCCGGTGCTGGCGGAATCGGCTGCTTGAGCGATTAGACAGCGGAGATTGGGATGCCCAGTATCGTTTTCGGGATTCTAGGCTCATCCCTGGCGCTCCGGAAATCGCTAGGTTGCTTTTGCGACATGAGCAGCCAGGAGGGCGAGGGTCATGATCATGAACACTGCAGTGACTTTAGCGATGGCGGCCGTTTGCCTAGCGACGATCGCGACCACCTCGGTAGCCTACGCGCAGACGACGCGACCGACCGTTGTGGTGAAGCACCCCCCGGTAGTCAGCCAGGGCGACGTGTCAGACTCCAGGTCTGCGCGGCAGAACGTGATCGAAAGCAAGCAATACGAGCAGGCGCTGAGGACAAATGCCGCCTTCCGCCAAGCACGGATGCGAAGGGAGTGCGGCCCGATCACCGATCCGGAACTCCACAAGAGCTGCCTGGCGAGCTTCGATCGGAACTGAGCCGCCCGGGGCGAAGCCGGCCGGCAGCGCAAGCCTCTGCCAGAGCCAATCCGGTCCCTGCGAGTGGAGGTTCCAGCCTTGTCCGATCTGCTGGTCATCGAATTTCCGAGCGAGGCAAAGGCGGAGGGTGTGCGCGAGATGCTGCTCGCGATGCAAAAGGAGTATCTGATCGAGTTGGGAGATGCCGTCGTTGCGGTGAAAGATGATCGCGGACGGGTCAAGCTGAACCAGCTCTTCCAGCCGGTCGCACAAAGCGCGGTGTCCGGGATGCTGTGGGGCTCGCTGATCGGCCTGCTCTTCATGATGCCTCTGGCCGGTGCTGCGGTTGGAGCTGCTTCCGGCGCGCTCGGAGGTCGGCTGGCCGATCTCGGCATCAACGACGCTTTCATGAGGCAGGCGGCGAGAACGCTGCAATCCGGCAATGCCGCCCTGTTCCTGTTGATCCGCAAGATGACCACCGACAAGGTCCTCGCCGCATTGCATGGCGCCGGCGGCACGGTGCTGCGCAGCTCGTTTGACGAGACCAAGGAGGAGGCCCTGCAAGCGGCGCTCGCGGGAGCTCGGGCAGCATCAGTAGAAGCCCGAGGTTGAGTTCCTAGCCGATGCCGGGCATTCTGGAATTGATGACACTCGTGCCCTGCCGATCATCAAATAGGGAGGATTGACATGTTGTTCCCAGGCGGTTTCACGTTCCCCAACTTTCTGGCCGACGTGTTCTCGATATTCATCTTCGTACTGTGGTTTTGGTTGCTGATCACGGTTTTCGGCGACCTGTTCCGCCGACGAGATGTATCCGGCATAGGCAAGGTGATTTGGGTGATAGTGCTGGTCGTGTTCCCCTATTTGGGGGTGTTCATCTACCTGATCTCGCAACACCGCGGGATGGCGGAACGGCAGAGCGAGCGGGCTCAGCAGGCGCGCGACGAGCTTCGCCAAGTGGTTGGCTACAGCGTGGCCGACGAGCTCGAGAAGCTCGAACGCTTGAAGAATTCAAACGCGATTTCCAATGAGGAGTACTCGCGTCTTCGCGCCCGGGCGGTGCAATAGCTGAATCGGCTTTCGGTAGGCGCCGCCTGCACCGACGACGCGACCGCCTGCTCGCGTCGCCGGAGTGAAGCCGGCGTCACAGCCGGGCCGAGGAATCGGCTACGGCACGCGCAACCAGGCTGTTGCGGTGCGGGTTGCTGCCCGCCGGAGACCAAGTTCCGGCGATCGACCCAATGGCTCCAGGCCTGCCTGACCTCTCCCTGCGCCACCGCGCGCATGCCGTCGCTTACTGCGACACCGACATGCTGCATGACCCAATCGTCGCGATAGCAATCAATCATACAAGCAGTGCAGCCGTCGCGTAAGCGCTGCGTTCCGTCGAACTCTCGGATGTCGCAAAGCGGCCGGTCCCTGTTGTGGCATCGCCAGAGCTGCAGATGCCAATCCAAATGGAAGAATTTTCATCCCGGGAGGCAACCGAACATCTCCGGCTCACCGCGCAGGTGACGCTGCATGTCCTCGATCGACGCGACAGGGTTCAGCACCGGGAACTGCTTCCCCAACGCTTTCACGGCCTCAAAAGAGGCATGCAGCTCCTCAGTGTGAAGTCGACGAGCGGCGACTCGGCGCAGGCGAGATAGGAGGACGGGAGCGTTCGCAGCGGGTAGGAAAATGTGACCGCGCCGAAGCCGCGACCCCGTAACGCCTCCGGCAGTGCCGGATAATCGACGAGCCGGCTCATCGCGACGGAGGCGCTGCTCGGGATTTGATGTCGCTTCAATGCGGTGTTGGCGCGACGGATGCGTGCACTCAGGCCGGGTAGGCCCCGGTTCGAGTCGCGCGCCGCGCAAGAGGCGGCGTCAATCGAAATATAGACCGACGCGAGGCCTGCCGCCGCCAATGCGTCGACCCGCTTCTGTGTCAGCAACGCGCCATTCGTGACCAATGTCGTGATCATGCCGATTTGCGCCGCATGAGCGACCATCGCGGTGAAATCCGGGTGGACAAGCGGCTCACCGCCCCGTAAAATGCACGAACCCAATGCCGTTGCATTTTAGGATGTCGCGGGCGAGCTTTGCCTCGGCGAGGGTGGCGGAATGCCTCGACGACGCGGGTAGCTGGTCGCGGGCGAAGCTGCAGAAACCGCAGCGCGCGTTGCAGGCGCTGGTAATGGCGAAGTGGCAGGTTCCGGGACCACCGTCCCAAACGGCGTCGAGCGCCATCTTCCAGATCGAGGACGCCTTGGTACGGCGCTTGCCATTGCGGCCTCCGCTAGACGGCCTTGAGCCGCGGCTCGGTCGTGCGTCCCTTAACGTCCCTGTCGTCCGGCCGCGACGCCCTGCTGGAAGGCCCTATCCTGGGCCTGCCGGGACTGATCGAAGAGCAGCCCGCCGAGCAGGCCCGCACCGGCGCCGGCAGCCGCTCCGAGCCCGGCATTGCCGCCGATCGCGCCGGCGATGGCGCCGATGCCGGCGCCCGCAGCTGTGCCCGTAACCGCGCGCTGCTGGGTCGGGGTCATGTCGGCGCACGCAGCGACCGGCAGAGCGACGGCCGCGAGCAGCAGTAACTTGTTCATGGCGTTCCCCAGAGCGGTTTGATCAGTGCGATGGCGGACAGGGATAGCGTTCGCTCAGGAACCGGAACAACCCGTCGGTGGACGTGGCTGACATGCGATCCGGCGACGCGCGCGCCCATTTGACGAACTCGCTGAGCGCTTCATTGCGACTCGGCGGAGGATTCGGCATGCAGAACAACTTCGATCCGCGGAATGCGGCCAAGTTCTGCATTTCCACCGAGACCGCGCCCTGCGCAAAGCCCTCGCAGAAATTGACGGCCGCCGTCCCCATCGCATTGTCGGGCGTCGCAGTGCAAAGCTCGACCAAGTCGGCCGTGGTGGCGGGGCCGAAATTCGCTTCGGTGGCGGCGTGCGGCGCGCCCGGCGCGAGCAACACCAAGCCGGCAGCGACGGTCCATCCCTTGAACGTCATGATCCCCCTTCCCCTTATACGGTGTTAACATAATCGCCGGATAGAGTACGACTAGAAGGCGTCGCGGACAACCTAGGACCTACACAGCTGCCGCATAACCTGCGGTAAGCGGTATCAGACCGCACTTCGCCAAACCTAACGGCATTGAGTGCGGTTGTCTTGGGCTGGGAGTCCCGAAGCTGTGCCAGACGTCCCAATCGAAACTCTCCGTTGCTGGCCGTTGCCGGATAACGCAGCACGAGCACGCTGATAAGATAGACGAGGGGCATTGTCCCCGGATTCGAGGTTTATCTCGGGCGCTGCCGACGTTGCTACGCTGCGACCTAAGCTATCGCTGTCGTCCGTCAGGACGGGCCCGTTGATTGGGACGCCGAGCACAGGCTTGGGACTACCGGGATCTAGACGAGCGCAACGAAGTCGTTTAAATTAAAATTAAGATATACAAGCCTGCAGCCGAGACCGCTGCGAAAGGCAGGATGGTAATCTCAATCCTGCGGCCTTTTGGGGAGGACGTTCAGATGGAGAGCCGAGAGGTTCTGGTGGTTCGACCTCGACCGAATTCCAGACCAGCGCGAGCCCTGCATGATGGCCTGCTATCGCAATGCCAGCATGCTGATGCACGCCCCAGTCGCGGCCACAGATGCCATGCGGGCTCTCGCTACGGGTCAAATCGGCACCGCGATCACTTCGCTATTTCGGCACAGCGTCGCCCAGTCGGTTTGGGCACTGATCGAAGAGACCCCGCAAATACGCTGCCTGGCTCGCCGGCGAAAGCAACAAGCCACGGTCGGTCAAGTGCAGGCCGTATAGATGATGGGGCTTCGGGGCGCAGCGCATACGATAGCGTTCGTGGCTGCGCTGATCGTTACGGCAATTCAGGCAGGACAGGCGATCGCCCAGACCGCCAACAGCAATGCTGGGCTTCAGGGAGGCCAGGACGGCATGTTCGATGCCATCTTAGCGACGCCGAACTACAAGACGCCGGTTTTGCCGGACAGCGCTCTCGCAACCGCGCCCGGCCTCGAGCAAGCAGTCCCCAGCCCACAGTTCACCCTAAATGTTCTGGCCCCGGCCCTCTACAATTCAAACGCTCAATTTTTGAGCTCCGGCGGCAGCAAGACCTTGGAGGGCAGCCCGCTCGTTCGCCTCGGTTGGGCGAGCCAGTTGTTCGATACGCCGATCCGGGTGTCGGGCGCCGCCAGCCTCGAAACCGAGAGGTTTGTCAATGCCCCCGGCGCTGCGATCGACTACATCCGCACTTCCGCGAGGGCACAGTATATCAATCCCGAAAACGACCAGGACTATTCCCCGTTCCTGTCCTATGTGCCGCGGCTCGATTTCGATCCGACCTTTGCCAATAACTTCGCCACCCGGCAGGATTTGAACCTCGGCGTCGACAAGGTGTTCAATTTCGACGGTGACTTCAACAGAGTGCCGTTTAGCGGCAGCAGCTCGGCTGCGACGGTGTGGTCGTTCGGCTTCGCCGCCGGAGCGCAGCGGCGGTTCCGGAGTCCCGCTCCTCAGTCCTATGCGTTGTTTGGCAACCCTTCCGCGTCGTATGTCATTTCCGAGCAGTGGAACGCCAGCGGGTCGATGCCGATAACGGGCCGTTGGTTCGACACGACAGATGGCATCAATCAACGGAACCTGACGATCGAGCCGGCCGCTGTCGTCGAATATGTGATCCCGAGCGCTTGGCTCGGCGGGGGAGATACGGCGAGGCTACTAGGCAATCCCGCGATCGACTTCTTCGCGATGACGGAGAGGAACTGGTCGAACTTATCAGGAGCCGCCTACACCCAATGGCGTGCCGGAATTTTCTTCAATACGGGGTGGCACTTCTAGATCAGGAGGTTGGATCATGGATCAAAAAGGCCGGGCCGGGTTTCGTGGGTCGTTGCCCTTCCTGCTTATCGCAGCATGCGTCTCGGTGCAGAGCGCTTGCCAGTATCCGGGTGCAACACCGCCGGCCCCTGCAGCAGTCTCGCCGGCGCCGGCGGTGGCACCGGCAGCCCCGGCGCCAGCGATCCAGCTCGCCGACGGTACTTGGACCGTGCGGGGTACACGCGTCCCTGGTTCCCGCCGGTGCGGCGAGTGGCTCGTTCGCCTGACCAGTGCAGGCGGCCAATTGTCCGGCACGGTTTCACATGCGCGCAATACCGCCGTACCAATACAGAATTTGGTGTTGATGCCGGATGGGAGCTTCTCCGGAAATACGCTGGCAAGCATGTCAGGATCTAGACGGGCGCCTCCTGCGACAGTCACCGGGCAGTTTTCCGGAGACACAGTCAACCTGACTTTCGACAGTGAGCCTTGTGCCCCCCGCCAGGGCACGGCCACTCGCCGGGCGCTAGGCGGCTAAAGCGGCGGGCAGATGTCACCGCAACGCAGAGCAGGTATATGCGACCCCGATCACCCTGCGGCGTGTCGGCTCTGTTCGCGGCATTTATTCTCCTGCCCGCAGCGGCAGCAACCCAAGTCAACCCTTTCCGCGAAGGTCCTGGCCTCTTGCCGCAGGACAACCAATTGGCGTTCGAGAGCCCAGCGCGGCTGAATTCGGCTGAGCCCGCCTCGCCGGTGCCGGCTGCTCAGCCGGCACCGGCACCAGTGATCGAGTTCGCCGACGGGACTTGGACAGTGCAGGGAACACGAATCCCTGGTTCCCGCCGCTGCGGCGAGTGGCTCGTTCGCCTGACTAATGCGGGCGGCCAATTGTCCGGCGTAGTGTCGCAAGCGCGCTCGACCGTGCCGATCCAGAATCTGGTGCTGATGCCAGACGGGAGTTTCTCGGGAACGACGCCGGAAAGATTGGTAGGAAGAAACCGCGCTCCCGCTTCGAAAGTCATTGGGAGGTTTTCGGGGGACATGGTCAGCCTAACTTTTGAGAGTGAACGCTGTCCCGCTAGTCAGGGCACAGCCACTCGTCACCCGGCGAGCGAGTGAAGCGGCCGCGTCGGTCGCAGCTCGCCCGGGACCTAAGCCCGGCGGTTGAGTTAAACCGGGCACTTGCAGGATTGAACGCGGTTCTGCAACCGCTGAGACTCCAGGGCGGCGTGCCGCTACATATGTTTTAAGGAGAGGTGTATGCGATCTCGGTCACCACACTACCTGTCGCCGGCGCTCGCGGCCGGCGTTTTCCTGACCGCGGCAGCGCAGGCCCAGGTCAACCCATTCCGCGGAGGGCCGGGCCTCGCACCGGAGGACAACCGACTGCTGTTCGAGAGCGTAGCACGACTGAATGCGGCCGAGCCGACGCAAGTCGGACACGCCGAGGCGTGGAGCAATCCGCAGACGAACAGCTCCGGCACCTCCACTATACTGCGGGTATTCCACTCAGGTGGGATGACCTGCCACCTAGTGCGGCATCACATCATCGTCGCCGGACAGCCACCGGGTCACAACTACCGCCTCACATGGTGCCGCACGCCAAGCGGGGAATGGAAGATCAAGGCCTGACCCGCCGCTCGACGCGCCTCACGAGATTCGGGGTACCCACCCCGGCGCGACAAGAAGGCCATCAGGCGGGATCTCCAAAGGGGCCTATCCGGCCGCCTCACGATGCGAGCGCGGTGTGAATATCGTCACCATCCTCGCCACGGCAGTCAGATTGACTAGAGCGGCACCTGACCCCTTTGCTTCAACGCTCCGTAACGTGGACTAGTCAAATGTTGGATGTCGCCAGGACGAAAAAATTGGTCGAACAGTGCTGGGCCGACGAGATCATCCCGACCCTGGTCGAATACATCAAGATTCCCAACAAGTCGCCGTCCTTTGACCCGGACTGGGTGGCGCACGGCTATATGGATGAGGCCGCCGGGCTGTTCGAGCGCTGGGCGTGGGCGAAGCTCCCTTCTCTTACTGGCGCCACCCTTAAAGTCGCCAGGCTGCCCGGGCGCACGCCGGTCATCGTCATCGATGTTCCCGGCGAGGGCGAGGACAAGGTTCTACTCTACGGCCATCTCGACACAGCCGGAAATGGCCGGATGGACCGAGGGCTACGGCCCGTGGATCCCGCGTCCGGAAGGCGACAAGCTCAATGGCCGCGGCGGGGCCGATGACGGATACGCGATGTTCGGCGCGCTGGGCGCGCTGATGGCGTTGAAGGAGCAAAGAGTGCCGCGCGCCCGCACTGTCGTGTTGATCGAGGCCTGTGAGGAATCCGGCAGCTACGACTTACCCTATTACGTCGATCATCTCGCCGGCCGTATCGGCAGTCCGTCTCTGGTCGTCTGTCTCGATTCCGGATGCGGCAACGCGCGCCAAGGATTGTTCGAGCCACGGCGCCACTGCCGGCGCGTGCCAGCCGGTGGCGCTCGACCCGGGTTCGAATTCCACATGCGCACCGTAGGGCGGGTCTTTTTCCGATAGGGTCCGTAGCGCAGCGCCGGCGCCTGCGACATCCAAAGTCTGCGGCAGCCGCAGGCTCAGCTGCGCCCGCGTATAGGGCAGCAGCACGTTGCCGGCATCGCCCGGTCTCGGCAACCCGTCGATGCCGATAACCGCCAATTGAGGTCGCCAAGTGCGGTTCAAGACGAGCTCGGTCAGGTCATCGCCAGCCGGCGACATCCCGGAGGACGAAGGGAAATTTGGTATAGACCGCGTCACCCAGCGCCGAAGCGGCATGACGTGCCTGTGCCACCCGCTCGGCCGAGATCTGGGCGTAGAGTTCCAGCGGGCGGACGGTCCCCGTATCTTCGTCCTCGAGGCGGGACAAAGTGGTGTGCGCATACATTCCCTCCTTCCCGTTATCAGGGCGA
>Ga0209656_10003486_pt1 | contig 10178 bp, 10 predicted proteins | sample BogFormECP12_OM2_FD_188239 | JGI IMG/M metagenome (GOLD analysis project Ga0209656, IMG submission 188239) | Bog forest soil microbial communities from Calvert Island, British Columbia, Canada - ECP12_OM2 (SPAdes) (version 2) | ecosystem: Environmental > Aquatic > Freshwater > Wetlands > Bog ... | reverse complement strand
CGCCGTGGCCTCGGTCATGGGCGAGTGGATCGCCGTGCTCAGCGCCAACATCGAGGCGGCGATCGCAGCACAGGAGCTGCCCGCCGATGTCGACCCGGCCGCGATGGCCTTCCGCCTGAACGCCCTCGGGATGGCGGCGAACTGGCAGCGACAGCTGTTGCAGGACCCGTCCGGGATCGGGCACGCGCGCGCGGCCTGGCGAGCAGAACTGGAGAGGCGCAGGCGCGCGGAACCCTGAAGCAAAGGCAGACCGCGTTGATAGCTTGAGAAGGTGCCTCGCCTGCGGGTGCTGGTCTCCGTGCTCGTCCTCGTGGACACGATGCTCTACGCGGCACTGACGCCGCTACTGCCGCATTTCGCCCGCGAACTGCAGCTCTCGAAGGCGGCCGCGGGGGCGCTCGTGGCGGCCTACGCGGCGGGAGCGCTCATCGGCGGGCTGCCGGGTGGTCGCGCGGCAGCCCGGCTGGGCCCTCGGCGCGCGGTGCTGGCGGGACTCGCGCTGATGGGACTCGCGAGTGTCGGCTTCGCGTTTGCGGACAGCTTCGCGACGCTGCTGATCGCGCGCATGATCCAGGGCATGGGCAGCGCCTTCACGTGGGCGGGCGCCTTCGCGTGGCTGATGAGCAGCACCCCGCGGGCGCAGCGTGGCGAGGCGATCGGCCGCGCGATGGGCGCGGCCGTTGCCGGTGAGCTGCTGGGACCCGTGATTGGCGTGGCGGCGGGCGCCGCGGGCCGGACGATCGTCTTCACGGGCTTGGCGGGGCTGGCGGTGATACTCGCCGTCCTGACCGTCCAGATCGACGCCGAGTCCACGGCCGAGTCTGTCGAGGTCACCTTGAGGAGCGCGCTGAGAGCGCGCCGGTTCACAGGCGGCCTGCTGCTGCTGGCGGTCGCCTCGATGCTGTTCGGCGTGCTCTCGGTTCTCGCGCCGCTGCACCTCGCGGCCGCCGGCTGGGGCGCGGCGGCGATCGGCGCGACGTTCCTGGTGGGCGCAGCGTTCGAGGCCTCCGAGTCGCCCTTCATCGGGCGCCTCAGCGATTCCCGCGGAGCGACGACCCCGGCGCGCCTGGGCCTGCTCGCGAGCATCCCGGTCTCACTGGCGCTGGCTACGGGAGCCAGCCCGGGCATCTACGCACCGCTGGTCGTGCTCGCCGGGATGGCCTACGGAGCGCTGTTCACGCCGTCCTTCGCCCTCGTCTCCGAGGGGGCCGAGCGCGCCGGGCTCGCGCAGGGGATGGCGTTCGGCCTGATGAACGCGGCCTGGGCGACCGGGGCCATGCTCGGCCCGGCGGCGGCCGGGACGATCGCCGGCGCCACGGGCGACGCGATCCCCTTCGTGCTCTCGGCCGCTGCCTGCGTGGGCATGCTCGTGCTCCTGCGCGCGTGGACGCGTCTGCCCTCCCCCCTGCGCTCGCAGGCGTGAGCGCGAGCGCAGCTTCAGCTCACTGACGGCGAAGGGGGCCTGCGTCACGCTCGGGAGGCCGCCGCCCCCGCGCGGTCGGCGACGATCGGTGCGCCGCCCCGACCATCTCGCTGGGCGATCGTGCGATAGCTCCCGGGCTCGGGCGGCTTGATGCTCGTGCGGTCCAGGTCGAGCGCCTCTTCAACCTCGCCGACGGCCTGACTGACCGTCTGTTGAGAGTGCGGGTTGGACAGGGGGTTGAGGCCGTTGGTGAGCAGGGCGCGGGCGAGCACCACGCCCCTCGGGCTCACGAGCTCCTCCCCTTCCAGGCGCGTTGCCAATCCGTGGACCGCTTGGCGACCGCGGCTCACCGGCGCGCGCTCGCTCGCCGGCGGCGGCAGCGCCCGGCGCGACCCTCGGCCGTCGACGAAGTCGACGACTCGGCGCAGGCTGCGCGCGAGCTGTCGGCGCGCGTGGGGGTGGGCGATCTGACGAGCCCGCAGCGCGAGCGCAGGCGTTGACTCGCACGCGTGTCCCGCGGCCAGGCGCCGGTCGAGCACCCGGCGCAGCAGATGCACCCGCAGCCGCAGCGTGATGGGCGCCGCTGGGGCGTCCGGCCGGCCCGCTGCGGCGGGCGGATCAGGTTCGAGCGCTTGGCCTTCGGCCCCGGTCCAATCGTGACCGGCGCGACCGCCGGGCTCAGGACAGAGATCACGCTGCTGAAACTCGGCCGCAGAGCCATCGAGGCCGGGATGCTCGGGACGTCCGCTCAACATGCCTCGACACCTCCGTGGCACCTTCGGATGATCACGGCACGAGTGTGCCACCCGCGGCATCACGGCGGTGTGACAAAGCGCCCGCGCGCCATAACGATTTCGTGAAGGCCCTCGTGGGGCGAGTGTCGCGAGTCACGCTCCCTCGCCGCCCGCCTCGCCCGCACTCGTGCCCGCGCGCTTGGCCTGCCGCTTTGCCTTCCGCGCAGCCGACTGCTCGGATGCCTTCTCTCGCGCCCCGCTGTAGGACTGCGCGACGAGCGTCTTGCCGCCCGTCCATCCGAAGGCCCGGATCATCAGCACGATCGCCAGCAGGATGCTCCAGGCGGTGGTCACGAGCTGCTGCGCCACGGAGTACGCGGTGGCGTTGGAGGCGCTCGTGATCCCCTTCAGCGAGAGGACGTTGAATCCCTGAACCACGCCGGCGCCGCCCGGGGTCACGGACGTCATGTTGGCGATCGAGTTGCCGGCCACGATGCGCATAAGCGTGTGAAAGCTCACGGGTATGTTGTAGGCGGAGAGGAACACGGCCATCGTCCCGAGCATCGCCAGCCAGCTGATGAACTCGGGGAGCAGGACGCTGCCGAGGTAGGGACGCGGGTGGATCAGGATCTCGCCCCCGTCCTTCGCCTGCTCCCACCAGCGCTCGATCCGCGGCCGCAGGACCTGCGCAACGAGCATCAGGAGCGCGGCGCCGCCCACGAGGAGGAGCGCGGTGGCCCATGGATGCGCGCTCACAAAGCCGAACTGCAGGTTGAAGGACCCGCCGACGGAGAGGAACAGGTACACGTAGCCGGCTATCCCGATGACGGTGTAGAAGATTTTCTGCACGACGTAGGCGCCCAGCACGCCTGCGAAAGCGGCCGCGCTGATGATGCTCACGAACATGAGCATCATCGCGAGCGTCCCCAGGTTCGCCGGCAGCACGAAGTTGAGCGCCACCGCGGCCGCATAGCAGGCGTAGATCTGGATCCAGCGCACGCCCGATGAGGGATACGCGAAGCGCAGGATCGAGTACCACGCGACCGCCGTCGTGGTCGTCTGTAGCGTGATCAGCACGATCGCGGCCAGCAGGTAGCCGAGCGAGATGCTCCGGATCGTGCTGCCGACGTGTTTGAGCCAGCCGCTGATGTTCCAGCCGAAGAGCGTGGCGGCGGCGCCGATCACGACGATCAGCAGCGCGCAGATCAGGATCGCCCTGAGGTGAAGCCGGCCGTGCGCGGCCGCTACCGCCTCGTCGCCCATGCCGGAAACCTAGCGGGTCCACGGGTCGTCGCCGCCGAGCAGCCTGTCTGTGGACGAGCGCCGTCCGGCCGAGGCGGCTGGGCCTGAGTTCAACGAAGGCCCTTGACATTCTCGAGTATCTTGGTAAACTTAGTGCACAATGATGATGGAGCTCACGTGTACCACCCCTTCGAACCCCGGCAGTCGAGGGGCCACGCGGCCCGAAGGCGAACGGGTTGCGGGCGGCGTGAGCGGGCTCTGTATCGCCGGCTGACGTCCTCCCCGCTCCCGCGGCCCCTCTCCCATCCCCCCCAGCCCCCGCCGCAGCTGGGCCCGCACAGTCCGAGCAGCGCCGACCCTCCAAAGGAGACCCCATGCCAAGGATCATCGTCACAACCGACACACCCGAGCGCAGCGACGAGCACGCCGTCCTGCTCGACGAGGGAGTCCGTTCGGTGCATCTGAGCACCGGCCACGCTGCGGCGCAGCTCATCGAGCGCATCGCCTGGGCGATCAGCGACGCCGAGAACGCCGAGAACCCGCGCGCCCGCGACGGCCAGACGCCTGCGCGCAAGATGGCCACCCGCGCACCCGTCCGGCGCTCCAGGGCCCGCCTGCGGCTCACCGCCTAGCGCTCCCCCGAGCCGATCGGCGGGGGCGTGCGCTCGCGTAGGATTGCGAGCGATGGCCGACCGCGGGCGACCTCTCGCCGATCGCCTCGAGGTGGGGGCGCCCCGGCTGGCCGCGCTGGCAGCCAGGGCGCTCGGGCACCTGCCCGGATCTCTGCGGCGGAGCGTTCTGCGCTCCGCGTTCGACCGTGCGCGCGACGCGTTCAACCGGGGAGACCTCGAGGTCGTCTTCGCGCTGTTCAGCGAGGACGTCGAGTACGCTCCTCCGCCGCCCCTGCACGAGGGCCCTCCGCTGCTGGGACGGGTGGCCGTGCTGGAGTTCTGGCGCGCAGTCCTGGCCCGCTACGAGGAGAGCACGATCGAGAACATCTCCCTCGAGGAGGCCTCGCCCGGGCGCATCGTGCGCCACGCGCGACTGCGCCATCGCTCGAGCGCGACCGGCGAAGAGCTCGACTACGTGATCGCGCAGCGCACCGAGCTGGCGGCCGGCCGGGTGGTCCGCCAGATCAACGTGCTGGACCGCGCCGCCCCGTGAGCCTTGACGAGCGCCGGCGCCGCGCCTCCCCCGCCGTCTCATGCTCGCGTCGGGCATTGGTGGGAGCCTGTGCGGCGTGGATGTGCTCGCGATCGCGCTCGCCCTGCTGATCTTCGGCCTGCTGGCGGCGCTGCTGGTAGGCCTGGACCGCATATGAGCATCGCCGAAGCGATCGCGCTGGCAACCGCTGTAGGGCTGTTCGTGTACCTCCTGTACGCACTGCTGCGCGGAGAGCGCCTGTAGGTGACGACCTCGGGCTGGCTGCAGATACTCGTGCTGGTCGCCGTGCTGACCGGCATCACGCCGCTGCTGGGCGCCTACATGCAGCGCGTCTTCAGCGGCGAGCCGGCGCTGCTCGGTCGAACGCTCGGGCGCCTGGAGCGAGGCATCAGCGGACTGCTGGCCGGCTCCGAGCCGGCCGGCCAGGACTGGAAAGAGTACGCCGCCTGCGTGCTGATATTCAGCGCAGTCGGCTGGCTGGGCCTGTTCGCGATCCTGCGCGCGCAGTCGGTCGAGCCGTTCAATCCGCATGGCTTCCACGCCGCGCCGTGGGATCTGAGCTTCAACACGGCCTCGTCGTACGTCAGCAACACCGCCTGGCAGTTCTACGCGGGCCAGAGCACGCTGTCCAACTTCTCCCAGATGGCCGGCATCGCGGTCCAAAGCTTTCTCAGCGGCGGGGTCGGGCTGGCCGTGGCGATCGCGATCTCGCGCGGCTTCGCCAACCGCTCCGACCGCCAGCTCGGCAACTTCTGGGTCGATCTCACACGGGGGCTGCTGTACGTGCTGGCGCCGCTCGCGATCGCCGGGTCGCTGTTCCTGATCGCCGAGGGTGCGATCCAGACGCTCGCGGGCGGCGTGTGGCTGTCCACGCTGAGTGGGGCGCGCGAGCTGCTTCCGCTCGGGCCGGTGGCCTCGCAGAAGGCGATCGCGCTGCTCAGCTCCGACGGCGGCGGCTTCTTCGGCGTCAACTCGGCGATGCCCTTCGAGGATCCCACGGGCCTCACCAACCTCATCGAGATGCTGATGATGTTCGCGATCCCCGCGGCCCTGACCTCGACCTACGGGCGGATGGTCGGTGACCGCCGCCAGGGCTGGGCGCTCTACGGCGTGATGGCGGTCATGCTGCTGGGCGCCGCCGCGGTGGCCTATCCGGCCGAGAGCCGGCCCTCCCCCGCGATGCGCGCCGCGGGCGTCCACGGCGTGAACATGGAAGGCAAGGAGCAGCGCTTCGCCGCGCCGGACTCGACGCTCGGCGCCGTCGCGGCCACGGCGTCGGGCGACGGGGCCACGAACGCGGCACTCGACTCTTTCACCGGGCTCGGCGGTTCGATCCCGATGGCGAACATGATGACCGGCGAGGTGATCTTCGGGGCGGTGGGCTCGGGCCTGTTCGCGATGCTGCTGATGGTGCTGCTGGCCGTCTTCATCGCCGGGCTGATGGTGGGACGCACGCCCGAGTACCTCGGCAAGAAGATCGAGGCGCGCGAGATCAAGCTCGTGATGATCGGCGCGATCGCGGTGCCGCTGATCGTGCTGTTCATGACCGCCTGGGCGATCAGCGCGCGCTACGGCGTGCGCTCGATCTTCAACGCCGGCCCGCAGGGCTTCTCGGAAACGCTGTACGCGTACACCTCGCAGGCCAACAACAACGGCTCCGCGTTCGCCGGCTACACCGGGTTCGTGCAGCCCCATGCGCCCGGCAACGCCGGTGCGCACGGCGTCGCCTTCGCCGACCTCGCGGGGGGCACGGCGATGCTGATCGGGCGCTTCCTGCCGATGCTGGCCGCGCTCGCGGTCGCGGGATCGCTCTCGGGCAAGCGCACGATCGCGGGCGGCGAGGGCACGATGCGGACCGACACGGTCATCTTCGCGGTGCTCCTGATCGCGACCATCTCGATCGTCGCACTGCTCACGTTCGTGCCCGCGCTGATGCTCGGGCCGCTCGTGCAGGCGCTCACGCCGAGGCTGTTCTGATGCTGCGTCAGCTGCGCTCCGCGGTCCTCGCGCTGCTCGTCTTCACCCTGCTGCTCGGCTTCGCCTACCCGCTCGTGCTCACCGGCGTCGGTCAGCTGCTGTGGGCCCACCAGGCCAACGGCAGCCGCGTCGAGCAGCACGGGCGGCTCGTGGGCTCGCTGCTGATCGGACAGGACTTCGACGGCCAGCCCCGCTACTTCCAGAGCCGCCCCTCGTCGAGCGCCGACGAACCCGACCTCGCGGCGGCGTCGAACCTCGGCCCCAACTCGGCGCATCTGAGCGAGCAGCTGCGCGCGCGGCTGCTCTCCTACCTGCGCCGCGAGCGCCCCTACGACCCCGGCCTGGGCGCCGGCTCGGTGCCCGCCGACGCGGTCACCGCTTCGGGCTCCGGGGTCGATCCGGACATCTCGGTCGCGAACGCACTGATCCAGGCACACCGAGTGGCAGCCGTCAGAGCCCTGCCGCTCGGCTCCGTGGCGCGCCTCATCGCCGCGAACACGCACGGCTCGGCGGGCGGCCTGTTCGGTCCGCCCTCGGTCAATGTGCTCGCCCTGAACCTGGCTCTCGATGAGGACCGGTCGCGATGATCCGACGACCGCGCACGAGCGTGCTGCGCATGGAGATCCTGCTGCCGGCGCTGCGCTCCGCCGTCGGCAAGCTGCGTCCGACGCTGATGATCCACAACCCGGTCATGTTCACCGTCCTCGTCGGCGCGATCCTGACGACACTGCTGTGGCTGGCGCAGCTCAGCGGCGCCCACGTCGGCGGGACGGCCGCGGATCCGCGCTGGTTCACGTTCGCGATCGCCGCCTGGCTGTGGCTGACCGTCTACTTCGGCAACCTCGCCGAGGCCGTCGCGGAGGGTCGCGGCAAGGCGCAGGCCGACGCCCTGCGGGCAATGCGCGCGGACACCCCGGCGCGCATGCGCGATGGCGGCACCAAGCTCTCCTCGCAGCTGCTGCCTGGCGACGTCGTCGAGGTGGCCGCCGGTGAGCAGATCCCCGGCGACGGAACGATCATCGAGGGCATCGCCTCGATCGACGAGTCGGCCGTGACGGGCGAGTCGGCTCCGATCGTGAGGGCTGCAGGGGGAGATCGCAGCGCGGTGACCGGCGGCACGCGCGTGCTCTCCGATGCGATCGTCGTCGAGATCACACAACGTCCCGGTGAGAGCTTCCTCGATCGCATGATCGCCCTCGTGGAAGGCGCACAGCGGCGCAAGACGCCGAACGAGATCGCGCTGGGGATCCTGCTCGCGGGACTGACGCTGATCTTCCTGACGGTGGTGATGACGCTGCGACCGTTCGCCGACTACGCCCACACCGCCATCTCGCTCGCGACGCTGATCGCGCTGCTGGTGGCACTCGCTCCGACGACGATCGGGGCGCTGCTGTCGGCGATCGGGATCGCGGGCATGGACCGGCTCGTGGCGCGCAACGTGCTCGCGCTCTCCGGTCGCGCGGTCGAGGCCGCCGGCGATGTGAACCTGCTGATGCTGGACAAGACGGGCACGATCACGCTCGGCAACCGCCAGGCGCGGGCCTTCATCCCGATGCCCGGGGTCGAGGAGCGCGAGCTCGTCGACGCGGCCCAGGCCGCCTCGCTCGCCGACGACACGCCGGAGGGCCGCTCGATCGTGATCCTGGCCAAGCGCTACGGGCTGCGCGAGCGCGACCTGAGCTCGGCCGGGGCGCGGCTCGTGCCGTTCAGCGCGCAGACGCGGATGAGCGGGATCGACCTCGAAGGGCGCGAGCTGCGCAAGGGAGCCGGGGAGGCGATAATCGAGCACGTGCTGCGCCATTCCGGTCACGTGCCGGCGGAGCTCGACGAGCAGCTCGGACTGATCGCAGCCCAGGGGGGCACGCCGCTCGCCGTCTCCCGCGACGCGACGGTGCTCGGCGTGATCGACCTCCGTGACGTCCTCAAGGAGGGGATCCAGCGGCGCTTCGGCGAGCTTCGGCGGATGGGCGTGCGCACCGTGATGATCACGGGCGACAACCCCCGCACTGCGGGCGCGATCGCACACGAGGCCGGCGTCGACGACTTCCTCGCCGAGGCCACGCCCGAGCGCAAGCTCGCGCTGATCCGCGAGCAGCAGGCCGCGGGACGGATCGTCGCGATGACCGGCGACGGCACCAACGACGCGCCCGCCCTCGCACAGGCCGACGTGGGACTGGCGATGAGCAGCGGCACGCAGGCGGCGCGCGAGGCGGGCAACATGGTCGACCTGGACTCCGACCCGACGAAGCTGATCGAGATCGTCGAGGTCGGCAAGCAGCTGCTGATCACGCGCGGCGCCCTGACCACGTTCTCGATCGCCAACGACGTGGCGAAGTACTTCGCGATCCTGCCCGCGGTGTTCGTGGCGACCTACGCCGCGGCCGGCGTCGCCGACGGCCCACTGTCGAGGCTGAACGTGATGAACCTCGGCTCGCCGCGCTCGGCGATCCTCTCGGCGATCATCTACAACGCGCTGATCATCCCCGCGCTCGTGCCGCTGGCGCTGCGCGGGGTGCGCTACCGCCCGATCGGCGCCAGCGCGCTGCTGTACCGCAACCTCGCCATCTACGGCGTCGGCGGTCTGATCGCGCCGTTCATCGGGATCAAGCTGATCGACCTGCTCGTGCATGGCGTGCTCGGCGCCTGAACGCGATGCCGGCCGGCCACCACAAGATCTTCCTGGGCATGGCGATCGGCGTCGGCAAGACCTGCCGCATGCTCGAGGAGGGCCACGCTGCCCTCGCCGCCGGGCGCGATGTTGCGATCGGCCTGCTGGAGACCCACGATCGGCCCGACACGGCCGCGCTGGCGCGCGGGCTGGAGCTGATCCCGCGCAGGGCTGTCGCCTTCCACGGTGCGACGGTCGAAGAGATGGATGTGCCGGGCATCCTGCGCCGCTGCCCGCAGGTGTGTCTCATCGACGAGCTCGCGCACACCAATGTGCCGGGCCTGGAGCGCCGGCGGCGCTATGAAGAGGTCGAAGACGTCCTCGCGGCGGGGATCGACGTCTTCTCCACCGTCAACGTGCAGCACCTGCAGAGCGTCAGCGAGCGCGTGGCGGAGAAGACCGGGATCGTCATCCACGAGACGATGCCCGACCGCGTTCTCGACGGGGCCGACGAGGTCGTCGTCGTGGACCTCACCCCGGAAGCTCTGCAGGCGCGGATCCTCGAGGGCAAGGTCTTCCCCGCAGGGAGCGTTCCCATCGCACTGGAGCGATTCTTCACCAAGGAGAACCTCGACGTCCTGCGCGAGATGGCCCTGCTGCAGGTCGTCGAGGAGGTCGAGGCGCACCGATTGACCGCCGAGATACTCGACGACCGCGACCGCCTGATCAGCAACGTCGCCGGCGAGCGCAGCCACCGCTTCCTGGGTCTCGTCAAGCCCGATCCGAGGGCCAACCGCATCATCAGGCGCGCGTGGGAGATGAGCGAGCGCCTGGGTGGGCCGCTGGACCTGCTGTGGGTGGCGCCCGCGCGGGAGCTCGATGACCCCGAGCGCGACCGCCGCGTGGACGATCTGCACCGCCTGGCGGCCGTGTTCGGCGCCCGCCTGCTCGTCGAGCGCGACCGCGCGGTCGCGCCGGTCGTGGCGCGCGTCGCCGCCGCGCGCGGCGCGACCCACATCGTGATGGGCAC
>Ga0209656_10003485_pt1 | contig 10178 bp, 8 predicted proteins | sample BogFormECP12_OM2_FD_188239 | JGI IMG/M metagenome (GOLD analysis project Ga0209656, IMG submission 188239) | Bog forest soil microbial communities from Calvert Island, British Columbia, Canada - ECP12_OM2 (SPAdes) (version 2) | ecosystem: Environmental > Aquatic > Freshwater > Wetlands > Bog ... | reverse complement strand
ACTCAATCCGAACGACTAGATCTCTGGACGCCGGGCAATGGCCTCACCGTCAGCCCCAATCAAATTGATCCCTTCGGAACTAAACGAGCGTTTCAGCTCACGCTCCACGGCTCGGTGGATAACCAGTCCCTTGGTTCTGCCCCCGTCGACCTGAGCGGGCTTTCGAGCACCAGCCGCCTTGTCATAAAATTTTGGGCGAAGCAGGGCACGCTCGCTTCACTCTGGGTGGGCTTGTATGACGTGAGCAAGGCAAGCTGGTTTGGAAACCTCTTCCCCGTGAGCCTGGGGCCTGATTGGAAACAATATAAGTTCGTGACCAACCAGCTTTATTCTCTGGCCAACAACTACGTGCTGCTGTTCTATCCAGGAGACTTCACGTTCACCGCCGGCAATCTGTACCTTTTTGCGCCGCAGATTTCCGATGACGACAGCGATTACTATCCTACGGGCGCTAGCGTTATCTCTGATGCGTCCGCCGGAAGCCGCTACGAAAAGGCGGTCATCCTCACGTCCCTAAAAACGACCACGCATACCGGCGACCCAAGTTCCGCCCCTTCGGTCACCGCGACAGGGCTCGGTGCAGGATCTGCGGCGCTCCAGCCTGGATCCACGGACCTGTCTGCGAGTCATCGTGCTCTCACCAGGCTCCGGCGCTGCCGCTTCGGGAAGCGCAACGCTGACATACAACGTTCCCTATGTCGGCTCGAATCCACCCGTCGTGGTGGCAAGCCTTCAGAACGCCAAATCGCCTGGATGGACCCCAGGTACGTCACAGGTGCTCGTCAGCGCGTCATCGCAGAATTCGTGCGTTTTTGCATGGGTGAACGGTTCGCCGCTCTCCACCACAACCACCTACTGTATCGCCTACGTTGTCATAGGTCGAGCGTAACGCAACCCGGGTTCTCGAAGAGGGGACGTCAAGAATAACCAGGCTCGATGCAAGCTTCCGCTTTCAAGTCCCCGTGGATTCGACACAAAGACCAGTGTGGGCGGGTGGTCCACCCTAGCACTTCCTGACAAACATCGGGTGCCCTGTTCCTTCGACTTCGCTCAGGACAGGTCTAGCCCGGTTTTGGCTAGGGCGGGGCAGATGCCGTCTCACCGGCAAGCGTGACGGTGGCCGCACCCATGTGCGGGCCCCGGAAAAGCAGTTGCCAGGAGCCAGTTGCCAGTTGTCAGACGGGAGGGGCATGCAACCAGTTGCTAGCTTGTTAGCATGGCACCATGGTACCTTATTTACTATAATATTCAGGCTTTTCTGCCGATTTCTTGCTTCTAAGTCAATAGGAATCAATATTTTGCCTATAACTCCTTTGGATGGAATTATTTGCGATATGAATGATGCGTAAGTTATTGATTCTAAGTATAGCTGGCGATAGGAGAGGACGTGATCCTGAAATCCGTGTTCATCTGCGAAATCCGCGGTTGCCTTTTTGCCTTGGGTTCTGAAAAGCAGGTCCCTCCACTCGGACTGAAGTCCTCGGTCGGGACGACAGCAAGAAAGGTAGTAGCAAAGAAGAGATGACAGCAAGAAATTGAATGACGGCAAGAAGCGATGACAACCGCAGCGTGGCTGCAACTTCACAACTGCCACGCCAAAAGCAAAAAGCGAAGAGCGAAAGGCGCAGAGCGAAAGCGCCAATAGCGGAGAGCGGCTGCTGCTATAGAATCAGCTTTTGCCCATGCCTTTGAAAGCCGATCCAGCGCAAGCCGCGCCTTCTGCAGGGACAACCAGCATTGCGCCCAAGTCCCGCTGGTCGATCATCTGGCACCCTCCGGTTTGGATGGTGCTGGTCGCTTTTGCGGTGCGCGTTCTCTGGATCGCGCTGGCGCATACCTATCGATTTCGCACCACTGAGGCGAACTTCGGATTCGGCTTCGAGATCGGCCGCTTAGCATACTCGCTGGCCAACGGCCACGGATTCAGTTCTCCGTTCGGCGGCGATACCGGACCTTCAGCATGGGTCCCGCCGGTTTATCCGTGGATTCTGTCGCTGGCCTTCCGCGCGTTCGGCAGCTACTCGCACGCGGCCGCGTTTGCGATGCTGGTGTTCAACAGCATCTTCGCCGCGCTGACAAGCTGGACCGTTTATCGCACGGCGCGCCGCATCTTCGGCGAGACGGTTGCGCTCTGGTCAGGATGGGTTTGGGCGCTGTATCCAGACACGATTTACTGGTCAGTGAAGTGGATCTGGGAGACAAGTCTGTCGGCGTTCCTGCTGAGCCTGCTATTCATGCTCACGGTGGAGATGGAAGGCGACGAGCGGCCCTCTTCGTGGCTGGGTTACGGCCTCCTTTGGGGAGTTGCGGCGTTGACCAATCCGGCGGCGCTGTCGTTTCTGGCCTTCGCCGGATGCTGGCTGGTTTACCAGTTGCATCGCCGTGGAAAGCGTTTCGTCGTACCGGTCGTGCTGAGCGCCGTCGTCTTCTGGATGACGATTATGCCGTGGCTGGTTCGCAATCACGAGGTGTTCGGCAGGTTCGTGTTCCTGCGCGACAACTTCGGTAACGAGCTGCGCATTGGCAACAATCCCTTGGCCGAGGGAATGTACGTTCTTGCCTATCATCCCAGCGAGAACGCTCTTTTGTATGCGAAATACAAGAAGATGGGCGAGCCGGCATTCTGCTCCGAGCAGGGACGTTTGGCGAGGGAGTGGGTAGCGCAACATCCCGGAAGATTCGCGGTGGTCAGCTTGCGGCGTTTCTACTATTTCTGGAACGGCATTCCGAGGCTATCCAGAATTCAATGGCTGGCGGAAACCAAGAACACCCATTTCCTATTCGTCTCAGTGCTGGGAATCTGGGGATTGCTGCTGGCCTTGACGCGGCGCGTTCACGGCGTTTTTCTGTTTGCCAGTCTGCTGGCATTCTATCCGCTGGTCTACTATATTTGCTTCCCAGAGCCACGTTATCGACATCCCATCGATCCGCAGCTGCTGATTCTCGGAGTCTATCTGATCTCTGAAGCTCAAACTCGCAGCCAGACGCATGACCGCGACGAAGAACTGCCCGCGGCTTCGGAAGACGAGATTCTGCCGCAGTTCCACACGCTGTCGGTCATCATTCCGGTTTACAACGAGCGTAAAACGGTAATGAAGTTGTTGCGGCAAGTTGCACGGCAACCGCTCAGCCTGCACAAAGAGCTCATCATCGTGGATGACTGCTCGACCGATGGCACGCGCGAGTTATTGCAGGAGACCGACCTGCCGAAGCTTCTCGGCGGCAGCGGCGCGAATAGCGTCAAGCTTGTGCTGCATGAGAAGAATCAAGGCAAAGGTGCAGGCGTTCGCAGCGGCTTGGAGCACGTGACTGGCGAGTTGGTGCTCATCCAGGATGCGGACCTGGAATACGACCCTCGCGATTATCCGCTGCTGATCGCGCCTATTCTCGAAGGTCACGCCGACGCGGTCTTCGGAAACCGCTTCCACGACGGCCCGCATCGCGTGCCGCGATATTGGCGCTACGTGCTGAATCGCTGCTTCTCCTTGCTTTGCAACATGCTCACCGGCCAGAGCATTCACGACGTCACCGCGTGCTACAAGGTCTTCCGCAGCGAACTGTTTTCGCAGATCCACATTCGCTCCGACCGCTTCAGCATTGAAACCGAGATCACGGTCAAGCTCGCCAAGCTCGCCGCCCGCATCTACGAAGTGCCGATCGTCTATCACGGCCGGACTTACGCTGAAGGCAAGAAGATCAGCTGGACCGACGGCATTGCCGCTGTGTACCACCTGCTGTGGTACCGAATTAAGGATTAGAGGTTTGGCGAGTGCTCAGGTGATGTTCTGGCGATTAGGATTGTTTTTCTTGGTAAGCATGCCCGCGATCTGATTCCACGTGACCACCCATGGGACAATCAGCGAGAACAGCAGCCTGGCACCGAGCAGCGAGAGCGAAAATGTTCCGGGAAAGCTTCGCCAGTCAAGCCGGAAGGCGAAATACGTTTCGAGTGCGAGAACACACATTAGCGGAATTACTGTTAGCGGAAGAATCGCGAGCGCCAGCACCTCAGCCACGCAACGCGCCAGATTGCGTAACAGTCGGGCGTGTCGCGTGCCCAACACGCCATCGGTTTCCGCGTAGCTCGCAATCTGCCTGATCGCGGATTGGAATGTGTGCTTCGGCCGATAGTGTGCTTTGGCGCGTTCCGCGAACGCCGGTGTCACCACTCTCCGAGCGCGCAAATCGAAGACGGTATCCTCGCCGAGGAAAACATCCTCGGGAAATCCGCCCACTTCCTGCCACACCTGCTTGCGAAAGGCCATGGATCGAGCTGTGCAGGACTTGGTTGGCTCATCCGCGCTAAGCTTAATGCCGAAGAATGGCGCCGATGCTATGTCCCAGGTTGTCCGGTCTTGCGGATCGATACATGATCCTCCGACAGCGTATTCGGCCCGACCATTCAGAATGGGCGCGGTGAGCTGTATAAGCCATTGCGAATCGTAGGTGCATCCACAATCGACACATGCAATAACGTCTGATGATGCCGCGGCAATGGCAATATTGCGGCCACGAGCAATCGGTCCGGGCGAAGCCTTCAGGCTGCAACTCTCATCCCGAATGGCGATCAGGTTTGGGCACCTCGAGCTGGCAGCCTGCAGCCGTTCCCATGTCCCGTCGTTCGAACCTCCATCCACGATGACGACTTCCGCCGGACTAAGCGTCTGCTCCATGAGACTCGTCACCAGCCGGTCGATGTCGTCCACCTCGTTGAGCACGGTCGCGGTCACGCTGACGGCTGACTCGCTTGCTTGACGGCGGTTGTCGCGGTCGCCTAGCTTTCTTGTCCACATGCCTTCGATGGGCGGTGCTGATTTCTGGATCACGATGGAGAGAACCGTTTCGGAGCGGATGAGCAGCGATTATACCTGTTTCAATTGCGTTCCTGCCGCGAGGAGGCTGGCAGAAAAATCTCATGACCTTTTTGTCTGCAATAGTCCTCTCGGGTCGGATTTCGGCCGCTCAATTGCGCGAAGACTTCTTCGCCCTCAGCCCGGATTGCTTCTTCGTTCTTTTCGCCTTGGCGCGCTTCTTCTTCAGCTCCTCGGGAGAATACATGCTTCCGCGGCAGCTCTTGCTGCCGCAATAGCAAGGCGCATCGTCGTCGCCGTCGTAGAGCCAGTAATCGTAAGTGAGTTCCTCGCCGGCAGCGACATCGCGGAGCGTAATGATGTACACCCGGTCACCTTCCTCGTCCGTCTCACAGTTGGGATCGCAGGAATGGTTCACGAACATGGCCATTCCGTGCCCGTCGATGATCACCTCACCATCGCCGACTCCAAACAGGTACGTGAGCGCGCGACCGTCGTATCGGACATCGCCCTCAGCTTTAGTGATGCGCTCGCCCGTGTATTCCAGGACGCGCGTGCCTTTGGGAATGCTCTCCAGCGTGAAACAGCCGGCGGCATGAATATCAGAGGACCGAATGATGAGGCGCAGCAAAAACTAAATACTCCCCGGACAAGGTGCTGGCAGTATAGCGTATCGTCAGGAATCCCTTCGCTGACCGTGTGCTTCAACTCCAGCAACGTCCTGTCAATGGCGCACGTCACATATCCGGCCCAGCATTTCGCTGTTCACATTCCGCCCAAGATTCCGGTATCTTGGAAGGGACGAATCATCTGGGAGGCATTTTCATGGTTCATGTTCTGCTCCACCACAAGGTGTCGGATTTCAGCCGCTGGAAAGAATCCTTCGATTCCCACCTCAGTGCCCGCAAACACGCTGGAGAAATTGGGTTCCGCCTCTTTCAAAGCGTGGATGATCCGAGAGACGTGACCCTGCTGCTGGATTGGGACAGCGTCGAACACGCCCGCAAGTTCATGGACTCCGAAGACCTCCGCGGCCGAATGCAGCAGGCCGGAGTGGTGGGCTCCCCTGACGTGCAATACATCCAGGATGTCCACGCCGTCCGCCGCACCGCGGCCGATTAGGGCCAGCGGGGCACGATGCCCAAAAAAAAATTCCGTCAGGCTCTTGACAGCGGCGTAAGGGTTGCGCTCCAAATCCCAGTCCCTTGGCGGTAAGACCCGGCTCGCGCCACGAACCACGACGTCCGGCCTGCTGAACGCTTGGAACCCTCTATCCACGCGGGTTTCGCGCGATACGGCATTCTGTCAAGAAGTTTCCAGCTAAAAATTTTCTATCCATCTCAAATTGATTCCTCCGCTCCGTTGACAAACCGGCCAGTGCGGTTAAAATACCCGACGACTTCTCCGAATTGGTTTGCATGACCGTGACTAATCTGACCGCAATCTCCGACGTTCTCCTGAACACCGATTTTCCCGACCTCAAGCTTTACGCCAGCGGCAAGGTCCGCGACCTCTATCAGGTCGATGATGATCATCTGCTGTTCGTGGCCACTGACCGGATATCAGCGTTTGATTACGTGTTGGCTACCGGCATTCCTCAAAAGGGCCGGGTGCTGACCCAACTCTCGCTGTTCTGGTTCGATTTCCTGAAAGGATTTGTGCCCAACCATCTGGCGACCGCCGATGTGCACAAGTATCCACGGGAGCTGCAGAAGTATTCCAGCCAGCTGCGCGGCCGTTCCATGCTGGTGGTGCGCGCCGACATGATCGCCATCGAGTGCGTGGTGCGCGGCTACCTTTCGGGATCCGGTTGGAAGGAATACAAGGTCAACGGCTCGGTCGGCGGAATCAAGTTGCCTTCGGGATTGCGTGAGTCCGATAAGCTGCCGGAGCCCATTTTCACGCCAGCCACCAAAGCGGCCAGTGGTCACGACGAAAACATCTCGTTTGAGCATATGGTTACGCTGGCCGGCCGCGAACTTAGCGAAAAGCTGCGTGATTTGAGTATCAAGGTTTACCAGACTGCCGCGGATTATGCGGAGACGCGCGGCATCATCATTGCGGACACGAAGTTTGAGTTTGGCCGCACGGCGGGCGGACTGGTGCTGGCTGATGAGGTGCTCACGCCAGATTCGTCGCGCTTCTGGCCAAAAGACAGGTATCAGCCGGGCGGTCCGCAGGACTCGTTTGATAAGCAGTATGTGCGTGACTACCTGGAAGCAATCAAGTGGGACAAACAACCGCCGGCTCCGGAGCTGCCTCCGGAAGTGGCGGCCAGAACAAGCGAAAAATATGTTGAGGCTTATACCCAATTGACCGGGCATCCCTTGCCGGCCTAGGGAAGCCGAATGATGGGCCTGTCCATTTTCGACTGGGTGATTGCGCTCATCGTTCTGCTGTCTGTGTTGCAAGCGATCGCGCAAGGTTTTTTTTACGAATTTTTTTCGTTGGCGGGCGTGATCGTCGGATATCTACTGGCTGCATGGGAGTATCCGCGGGTGGCAGCGTGGTACGCGCACCACGTGAACTCTGAGTGGGCGGCAGACATCGCGGGGTTCTTTACCATATTTCTTGTTGTCGTGTTGCTCGCGGGAACAGTCGGGCGGATAGCGCGCTGGGCTGTTCACGGAGTCGGACTGCGCTGGTTCGACCGGCTTTTGGGCGCGCTGTTCGGGTTTGTGCGCGGAGCCGTTATCAGCACGGTCATTGTGCTGGCACTGGCGGCATTCGTTCCGCAATGGGGATGGCTCCAGCAATCGCGGGTTGCGCCGTTTCTGCTGGTTTCCGGCCGCGCCTTAATCTGGGCGGCGCCGGCAGATTTGCGGCAGCGTTTCCGTACGGGTTGGGATTTGCTGCGAACCGTCCCAGAACACGTTTCGGAGTAGGGCGGCGACGGCGGAAAACCTTGAGTCTTATTTTGACTGGGCGTTGAAGAGAGCAGAGAGCAAAGAGAGGCGCTGTGAAAGACCAACTGGAAGCTTTGATCATGCAGATGTACAAAAGCGGCATCACTTATTCCGAAGCTGTCTGCGAATTCAAGAAGAAATTCATTCTCACCGTGCTGCAGGAGAGCAAAGGAAACCAATGCAGAGCCGCGCGCCAGCTCGGCATGCACCGCAATACGCTCAGCCGCACCATCGCCGAACTCAAGCTCAACGTCAAAGAACTGCGCGCTGGAACGCGCCGTCCGCCGCGCAGCGCTCACACCGTAACCATGGAAAAGAAAGCCGCGCGCTAGCTGGCTTCCTCCGCCTTCGTACTCCAATCGCCGTCGCAGGAGGGAGCAGCCTTAGCTGCCCTCTTGTCATTCTCTATGACTACTGCGACTTGTGTGCAGGCGCATGGTGCGCGGGTGCGGCAGTCTGAACCGGCTTGCCGTTCTTGTCCAGTAAGATGCCATCCGTCATGGTCATCAGGAACGGGTTCGGCGTGTAACTTGACACAGTTCCCTGAAACTCCATCAGCGAACCCGCCGCCGGCACCAGCTTCGCCGGCAGGGGTTTCTCCATGGTCAGCGTGATATCGGCTTTCTTGTCATCAAAGTCATCCTGGCTTCCCGCCAGTTGGATTTTGGATGGCGTGGCGCTAATCACATTGGCTCCTAACTTGACGGCCTTGTCCTTGAGCGCGTTCCACACCGTGTCAGCTGCCTGCTGATTGCCCGAGGAAAGCACCAGCTCCCACTCCGCAAAGCTCATCTGCTTCGGATCTTTGCTCTTCACCAGGTCGGCGGCCTGCTCGGCAGGAGACGGTGGTGGCGGCGCAGCCGCTACGGTGAAGCCCGCAGGAGGCATGATGCTCGACGAGGCCTTGGCCTGGCTGACTACATCGCTCCAGCCATCTTCCTTGCCGTGATAGCGAATGTACTTCTTGCGGCCGTACTCCAATATCTGCTGTTGTCCCGGCCCTTGCGCCAACTGCGACGCCTTTACGATGTACCAGAAGCCTTCCGGATTGATCGGCTTGGCCTCGAGATCGGCGGTCGCCAGCTGATACACGTCAACCAGGTCGGGTTGAGCCTCATCTGACACAGCCTCCCGGAAATCTTTTTGCGCGGTGGCGAAGTCTTTCTTCTGCAAGGCAGCAAAAGCCACGGCGCCGTCGAAGATCGCCGTAAAGTTGTTGTGCAGCTTGACGAAGTCGGCATCGCTCATGCCTTCCGGCTTCTGCATGTTCTGCAACGCCTGCAACCCTTTCTGCCCATACTGCTCAGCCTGCTGCGCACTTTGCGCCGCCTGCGGACCGCCCTGTAATGCAATTTGGCGGTTGTAGGCGGCCAGCAACGCTAGCGCGCGCAGGTTGTTGGGGTTCACCTGCAAAATGCGGTTGGCGGTGTCGATGGTCTTCTGCGCATCGCCGGCTTGTTGGTAGGCCGCCATCAACTGCTCCAACGCATCTTCCTTCATGACGCTGTTGGGATACGTTTGGAGGAAAGCTTCCAGACCCTGCGCTTTCTGTGCCGGATTGCTCTGCTGGATTGCGTTAACGTAGGAGTTGTACTCAGCAGGATCTTTGATCTGCTTCTGCGCCGCCGGGGCTTGCCCTGATGGTGCAGCTCCCTGAGCGGCCGACGGCTGGACCAGCGCCCCGATGGCGAGCATCAGCAACATGGTGACTAGCGACTTCTTCATTCGTTTGGCTCCTTGGTTCTTAAGGACCTGATGACGATGTCCGCCCGCACACGCCTCCACTGATGCGCAGGACTTGCGCCCAAAGTATCGGGCCTACATGATGACTGCACAACCATCCCGCATCCCCGCCCTGAAGGCTGCCTTGGAATGCAAAAACGTGCGGAGACGGGATTATAAGTATCCCACTCAGTCAAAGGCAAGTTACTTACTACTTTACACAATTCCAGCGTCTCCACGAAGCCGTAATTCTCAATCGCAGATGCGCGTAGCGGCCGCTTCCCGGCTGCCCTCCGGAACGTTCGCCAGCATCCCAAGCAACCGTCGGGACGCTAGAATGCCGATTTCTGCGGTAATCTCGAAGGCGGCGCCAAAACGCGCCAAGCCAGTCGCAAACTCAGATCGGCCTTCCCTAAGGAAAGACACTCCCATGGAGCAAAAACAGTTCCCTTCGCTTTCTGCAGCGGTCGCGGTTGTGACCGGAGGCGGTCGCGGCATTGGCCGCGCCATCGCCACCAAGCTGGCCGCGATGGATGCTTCGGTCGTCATCACCGGCCGTGACGAATCCCGGTTGCAGCAGGTTGCGGGTGAATTGGCCGCGCAAGGCCATCGCTGCGAAGGGCTCGGTTGTGACGTCACCAGCCTCGCCAGCGTGGAAGCGCTGGGCAAGCGTTTGCACCGCGACTACGGTCGCGTGGACATCCTGGTGAACAACGCGGGTATCGGCGGGCCGTCCGGG
>Ga0209656_10003483_pt1 | contig 10182 bp, 9 predicted proteins | sample BogFormECP12_OM2_FD_188239 | JGI IMG/M metagenome (GOLD analysis project Ga0209656, IMG submission 188239) | Bog forest soil microbial communities from Calvert Island, British Columbia, Canada - ECP12_OM2 (SPAdes) (version 2) | ecosystem: Environmental > Aquatic > Freshwater > Wetlands > Bog ... | reverse complement strand
TTCATCGGCAGGCCGCCGGGCTCGCCGGTGATGCTCGACCCGCCGGACAGCGCCTGGGCGATCGGGTCGAAGCACGGGTAGTCACGGTACGGCGAGTCGGCGGCGAAGCCCTTCACCTGCGCGTAGATCAGCCGGGGATTGAGCTCGCGGAGCATGTCGTAGCCGAGGCCGAGCCGGTCGATGACGCCCGGGCCGAAGTTCTCCACGAACACGTCCGCGTGCCGCGCCAGGTCTTTCGCGCAGTCCAGCCCGCCGGGCGACTTCAGGTCGAGTTCCAGCGACCGCTTGCTGGCGTTGTTCAGGTAGAACGGGATGGCGTCGGAGCTGTCCCTGCTGCCCGGCGCGATCACCTTGACGACGTCGGCCCCGAGGAACGCGAGCACCAGCGTCGCCGACGGCCCGGCGACCTGATGGGTGAGGTCGAGCACCCGGACTCCGTCAAGCGCGCGCCTGCTGGGCTCACCAACCGGGCCATCCATGCCTGGAACGTATAGGATCCGGCATTTCGCGGCAAGATCGAATCTTGGCGAACGGCGAAAGGTCCTTTAGCCTGATTTCGGGAAAGGGTGGGGACGATGGCCGGGAGAAGCTTCGCTTGCCCGGAATGCGGGCGAGAACTAAAGCCAGGGGGGCGATTCTGCACGAACTGCGGGAACCCTGTCACGATCAGCACGGAATCCCCGCAAAACGGGCCGCCGCAGGACTCCTGGCCGCTGGAGGAATGGCTGATCCCCACGCGCCCGGATCTCCCGCAAGCCCCCACGCGCCCGGATCTCCCGCCGCAACCCCCCGTGCGACCGCCGCCGCGGGACCCGCGCCGGTCCCGCGGACGGCTGGCAGGCATGATCGCGGTCGGCCTGCTGGTGCTCGGCGGCGCGGCGGCCGCGGTCATCCTCATCACGCACCCGTTCCGCAGTCACGAGACCGCTAGCAGCGCCGCTGACGCCGTGAGCTCCTCCGCGCACCAGCAGCCGCCGGCCAGCGCATCCGCTACCGGGCCGGGGATCAGCGCGCCCGCCGCCACTTCCCCCGCCCTGTCGCCATCGGCGTCGCCCGTGACCACGCAGGTCACCGAGCAGCAGGCCGCGCAAAACCTGGCCGGCATGCTCTCGCAGAGCGTCTCGGATCGCAGCGCTATCGACCAGGCGGTTACCGACGTCAAGAAGTGCGGCCCGTCGCTGAGTCAGGACCCGCAGGTCTTCCAGAGCGCGGCCAGCTCACGGCAGGTGCTGCTCGCCGACCTCGCGGCCATGCCCGGGGCGGCCGCGCTGCCCGCCGGGATGCTCCAGGATCTGTCCGGCGCCTGGCAGGCCTCGATCGCCGCGGACAAGGACTTCACCCGCTGGGCGGACGACGAGATCACGCAGGGCTGCGTGCAGGACGACAGCGGCGACCCGAACCTGGTGGCCTCGACCGGTCCCGATAATCAGGCGACCGCCGACAAGCAGGCCTTCGTCAGCCTGTGGAACCCGATAGCGGCGCAGTACGGCCTCACCGGCTACACATGGAAGCAGCTCTAGGCGCGAGGGTTCAGCGCATCGCGTTCCACACGATGGCCGAAAGCCGGTTTATCGTGTCGATGCCGTACTGCTCGGCGGGGTTACCCGTGGTGAGCACGGCCATCAGGTAGTCCCTGCCGTCACCGGAGATCCAGCCCACGCTGTTGACCTGCCAGTCGGTGGCCGCGTCGTTCAGCGGGAGCCAGCCGTTCTTGAGCGCTATCGTCACCCCGGCCGGGACGCCGCCGCAAACACCCCAGCGCTGGGCTGGGGTGACGTTCTCCAGCAGCGACAGGGCATAGGCGCGCTCGGCGGACGTCAGCAGCGGGCCGGGTCCGATGAGCTCTTTCAGCAGCGTGATCTGGTCGGCGGGGACCGTGGTGCTCAGCCCCCAGCCGGGCCAGGTGAAGCCGGAGCACCGCACGCAGGACGACGGCGTGGTGCCGGTCAGGCCCGCCGTCGCGTTGTAGGCCTGGATTCCCGTCGCTCCGCCGGCGGCGTACCACAGGCTCGTGGCGGCGTCGTTGCTGCTGTCCTCGATCATCTGCCGCGCCAGCGGCCGGCTGGCCGCCGGCAGCCCGGAGCTCCGCCGCGCTAGCAGGGTCTCCAGGATGTCCAGCTTGACCACGCTCGCCTCCGCCTGCGGCCGGTCCTGTCCCAGCCGCCACGTCTGGCCCGTCTGCACGTCGTAGACGGCGGCCAGGACCGTGCCCGCCCGCTGTGCGACGGAGGCGGCCGTGGCGGTCCCGAGCGGATCGGCATGCCACGCCGGCGGCGTCGCGGTGGCCGTCACCGGCGCCATGCCAGGATCACCGGGATCGGCGGGCGGCGGGGTAGCCGACGGCCGTGCCGCGCCGGAGCCGGCCGGCGCGGCCGCGTGGTGACCGCCCGGTCCGCGGAATGCGAGGAAAAGGAGGAATAGCGCGGTGGCCACGGCGACCGGACCCGCGGCGCGCACGAGGATCGCGCGTGCCGAATGCCTGCCATTCCGGCCTGTGGCCACTGCTTTGCCCCTCTATCTCGCCCGCCCGGTCAGCATAGAATATTCGCCGAATGGGAACGCATGGCAAGCGCGGTCAAACAAGGCTCAATAGCCGCAAATGCATGAGAGACGCCACCGGTCGTTCTGGATAAAAGGGCGGCGGCCGTCAGCCGGCGGACGCGGGGGGCGTGGTTCCGGGCGCGGGTGCTTCGGCGGGAGCGGGGGCGGCGGTGCTGCCGCGCAGCAGGTAGGCCGAGTGCAGGAGGTCGGGCTTGTCGCGCAGTTCGCTGGCCGTGCCCGCGTAGCGGATCACGCCGCCTTCCATCACGTAGGCGCCGGTGGCCAGGCCTAGCGCCACGGTCGCGAACTGCTCGATGAGGAGCACCCCGACGCCGGAGTCCGCCACCGCGCGGATGACCGGGATCAGCCGGTTGACCACGACCGGGGCCAGCCCGAGGGAGAGCTCGTCGATCAGAATGTACTTCGGCTGGGAGACCAGCGCCTGGGCGAGCACCACCATCTGCTGCTCGCCGCCGGACAGCGAGCGTGCCGGGACGTTCAGTCGTTTCTCGAGGGCGGGGAACAGTTCCAGGGCCCGGGCACGCCCGGCCGCGGCCGCCTGCGCGGACAGCGCGTAGGTGGCCACCCGGATGTTGTCGTCCACGGTCAGGTCGGGCAGCAGCCGCCGTCCCTCCGGCACGATCGCGACGCCGGCGGCCCGGATCTTCTCCGGCCGCTTGCCGGCCAGTTCGGTGCCATCGAGCGACACCGACCCCGGGCGCGGCCGCAGCACCCCGCCGACGGCGAGGACCAGGGAGGACTTGCCCGCGCCGTTCGGGCCGAGGAGGGCGGTGACCTGCCCGGCGGGGACCGTGATCGTCACGTCCCGCGCGACACGGCGGCCGCCGCGTTCCACGCAAATCCCGTCAAGCACCAGCGAACCCATCTAGAGGACCTCCGCGATTCCGAGGTAGGCGCGCATCACTTGCTCGTCCCGCAGCACGGCGGCGGTCGGGCCGGACGCGATCAGCTTGCCGAAGTCCAGCACCGCCGTCGTCTCGCAGACGGCGGAGACCAGCGACATGTCATGGTCGACCAGGATCGTCAGCGCTCCGGTATGGCCGGGTATGCCGCGGATCACCGAGGCCAGGTGCGCGGTCTCCTCGTCGGGCAGCCCGGCCGCGGGCTCGTCCAGCAGGATCAGCCGCGGTTTGCCGGCCACCGCGCGCGCGACCTCGACAAGCCTGCGCTGGCCGGCGCCGAGTGTGCCTACCCTCATCAACGGCGACAGGCCGCCGCCGACGTACTCGATCGCGCCCAGCACGTCGGCGCGCCGCCCGGCGCCGCGCAGCGACGACGACACCATCGCGACGTTGTCGTAGACCGTCAGCTCCTCGATGGCCTGCTCGGTCTGGAACGTGCGCCGCATCCCCCACCGCGCGCGGCGGAAGTGCGGCATCGCCAGCAGGTCCGTGCCGAAGGCGCGGACCGTGCCCGACGCGGGCCGGACGAAACCGGACAGGACGTTGAAGAAGGTGGTCTTGCCCGCTCCGTTCGGCCCGATGAGGCCGCAGGTGCCCTGCTCGAAGACCAGGTCCATGCTGTCGAGCGAGGTGACGCCGCCGTACCGGACGGTCAGGTTGGCGATCTCAAGCATGCCGCACCAGCTTCATGATCCTGCCGCCGAGTTTCTTCATGTCCTTCGGGAACTGGTCGGCGATGCCGGCCGGCGCGGTGGTCAGGACCTGCAGCACGCCCACGCCGAACAAGATCGTGAGCCACGCGTAGGACAGGCCCAGGTTCTGCAGGAAGGCGGGCAGCAGCTGCATGAGCAGCGCGGCGATCACCGCGCCCCACATGTTGTACACGCCGCCCATCAGCGCCACCGCGAGCAGGATGATCGAGTCCTGGGTGGTGAAGTTGATCGAGTACAGGTAGCGCGCCTGCCCGGCGAGCACGCCGCCGGCGATGCCGGTGATGAACGACGCGAGCGCCCACGCCCAGAGCTTGTAGAACGTGGTGTTGATGCCGGCCGCCAGCGCGGCGGGCTCGCTCTGCCTGATCGCCGCCCAGGCCCGTCCCGGCCGCATGCGCACGTGCGCGTACACCAGGAGGAACATGAGCACCGCCACCACAACCGCGAATCTGTAGTAGGCGATGTCGGTGCCGGCGATCGACGGACGCCGGATCGGCGGGATGCGGCTCTGCTGGCCGTTGTACCCAGTGAAGCCGCCGCCGCCGTTGGGGAAGTTCACCGTGGCCAGGATCACCGTGATCGTGCCCGCGAACATCAGGGTGATCAGCGCCAGGTACAGGCCGCGCAGCCGGATCGCGGGCAGCCCGATCGCGGTGCCGATCAGCATCGTGACCAGCCCCGCCTCGATGATCACCAGCGGGAACGGCTGGCCGGTCGCGAACAGCAGCCGGGCGCCCGTCCAGGCGCCGATCTGCAGCACGGCGCCCTGGCCGAGGGAGTACAGCCCGACGCGGCCGACGAGCAGCCCGAGCCCGAGCGTCACGATCGAGTAGATGGCGACCAGCGACGCGTAGCCCGTGTAGTAGCCGCTCATCAGCGGCGGCAGCCCGAACAGCGCGAACAGCACGAGGGCCACGGTGACGCCCAGGTGCACCGGCCGCTCCGGACGGCGCAGCAGCCCGAAGCGCTGCCCGGCTACCGTCTGCTCGGCGCGGCCCTTCGTGCCGACCCCGGCCACTATGCCTCCTCGCGGGAGCGCGTCATGACCGTCCGGTGCCGCGACACCACCAGCAGGGCGATCACGGCGAGCACGAACGGCGTCATGTCGCGGTAGTTGGTCAGCGCGGTGAACGGCGTCAGCAGGTCGTGCACCACGCCGATCACGATCGCCGCGACGAACGTCACCGCGATCGACCGCAGCTGCGCGATCAGCGCGGCGGCCAGCGACGAGATCACCAGGAAGGTCAGCGTGGCGGGGTCGAGCTGCACCAGGTCGGCGAGCAGCAGGCCCGCGAAGCCGGCCAGGATGCCGCAGCCGAACCACGCCGCCGCCTCGACCCGGCGCACCGGCACCCCCAGCGTGGCGGTGATCTCCCGGTCGTTCGCCATCGCCCGCATCGCCGTGCCCAGCTTGGTGTAGCGCAGGAACGCGGCGGTGCCCACGGTCAGCACGACGCCGGCGGCGAGCGCGATCACCTGGGTCCAGGTGACCTGCAGCCCGAAGAGGGTGAACCCGCCGTTGTCGGTGGGGAGCGAGATCGAGCGCACGGCGCCGCTGGTCGGCGGCCACAGCAGGTCCATGGCCCCCAGCAGGATCAGCGTCAGGCCGAGCGTGGCCACGGCACGGACCAGCGTGTCCCGCCCGGCCAGCGCCGGCCCGAAGATCATGCCGTAGATCAGCGTGACCAGGCCGGCGAACAGGATGCAGACGATCCAGGCCGCCCACCCGGGGGCGGACGCCTGGATCATCTGATAGGCGAGGAAGGCCCCCGTCGCCCCGACCGCGCCGAAGGCGAGGTAAAGCACGCCCGTGGCGCGGTACAGGACGACCAGCCCCACCCCGGACAGGGCATATACCCCGCCCAGGGCGAGACCGCTTACCAGGAACTGCGAGAGTTCCGACCAGCTTGGCATTTACCTACCCGTCACGTCGACGTCGGGTCCAGGGGCGCCGTGCCGGCCTCCGCACGGTATGCGGCGATCTGCGGGTCGACCGCGGAGATCAGCGTGCAGCCTCCTCCGCTCGGCGCGATCACCATCTGCCCATTGTCCGCCGTGGTCGTGTAGTCCATGTTGTTCGGGATGTGCGAGCTGTAGTCACCGTAGGTCCACTGCTGGCACAGCATGCCGGTGTTGACGTCCTTCAGCGCCTTGATCGCGGCGTTGACGCTGGTCGCGGTGTACGCGCCCTGGACCGAATTAAGCGCCTTGACCATGAGCTCGGCCTCGACGAAGCCGAACTGGCTGAAGCTGCCGATGCCGCCGGTGACCGCCGAGCCGTACTGCTTCAGGATCGCCTTGTACAGGTTCATCGTCGGCGTGTTCGTCTTGTCCGGCGGGGTGAGCTCGGCGTTGACGAAGATCTTGCCGTTCCACTTCGGGCCGAGCGTCGTGGCGAGGAAGTCGGTGTTACAGGGCGTGGAGCAGGCCCACAGCTTGACGTTGCCCTCGATGTTGAGCTTCTGCGCGGCACCCAGGATGGCCAGCGCGTCCGGCGGGGTGAAGTTCAGCACCACCGCGCCGTCCTTGCCGGCCGCGTCGACCAGCGAGATCGCCACCGAGTTCGCGTCCGCGACCGGCGGGGTCGCGGTCATGTCCGTGATCGGCACCTTGGCCGCCGCGGCGATCGCGTTCGGGCCGGCCGCGATGTACGTGGTGCCGGGGACGTTCGCCTGGTCGAAGACGATCTTGCTCGGGTGCTGGGTGAGCGCGTACTGCACGGCGCCGTCCGAGCTGTACCGCGGTCCCATGTTCACCGCCGCGCTGTGCGACGTCGAGTAGCACTCGGGCGCGATGCCGGAGTCGATGATGTAGTAGCCCAGCGACTCCCAGTAGGTGTGGTCGACGGAGCACTCGATGATGGACGTGTTGCCGACGATGCCGACCACGTGGTCGGACTGCACGAGCTGCTTGGCCTCGGACGCGATCTGCGTCGCGTTCGTCTGCTCTTTCTCGATGAAGTACTTGATCGGGTGGCCGTTGATGCCGCCGTTGGCGTTCACGCAGGTGAAGTAGGCGTTCGCCATGTTCGCGATGTCGGCGAAGCTGGTGCCGGTCTGGTCGGTCACGATCGAGCCGAGGTTGATTGGCGTCCCGGTGGCCGCCACCCCCGCCTTGGTGCCGCACGACGAGGTGCTGACCGCGGCGCTCGAGCTTGGGCTCGAGCTCGACGGAGCCGCGGCGGCGCTTGAGGTGGCCCCCGTCGCCGCGCTGCTCGAACTTGAACTGCTACTGCTGCTGCTGCACCCGGCGAGGACGCCGCCGATCGCGATGACCGCGACAGCGGCGCCCGCGAGCCGCGAGCGACGATGCTCGTATCTATTCATGTGCTCTGCCTTCTCGTGGCTAACAGCGAATTATTGTTCCGAACGGACGGGTGGCATATTGCCTGTAGTGATAATGCTCGCCCAAGTGAACTATGTGGAATACGTTTTCATCACGTTTTGGCCCCTCCTGGCGTTTTGCCCACCCTTATCTGCACCTTCAGCGCACCCGGTTCGCGTTTCATCGCGAACTCGAATGCCTCGGCCGTCGCCTCAAGGGGGTACGTCGATCTCCTTCTCGGGGAAGATCCCCGGGCGCACCGGCGCGGTCGCCGCCGACATGCCGACCATGACGACGCGCCCGGCATGGCTCACCGCCTCGGTCGCGAGCTTGAGCGCGGGCCCGGCGCCGCTGGCCTCGATGATCAGCGGCGGGCCGTCGCCGTCCGTCCAGTCCCTGGCCGCCGCCGCGACGTGCTCCGAGGCCCGCGTTGAGCGCCACGAGCACGGCGGCAAGGCCGATCGGCCCGGCACCGAGGATCAGGACCTTCGGCTCGGCGAACGCGGTGCATCCGGCGTCCAGGTCGCCCGCGGGGAACACGGCGCCCGCGGCGATGTCCAGGCGCTCTTGCAGGCCGCCGTGGAGATGGACGCCCGCCAGGCGCAGGCTCACGCAGACGTTGGGGCGCCCGGTCCGGCACGGGTAGCAGTGCCCGCACCGGGTCTGCGGCATGACCGCCACCCGCATGCCGGCCTCCAGCGAGGGCGGCACGCCCGGGCCCAGTTCGGTGATCACCGCGGCGATCTCGTGGCCCTGAATTCGCGGGTAAAAGTCCTGGGCGCCCGACAACGCGCCGGTATGGCCGGAAAAGTGGTGCAGGTCGGATCCGCAGATCCCCACGGTCTCAGGTCGCACGACTACGCGCCCAGCGCGCGGCGGGCCGGGCTCGGGAATATCGTCGATGACGACATTTCCCGGCGATCTGGTGACTGCCGCGAGCACCGGGGCCGGCCCCTTTCCGGCCGCCACGGTGCGGCCAAGCTTGCGAGGGGTAACCAATCTACCGGTGAGAATTGCACGGGAGCTGAGCGGGAACAATTGCGCCGCGTACCAAATCGGCGGCGCGATTACTGCGGCGGGCCACAAACTTCCGGCGTCGCTCTGGCCACGAAAGTAAGCACCGGTAACGCGGTGCTTACTCTCCGTGGATAAGAGGGATCAGGTCAGGCCAGCCTGGGTGCGCAGCTGGTCGGCCTTGTCGGTGCGCTCCCAGGTGAAGGCGTCACCGGAGCGCCCGAAGTGGCCGTACGCCGCCGTCTGCTGGTAGACCGGCCGGCGCAGGTCCAGGTCGCGCAGGATCGCGCCCGGGCGCAGGTCGAAGTTCTCGTTGACCAGCTCGGCGATCGCGTGCTTGGGGATCTTCTCGGTGCCGAACGTCTCGATCAGCAGCGACAGCGGCCGCGCGACGCCGATCGCGTAGGCTACCTGGACCTCGGCGCGGTCGGCCAGGCCGGCCGCGACGATGTTCTTCGCCACGTAGCGCGCGGCGTACGCGGCCGACCGGTCCACCTTCGACGGGTCCTTGCCGGAGAAGGCGCCGCCGCCGTGCCGGGCGAAGCCGCCGTACGTGTCGACGATGATCTTCCGGCCGGTCAGGCCGGTGTCGCCGACCGGGCCGCCGATCACGAACCGGCCGGTCGGGTTGACGTAGAACTCCTTGCGCAGCCGGCCCGCGTCGAACAGTTCGGGCGGCAGTGTCGCCAGGACCACTTCTTCCCACAGCGCGTCCGGCAGCTTGCTCTCCACGCCGTCGGCGTGCTGGGTGGAGATCAGCACCTTCTCGATCCCGGCTGGCCGGCCCTTGTCGTCGTAGCGCACGGTCACCTGGGTCTTCCCGTCCGGCCGCAGGTAGGGCAGCAGGCCGGAGTGGCGCGCGTCCGACAGCTTCTTGGACATCTGGTGGGCCAGCGTGATCGGCATCGGCATGAGCTCGGGCGTCTCGTTCGACGCGTAACCGAACATCATGCCCTGGTCGCCGGCCCCGATCCGGTCCAGGGGATCCTCCGACCCCCCGACCCGGCCCTCATGCGCGGTGTCAACGCCCTGCGCGATGTCCGGCGACTGCCGGTCCATCGCGACGATCACGCCGACGGAGTTGCCGTCGAAGTAGTACTCGCCGTTGTCATAGCCGATGTCGCAAACGACCTTGCGCGCGACCGCCGCGTAGTCGATCGTCGCCGCGGTGGTGATCTCGCCGGCCACCACGATCAGGCCGGTGGTGAGCATGGTCTCGCACGCCACCCGGGAGTACGGGTCGCCGGCCAGCGCCGCATCCACCACCGCGTCGGAAATCTGGTCCGCGATCTTGTCCGGATGGCCCTCCGTCACCGACTCGGAAGTGAAGAGGAATCCGCTATCCATGGTCATCTCCTGTGCTTAGGGAGTCGGGATCGGGCACGCCAAGTTCGGCCCGGACAAGAGCCGTGCCAGCTACCATAGCGTGCAGCTTGCGCCTGGCGACCTCGGGCGTCAGATGCCGCAGCCCGCAGTCGGGGTTGATCATGAGGCGGTCCGGTGCCACGTACTCCAGCGCCCGCCGGATGCGCGCGGCGACGAGCTCGGGCGTCTCCAGGGCCGGCGACTTCACGTCGATCACGCCCAGGCCGAGCGCGGAATGCCAGGAGTACTCCTTGATGAGCCGCAGGTCCTCGAGCCCCTTGCGGGCGAACTCGAGCACCAGC
>Ga0209656_10003482_pt1 | contig 10183 bp, 9 predicted proteins | sample BogFormECP12_OM2_FD_188239 | JGI IMG/M metagenome (GOLD analysis project Ga0209656, IMG submission 188239) | Bog forest soil microbial communities from Calvert Island, British Columbia, Canada - ECP12_OM2 (SPAdes) (version 2) | ecosystem: Environmental > Aquatic > Freshwater > Wetlands > Bog ... | reverse complement strand
TTCGGTTCAAACGTTGAGACGGCGGACCGAAGACAGTCCTGGTTATCGGGGCCGCCGCATGTTCCTTGTGTGAAATTGTCATGTGCGTTAGCCAGATCATTTCCGCCTATATCCCACGTCACGATTTCGGAACCTGAAACTTGATTCCGGAAGAGCGGATCATTCTGCAAAGCATTCAGCAGATCGCCGCTGTGCCACCCGGGAACACCCAGATTGAGCGTGGTTACATTGGAGCCCGTATCGGTATTGACGTAGGTGGCATAGCGGGGAACGTAACCCTCTTGAGCCAATGCACCAGCAGCCAGTGAATCCCCGAGGGGGGCATATTGCCAGGTTGGAGCACCGGAGTTATTCCCAGTTGTTCCGCTGCCACAACCAACGGGCACGAATAAGAGGAAGAGAACAAAAGCCCACATCCAGTGCTTGCTCTTGAAGGCGAGAAGTCCCTTTGAAGACATACCGTAGTGTCGCCAATTCCTGCAATCCAAATCTGTCCACTATTGCTCAGGGGACGTAAGCTAACATGTCCTGCTAATCGTTGGAATGGGCCTGCGCCAGGCGATTGGCGATGATGGTGTACGCCGACGAGTTGAACACCAGCCCAATGTGAGTGCCCGGAACCTCGAAGTCGTTGTCGGCGTTTCCAGTCACGCAATATCGCCAATCGACGATGCCATCGTTTTGCGTGTAGATGGCAGTCTCCATCACCGATCCAGGCATCTTTCGCCGGAGGGAATCAAGGAAGTTGCAGGTGCAGCGCCCGGTGTAGCAGGTGGGCAGCACTCCCGGGCCGTGCTCCGCCAGGATTTGTTTCCGAACATGCTCAGCGGCCCGCAGCACGGTCCGATGAGCCACGGTGCCGCGGAACGGTGAGCCGAGTGTAATGACGGACGCGATGTCACCTGGCCTCTGGTTGGCAATGGAGCGGGCAATAATGCCACCGAGGCTGTGGCCTAGCAGGTGGATCTTTCGCTCAGTTTCCAGGAGGGCCTTTTCAACATTCTCATTCAGGCGGCGCTGGATCAGGATGTTCGGGCAATCGGCATTGAAGCCAATGCCGGAAAAGTACGCGCGATAACCGATGCGCTCCAGCCAGGAACGCAAGCGTGTCAGATAACGGTCCGTACCCAGGAAGCCTGGAACGAGGACTACAGCGGAGCCGTCTCCGTGCGGTACGCCGAGGCCGTAGTACACCGGTGAGGAATGAAGCAAAAGAAGGTCTGCGCCAAATAGTGCTTCCTTCCAGATTGTGATGTCAGCTTCTGCGAGGTCTTGTTGATAATCACTGCGCGGCGGGGCCATAGATGATTCCGGCTCTCCCTGTCCCTTTGAGTAGTTCTTGGCGCGCGTTCGGCCAGGGCTGAGTTCCCTAGCATCCTTCAAGCCTCGGAGAGTTTACACTGTCCGCCCGAACTCTGCCTACACAAAAAAGACGTGCCGCTGGGGGGACAGCGGCACGTCATCGAGATGCATCCTATCACTCCCTGGTTGGGGCTAAAGATGAGTTGCACCTCGCCAATACTTCACGCCTTAGACAGTGGCATGTGTCACTGGGATCTTGGCGTGCTTTACCGGGCGCTTGCCATGGCTGTTGGCCTTGTGAACTACTTTGGGCCGATTCACCACGGTGTCGATCAGGGCCTTTTCAGCTTCAACGAAGCTCTTCACCCCGTCACGCGTCAGGTCCTCGAATGGCCGCGGGAACGGAGTAATCATGTTCAAGGCTTTTCCAGTCGCTTTCAGGTCCGCATTCACTTGCTGGCCGACTACGTCAACCAGCTTCTTCTGGGCGTCAACGAAGGCATCCGTAGCTTCGCGGGCAAGCACCAGCAATTCTGTCTTGTGCACCTTCTTGACTGGCACGTGCTTGCCATTCGTCGCGTTGGTTGTTTCCTCGGCAACGACGTTCAGGAACTTCTTCTGCGCGCGGACGAAGATATCGAAGCTTTCGCTGGCCGCCTCGACCAGTTCCTCGCCGTTGTAGCCCTTGCCGGCTTTCACCTCAGCCAGCCAGGCATGTGTCTGTTTGCTGGCGACCTTCAGGAAATCGTGCTGCATCTCGACAAAGGTGTCGAAACCCCGACGCATCAGATCGGTCACGGCGACGGCCATAGGATAACTATCGACGCGCTCTTTCACGCCGGTGTTAACGATTTCGTATTCCCGCTGTGCCAAATTGAGGAGCAATTTCTGCCCTTCAATGAAGTTGGACATTCCCTCGCCAGCCAGGTCGGTCAGAACCTCAACCGGGCAATAGTCAGGATCGTTCACCCGCTCCTTGACGAAGTTCATTGCGCTGGTGTTCTGACGCATGGCTAAATCGACCAGGATTCGTTGCGTGGCAAAGAAATTCTCAACCCCCTGCTGCACCCATCCGGTCAGCAGGGAAACAAAGGATGACTCCCGAGTGTGTTGTGTGGTGGACTCGTGTTTAGTTACTCTGGGCATGATGACAACCTCCGTTTTTGCTGCATTGCAGCATCAACTAGAATGTAGTATTCGCTGTACAGTTTGTCAAGGGCAAAGTAAACTTATTTGCGTTGCAGCAAAAGGGAGTCCTTCGATGAAACCGGAAAAAGTGGTCATCAAGAAGTACGCAAACCGCAGACTCTACGACACTTCCGGCAGCCGCTACATCAATCTGGAGGACATCGCCGCACTGGTCCGAAATGGGACAGACTTTCAGGTGGTGGACGCAAAAACGGGTGAGGACATCACCCGTGTGACCTTGACCCAGATCATTGTGGAGGACGCCAAGGGGCGGCCCACCGGGCTGCCGCTGGAACTGCTGCGGCAACTCATCGTCGCTTCTGACCGCGTCGGCCAGGAATTCATCATGTGGTACCTGAAGTCGGCATTCGACGCCTACCAGAAGGTGCAGAGCACGGTGCAGAACCGATTGAGCGAGGTGCAATCCGCAGCCCTTTCTCCCTTGAATATGGTGAAGAACCTGGTGCAAGGCGCGCCGAAAGAAGATTCGTCCGAGCCCGCCGAAGAATTGCAGGAATTGCGTAAGCGCATTTCCGAGCTGGAGAGCCGCCAGAAACCAAAGCGCCGGAAGAAACGTCGTTCCGCGAAGGCGTAGCTGACGGCTCTGCCGGCCACAGTGCCACCATAGATTTATTCGTTAGTTGATTTGACAACCTTCCACCCGCGGCTCACGATTCGTAATAGGCCAGAAGTATGGCGCAAACCGCGAACATCGTGCAGCTAAAGCCTCGTACGCTGGAGGCTTTCGAAGTCCACATCCGCGAGGCTGAGGCAGCGATGGAGCCGGCGCTTACCGGTATCCGTCCGTTCCTGTGGTCTGACACGAATTCCGACCGAGCGCAGCAGGTCCGGCAGGGAAAGATCGTGGCCGAATTCTTCTCGGGTCGGACCGCAATCGAAGTGTCGAATGGCTTGATTCATGACTGGGTCGGAGCGGCATTCATTCCTCAGGCGACGGTGGAAGCCACCCTGGCGCTGGTCCAGGACTACGACAATCACAAGAACATCTACAAGCCTGACGTGATGGATTCGAAGCTGATCAGCCATGACGGCAACGACTTCAAAATCTTTCTGCGGCTCCTCAAGAAAAAAATCATCACTGTCGTTCTCGATACTGACCACGACGTGCATTACTCGTCGCTCGATGATACGCGGTGGTCTTGCCGCTCCTACACCACGCGAATTGCTGAGGTGGAGGATCCCGGGACCGCGAAAGAGAAAGTCTTGCCGGCGGATACCGGGTACGGGTTTCTGTGGCGCCTGTATTCCTACTGGCGCTTTCAGGAGAGGGACGGAGGCGTGTACGTCGAGTGCCGGGCCATTTCACTGACGCGGGACATCCCGGTTGGGCTGGGATGGATCATCGAACCGATCATCCGCAAGCTGCCGCGCGAGTCGCTGATCAACACTCTGAAAAACACGCGCGACGGGCTCAGCGCGGCCTAGCAGTCTGCAGGCGAGCTCCGGGGCAGATCCCTTACGCTCCTGCCGCTAGCGGTTTCTCCAAGTCTGCCGTTTGTTCGGACTGAGAGGCTGTCTCTACTGGCTTGATTTTCGGAGTCTTCGTCGGCTTCTTCTTGCGAACCGCACGCGTCTTCGCCAGCCGAGCCTTCGCATCCGGAGTTTTCGCAGCCGGAACCTTCGCCAGCGGAATCCTTGCATTCCGTTCGCGAGTCTGACGCTGCGGCTTCACATCGGCAGCGACAACCTTGCCGGCGCCGCTGCGCAATTCCGCGAAACTCTTGACTACCAGCTCTTCCAGCCGCTCCAGGTCGGGCGCAGCATTCACATCTCCGGTGAAGCCAAAAAACGCGGTGCCGTTATAGGTGAGGATGGCGCAGTTAATGCCCATCAGGCCGCCAATCGGCACCCAGGGATACCATGACAGCATCTTGTGGCCCATCAGGTAGAGCGGCATTTGCGGGCCGGGCACGTTGGTACAAATAATGTTGCACAGGCTGAGCGGCAGTTGGCTGACCATCGGTCCAGCAGTGGCCCAGAATGCGCTCGGCAGCGCTGACAACAGGCCGCCAAACAGGCCCACAAATTCGGCCGCGCGCGCGTGCTTGAGGAACTCCACTCGTTCGCGCACCACCGCCAGTAGCTTCAGCGGATCGCGTATGTCCAGCGGAATCGGGACCGGCACGAAGGAGATTTTGTTTCCCATCTCCGCTGCGCTTCCGTTACCGCGCACGTTCACCGGAATCACAATACGCAGCGATCGTCCCTCAAGATCTACACCGCGGTGTTTTGCGTAGCGGCCAAAGGCCCGGGTCACCGTCGTCAGGATGACGTCATTGACGGTTCCGCCGCAGTTGTTCTTGACCGCCTTGATGTCGGCCAACGGAACCTGAGTCCAAGCGAACTTTTGCGGGCCGCGGCAGATGGTGTTGAACGGCAACCGCTCTGCCGGCGCAGCCATCTCGGACAACATGCGAATCATCTCCGCCGGAGGACCTGTGGGATTCGCCACAGCCTCCTGGGCGATGTTGAGCAGCCCCGTATGCAGCGTGAGCGCTCCACTCACCAGCGACTGGTACGACTTGGCCAGCCCGCCTAGGAAGACGGCGGCTGGATCCTTTTGTGGCTGCGGGGGCTCGACCTCAGGTTTCTTACGCGGGAGCGGGGCCGGGGTCGGATTGGTATCCAGGATGGTGTTGACCACACCCACGCCGGCAATTCCATCCGCCATGCAGTGATGAATTCGAACCACGAGCCCGGTGCGGTCGCCCTGCAACCGTACCAGAGTGAAATCCCAGAGCGGCCGCTGCCGGTCCAGCCTGGTGCTCACGATTTTTCCAGCCAGCGCCTTGAGCTCCTGCTCCGTACCGTGCTTGAGTTTCACCTCGCGAACGTGGTTCCGTATGTTGAACTTCGGATCGAACTCCCAACTCGGCAGACCTAGGTCGAAGGGAGGAAACACCACCCGCTGGCGGTAGCGCGGAATCAGCAGAAGCTTCGATTCGACGAACGCGGCGCAATCCGCCAGCTTGATCTCGCCTTCGAACACGCTGACCCCCGCGATGTTGATGGGCTGGCCCTCGCGTTCGAAATACAGAAAAAGCGCATCTCCAAAGGAGAGACTGTTGCTCGGTTGATCGTTCGACATATCAGCTACCTTGGGCGGAATTACTTACGGTTGCGCCCGGCGTTTTCCCGGGCAGGCACACATTGCCTTCCAACACTGCTCCCATGATTGGCTAGAATTACCGCCAACGCTGTGACGCATGACCCAAGCTGCTGTGATTGCCGAACTTGCGGGGTGCCGGCCGATTTGCTGGGAGCAACCGCGGATTGTTGACAACAAGTTTACAATCTTCTAACCGGCTGGCGAATCAAAGTACCCAGAGGATGGCCAAGAGTTGAAGTCGCTTCCGCAAATTCTGACGCGGTCGAAGGCCGCCGTGGCGCTGTTTGCGCTCATGGGCGCGAGCGTCGCGTCTTACGCGAGCGGTCCGACACCGCAGCCCGACCTCGACCGAGGTTTCCAGCAGATGTACAACCTCGATTTCCCCTCGGCCCACGCGACGTTCGGGACTTATCAGCAGGCGCACCCCGAGGATCCGATGGGGCACGTTTCGAACGCTGCCGCTTATCTCTTCTCCGAGTTCGACCGGTTGCACATTCTGGAGTCGGACTTGTTCACCGACGATCACAAGTTCGATAACCGCGGCAAGCTTACACCTGACCCGGCGGTGAAGACCGCGTTCGACAATGAACTGGCGAAGAGCAACGATCTCGCCAACAAAATCCTGGCGCAGAACCCACAAGACAAGAACGCATTGTTCGCGCAGGTCATGGCGAACGGGCTGCGCGGCGACTATGCGGCCATGATCGAGAAGCGGAACCTTGCCAGTCTCGGTTACATGAAAACTGCGCGAAACATCGCGCAGCAACTGCTGACGATTGACCCCACTTGTTACGACGCCTACCTCGCCATCGGCGTGGAAAATTATCTCTTGGGAAGCAGTTCGGCGCCGGTGCGCTGGGTGCTGCACATGACCGGCTCGCAGACCGACAAGGAAGAAGGCATGCGACGGCTGCGTCTCACCGCCGACAAAGGACGCTACCTTGCGCCCTTCGCACGGCTGCTGCTGGCGGTGGCGGCGTTGCGCGACAAAGATCGCCAGACCGCGCGTACCCTGCTGGCGTCACTGGCAGTTGAATTTCCCGGGAACCTGCTTTACGCAAAGGAACTGGCGCGCATTCAGTAACCTACTTCGCTAGCTTTTTGTTCGCGCCAGCGCGCGCTTCATGGTCTCGTCCAATGCGGCCTTGGCCCTGGCGTATTCCTCAGGGCTGACCTTGCCCTGCTGGCGATCGATCTCCAGTTGGAACAACTCTTCCTTCATCGCTTCCAGCAGCAGCGCGTTGCGGTCGCGCAGAGGTGCAGCCGGATCTGTGTAGTCTGCAAAGTCCGCAGCGGCCCTGCCCGCCGGGTGCCCCACCCAAGCCTCTTTTGCTTGGGTGGGAACAGGATGCACGTTCGATTTCGAAATCACCCACGCGCCGCCCATCACCAGCACCAGCGCAAACGCAGCCAAAATGAACGCACGATAATCGTGCAGCGGATCGGGAGCATCAATCGGCGCGCCCAGTCCGCCTCCGGGACGGTTATCGTTCGCGGCCGTTTGCGGTCCACCCATCGCCCCACCGCCTGCGCCTTGCGTACCCTGCTGGCCTTCGGCCTGGAAGATTCCCGTGCCTGCAACGCGGAAGCTGAGGTCCTGCCCCGGCTTGACGTTGGTGGCTACCATGACTCCTGCGCCAGACTGGTCCGGCATTGACTGAAACTGTTGTGCATTCTTGGGCGTGAAGGTCATGCCGGCGGGTGTCATTACTACGAAATGCTGCACCTCGCCCAGCGGCTTGGGCGAGATACTGGCCTCGCCACTGTACGGCATGTGAAACGAGACTTGGAATTGCGTCTCGCCGGGACGCAAGGGGTAGTTAAAGGCGTAATGGTTCTTCTGCGACGCGGGCGAAGCCTCCACCGCGATGGGCTGGCCGCCCGGCCCCCTGGCCTGCGCCGATTCCAGTTCGGCGCCATCGGGCAGAACGAACTCGAAGGTGCGTTTGTCATCGGCCAGGGTGCGCGGCGGCTGCGACTGGTTGGCAATCGCGAACAGCGCGATCCCCTGCAACTGCTTGCCATCGCTCTGGTAGCGGTCAACTTCGACGGTCTGACTCAGGCCGTCAACTTTCTTTGCCGAGTCGTATACGGTGAGCTGGGCCGTGGTCATGCCGGGCATCAGCGGCCCACCCTGCGGGAAGTAATTCACTCCGTCGTGGGTGGCGCGCACCATGTGGGGAGCGTTGGCGTCGGCCGGAGCGGCGAATGAGAAGTGGCCGCGCGCATCGGTCTTGGTGCTGGCGACCTCCTGCATTCCCTGCGAAAGCGCAAGCAGCGTGACCTCGTCTCCGGCGGAAGGCTTGCCCGTAGTGGCGTTCGTAATAGTGCCTGTGATGTCCTGCGCCGAAGCTGCAACGCTGACGCAGACCAGCAGAAACCACATCGCTGCTAGGAATGTTGTCATCCTGAGCGGAGGCGCCCCGGCGTTGGGCTCTGGAGTCGAAGGACCTCTATACCCGCAACACTTTCTGGCGCTTAAACTCAACCCGCTGACGAAGGAACTCATCCTCACGCCCGCCCTCCGTTCTGCACACCCGCGCGCCTTGTCCCGTGCCTCACCACGGCACGCGCCTTCTCGATCGACTCAATCTCCGCCAGGATCGCTGCCGCCTCGTCCTCCAGCGACGCCTGTTGGACGGCGTAATCCTTCTCGCTCAACTTGCCTGCCTTGTACTCGAAGCTGAGGTCGCGCAGGTTCTCGTACGTCGCCTCCTTACGTTCCAGCAGATACACGAGGCGTGTTTTCTCCTCGACCGTCTCCACTTCGCCCGGCTGATAGAAAACGTAAACGAACAGGCAGGCGGCAAACAGCGCGCATCCAAAGAGCACGAACGCGGTCTCCTGACCTGCAATTGCAAACGCCATGAAGGAATGCATCAGAAATCAGTCTCCTGACGGGCCTTCTTGCGAAGCTCGTCGAGTTGCGCCCCGTCGAGCGTGGAACGCGCCACCGGTTGCGCCACCGCGCGCGATTTCCACATGCGCACCAGCCAGATGGTGAGTGCGAGTGCGGCGGCGAAGACCGCGAAAGGCATGATCCACGCAATGCGATTGAAGCCCGTGGTCGTGGGCGCAGCCAGCACCGTGTTGCCATACTTCTGCACGAAGCTTTGCAGCACGAGAGAATCGCTGTCGCCGCGCTCCAGGCCCGCGATCAACTCGTTGCGCATGCGGTCGGAGTAGGTGCATCCCACGTGATTGCATTCCAGCAGCACCTGTCCGCAACCGCACATGCACATCAAACCGTGCCCAAGTTTGTTGAACCGCGCGTCAGTGTCGGCGCCTAGAAAGCCAATGGTCAGCACGGCGATCAGCAGAAGCTGGGCAATGCGAAGTTTCGAGCGTCGAGTGTCGAGTTTCAAGTTCAGGCGCTTTGGCGGCGCCTGAGCCGCCAGCCGAAATCCTGAGCGAGCGCAGCGAGTCGAAGGATCTCTGTAACTAAAACGAAGTTTCATCACGAATACTTTGTCATCCTGAGCGAAGGTTCGCGCAGCGAACCGGAGTCGAAGGACCCCTATTCCGAACGCTATCTTGCCTTCGACCAAAAAATGTTGTCATCCCGAGCGAGGACTTTAGTTCGAATCGAAGGACCTGCTTTTTCTGCCGTCCTATCCCCTGCCCTTCAATCTCCTCCGACTCCTACCACGCCGCCTCGTACCTCCGCTTCCGCCCGCTCTTTCTCTCTCACCGTCACCTTTGCCGGCTTCATGTTGGGCAGCAGCGCGATCAGCGTTCCGATCAGCACCATGTGCACCCCAATCCAGATCCACATTACCAGCGGATTTACGTGCGCCTTGATGATCGGCTTGCCCGTGTCCGGATTGCGCCCGGTGTACACCAGGTACAAATCTTCGTTGGGACGCGAGCGATTGGCCACCATGGTCGCCGTCTGCTCGCTGGCTTTGTAGAAGCGGCGCTCGGGAAACATGGTGTCAATCTTCCTGCCATTCTTGTACACATCCAGGACGGCCCACTCGCTGCCGTAGTTCGGTTTGTCGTCCTGGGTGTACGACTGGCAAACCAGCGTATAGCCGCCAATCTGCATCTTGTCGCCGAAGCCCATCTCCTGCTCTTTGTCCTGATTGAACGGCAACCCGGCAAAGCCGATGATGACCAACACCACGCCAAAGTGCACCAGATATCCGCCGTAGCGGCGCGTGTTGCGGCGCGTCATCATCACCATGCCCTGGAAGATGTTCGCGCCCGTCTGTCGCGCGAAGACGCGTCCGCCGCGCCAAAACTCACCGGCAACGGTTGCGATCACCAGCACCGAGAGCGAAATCGCCATCAGCGAGTAGAAATAGGCAGAATCCCGCCACGGCTTCATGCCGCCCATCATCAGCGCGAGCGCGGTCAGCACGGCGAGCGCCGTCGGAATCACGAAGTTGCGCCGCACCCGGTCGAGCGAGGTCTGACGCCAAGCCAGCAGCGGGCCCACTCCGGTCAGGAACACCAGAAACAATCCAATGGGCACGTTCACGCGATTAAAGAACGGCGGCCCGACCGTGACCTTCGATCCCGTCACCCACTCCGACAGCACCGGAAACAGCGTGCCCCACA
>Ga0209656_10003481_pt1 | contig 10184 bp, 7 predicted proteins | sample BogFormECP12_OM2_FD_188239 | JGI IMG/M metagenome (GOLD analysis project Ga0209656, IMG submission 188239) | Bog forest soil microbial communities from Calvert Island, British Columbia, Canada - ECP12_OM2 (SPAdes) (version 2) | ecosystem: Environmental > Aquatic > Freshwater > Wetlands > Bog ... | reverse complement strand
CAGAGCGCCCATTGGCGGACGGTACGCCGCCTCAGGGATCAAAGGACACTCACAGTTTCTTGTACCACTAACATGGTTTTGAATGGGCGCAATACGTTGGTTGCATTGCTGTCCCTTTAGTGGTTATACTCGCTCTCCAGATTCAATGTCTAACCCTGCGTTCCGCATCGTGAACATCGTCGGGGCGCGGCCCAACATGATGAAGGTTGCGCCGCTGCTGGCCGAGATGCGCCGTCATGCGGAGCTGCAGCCCGTCCTGGTGCACACCGGCCAGCATTATGACTACTCAATGTCGCGGGTGTTCTTTGACCAACTGAACATGCCGGAACCGGACTACAACCTGGAGGTTGGGTCGGGCACGCACCATGCGCAGACGGCAGAGATCATCAAGCGCTTCGGTGAATTGATGGAGGAAAACCGGCCGGACATGGTGCTAGTGGTCGGGGACGTGAACTCGACGGTTGGGTGTGCTCTGGTGGCGGCCAAGGAATCGATTCCGATTGTGCACGTGGAAGCCGGCCTGCGCAGCTTTGACCGCGGCATGCCGGAGGAGATCAACCGCGTGTTGACGGACGCGATTTCCAATCTCCTGTTCACCACCGAAGAAAGTGGCAACCAGAACCTGGCGGCGGAGGGCGTGAGCGCGGACAGGGTGTTTTTCGTGGGCAATCTGATGATCGACTCGCTGATTGGAGCGCTGGAGGCGGCGCGGCGCTCGGCGCTGCGGTCGAAGCTCGGGGTGCGCAAGAAAGGGTATGCGGTGCTGACGCTGCATCGGCCATCGAACGTGGACGATCCGCACCAGTTAGCGCGCACGATGGCTGCGCTGGCGGAAATCGCGAAGGAGATTCCGATTCTGTTTCCGGTCCATCCGCGGACCCAGCAGAAGATTCTGGCCTCGGGATTCAACGGAACGCGTGTCTGGGATGGCGAGACGCCGGTTGCTCCCAGCGGTATCTGGACGATGCCGCCGGCGGCGTACTTGGATTTCCTCGGCCTGGTAGACAGCGCGGCGATGGTAATGACTGACTCGGGAGGGATCCAGGAAGAGACCACATACCTGGGGATTCCGTGTCTGACGTATCGCAACAATACCGAGCGGCCGGTCACGGTCACGATGGGGACGAATCGTCTGGTCGGCGCCGATCCCGGCAACCTGGTGAAACATGCGACCGAGGTGCTGCGAAACCGTGCGCCGTCAAATGGGGCTAGTGGGCATGTTCCGCCGCCGCTGTGGGATGGCAAGGCGGCGCCGCGGATCGTTGGGATTTTGAAGGACTACTTGAATGCGCGGCGTAGCTCGACGACTGCGGTTTACGTTTGAACACGCCACCCAACGCAAGGGAAAGTGGAGCACCCTGCGTCGGTGAACATTCCTAGCCGTGGGGTTGTAAAGGTACTCGGGATTGGCGAATCAGACCTTAGTTGTGAATTGCAACGCACAGGACGTGGAGATCGCCATGCGAAAGCTGTGCGACTGGATCACGAGCCGCGACTATTCCGGATACGAGCCCTATGACCTCCTGAACTCGCCTTATCTCTCCGCCGCCGTGTTCCGTCGGCCACCTCTGAGCTACGCACTGATACAGTTTGGGAAGAGAATCGGCGGACTTCGCACGCGCGAGCTGCTGCGCGTACCGGCTAGCAAGAATCCCAAGGCCCTTGGATTGATGCTCGCGGCGTTCTGCGACCTAGCGCGAGGCGGGCAAGATTTCTCGCAAGAAGCGCGATACCTGAAATCAGAGTTGAAGCGGCTGCGCTCGCCGCACGAGGAGGAATATTGCTGGGGATACGACTGGGACTACATGTCGCTGCGCGGCACTAAGTTGCCAGCGTTCAGCCCCAACTGCATCGCATCATACTTCTGCGGAGAAGCATTGCTCGAGATGGCAGAGGTCTTCGGCGATCGCGAAGCCGCTGAAATGGGTGAGTCGGTAGGGCGCTTCATCGTGGCTCGTCTGAATCGCTCGCTCGATACTGATGAGTACCTGTGTTTCAGCTACACACCCGGCGATCGAACGCTCATCTACAACAGCAGCGCACTGGCTGGTGCTTACCTGACACGGCTGGCGAGCCGGAAACCCAATGCAGCGTATGTTTCATTGGCCCGCCGCGCAATGAATTACCTACGAAGTGAACAGTTGCCCGAGGGCGGGTGGTATTACGGTACGCGCCGCCGTCAACGATGGATCGACGGGTTCCACACGTCGTATAACCTCTGCGCGCTGCGTGAGTATCGCGATTACACCTGTGACTGTTCCTTCGTTGAGTGCATGGAGCGAGGCCACGAGTACTACACGGAGACGTTTTTTGCCACCGACGGTGCTCCCAAGTATTTTCACAACCAACTCTATCCGATTGATATCCACTCTTGTTCGCAAGCGATCCTGCATTTTTGCGCATTTGCCGAAGACGATCCTCAGTCATTAGGGAAGGCCTTAGATATGCTTCGGTGGACGCAGGAAAACATGGCATCGGACGACGGCACGTACTGCTTCCAGCGCCATCGCACGTGGACCAATCGAACAGCGTATATGCGTTGGGGCCAAGCGTCGATGTTCCGTGCCATGGCACGTCTCTGGCTGCAATTGCAAAGCGTCGAGTAGGACGGGCTAATCATGTGTGGCATTGCCGGAATGGCCGGCGTCGAGGACAAGCGGTTGCTCAACGCGATGCTCGAAATAACTCGGCATCGGGGTCCCGACGACTGGGGCACCTACTTTGCTGGTGGCGCGTCAACCTCGGGTATGGTTGCGCTCGGAAATAACCGGCTGAAGATTCTCGACCTGAGCTCGGCTGGACATCAACCGATGTGTACGCCGGACGGCTCGGTGTGGGTGGTATTTAACGGCGAGATCTTCAACTTTCTCGAATTGCGCGAGCGGTTTGAACGCGACGGCGTACGGTTCCGCTCGCACGCCGACACGGAAGTTCTCCCCTACATGTATTTGAAATATGGGCCGACGCTGGTGGAACACCTGAACGGCATGTTCGCGTTCGCCCTATGGGATGCAGCGGAACGCCAGCTCATGATCGCGCGGGACCGTATGGGCATCAAGCCTCTGTACTACGCGCAGGTAAAAGACCGACTGTACTTCGCATCCGAGATTAAGGCATTGCTGACGTGCTGTGAGATCGAACCGGAACTCGATCCGGCGGCTTTGCGGGAATTTCTTTCGCTGTTATATGTGCCGAATCCGGGCACCATGTTCAAGCGTATTCTGAAGTTGCCTCCCGGACATGTGATGTTCTGGCGCGACGGCAATGTCAAGATCAAGAGGTTCTGGGATGGGTCACAGCCGGTCGAGTCTTTACACGATTCTGAGGCAGATTTAATGGCGCAGTGCCGTGAGGTCCTGAAGGACTCCGTCCGGCGGCAGCTCATCAGTGACGTCCCGGTCGGGTTCTTCCTCTCGGGCGGACTCGACTCCAGCACGCTTCTGGCGAGCGCTGCACAAGTTCACGAGGGCCCCTTGCGTTGCTACAGCATCACCTTCAGCGACGAGCACGGGAAACTCGAGCAGTCGGACGAAGACGCGCGCTACGCGAAATTGGTTGCTGCCCACTTCAAGGCCGACTGGCACCAGATCGTCGCTCATCCCAACGTGGTGGAACTTCTGCCCAAAGTCATCTGGCATCTCGATGATGCCATCGCCGACCACGCAGCGATCGCGACCTATCTTATCTGCTGTGACGCGAAGGAAAATGTCACCGTTCTTCTGAGCGGGCAAGGGGGAGACGAACTCTTCGCAGGCTACCGAGTGCACCTGGTGCACCGCATTGTCCGTGGGCTAAAGCTCGTGCCTGCCGCACTGCGCCGAGGAGTCATCGCCAAAATTCTGAAGTCGTTGTCCAACCATCCCGACAATGTGCCGGGGGTAAGGCCGGGGCTGGTGCTTGCGTATTCACGCTTTATACAGAGGTTGCTGAAGCTCACCGACTTGGAGCGGCGTGAGCAGTATGCCGCGATGCGGTCGTATCTCGACGAGGATGAGCTCGATGAGTTACTGAGCCCTCAGATGCGCTACTCTTCACGCGCTCGCCACGATGCGAAGCTTATCCAGCACTTCGAGGAAGCGGAGGCGCTGGACTTTATCGACCAGATGCTGTACGTGGACCAGCAAACATTCCTGCCGGACTTGAACCTGGCATATTCTGACAAACTCAGCATGGCGGCGTCCATCGAGACGCGTGTTCCCTTCCTCGATAATGCGGTCATCGATTTCATGCGTCGTGTCCCTCCGTCTCTGAAGCTGCACGGATACACGCAAAAGTATCTGCTGAAAAAATCCATGGAAGGACTTTTGCCGCGCGAGGTCATCTACCGCCGAAAGGCAGCCTTTGGATTGCCGGTTCGTTCGTGGCTTCGTAACGAACTGCGGGAGATGGTGGGTGATTTGCTCTCGCCACAGCGCATCCGGCAAGGTGGAATTCTAAATCCCGCGACGGTTTCCCGGATGATGCGCGAGAACGAATCCGGAGAGCGAGACTACACACTGCAGATCTGGGCGCTACTGACCCTCGAACTGTGGCAACAATGTTTTGTTGATGGCAAGGGACTGGCAGTTGCATCAACTGTGGCGGATTGTTGAATGCAGGGCCATCTTCTTGGGAAAGGCAAAACCCAGCGCTTCTACCTGAGGTCGTAAGCACCCGACTCTGAGGCGAGAAACGGGCGCGGTCCACCCGACGGTCGCACTTCCAAGGGACTCTAGAAATCGACCGCGACGATGCGCCACCATTGAAATGGGCGTATTTAGAGATTCTCCAGTCGCACAAGTGATGCCAGGCAGACTTGCTCACTTCACGTGTTTCCCCTCGGTTTGCCCCGCGGCATATCTCCCATAGTAATATTTTAGTGCTATGTAGCAAGACAAAGACGTCCTATTTCTTGTTTGTTTGTACCACTTCTTGTTTGTTTGTACCACTTTTTGTGGTATTGTGATCGCACATTTAGTGGTGATTACGGTGGTGAAAATCAGCCACCCAAGAATGAATTGAGAGGACTTCCCCGTGGCGGGATGAGTCCTTTTGGCACCGGGGTAAATGACTGTGCGGCTTTGGATTGATTTTGACAATTCACCACACGTGCACTTCTTCGCGCCGATGATACGCGAGTTGCAACGCAACGGTTTGCAGGTCATAGTGACCGTTCGCGCGTTTGGACAGACAGAGGAGTTGGCACAGTCATACGGCATTCCGTACACGGTCATCGGCGAGCACCGCACGCCAAAGCTATTTCTGACGCGCGTCACAGCAACTGTCCGGCGGGCGCTAAAGTTGGCCCTATTCGTCAGGTGCCAGCGGCCGGATGTTGCCATCAGTCACGGTTCGCGCGCGCTAGCGATGGCGGCGTGGATCTTACGTGTACCCTGCATGACGATCTATGATTACGAGTTTGTCTCTTCGAAGTTTTTCTCCAAGGTCTCGAAGAGAATTATGGTACCTGACGCGATACCGATCGATCGGTTGAAGCGGCAAGGCGTCGATACGAAAAAGGTCCTGCGCTATCCCGGGTTTAAGGAGGAAGTTTACATTTATGATCTTCCCCGGTCACCAAATGTCCTGCAGGAGTTAGGACTTGACGTGAACCGTCTCATCATCACGGTGCGACCTCCAGCGACCTGGGCCCACTATCACAATCCAAAGTCCGAGATCCTGTTCCGGACGTTAATCGATCGCCTTAAGCAAGAACGGGACGCGCAAGTCATCGTGCTGCCACGGATGAAACAGCAGGGCGATCAACTGAAGAAGGAATACGGGATGGATCGATCACCTTTCCGGGTTCTCGATAAGGCCGTCGATGCATTAAATCTCATGAGCTACTCTGATGCAGTCTTCAGTGGCGGCGGCACCATGATCCGCGAGGCTGCGCTGCTGGGTTCAAACGCTTACAGCATTTTTGCTGGGACTGCCGGAGCGGCCGACGAGGAATTGGAAAGAACCGGCAGACTGCACATTCTCCGTGAACCGGGAGAGGTACGCAGCCTGCAATTTGTCAAGTCGCCTTCGCGTAACCTCAACCTCAACGGCAAACGAACGACGCGCGATTTTCTATTGCGGCAGAATTTGGATTTCTGTCTACAAAATAGCAGAACTTGACCACTCCACTATCCTCAACTGGCTTCCTACCATGTCGACTACGAACGCGATTGCAACCAGGACCCAGATTCGTGTCCCTTTTCTCGACCTGAAACGGCAGTACGCGAACCTGAAGGCCGAACTCGCTCCAATCGTCCTCGAGAGCCTCGACCGTGCGTTCTACATTGACGGCCCCGCGGTGAAAGAGTTCGAAGCCGAATTTGCCCGTTACTGTGGCATCAAGGAGTGCGTCGCGCTCGACTCCGGCACAGCCGCGCTGCATCTGGCGTTCGTGGGCCTCGGTATCGGGGCAGGGGACGAAGTGATCGTGCCAACCAACACCTTCATTGCCAGCGCGGCAGCAGCCGTAATGGCGGGGGCAACCGCCGTGCTGGTGGACTCCGATGCAAAGACATGGCTGATGGACTTGAACCAGGTAGAGAGCAAAATCACCCCGAAGACAAAGGCGGTGTTGGCTGTCCATCTCTACGGTCAGCCGTTGCAGATGGATCCTTTGCGAGACATCTGCCAGCGCAAGGGCGTATATCTCATCGAGGACGCTGCGCAGGCGCACGGAGCGAGGTACAGGGGTCAGCGTGCCGGCAGTCTGGGCGAGGTGGCTTGCTTCAGCTTTTATCCTGGGAAGAATCTGGGAGCGTATGGGGACGGCGGGGCCATTACCACGAACAACTCAGACTTGGCTGCGCGCGTCCGTCGGCTCAGTAACCACGGCCGTGTCAGCAAGTATGAGCACGCTGAGGTCGGCTGGAACTTCCGCATGGATGAGCTCCAAGGTGTCGTCCTGAAGCACAAGCTAGCCCGGTTGGACGGCTGGAACCAGCGGCGCCGCGAACTCGCCGATGCCTATCGCTCGCACCTTCGCGGCCTCCCGATCGGGATGTACGAAGTGCCTCCCGAATGCGAGGCTGTCTACCATCTTATGGCTATATGCGTGGAAAATCCGCAGGCGCTCGCAGATCATCTCGCTCAGCACACCATCGAGACAGGGCGCCACTATCCTCTGCCGATACATTTGCAGCCTGCCTTCAAGGCACTAGGCCACAAGAACGGGGATTTTCCCGTAGCTGAGGCGATCTCCGGGCAGACTATCTCGCTTCCCATATTCCCCGAAATGACGGACGAGCAGTTGGAGGCTGTCTGCGCCGCGGTCGCAGAATACCGACAGACTGGCACTTTAGTTTTATAAAAATGCTACAGACAATTCACCTTTAGTTTCGTCTTTTTACATTGTCCAATAACATCTTTTTGTGGTATTGTCGTTCAGATTTTTGCTGGTGGTTAATACGCGACAGTTTAAGAATGATCCCAAACGGGCATTCCCGTGAGGGGGACGAGTTTCTCTTCGCGCAGGTTTTGGTCTCTCGGCGAATATAGGGGAGAGTCACCGTGAAAGTGGGTGTTGTCGGTTGCGGGTACTGGGGACCGAACCTTATTCGGAACCTGATCGAGACCAATCGTTGCGAATCGATCTACTGCTATGACGCGAATCCCCGCCCGATGCAGAAGGTCAGCCGGCGTTATCCGTCGGTGCAATTAGCCGGCAGCCTGGAGCAACTACTCGACGCCAGCGACGCGGTCATGGTTGCGACTCCTGTGTTGACCCATTGCCAGGTTGCGAAATTCGCCCTTGAGCGCGGCAAAGGCGTGTTTGTTGAGAAGCCGATGGCAGCCTCGTCCGCTGAGTGCGCAGAGCTGATTGAACTGGCCGAGCAGAAGCGCGCGACATTGATGGTAGGCCACACCTTCGTTTACAGCCCTCCGGTCCGCAAAATTCGCGAGTATCGCGATCGTGGACTGCTGGGTGACGTCTACTTCCTAAGTTCCTATCGCGTGAATCTGGGCATTCACCGCCACGATGTTGATGTGATGTGGGATCTCGCACCCCACGATCTCTCGATGTTCCTGTACTGGATGCAGGAAAGTCCGGTCCGTGTTTCAGCGACCGGTCGGGCGTGCATCGGCAGGTTGCCGGACATCGCGTCCATCCGCCTAGAGTTTCCATCGGGCGCCATTGCCAACCTGGAAGTCAGTTGGCTGGCCCCAAGCAAACTGCGGCGGACGGTGCTGGTCGGCAGCAAGAGCATGGTGTTGTACGACGACATGGATGTCGAAAAAGTGAAGTTCTACGATCGTGGCGTTCTTCAGGATTCCCCCACAACCTTTGGTGAATACCAACTGATCTACCGCGCCGGCGACATCGTTTCCCCTAACCTGGAGGTGACGGAGCCGCTGTTGACCCAAACGCATCATTTCCTGGACTGCGTCGAGACTGGCGGGGCCCCGGCGACTGACGGAAAGCTCGGTCTCGAAATCGTTCGCATACTCGAAGCCGCTTCGCGTTCCCTGAAGGGCAGCGCCAGCTTCATTCCGGTTGAAGGCCAAACATCTGCGCCGGCCCGGCTGTTTGCTTTTGGAACTTAATTTTCAGATCGCGGCTGGGACTCCAGTCGCATTCGCCGTTCCCATTCTGGCCATGAGCGAGGAGAACCGGCATCATGTTAGCAACTGCTGAGAAAGACTTACGGCTGTGCAACATCATCTCGGACCAGCTTGCGCTGGCGGCGTCGATCGTTCTTGCAATCCTGATTCGCTTTTACCTTCCCGGCTTGGCGAAAATGTCGCCGCGATCTTTGATGCATTCCGGCAGTCTGCTGCGCTACCTGGCGCTTATGGCCCTGTGGTATTGGTGCATGCAGGGAACGGGAAACTATAACGTCGGTGACCGACGCAATCGCCGGATGACTTGGTCGGCCATACAGGGAACACTTCTGTTCACGGTCATCGTGTTGGCCATGGCGTTCTTTCAGTGGTCGTTGTTTTCTCGCGCTGCGGTTCTGCTCTTCGTTCTGACCGCTTCCATGGGCACCATCGCATTGCGCAAGATCGTCCCTCATCTGCTGCAGAGGATGTTGAGGCGTCAGAACGCGATCAAGGTTCTACTGATCGGCGACGGGCCCGTGGCGCGCCACATTGCTTCCCTGTTGGGCCAGAGCTACCTATACGCGGTTACGCATCTTGCGACCCTTACAGTGCGAGGTGTTACGCCCACGGCGCAAAGTGATCGTGAGGGTCTGGAATCGCTCTTGCAGCAGTTGCGGCCCGACGAAGTTGTCCTGGCCCGAGAAGGCCGGCCTTCCGGATCTATCAGTGATCTGCTGAACTTGTGCAGCGAATATCGCATACCGTGGCATTTTGTTCCGACGCTCGATCAGTTGGTTTTCTCCAATGTGCGTACGCACGTGGTCGGCGGCCTGCCACTGATTGGAGTGCCAAGTTGTACCCTTTCCGGACTCGATCTTGCCGTCAAGCGCCTGATCGACATCGTCGTGGCATCCACTATAATGCTGTGCGCTGCTCCATTTTTCGCAGCAATATGGCTGGCTGTAAGGTTGACTTCCCCGGGCCCCGCCTTCTTTTTGCAAAGGCGCATCGGTCAGAAAGGGCGCATCTTTGACTGCTACAAGTTCCGCACGATGTATGTCGGTCCGCACGATTCGGTACATCGTGACTACGCAGCAAAATGGATTGCGAACCAGCCTTACGCAAATGCGGAGAAGAAAAAGACCTTCAAGATCGTAGACGACCCGCGGGTCACGCGAGTCGGGCGGGTGCTGCGCCGCTACAGTCTGGATGAACTGCCTCAGCTCATCAACGTACTCAAAGGGGATATGAGTCTGGTTGGGCCACGTCCTGCCCTCGCCTACGAATTGGAGATGTATAAGGATTGGCACAAGGAACGTCTGCAGGGCATTCCAGGCCTTACCGGCCTATGGCAAGTCGCTGGGCGAAACGACCTGTCGTTCGACGAGATGGTGAAACTGGATTTGGATTATCTCCGAAACTGGTCAGTGTCGGAGGACTTGAGGCTGATACTGAAGACGGTTCCCTCCGTGCTGACCGGGACGGGACAGTGAGTTTTCTTTGCTTTGTGCGCAACCAATCCTTTCGTACTCATCATGCTCGTGTGGGCTTGTCGTGTAACGTGCCCGAACTGACGATAAGATTGTCCCAGCGTCTCTAGAATCGACCTTATGGGTAGTTATAGCCAACTGAAAGCACCAACATCCGATGGTCGGTTCTCA
>Ga0209656_10003480_pt1 | contig 10184 bp, 6 predicted proteins | sample BogFormECP12_OM2_FD_188239 | JGI IMG/M metagenome (GOLD analysis project Ga0209656, IMG submission 188239) | Bog forest soil microbial communities from Calvert Island, British Columbia, Canada - ECP12_OM2 (SPAdes) (version 2) | ecosystem: Environmental > Aquatic > Freshwater > Wetlands > Bog ... | reverse complement strand
CACTTCGTCCCATAATGCAGCCAGCTTCAGCGAACGTTCCACCAGTTCGTCGATCTGTTTGCGGTTATGGAAGCCGTTCAACTTCAAACCTGCTGCCACGTTGCCGTAGATGGACATGGTGGGAAACGGATTCGGCTTCTGGAAGACCATGCCGATGCGGCGCCGCACCTCAACCGGGTCCGAGCCGGCGCCGTAAACATCCATTTCGCCCACTTTGACCGAGCCTTCGGCGCGGGCTTCCGGAATGGTCTCGTGCATGCGATTCAGGCAGCGCACGAAGGTGCTTTTGCCGCATCCCGAGGGACCAATCACAGCGGTGACATGGTTGGCGGCCACACTCATGTCGATAGACTTCAGCGACAGGTTCTTGCCATACCAGGCGTTCAGCCCACGCACTTCGATTCCGACACCCATATGAGCGTTACGCTCCCCCCTTCAACATTCCCCGGCTGGTAACGATGCGCACTGCCGCCACCGCGCCTACGATCAAGAGGATCAGGATCAGCGCTCCTGCCCAAGCTTGCTTATGCCAATCATCATAAGGCGAGATGGCATAGGTGAAGACCTGCAGCGACAGCGCCGCTGTGGGCTGATTCAGCTTCAAGTTCCAGAACTGATTTCCAAAAGCCGTAAATAACAACGGGGCCGTTTCGCCGGCGACGCGGGCAAAGGCCAGCATGCAGCCCGTAATCACGCCCGCCGATGCCGTACGCAGTGAGATGGAGAGCGTTGTCCGCCACTTGGGAATGCCCAGTCCGTAGGCAGCCTCGCGTATCACGTTAGGCACCATCAGCAGCATTTCTTCCGTGGCACGCGCAATGGTTGGAATCATCATGATGCCCAGCGCGACGCCACCGGAAAATGCCGAGAAATGCTTTTGCCGGATCACGATTAGCGAGTAGACCGCAATGCCCATCACGATCGAGGGCACGCCATTCAACACGTCGGCGGTGAAACGGATCAAGTCGCCAAAGCGGTTGCGGCCATATTCAGCCAGATAAATGCCGGAGCCGATTCCCAGTGGCAGCCCGATTACGCTGGCGACCGCGAGGATCAAACCCGTACCGACGATGGCATTCGCCATGCCGCCGCCGGTTTCGCCCGGAGGTTTCGGGGTCTGGGTGAGGAAGGTAATGTTAACCGAGCCGATTCCCTTAATGACCAGGTATATAAATATGGCAAGCAGAGGAATCAGTACCAGAACGGCAGCCGACACGGCGAACGCCGTCGCTCCATGATCGGTGAGGCGGCGCCAGAGGCTGACCTCCTGAGATGCCGACGCTGTCACAGAATTAGGCACGCACCCTCGCAGCGCCGCCGGTGATGGTCCAGACCAGCAGCCGGGCCAGCGCATTTACGATAAGAGTCACTATAAACAGGGCCAAGCCAATCTCGACCAGGGCACTGAGATACAGGTCCCCGGTGGCCTCGGTAAACTCATTGGCGATCACGCTGGCCATGGTATAGCCGGGAGCAAACAAAGACTTGGAAACCTCCGGCCGGTTGCCGATGACCATGGTCACGGCCATGGTTTCTCCCAACGCGCGGCCAAGTCCGAGGATGATGCCGCCTACGATGCCGATGCGCGCATTGCGCAGCACGCCCATGCGGATCATCTCCCAGCGTGTGGCCCCCAGCGCGAGTACGGCCTCACGCTGGTTCTGCGGCACCGCCGTCATCACCTCTCGTGTAATCGACGCTATGACCGGAACGACCATGATGGCCATGATGATGCCCGCCGCCAGCATGCCCAGTCCATACATTGGGCCGCTGAAAAAGCCAGTCCAGCCCAGGGTCTTTGCCAGGAAGGGCTGGACGTATTCGCGCAGCAGGGGGGCCAGCACGAAAATGCCCCACAGTCCGTAAATGACACTGGGAATGGCGGCCAGCAACTCCACCAGGAACGAAATGATAGCGCGCAGCCGCTGGGGACACATCTCGGTGATGAACACCGCCACGCCGATGGACGCCGGCACCGCCAAAAGCAGGGCCAGAAAAGACGAAACCAGCGTGCCGTAGATGAACGGCATCGCTCCAAAGCTGTCGTTTACCGGATCCCAGTCGTGCCCGTAAAAGAACTTGATGCCGAACTGGTGGAGCGACAGCTGCGACTTCTCAACCAGCTCATAAGCTACCAGCACGACAATGGCAAATACCGAAATCGCGCTGAGAAGAATAATCACTCCAAAAAACGCGTCTGGGATGCGGCTGCTGGCGGGATAGCTGGTCCGAATCTTCTGCAGCACAGTGGTTGCAGCCGACTTGTGCGACTGGGCTACCTGGGCCAGCTTCGGTATGGAAGTCATGGGCTGCTGGAGCTCCCCAGGTGGTTGAGGCGAATTCACAGGATCGATGCTATCAGGCATGTGTCACAGAAGTGTTATACAGAACCCCAAGTACTAAGCGGACGACACTTGGCGTCTCGCGAAACTAACCTCCCGCCAAGTGCCGTGCCCTACCCTACACCATCAGTTAAGGCTTGATCTGTTTGGCGATAGCGGCCTTCTCAAGTTCTATAACTGGCTTGGGCAGCTGAGCGTAAGAAAGCGCCTCGGTCATGGTCTGGCCCTTATCCAGCATCCAGACGAGGAAGTCCTTCAGGATTTTCCCCTTATTCGCGTCCGTTGGATTGGTCGGAATCAACAGCCAGGTAAAGCTGGCAATCGGATACGCGTCTTTACCGGGAGGGTTAGTAATCGAGACGCGGAAATCCGCCGGCATCTTCACGCCCACCGCCGCCGCAGTCGTGCTCTCGAGGCTGGCCTTGATGAAATTCTTCGAAGAGTTCTGCACTATGCCGAACGGGATCTTGTTTTGCAAGGCGTAAATCAATTCGATGTAGCCGATGGAACCGGGCAATTGGCGCACGTTTCCGGCCACGCCTTCATTCCCCTTTCCGCCCAAGCCTACTGGCCACTTTACAGAGGTGCCTTTGCCCGCCGAGTTCGCCCAGTCCGGGCTCACCTTGGACAGATAGTCGGTGAAAATGTAACTGGTGCCACTGCCGTCGGAACGGTGTACCACTGTGACGGTCTTGTCGGGAAACTTCACGCCGGGATTGGCTTTGGCGATCCGGGGGTCGTTCCAATTTGCGATCTTCCCCAGATAAATGTCCGCCAGCACATCGGGGGTGAACTTCAGTTCGCCGCTCACTCCGGGGATGTTATAAGCCGGCACAACGGCACCCAGCACCGTCGGGAGGTGCAAGACTTTCACCTTGGACTGCTGGATCTGCTCATCCGTCATCGGCCCATCCGTGGCGCCGAAATCGACCGTCCCGGCTTGCACTTGGCGAATGCCGCCTCCGCTGCCGATGGACTGGTAGTTGATTTGAATATCTGAATGCAGATTGTGATACTCGTTGAACCACTTGGAATAGATGGGATACGGAAAAGTGGCGCCCGCGCCGTTGAGGGTTGTCTGCGCCCACGCGCAGCTTGCAAGCGCAGCAATGCAGAGAAGCACCCTGAGAGAGCGAATCACGTAGTTGCCTCCTGGATTTTGGCCAGAGATAAGTTCCACAGGTGTTTCTACCTTGAGATTGTTACAATTCGGTTACATGGCAGTGAATTTCATGTGAAGACAATGAGTTAGCGGCTCCGCTGGACATGCGGCGACCGACCCTAGTAGCCCAGGCTGACCGCGTCGCGGAAGCACTTCTGGGCTTCGGCCTCGTCGCCCAGCGCGCGATAGGCGTAGCCCATGTTCTGATAGGCCCGGCCTTTCAGGCTGGGGTCCGGAGTGAAGGCGATCACCTTCCTATAGGCCTCGATGGCCTCGGGCAAGTTGTTCTGCATCTGGGCGTAGCGGGCGATGTACATGTTGGCCAGCGGGTCCCGGGGATCGATCGCCGCCGCGGCGCGGAAGTGTTCCATGGCGCGGGCGACTTCTCCGCGTTTCACCAGCGCGGCACCCAGGTCAACTTCGGCGATGTAGTTGCCGCGAGTCACCGCGAGGTCGTGCGTCCACAGAGTGACGCTGTCGCGCCAGTAACTGAGTTGGCGATGTGTGGCCGCGGACAGCGCCAGCAGGACGGCGATCCCGACGGCGGCTTGCCACTTCCAGGAAAGGTTCTGCTGGTCGGCCCAATCGGCGATGCACCAAACGGCCATGATAAACAGTCCGACGAACGGCAGATAGGCGTAGCGGTCGGCCATGCCCTGCGTGCCCACTTGGACGATGCCGATCATGGGTAGTAGCGTGATGAGGAACCAGAGCCAGCCGACGAGGAGGTAACCGCATTGCGCCGTTCGCTTTTCGCTATTCGGTGTTTCACCCGTCTGGCGAAAGGCGAACAGCGAAGAGCGAAGAGCGACCGCTGTGGCGCCGAACAGGAACACGGCACAGGCCAGCACCTCCCACGTTGCCAGGCGAACCAGGGGATGCGGATAGTACAGCGCCAGACGCGAGGGCCAGAAGGCCAGCTTGATGTATCGCAAGTAGGAGTAGAGTGCATTGGCAATCCGCATGGACATCGGAAGCCATCGGAAAGCCTGTCCGGCACTGTGCGCCTGCAGCGTGACTGTCGCGCTGGCGGCGGAGAGCGCGAAGAGTGGGAGCTTCTCCCATACGAGCCGGGAAAAACGGCCGGTGATTACCCGTTGCAGCGGCCAGTAGTCCCACAGCAACAGGACAAGCGGGAATGTGATGATTTGCGGCTTGGCCATCAAGCCGAGGGCGAAGAGCAGCATGATCACGAGATAGCGGGCTACGCTCCCACCCTCCCACCTGCGGTGGGAAGGGTGGGGCACCCCTCTGTGGGGCACCCATTGTGCGTACCAGCGATACGCGCCCAGGGCGAGCAGGAAGAACGTCATGCTCAGCAGGTTCTTGCGCTCGGCGACCCAGGCGACAGACTGCACGTTGATGGGATGTAGGGCGAACAGCGCGGCGACTATCGCACTGCGGCCGGTGAATCCGGTTGCCCGCCACAACACCCAGAAGAGCAGCACGACATTGAACGTGTGCAGCAGAAGATTGACCACGTGCGGCCCAACTGGGTCCAGGCGGAAGAACTGAAAGTCGAGCGCATGCGAGAGCCAGGTGAGAGGGTGCCAGTTTGAGGCGGCGTACGTGCTAAAGGCCCACAGCACCGTGTCCCAATCCAGGCCCGACTGCACGTGCACGTTCTCGGTGACGTAAAGATCGTCATCGTAGTTGATGAACGGGAGATGCCGGACCGGGTAATAGACCGCTAAGGTGGCGAGTGCGAGGAGCAGAACGAGAACAACCGGTTGGTGTTTCGACGGCATCTTCTGGGGTTGGCTCGCGGATGTCAATCGAGTCTCCGATGCCTATTGTTGCTTAGAACTTACGCCCGAGGTGTCGGTCATGCCCAGAGCGTGATAAGCGCGCTGCAGGCCCTCGGTGGCCTTTGTCCGCAGCACTTCAGGCGAGCGCGGGGAGCGGAGCACCTCCTGGTAATACCCGATGGCCTCGCGCGGCTTGCCGGCGTACAGGTTCCAGTTGCCGATGTTGATGTTACTGATGGGGTCGTCTGGTTTGAGGGCCAGGGCACGATAGTAATGCGCTAGCGCCAGGTCGGGTTTTCCCATCTCCAGGGTCACGCCCCCAAGCATGTCCTCCGCCATCCAATTGCTGCCAGTGGTCTCGGCGGCGTGCTCCCACAACGCCAGACTGTCGCGCCAGTACCAGAGCTGGCGATGAGCGACGGCGGTCAGCGCCAGCAGCATTGCAAAACAGGCGACGGCCAGCCATGTGGACGAGGTGTGGCCTTCCGCCGTCCAGGCTGAGTCGGCGCGGCGAGTGGCGGGCTGGAAATCGGCCACGCCCCAGCAGATCATGAGGAACAGGCCGATGAAGGAGAGGTAAGCATAGCGGTCCGCCATGGCCTGCGCGCCTACCTGCACCAGCCCGATCATCGGTATCAGCGTGCCCAGAAACCAGAACCATCCCACCAGAAAATAGCGGCGACGCCGGCCGGCGATGACCAGAGCGGTAATGGTCAGCAGAACGACCGCGGCCCCGGCGACCTGCCAGGGATTCAGCAACGTTTCCGGATGAGGATAGTAGACGGCAAGATGCGAAGGCCAAAGTGCCTTGCCGATATAGCGCACGTAGGAAACGATAGCGTTCTCCAAGCGGATGGAAAACGGAAACGAGTTGAAAACGCCGTTGAGCGCGCCGGTGGAAGCCTGCGCCTTGAGCGTAAGCATGGCGCTGGCAGCAGAAAGCAGGAACAATGGCAGCTTCTCCACGATTAGCCAGGTAAGGCTCCTTGCCGGGAGCGCTGCTCCTGGTAGCTCCGGGACTTCCGGGGCTAAAGCCCGAGTTGATGGCGAGGCGAGATTCGCCGGGCTGAAGCCCGGCGCTTCCACCGTCCCGGACGACTCATCTTTGGGCGCGAACATCCGCTGTAGCGGCCAGTAATCCCACAGCAGTAGAACGCAGGGGAAAGTTACGATTTGCGGCTTAGCCATCAGGCCGAGCGCGTAGAGAGATGCGACAGCGAGGTATCGGTCGATTCTTGGTTTCAACGCATACCATCGGTAGGCGCCGAGGGCGAGCAGGAAAAAGAACATGCTGAGCACGTTCTTGCGCTCAGAGACCCAGGCCACAGACTCGACGTTTATGGGATGCAGTGCAAAGAGCGCAGCCACCATAAAGCTGCGCCCGGCGTAGCCCGTCGCTCTCCACAGTAGCCAGAAGAGCAGGGCAGCGTTCAACGCGTGGAACAAGACGTTAGTGTCGTGATGTCCCGAGGAATTCAATTTGAAGAGCTGATAGTCAAGCGCGTGCGACAACCAGGTGAGGGGATGCCAATTCGAGGAGTAAAACGTGGTGAACGCCCACTGTACCGTGTCCCTGTCGAGGCCGGACTGGATCTGGAAGTTGCGGACTACGTAATCGCGGTCGTCGAAGGTGACAAAGGGATAGCGTTTCACAGAATGGTAGAGCGTCACCGTGGCCACGATGAGCAGAAGAGCGAGAGCAAATCCCCACTTTTCCGGCAACGCCTCCGCACCTTGCCGCGACCGAATCTCCAGCTTGGGGCTTGAAGCCGATGTCAATGCGTTCTCCTGGCTGTTCTATCGCCGTACTACTCGTACCATGTAGTAGCGCTCGTTGGGAACAGGGCCGATGGCGAACGGTAGCGGTCCCCAAACTAAAGAATAAAACCCAGCGCCCAAGTCTGTGCTCATGGTCGTTACCCGCGAAGGTACCTCAAAGTCAACAGTCTTCACCAGGACTGTTTTCTGGGCAAGCGTGAATAGGTTTGTATTGTTTACCGGCACCACAATGAAGTCGCCAGGGTTTGACGCAATTACACCTTGTTCCAAGGGACGAGCTCCAAACGATTCCATGTAGTATTGAAATCCCCAGTGTCCCTGGAACTCCACAGCGCCGGGTTCGTTGCGGGTTTGCTGGTGGAAATAAAACGCCGCTTGCCTTGCCGAATTGGCCAATGCAGCATCTCCAGAGGCCACCCACAAAGAAACCGCTCCCGACATAATGAGGGGAACGGTCCAGGCCAGCGGTCGCCAGCCGGTGCGTGGCTGCGGAAATCGGTCGAGACGCCGGGCGATAAGAATGGCAACTGCCGGAATCAGAGGAAGCAGTGAGCGAACGTTAACAGTCCAATTCACAGCGACGGCGAAATAGAAGGTGCCCGCGCTCCAGAGGAGCAAGAGCAGCGACGCGGCGTCCCTTTTCTTCCAGAAATCGGTGATCGTCAGTGCCAGGATCGAAATTCCGCCGGCAAAGCAGAACAGCAATTGGATGTTGACCCATTCCCAATGGTTTAAGACCCAGTTGTCGCTGACGTAGCATTTTCCGACATCGATCCAGCCGTTGAAAAAAGAAAGCCCAAGCAGTGAGGTCAGGGCACCGCCCACAAGAGCCTGCCTGCGGGACCAGAGCCAGGGGACAAAAGTCAAGGCGGGCAAGGTGCAGCCGCCGGCGAAGGCCAGGCCTACAACCGCATGGCCGAGCGGCGTGAGGATCTCACGCTCCTGCCTGCGCACGCCGCGCGTGTAGTAGAGCCCGTAGGAAAGCAGCCCATGCCCATAGAGTCCGCGCGACCAGAGTTCGTATGCTCCCAACAGGACGATCGGTATCAGTAAGAAGCCAATCCAGCCACCCAGACGACGTTTCCGAACGAGCGAGTACACCAGGAGGAGTGGAATCAAGGCGATACCGAAGTATTTCGTCAGGGCGCACACGGTGATCAGGAGGCTAGAGACCGCCAGGTTTACGGAATTGCCCGGTTCGTCCAAACCATCCATCCAAAAGACTGTCGCTAGGAGGAAGAAGCCCAGCATCATCACGTCGCACATCACATTTGTGGCTGAGACCAGAAACCCAGGAGTGAGAGCGGTAGCCGCTGCAGCCAGCAAGGGCCGTTGGGTCAACCGCAGTGCGAGACGATAGGTGCCCAGTACCACGCCCAGCGCTGGCAGCAGAAACCCTAGATGCAGGGCCCTTTCCGACCACCCGGCGACAGCGCCGACTAATGCCAGGTAATAGCTGGCCAGCGGAGGGTTCTGGGTCACCCTCGACATGGGTTTCTCATATTCATACCAAACTATCCGAAATCCATAAGGATCAAGAGGATGCTTCGTAATCTGTTGCGCAGCCCTGATGAACAGCGTGTCGTCGGCGTGAAAGGCCTTGCCGGAAAAGGGAAGTAAGCAGACCAGGGTGAGCAGGAGCAGCGCCGTCTGCGGCCAACGCGAAACCCAGCCGAAGCAGGCCTGGTACAAACGGTCGGCCAAGCCTTCGAGCAGTACAGGCATCTTTGGATCACCTAACGCCGCATTGAGACCTAATTGCGACGAGTATAACCCGCGTCAAAGATTTTCATCTGCTGCTGTGATTCGTGCCTGAATGCGGCGGCGTAACAAGGGCCGCTGTCCTGCGGGTGAGCAAATCATTCAGGGTATAATCCTCGAACGCATGGAGGAAAAGAGTGGAGTCCCGAGGGTTACTACCAAGAAAACTCCCTCTAATTCCACCGTGCGGACTGGCTACTTTGCCCGACTTTGGCCAACCGTTCTTAGCGTTCTCCTCGTGGTTGCCACGGTTGCGGTGTACTTTCCGGTTCATGCCTATCAGTTTCTCAATTACGACGACGATGTCGTTGTAACCAACAACGTCCACGTCAAGTACGGCCTTAGTTGGGACGGGGTGAAGTGGGCGTTCACCACATTCTATTTTGCGAATTGGCAGCCACTTGCCTGGGTTTCTCATGCCCTGGATAGCGAGTTGTTCGGGCTGAAGCCGGGCCCGCATCATGACACCAACCTGCTATTGCATGCGCTGAACGCGGTGCTGTTGTTCTGGGTGCTCTTGCGCGCGACCGGCTACACAGGCCGCAGCTTTATGGTTGCTGCGCTGTTCGCCTTGCATCCCATCAACGTCGAGTCCGTGGCCTGGGTGGCGGAGCGCAGAAATCCTCTCAGCATGTTGTTTTTCCTGCTGGGCTTGGGTGCTTACCGCTGGTATGCGCGTGATCCGAAGCTCGGCCGGTACATCGTAGTCGCGTTGTTATTTGTGCTGGGATTGATGTCCAAACCCCAGGTCATCACCTTTCCCTTTGTTCTGCTGCTTTGGGACTACTGGCCTCTGCGACGGATGTTTGCTCAGGACGAAGGGCGTTCAGCGGAGACAGCGGTCATCCCGACTAGGGGCTTTTCGTGGCTGGTGGTGGAGAAGCTTCCTCTTTTTGGGTTGGCCGCTGCCAGCGCTGTAGTGACCATGAAAGCGCAGGCCGCTGGTGGAGGCATAAATCGAACTGTCCTCTTGTCATTGCGCCTCGAGAATGCCGTGGTTTCCTATGCGCGATACCTTGGGAAGGCTTTTTGGCCCACGCAACTTGCGAACTTGTACCCGCTGCCCATGAACTCCCTGAAACTGTGGCAGGTGCTTGCAGCAGGTGTTCTTGTGCTGGCCGTCACCGCTTTGGTCGTCGCAGCGCGTCGTCACCGCTATCTGCCAGTGGGATGGTTGTGGTTCCTCGGAACCTTGGTGCCCATGATCGGCCTGGTGCAACTGGGAAGACATGCAATGGCCGATCGCTACGCCTATCTGCCGTTCATCGGACTGTTCATCATGGTCTGTTGGCGTGTGGCGGACCTCCACCTTCCCAAGGTCTGGGAGGTGGGCCTGGGTTGTGCGGTGCTGTTGACCCTGGCCTTGGTGGCGCATCATCAGCTCGGTTATTG
>Ga0209656_10003479_pt1 | contig 10185 bp, 8 predicted proteins | sample BogFormECP12_OM2_FD_188239 | JGI IMG/M metagenome (GOLD analysis project Ga0209656, IMG submission 188239) | Bog forest soil microbial communities from Calvert Island, British Columbia, Canada - ECP12_OM2 (SPAdes) (version 2) | ecosystem: Environmental > Aquatic > Freshwater > Wetlands > Bog ... | reverse complement strand
CCTACGGCATCAATGTCTTCGCGAACGGCATCGATACGCGCACGGACGGCGCCGACCTTGTGATCAACCTTCCCTACAGTTACAGCTTCGGCAAAATCGATTGGTCGATCAGCGGCACGTACAATACGACGACGATCACCAAGCGCGCCGGGACGCCCGCCGCGCTGACAGGAGCTTCGCTGTATGACGTGGAAGCCTACTCGGAATTGCAAACGGCGAGTCCCAAGTACATCGTCAGTCTCGGCGCGCTGCTGAGCATGGAGAAGTTGTCGGTGAATCTGGTGGAAAAGATCTACGGTCCTTCCTCGGACTTCGAGAATGATGACGGCGACAACCCGACCAACGCCAATGAGTACTTCAAGGACAATATCGGCGTGACGCTGATCACCAACCTCGATGTGGGTTTCCAGTTCACGGAGAGTCTGAAACTGTCCATCGGCGCGCAAAACCTGTTCAATAGATTTCCGAACAAGCTCAACGGCAATATTTTGAATCATGAAAATGGGGCGGGCGACAACGCCGCGGTCGACCAGTACCCGATCTTTTCGCCCTTCGGCATCAACGGCGGGTTTTACTACGTGAAAGCGACGTACAAGTTCTGATCGAGAGCTTCGAAATCCGGTAGAGAGCATCGACCCAAGGGTCTTGCGGCGTCCGGGGCGGCAGTGATTTCACTGCCGCCCCTGCTTATGCGCCGGGGCCTGCAGACTACGGTTGGCGACCGCGCATCAGGGCGCGGCTTTACCCGGATGGGGGAGCGCGGCCACCTGAGCGGCGGTCACAAGGCCCTTATATGTGTTGCCGAAATGGCTTCGCACGTAATTGACCACGTCGGCCACCTGGGCGTCGCTCAGGCGCACGGAGCCGAACACGAATTCATCGGCGGGCAAGCCGAACGCCGGCATGCCGTTCTTGCCGTTGAGCACGGTCAACGCCACGTACTGCCAGGACACCAGTGCGGGGTCGCCCGCTAATTTTGGATAATGCCCGGCGCCGACGGCACCCAGACCCGCCGGCATGTGGCAGCCCTGACAGATGTGCGCATAGACCACGGTGCCATTGACGGTCGCGATGGTGGCGGACGAGGCGACCTTGGAGTCATCGGCGGATGCCTGCGCCGCGACCCCGGCGGCGAGCATCAGGGTCGCGAGACAGCGCACGGCACGAGGGCAGTGCACGGTGCGAGGGCAGCGGGGCATGGAGCGATTGGAAGCGGTGCTCATGCCTGGGATCCCTGGGCCACGGCACGTTGATGCAGCCGGCCAATGGCGTCGAGCGAGGAGGTGACCGCTCCTTCCTGCCATCCGCCGATGTAGGAGGCGTGCTCCCCGGCCAGCGCGATGCGGCCGTCGATCTTGCACAAATCGTCATAGTGCCTGGCGCGGGAATCGGAAGTCCACAGACCGAAACACCCCATGGTGAAGGGCGCGCGATGCCAGGCGACGGCGACTCCATTGTCGAACTCCTGGGTGTATTGGGGGTGAATCTGACCGCCATACTCCAGAGCCTTGCGCACGCGGTCGTCCGGCGTCATGGCAGTGAACTCCATGGCATCCGCTCCCCAGATATACCCGCCCAGGAGCACGCCTTTGCCCGGGCTGTGAAACCCGGTGTTCGGATAGCCGATATTGGCGATGGGCAAATCGGTGTAGGTGATGCCGCCGTAGATATGGTCGTCCTCTTCCCAGAAGCGGCGCTTGAATTGCAGGCCCACCTTGACCGCCGAGGCGTACGGAACCGCCGAAATCGCGGTGCTGAGTGCTTGTCCGACATTCATTGGAATCTGCGCAAGAATGGGCAGCGGGATAGTGCACAAGCACCAATCCGCCCGCGACTTGAGCTTGGGACCGGGGTGGCGGGTGTCCTCATACGCGACAGTCACGCCCTGACCGTCTTGACGGATCTCGATGACTTTGGCGTTGTACTTGATCAAAGGTCCCAATTCGCGGCCGAACGCCTCGCCGATGCGGCCCATGCCGCCCACCGGCTGAAACAATGCGGTTTGCATGTCGAACACATCGCCGGCCGACAGCCCCTGCCAGAGCCGCGAGTCCAATATGTCGGCAAGATCGATGGGCTTGGAGGGAATCGGGCGCGCAGTCAATCCGCCGCCGGGGTCCTTCTCGAAGCCGCGCCGCTCGCTGCTCTGCTCGTTGGAGGCATACGCGTGATGCTTGTCGAGGGCTCCCCAGGCGCGCAGCGACTCGAGCAATTTCTCCTGGTCCTCCTTGCCCACGGCCGCATCGAGCGCGTTCTGCTGCGCGGCCTTGGACAGCAGCTCGGCCACATGTCCCTGGTAATCGGCCTTGATGGCGCGGTAGCGCTGCGGTTTGCCGCCAAAAGCGCGGCTGCTGTGCAGGTAGGCATTGTAGTTCACCTGCAGGAACGGCTCGAGCGGCACGCCGAGCTTTCTGCAGTAGTTCATCATGCCGCGGTGATGGTAGGGAATTCGCCACGGACCCGGGTTGATGTACAGGTCCTTGTCGAAGCGGCATTGCTGCGTGAGGCCGCCAAGCTCTGTATAGCTGTCGCCGCCGCGCAAACTCCAGTTGCGTCCGCCGGCCCGATCGTTGAATTCCAGCACCTGCACCTGGTAGCCGGCATTGCGCAGCTCATAGGCGGCGCTCATGCCGGCCATGCCCGCGCCGAGGATCAGGACCGATGCACCCTTGGGCGCGCCTTGCAAATCGATGGGACCTCGATAGGGAGAGTCAGCGGCGACGCCAAGACTGCTCATGGCCTGGTACATGGCGGCGCTCCCGGCCGTAATGCCGATCATGCGCAATAGATCGCGGCGGCTGGGGGAAGGCACGGAAGAGTCGTTTTCCATCGCTACCTCAACGCTGTGGAACGCATCAGTTATCACATGAAGCGCTGCGGCAAGCAAGACGAGCGGGGCGTCGATCAGGCTTCGATAAGAGTGCATGCTCATCCGAAGGGCGCACCAAATTCGATCATTAGCGCCTGCCCCTGCATCGGTTTTTATATTATACTCATGACATTACAAACATCGCGGCATTGGGGCTGGCAATCATGCGGAAAGTAAAGACACTCGGGCTTCTCGGTACCGGCGTCATCGGCGGCGGATGGGCCGCCCGCGCGCTGCATTTCGGAATCGACGTCATCGCGGCGGACGTCAAGCCGGAAATGGAGGATTGGATTCGCGGCGCGGTGGCCAACGCCGAGCCCGCGTTGGGTCGGCTGACGGTCGCGCCGTTGCCGCCGAAGGGAAAATTGTCGTTCACCACGGATTTGAGCGTCATGGCGCGGCAGGCTGATTTCATCCAGGAGAACATTCCGGAACAGCTGCCGCTGAAGCAGCGCATGCTCGCCGAGGTGAGCCGGCATGCCCCGGCCGACGTGATCATCGCCTCGAGCACCTCGGGTCTGACGCCCACCGATCTGCAGCGCGATATGGTCTCGCCCGAACGCTTCTGTGTCGCGCATCCGTTCAATCCGGTGTATTTGCTGCCGCTGGTCGAATTGGTCGGCGGCGAGAAGACCGTGCAGGCTACCATCGATGCGGCGGCCAAGTTCTTCACCTACATCGGCATGCATCCGCTGCATGTACGGCGCGAGGTGCCGGGGCACCTGACCGACCGCCTGCAGGAAGCGCTGTGGCGCGAAATCCTGCACTTGGTGAACGACGGGGTCGCCACCACAGGCGAACTCGATGAGTCCATCATTTATGGACCGGGCCTGCGCTGGGCGGCGATGGGTACGAATCTGATCTACCATCTCGCGGGCGGCGAGAGCGGCATGCGGCATATGCTGGCGCAATTCGGCCCGTGCCTGAAATGGCCGTGGACCAAACTCGAGGCGCCGGAGCTCACGGAGCGGCTCATCGATCGCATGGTGGAGGGCACTCAGGCCCAGGCTGCCGGGCGTTCCATACGGGAACTCGAGCGCTTGCGGGACGATTATCTCGTTGCGATCCAACAGGTGCTGCGGCAATACAATATCGGCGCCGGCGCCACCCTGCGCTCGCTCGAGGAGCGGCTGCATCGGGATGCCGCTGCCGCGCAGACCGCCAAGCAACCGGGGCCGGGCGCGCCGGGGCTGCCGCTGCGATTGCTGGACAGCGTCGTGCGGCCGGAGTGGGTGGACTACAACCGCCACATGTCCGACTTCCGCTACAGCCAAATATTCGGCGAGGCCATCGATGCGCTGTTTCGCCAGGTCGGCGTCGATGAGGGCTACCGCGAATCCGGACGCATGTATTACACCGTCGAGAATCACGTCAAGCATCTCGGCGAGGCGAAGATGGGCGAGCCGCTGTACGTCACGGCGCAGGTGCTGGTCGCCGATGACAAGCGCCTGCACGTGTTTCTGCGGGCGCATCGCGGGCGCGACGACAAACAAATCGCCACGGCGGAACAAATGTATCTGCACGTCGATACCGTCGCCGCCAAGGCGTCGCCCGCCGACGCCGCGGTGCGCGCGAAACTGCAGTCGATCGCGCAGGCGCACGCCGGATTGCCGCGGCCGCCCGAAGCGGGGCGCGTCGTCGGCCATGCGAAGCACTAGCCCGCGCCATGCCGAAGATCGTCGATCACGCCCAGCGACGCGACGAGATTGCGCACGTGGCCTGCCAGGTAGTCGCCGTCTACGGCTTTGAAAAGGCCACGGTTGCGCGCATTGCGCGTGCGGCTGGGTACACCACGGGCATGGTGGCTCACTATTACGAGTCGAAGCAGGACATCATCCTGGCCGGCTTGCGCCTGATACTGCTGCGGATCGAAGAAAGACTCACGCGGGAGCGGGCGGGCGGCGAGGCCAATCTTCTGGACGTGCTCTCGGAGGCGCTGGCGATCGATGCGCAGCGTTTCACCGAGTGCGCCTTCTGGATGGCTTTTTGGGGTCAGGTGTCCACGGACAAGAAGCTCAAGCGGCTGAATGCCTGGGTGCACCGCGAATACATGCGCTTGTTCACGCGCTGCTTCGAAGAGCATTGGCCGGAATGGGCGGCATGGCCGCAGCCGGTGCGCGATCGAGTGCTGCGTTCAGTGGTGACTTTCATCAACGGGCTGACGGCGAGCGCCGTCACCAGTCCGAGCGACTGGCCGGCTGTGCGGCAGGTGGAACAGTTGCGGCTGCAACTGGATCTGCTGCGACCCTGGGCCAACGCGAGCCGCGCGCGGCGAGCCGGTTAAACCAGAGGGATTCAACATGGATTTTTCGCTCAGCGATGAACAGCAGATGATCGTGAAAACGACCCGGGAGTTCGTGATCAACGAGCTCTACCCTCATGAGAAGGAAGTCGAGGAGACCGGCGTGTTGCGCGAAGATCTGCATCGCGAACTGAAGGCAAAGGCCATCGAGGCCGGTTTGTATGCGGCCAATATGCCGGCGGATGTGGGCGGGGCCGGATTGGATACCGTCACCTGGGTTTTGTACGAAAAAGAATTGGGCCGCACCAATTACGCGCTGCACTACTCCTGCGTCGGCCGGCCCTCGAACATCCTCCTGGCCTGCGAGGGCGAGCAGCGCGAACGGTACTTGCTGCCCGCCGTGCGCGGCGATCGGGTGGAATGCCTGGCGATGACGGAGCCCGGCGCCGGATCGGATCTGCGCGGCATGAAGACCACGGCAACCGCGCTGGGTGGCGATTTCATCATCAATGGCACGAAGCATTTCATCAGCCACGCCGATCATTCGGACTTCGTCATCCTGTTCGCGGCCACGGGCGAGGAAACCGGCGCACAGAGCACACGCAAGAAAATCACGGCGTTCTTGATCGACATGGGCCACCCGGGCTTCGAGGTGCGGCCGGGATACAAGAACGTGTCGCACCGCGGCTATACCAACAGCATTCTCGAGTTCAATCAGTGCCGCGTTCCGAAGTCGGCGATATTGGGGGAATTACACCGCGGCTTCGATGTCGCAAACACCTGGTTGGGATCGACCCGTCTGCAGGTGGCCGCGACCTGCCTCGGACGCGCCGAACGCGCCCTGGAATTGTCGACGCAGTGGGCGGTGGACCGCGTGCAATTCGGTCAGCAAATCGGCAAGTTTCAGGGCGTGAGCTTCAAGCTGGCCGACATGGCGGTGGAATTGCGAGCCGCCGAACTCTTGGTGCTGGACGCTGCTTGGAAACGCGATCAGAAAATCGACACCGATATGGACATGGCCATCGCCAAGGTCAAGGCCACGGAAATGCTCGCGATGGTGGCCGACGAGGCGCTGCAGATACACGGCGGGATGGGACTCATGAGTGATTTGCCTCTCGAGCGCATCTGGCGCGATGCGCGCATCGAACGAATTTGGGACGGTACCAGCGAGGTGCAACGCCACATCATTTCGCGCGGCTTGCTGCGGCCGCTGGGCGGCTGAACCCGCGACGCGCACCGGATTAGGGCGCGGCGATTTAACATCTTCCGGACATTTGCGCGGATACAACAACGATCCTCCTTTCGTCCTACAGAAACTGTGAACTCAGTGGTTGATAATACACATGTCGCCCCGATGTCCACCAAAGCGGGGGATGTGCGTTAGGGGCCATAAGAACAAAGCTCGAGCGGGTTTCAGATATGTTCGATGCAGAGGTAATGCGACTACGGCGATTGCGTAACACGGTTCTTCGGGCGCGGGCGATGGCCGCGGCACTCGATGCCGATCCGTCGGCACGCAATTCGGTGTTCTCTCGAAGCGCGGTGACCTTCTGGCGGATCGCAGGCGTGATCACCGGAAGACTGCACGCGCATCCCTATATCAGCTACCAGCGCGGACCGAGCGCACTGCAGGGCGTCCGCCATCGAATTCGAGCGAGGCTGGTGGGGGGCGTAGCCCGCCTTCGGGATCGCAGTTTGCAAACCTTCGCCGATGAATTGCATCGCGTCGCGCGCGAATTGGATGACGCCCGCGCGTTGACCTGGTCCGCGGAGCTCAGCGACACCTTGGGGCGAGCGCAGACTCAGATCCGGACGTTGCTGAGGGAGTTGGATGGCGCAAGGGCTCCTCGGTCTGGGGCGCGAGCCGGCGCCGCGCTGGATGAGCCCGCGAGCGTGCCCGGCAATTGGCCCTATTTGGCCTTCTGAGCTCGCGCTGCTCCGACAGACTCTAAAATGGTGCGTCTCAGTCCTGGTGCTGTTGGCGGCCGTATTCGCGTTCAATACGTTCAAGCACAAATCGCAGCAGATCGCAGTTCCGGCCGCGGCGCGCGTCGTCATCGATGAACATGCCGTCGCGGAGCGGCTCGCGGGCGCCGTGAGGTTCCGCACGATTTCCTACGACACGCCCTCGGAGGAAAGCCGGTTGGAGCTCACGCGATTTCATGGCTTTCTTGCGCAGTCGTTCCCAAGTCTGCACGGCGCGCTCACGCTGGAGATCGTGGGTGGCTACAGCTTGCTCTACACCTGGGCGGGCCGGGACGCCGCTGCAAAGCCCATCCTGCTGATGGCGCACCAGGACGTCGTGCCGGTCGCGCCGGGAACCGAGAAACAGTGGCGCGCCGATCCGTTCGGCGGAGAAATTCGCGATGGCTTCATTTGGGGCCGCGGTGCCTGGGACGACAAGGGCAACTTGATGGCGATTCTGGAAGCGGTCGAATCACTCGCCGCCGCGGGCTTCAAACCGAGCCGCACCGTCTATCTGGCGTTTGGACATGACGAAGAGAACGGCGGCGCGGAGGGCGCGGCGGCCATCGCCGAGCTGCTCGCCAAACGCAATGTTCACTGCGAGTATGCGCTCGACGAAGGATTGCTGATTACCGAAGGCATCATGCCCGGCGTCGCGGCTCCGGTCGCCCTGGTGGGGGTTGCCGAGAAGGGCTCGGTTACCGTGCGGGTAAAGGCGAGCGGAAGTCCCGGCCATTCCTCGATGCCGTCGCCGACCTCCGCCATCGGCACGCTGTCGCGGGCGCTGGTGCGCATCGAAGCATCGGCGATGCCGGCCGCAATCGGCGGTGTTGCCGGCGACATGTTCGACGCCGTCGTTCCCGAAATGCACGGCATCGAGCGGGTCGTCCTCTCGAACCGCTGGCTCTTCGGCCCGCTGGTGCTTGCCCAGCTCGAAAGGGCGCCGTCGACGAATGCGCTGCTGCGGACGACGACGGCCATCACGGTGATCCGGGGCGGCAACAAGGAAAATGTGCTGCCCGGCGAAGCGGAGGCACTGGTGAATTTCAGGCTGATTCCGGGCGACAGCGCGGCGGTCGTGGTCGATCACGTCAGGCAAGTGATCGGCGACGATCATGTAACGGCCGAAGCTGACGCCGGGGCGACCGAAGCGTCGCCGGTCGCCTCGCACGAGTCGGCCGCATATCGCGCGCTCAACCGGACGATCCGCGAGCAGTTCCCGGAGGTCGTCGTGGCTCCGGGGCTGATGATCGGTGGAACCGATTCGCGGCATATGACGGCGGTCGCCGACGACATCTTTAGATTCTCTCCCGTGCGCGCCCGCGCGCAAGACCTGCCGCGCTTTCACGGCACAGACGAGCGCATCGCGGTGGCCAACTACGCGGATCTGATCCGCTTCTATGGAGCACTGATTCGAAATACTGCGGGCGGCGATTAGCCGGGCCATGCCATAATATGAAAAATTCGCGCCGGCGATGCATCTTAAGGGAGAGGCGACATGCGGCAGTTGATCGATTGGCTGATTGGCTGGCCCGAGCGCGTCGCCGGACATCTCATGTGGCTGGCGCCGCTGTTTGCGCGCATTACCGTGGGCTGGGTCTTCATGTGGAGCGGCTGGGGCAAGCTCAACAATCTGCCCCAGGTCACCGAGAATTTCATCGGCTGGGGAATTCCGTTTCCGCATCTCTTCACGCCGCTCACCTCGGGCATCGAATTCTTTGGGGGCTTGTTCCTGCTGGTTGGATTGCTGACTCGCATATCCGCCGGGGCGCTGGGTGTCACCATGATCGTGGCAATCCGCGCGGCGAAATGGGGCGACGTCGATTCGCTCGAAACCCTGCTCGGATTCGACGAGTTCGAGTATCTCGCCTTGTTCCTGTGGCTGGCCATCGCAGGTCCCGGGGTGATCTCGCTCGACCATTGGCTGATGCGCTGGACGCGACGGCCGGGCCAGCCGGCCGCAACGTGATTCGAACCATTGACGTCGTGCCCACACCGCCCGCCTTGTCCGGGCTGCCCGCGGTTCGGCGAGCCCGGCATCGCCTTTGCGGCGCGCGCCGCGCTCGATGAACTAGCCCGCACCCACGGCTTGCCCGCGGTTTCGGTGATTTCCGGGCCGACGGCGGGGTTTCGACTGCGCGCGCGGCTGGCCATCCGCGGCCGTCTGGGCTCGCCCAAGCTCGGTATGTTCGAGCTCGGCACCCACCGCGTGGTTCACATCCCCCACTGCAGTGTGCAGCACCCGCTGATCAATCGCGTCGCCACCGTCGTGCGGCGCGCTCTGGTCGATGCGCGAGTGACCAGCTACTCGGATAAAGCTCATGCGGGTGTTGCACGTTACCTGCAAGTGGTGGTGGAGCGCAGCTCGCAGACCGCGCAGGTGGTCATCGTCGCCAACAGCGCCAGCGTCGATCCCTTGGCGGCGTGTTTCGCCCTCATCCGCGAGCGGCTGGGACCCGAGCTTCACAGCCTGTGGTTCAACGCTCATTGCGAACGCTCCAATACGATTTTGGGTCCCGGTTTCGAGAACTGGTGCGGGCCGGCCAGCGTCGTCGAACGCTTTGGCGGCGCCGCGGTGCACTACCCGCCGGGCGCATTCGGACAGAATAATCTTGACATCGCGCAGCGCATCATCGAACACCTGCGCGCGCAGACGCCGCAGGGCGCGCGAGTCGCCGAGTTCTACGCCGGGGTCGGTGCCATCGGCTTGTCGATGCTGCCCAAGGCCGGCGAGATGGTAATGAACGAAGTCAGCCCGCAGTCGCTGCAAGGGCTCGAACTCGGTCTCGCCGCGCTCGACCCGGCGGACCGGGCCAGGATCTCGGTGGTCCCGGGTCCGGCGGGCGCGGCGCGCCTGGCCGCATCCGGCGCGCAGGTCGTGATCGCCGACCCGCCGCGCAAGGGCCTCGATCCCGAGCTCTGCGCCCACTTGAGCGAGTACCCGCCTGAAGCGTTCTTGTATGTGAGCTGCGGGCTCGAGTCTTTCCTCGACGACGCGGCGCGCCTCACCTCACTCGGCAGGCTGCGCCTCGGTGCGCTTACCGCATTCAACCTCATGCCGTTCACGGGGCACGTCGAAACCGTGGCTCGATTCGAGCGCGTCTGACGC
>Ga0209656_10003478_pt1 | contig 10185 bp, 9 predicted proteins | sample BogFormECP12_OM2_FD_188239 | JGI IMG/M metagenome (GOLD analysis project Ga0209656, IMG submission 188239) | Bog forest soil microbial communities from Calvert Island, British Columbia, Canada - ECP12_OM2 (SPAdes) (version 2) | ecosystem: Environmental > Aquatic > Freshwater > Wetlands > Bog ... | reverse complement strand
TGAAGCCCCCTCGTCGGATCCGCAGAATAACCAGGATTTCCGTCCGAGCGCCATCGCCCGTTCATTCTGCCCGTGTTGGGAACGACGTCGAGGTTCATTATCGCTGGCATGCGCTGTACGGCCGACCGGTTCCTTTGCATTACAGCGAGGTGCGAAGCGGTGCTCGGCTGAGCTATGTCGAAGCCGTCCCCGGCGTGGTCATCGTGCTGCCGAGCTGGATGCTGGACGCAGGCGCTTGCGCCGACATGACGCTCGGTGCGCCGCAAGTCGATGTCGTGGCGCTTAAAGACCTGTGCCAACTCCTCATTGATCGCGGTTTTCGGCGAAGCTCTCCAGGCGATGTTCGAGTCGCCGAGGAGGAGCAAAATGAAGCTTTTGCGCAAGCCCGTCGTAACAACGCCGTCGCGGCGAGCCACCCCGCGCCAGCTCGTGATCGCGTTCGAGTCTCCGCAGTTGTGGTCGATGCACGTGGCGGAGCGCCGGAGGATCGTCGTATGTCTGGCCAATCTCCTGATGCAGGCGTCAGGCGGCCCGACAGAGGAGGACAGCGATGACGAGCGCTGATCTCCTTCCTGCGACGGTATTGAGGCGGAAAGCCGTGGTATATGTCAGGCAATCGACCCAGACGCAGGTCCAGACCAATCTCGAAAGCCAACGGCGGCAGTATGATTTGGTCGACGAAGCGCGTCGCCGCGGCTTCCGCAACGTTGAAGTCATCGACGACGACCTCGGACGCTCCGCAAGCGGGACAATGGCGCGACCGGGTTTCGACCGATTGGTTGCATGGCTTTGCGCCGGCGACGTTGGCGCCGTGTTGTGTTTCGACGCTTCTCGGCTCGCCCGCAACGGGCGCGACTGGCATCATCTCCTGGAACTGTGCGGACTTGTCGGCGCGCGCGTGATCGACCTCGACGGCGTATACGATCCGTGCCGCCCGAACGACCGGCTGCTGCTGGGAATGAAAGGCAGCATCAGCGAGTTCGAACTCGGCGTGCTGCGCGCCCGCATGTACGACGCGGCCCGTTCGAAAGCCCGACGGGGCGAGTTGCGGATAAGCGTGCCCGTTGGTTACGTCTGGCATCGCGAGATGGGCCTCGGATTCGACCCGGATCTGCGGCTGCAGGAACGATCCGTCTCATCTTCGCGCGGTTCCGCGAGCTGAGCAGCGCGCGGCAGGTTTTGCTGTCGCTGAGGGCGGATCAGCTCCATTTTCCTCGGCCGTCCGACGGTAAGCGAATGGTCGCCTTCGACTGGACGCCGATTCGCTATCGCAATGTCCTTTCGGTCCTCAAGAACCCTTTCTTTGCTGGCGCCTATATCTACGGGAAGAGCGAGCATCGCACGGCGATCGTCAACGGGCGGGCGCAGAAGACTTACGGGCATGGCAAGCCGTTCGAAGACTGGGAGGTCGTCCTCAAGGATCACCATGAGGGCTATATCGACTGGGCTGAGTTCGAACGGAACCAGAAGCAACTCGCAGCCAACTCCTACGGCCGTGTCGGCGAGGTGAAGTCCGGTCGTGGCGGGCAGGCGCTTTTGGTCGGGCTGCTTACCTGCGCGCGATGTGGCCGTCGCCTCAAGGTCGCCTACTACGGGCGCTCGGGGGGCGGCTATCGCTGTGACAACCCGAACCTTATGCTTGGCGCACCGCGGTGCCTCACGTTTGGAAGCTCGCGCGTCGAAGCGACCATCGGTCGGGAACTTCTGCGCACGGTTGAGCCGATCGCGGTCGAGGCCGCCGTGGAAGCGGAGCGATTGCGCATGGAGAGGCTGAACGAACGGCGCCGCATCTTGGAGCTGGAACTGCAACAGGCCCGCTATGAGGCCTCATTGGCCGAGCGGCGCTATGCCGCCTGCGATCCGGACAATCGGTTGATTGCCACGCAATTGGAGAAGAGTTGGGAGACAGCGTTGCGGCGCGTCGAGGCTTGTCAGGCCCGCCTCGAGCTAAAGATGCAGGCCGTGACGCGGTCCGCCGATGCGGCCGACTTCGTCGGGCTCGCCAACGATCTGGAAGCGGCTTGGCATCCCCGCGTGTAACGATGCGCGTGCGTCAGCAATTGCTACGCGCCCTTGTCGTGGACATCATCGCCGATGTCGATGAAGTCGCTCGTGATGTAGTCCTGACAATCCATTGGCGGGGCGGGCAACACTCCCAACTCCGTGTCCGCAAACCCAAAAGTGGCGAGCACGGTTGCCGAACGTCCGACGAAGCCTTGGCGGTGATCCGCAGCATGGCGGCTCGATGGTCTGACGAGCATATCGCGGCGTCATTGAACCGGATGGGCATGCGAACCGGCCAGGGGAAAACCTGGACGGCGCACCGGGTTGGCTCTCTTCGAAGGGTGCACGGGATCCATGCCTATCTCTCTGCGGAAAAGGACGGCGAGTGGCTGACAATGCGGGATGCGGCAAGAGCCCTCGGCGTTTCCAGCCATACGATCCGCCGCTTCATCAAAGCCGGCGTGCTACCCGCCGTACAGGTTGTGCCGGACGCCCCGTATCAAATCCGCTCAAGCGATCTGCATTCCGAGGTCGTCAGCGCGGCGATCGCCCGAAAAGGACGCCCGTGTCGCTACGAATCTGCAGAGCCACTTCCAATGTTTCCAGGTACTTGAAAATGAGGTGCACAATGAAAGCCCCGTCGCCACGCAGCGCAGCCCGCGCTCGGCGGCATTGTTGGACATGCACACGCGCCCGTCGTCGAGGAACAGCGTGAAGGCCGCCCAGCGCTTGAGCATGTACTGGATCGCCTTGGCGAGGTCATGCCCGCGGGAGAGCTTGGCCGCCTGCTCGCGCATGTAGGCCATGAGGTCGTTGACCAGAGGCCGGCTTTCCGCGCGCCGGACGGCGAGGCGCTCCTCGGGACTCCTGCCGTTGATCGACCGCTCGATCGCGAACAGCGCGTCGATGCGGCGCACCACCTCGATGGCGATCGGCGAGAGCGGGATCTCCTTCTTCCTCACAGCCTTGCGGCGCGCGTTCTCCTCGATATCGGCCATGGCGAAGAAGGGACGGCGCGCATGCACCCAACACGCCGCCTCCAGGATCGGACCGGGCTTGCGGTCCCCGAGATAGAGCTTGTTGTAGCCGTCGTAGGCGTCCGCCTGCAGGATGCCGGCGTACTCCGCGAGATGCGCCTGCGGATGCTCGCCGCGCCGGTCGCGCGAGTAATGGAAGATCGCGGCCGGCGGCCCGGCCCCCCGAACGGCGCATCGTCGCGGACGTAAATCCAGAGCCGGCCGGTGTCGGTCTTGCCTTTGGTCAGCACCGGAACGGTCGTGTCGTCGCCGTGCAGGCGCTCGGCCGCCATGACATGGGCCTCGACGAGGCGACGGAGAGGATCGAGCGCCGTCGAGACCGCGCCCACGGCGTCGGCCATGGTGGACAGCGCGATCGACGCGCCCTCGAGCGCGTAGCGCTCGGACTGCCGGTTCAGAGGCTGGTGCTGGCCGAACTTGTCGAACACGATCATCGCCAGCAGGCTCGGACCCGCCCATCCCCTCGGGATCACATGGAACGGCGCCGGCGCCTGGCTGACCTTCTCGCAGTCCCGGCAGGAGAACTTCTCCCGCACCGTCTCGATCACCTTCCACCGCCGTGGCGTGACCTCCAGCGTCTGCGTCACGTCCTCGCCGAGCTTGCGCAGGCGATGGCCGCCGCAGCACGCGCAGGCCGTCGGCGGATCGATCACCACCCGCTCGCGCGGCAAATGGTCGGGGAACGTGTCGCGCTCGGCGCGGCGGCGGGTGAAGGGGCGCACCGTCGTCGTCTTCGCGGCCGCCTGCTCCGCCGCCAGTTCGTCTTCGGTGGCGCCGGCCGCCAGTTCCTCGAACTCGAGCGCCAGCTGGTCGATCAGCCGCGCCGACCGTTCGGACCGCTGCCCGTAGACCTGACGCTCGAGCTTGGCGATCCGGAGCTTCTGCGCGGCGATCAGCGCCATGTCTTCCGAGGCTTTCGCCCGCGCGACCGCCAGCTCCGCCGCGACTTCCAGGAGCCGCGCGCGCTCGGCGACGAGCGCCGCCTTCAGGGCGGCGACGTCATCGGGAAGAGCTTCGGAAGCGGGATCCATGCGACGCAGCGAATCATAGTTTTCGCGATTCGAGGCGCCCTAAAATGCGTATGATTCCATGTCTTTCTTCGCTTGTCGGCCCCTTGCGAATGCGCGCTCAGCCCGCGCTCTTGGGCCGCCACGTCAGCTGCGGATTCCGCCAGTCGATCCCTTCAAGCATGTAGGCCATCTGCCCTGCAGAAATCGAAACGACGCCCTCCTTCGCCGACGGCCAGATGAACTTCCCTCGGTCGAGCCGCTTCGCGTACAGCGATAGTCCGACGCCGTCGTGCCAGAGGATCTTCGCCAGATCGCCTCTGCGCCCGCGGAAGATGTAGAGGTCGCCGCCGTGCGGGTCGCGCTTCAACTGCTCCTGGACTTGAAGCGCCAGTCCCTGCATGCCGCGACGCATGTCGGTGTGGCCCGCCGCGATCCACACCCTCACCCCGCTCGGCATCGGGATCATCGTTCGCCCAGAACGCTCAGAACCCGTCGAAGCGCATCGGCGTCGACGTCGTTGTCGACGCGCACACGGCTCCCCGAGCCGAGCTCGATTTCGATGACGCCGGATCTCTTTCTCAGTCTGCTCGTCGCCGAGCGCGGCGGTCTCGCCGCTTCCGCCCCGGGCGGCGGCGCCGTCGCGTCGATCTCAACCGGAAGCAAGATCGAGCCGTCTCTCCCGGCCGGTTCCACCGTGCGCGCCAGCCTTCGCCATGTGAAGAGCAGGCTTTGCGCCATGCCGTGCCGCCGAGCGATCTCGCTCACCACGGCCCCCGGCATCAGCGTCTCTTCGACGATCCGCGCCTTCTCGTCCTTGCTCCACCGCCGCCGGCGCTCGACTCCGAGAACCTTCCCATCCATCTCTGCGTGACCTTAACGCTAGCCCTAAGGTCACACCCTCCGCGACGGCCGCCCCTCCAGCAAGGCGGCCGCCGCCGGAGGGTTACGTCGCAGACGCCTTCCCCGTCCATTCAGGTTTGGGCGGGAGGGGGCATCTAATGTGACCGAACGGCTTGGCGGTTTTTGCTTGTCAACCGCGGCGTGGTCTCGGAGGCCGCCAATGCGCGCAGAAGGATTCTCGCTGAAACTCACGCGGGTAACGGTCACCGCGCCGTCCAGACACGACCGCTATTTCAGCGCAGCGGACGGCCGGAGTCGACGTTAATCGGCGTTTCGAGATCGCGACGGCGGACGTCGCAGTCGCGACCTTCGATCCATGACTATTTGTACTCCCATTCGGGAATTTCAAATGCGCTGTCGGGCGTTGCTGATTGTCGCAAGACCCAACTCCACAACTTACGCCTTCAACGCCTCCGCCTCGATCGGCAGGCTGCGGATGCGCTTGCCGGTGGCGGCGAATATGGCGTTGCAAAGGGCCGGAATGACGGGCGGCAGAGCCGGTTCGCCGAGACCGGTCGGCTGATGGTCGGTCATGACAAAATGCACGTCGACCGGCGGAGCCTGATCGATGCGCAGAGGTTTCACGCTGTCGAAGTTCGTCTGCACGATGCGGCCGCGATCGATGGTGATCGCCTGGCCGAGCGCGGCGCCGAGCCCGTCGAGAGCGGCGCCCTGCGCTTGATTCTCAGCCCCGCTGGGATTGACGATCTGGCTGCCGACGTCGCCGACGATCCAGACATGGTCAAGCTTGACGTCGCCCGAAGCTGCGACCGTCGCCTGCACGACCTCGGCGAAATAACCGAAGTGGCTGAAGTAGAAGGCGACGCCTTTGCCGGTGCGTTTGGGAAGCGCGTCGCGATGCGCCCAGTCGGAAACCTCCGCCACGCGCAAAACGACGTCGCGCATGCGCCCGGTGTTGAAATCGCGCAACGCGTTGGGCCTGCCGGAAGAATTGACGAGCGCGCGCGGCTCGCCCAGCAAAGCGAGGCGAAAGGCCACCGGATCCTTGCCGGCGTGATGGGCAAGCTCGTCGATGAAGGATTGAAAGACAAAGCCGAGCGCATTCGAGCGCGGCGCGCGCAGCGGCCCGGTCGGCACGCCGAGCTCGATCATCGACTGGCCGTATTCGAGGTGCGGCACGAGCTGGGCGGGAAATTCGCTGGCGTCCATCGCCGCCGAGTCGGCGGGCCGGCCGTTCCTGCTAAACGTCACGAAATGATCGCTGAATGCGACAAGTCCGCCCGCGGTGTCGAGGCCGCCCCTGAAAAAGTGGAAGCCGGCGGGTCGATAGAAGTCGTGCTGGATGTCGTCCTCACGGTTCCAGATGAGCTTGACCGGCGCGCCTGCGCGCTTCGAGATCCAGGCGGCCTCGGCCATGAAGTCGCTGCGCAGGCGCCGTCCAAAGCCGCCGCCGACCCGCGTCATGTTGACCGTAACGTTGCTCTCGGGGATCCCCAGGGTCGCCGCGACCAGCCTTGCGCCCGGTCCGGGGTTCTGCGTCGGAGCCCAGAGGACGACCTTGCCGTCAGAAACATGCGCGGTGCAGTTTTGCGGCTCGAGACTGATGTGGGCGAGGAACGGATAGGCGTACGCCGCCTCCACCACCTGCGCGGCCCCCTGAAGCGCGGATGCGACATCGCCGTCGCGGCGTAGAAAGGCCGCCGGCGTTTCGTGGGCGAGCCTGGCCGCTTTCCGGGCAAAGAGGTCGCTGCTCTGGGCTGCAGTCCGGCCCTCGTCCCAGGCAATTTCGAGCTTCTCGCGGGCGCGGCTTGCGGCCCACCAGCTCGTGGCGACGATCGCGACCCCGTCGCTGACTCCCTCCCGATCGCCGCCGGGGTTGGCCTCGTGCGCGCGGACGATGAAAGCGTCGCGGACGCCGGGCAGCGCCTTGACGGCGTCGATATTCGCGCTCGTCACCGTCCCGCCGAAGACGGGGCACTTCTGGAAGACGGCGTAGAGCATGCCGGGCACGACGACATCGATGCCGAAAAGAGGCTGACCGGTCACAATCCTGGCGTTGTCGACGCCGGGCGTCGGTTGGCCGATGATCCTGAAGCTCTTCGGGTCCTTGAGCGGCACGCTGGCGAGATCCGGCGCCGGCAGCGAGGCGGCCTTCGAGGCCAACTCGCCATAGCCAAACGAACGCCCGCTCTTCTGATGATGGACGACGCCCGCTTCGGCGCTGCATTCGGATGGCGGGACGTTCCAGCTTTGCGCGGCGGCGGCCACGAGCATTTGCCGCCCGGCGGCCCCGACGCGGCGCAACGGATCGTAGTTGAGCGTCGTCGCCATGCTGCCGCCCGCGAACTGCTCGCCGTACTTGGTCTCGTCGAGCGGCGCCTGTTCGATCCGCACATTCTTCCATTCGACGTCGAGTTCCTCGGCGATCACCATCGGCAGCATCGTCTTGATGCCTTGGCCGATCTCGGGATTTTTCGACATGATCGTCACGACGCCGTCGGGCGCGATGCGGATGAAAGCGTTGAGCGGCGCGGCTATGCCAGCGTCTTCACCCGACGTTTCCGCCATCGCGATGCTCGCAAGCGGCGGCAGGATCGCCTGCAGCAACAGGCCTCCGCCCGCTGCGGCGCTCGCTTTCAGGAATGCACGGCGCGAGGGAATTGGGGACAATGGCCCGATGGCGGCGCGCCGTTCCGAGCCCGGCGCGGTGATGGTCGTCATGATCACTTCGCCCCCGCGGCGGTCGGCCGGGCGAGCGCCGCATTCTTGATCGCCGCGCGGATGCGCAAATAGGCGCAGCAGCGACAGACGTTGCCGCTCATCGCCTCATCGATCTCGCGATCGGTCGGATGCGGGGTCTTAATGAGGAGCGCGGTCGCCGACATGATTTGACCCGCCTGACAATACCCGCACTGGGGCACGTCGAGCGCCATCCACGCGGCTTGCAGCGTCCGTCCGACAGGATGGGAGGCCATTCCTTCGATAGTTGCGACGGCGGCTTCGCCGACGGTCGAGATCGGCGTCAGGCAGGAGCGTGCCGCTTCGCCGTCGAGATGGACGGTGCAGGCGCCGCAGAGCCCGACGCCGCAGCCGAACTTGCTGCCCTTCAAGTGAAGTTCGTCACGCAGCACCCAGAGAATGGGTGTATCCCCGTCAACATCGACGGTTCGCTTCAGACCGTTCACTTCGATCATATAGGCCATCGTGTGCGCCTCTGATCTCTGCCGTCGAGCGCTTGCCTGCGGACGACTTCGCCATATGTGTCTGGACAAAGTCGAGTCGGCTGAACAGGAATATTTGATTGCCTCAGCAGCCATGGAGAATGATGGCCAAATGGGAAGGCATCATGGCAACGGTGGACAATATTTCGTTACCGGCCCCCGGCTAAGACGCCGTGCGCCCATTGGCTTCGTGCCATTCGTGGCGGACTTCTTGCCCTGGCGGCCGAGCTGCGCGGCGCTAACCTCATACGCAAACCGACCAACTGTCGGTATCGAATGACCGCGAAGGGTCGTTTGACCCGTTGGGCTACTACGTCGGGGAATACCGCTCTTTGCGCACAGCGGACGGCTGGAGTCGACGTATTGCGGCCATTGCTGATCGCGAACACGGGGGACAGCGAACGTTCGGGTGGCGGCTTGAACCGGCGCAGATGGATACGCGGCAGTGAAACGGACGCTCGAGCCCGCTCAACGAATTGGCGCAACTCGTGATTTGAACAAATCGATCAGGACCGGCAGCACCACCAAAATGAGGATTGGCGCGAGCAGGTTGCCGCCAACCACAACGATCGCCAGAGGTCGCTGCACTTGTGCGCCGACGCCGCGGGACAGCGCCGCCGGCAGGAGACCCACGCAGGCGGCGATGCAGGTCATCATGACCGGGCGCAATCGCACTTGACACGCGCCGACAATCGCAGCGCTCTTCTTGCTCCCCTGATCGACCAGCCGATTGAAGTACGATAAGATTATGATGCCCTCCATGACGGCGATGCCGAAAAGACCGACGAATCCGATCGCCGCCGATACGCTGAACCGCGTGCCAGTGAGCGCGAGGGCGAAAACCCCGCCGATCAAGGCCAATGGCATGGCGCTGGCGGCGAGCAGCATGTCGCGAAGCGAGCCGAAGTTGGCGAGCAGCAGCAACAAAATCACTCCGACGCTGAGCGGCACGATAAAGGCGAGACGTTCCAGCGCCGCGGACAGATCACGGAACTGGCCAACCCACTCGAGGCGGTAGCCTTCGGGAAGCTTGACTTCCGCGGCGACCTTCGCCTGCGCTTCGCGCACGGCGCCGGCGAGGTCGCGCTTACGCACGCCGAATTTGATGGGAACATACCGCTCTTGGTTTTCCCGATAGATCATCGCGGGACCCGAAGCCAGGCTCACGCGCGCGACTTCGCTCAGCGGAATCTGAATATTGCCGCTGCCGCCAGGATTGGCGACAGTGAGGGCAAGATTGCGAATGGCGTCGAGGCTATGGCGATATTCCGGCTTCAGTCGCACGACGATGGGGATATTGCGGTCGCTCCCGGGCTCATAGAGATTGCCGGCCGCTTGGCCGCCGATGCCCGCCTGGATCGTGGCGTTCACGTCGCCGGGGGCAAGCCCGTAGCGAGCCGCGCGAGCACGGTCGATATCGACGGTGAGCGTGAGCTGTCCGAGCGCGTCGAAAATCGCCAGGTCGGTTATGCCCCGAACGGTCCACATCGCCGCTCTGACCTTGGTGGCGATGTCCTCCAGGGTGGCAAGATCGCTGCCGAACACCTTGACGGAGTTTTCGCCTTTGACGCCGGAAGCGGCCTCTTCGACATTATCCTCGATATACTGCGAGAAATTGAAAGAAACGCCAGGGAAGGGGACTTGCAATTCGTCGTTGATGCGGTCGGTCAGATCGTCCTTGTAGACGCGAGGCGGCCATTCGCTGAACGATTTGAGCGGCACAAAGAATTCGGCGTTGAAAAAGCCCGTCGCATCGGTCCCGTCTTGAGGCCGGCCGTGTTGCGAGATGACGGTCTCGACCTCCGGAAAGCTCATGATGATCTTGCGCATCCGGTTGACGTAGCCATTGGCCTCCTCAAGCGAAATGGACTGCGGCATAGTCGCGCGAATCCAGAGATTTCGTTCTTCCAGATGCGGGAGAAATTCGAGCCCGAGCGTCCAGGCCGCAAATGCGGCGACTGCGACCAACCAGCCGAGCACGCCGAGAGTTACGATGCGGTTGGCGAGGGCGAATTCAAGCATCGGGCCATAAACGCGACGCAGCGCCCGAAC
>Ga0209656_10003475_pt1 | contig 10192 bp, 7 predicted proteins | sample BogFormECP12_OM2_FD_188239 | JGI IMG/M metagenome (GOLD analysis project Ga0209656, IMG submission 188239) | Bog forest soil microbial communities from Calvert Island, British Columbia, Canada - ECP12_OM2 (SPAdes) (version 2) | ecosystem: Environmental > Aquatic > Freshwater > Wetlands > Bog ... | reverse complement strand
TGCTCTTCCTCTTCTTCCACAAACGGCTCTGCGGCCCACTCGCCCACAGCCGCTTCCACCACCGCCCCGCCGCCCGCCATCAGCCGGCCAGCAGGCTAGAAGCCGCCTATCACCGCGCCGACACAGCCATCCAACGCATCGTCGATCTGCTTGCTGCCTGACGTGCACCTGGCCAGTGCATTTCTCGGACTCTTCTTGTCTACGATCCGCCGAGGTAGAATCTATCAGCCGAGGGCGTCGGGCAAGTCATCCTTCGTCGCTCGCGACATGCGACCGATCGGTACTTACATCGTGAACCTGATGCCGTTCGCGTCATTGCCGGCGGTGGTGTCGAGGGCGGCGGTATCCGGCACGATTGAAACGATCTCGCGTCGGTTGGCTTTGAACGAGATCGGCACGGCTTTGGTTTGGGGTAATGAACTTTGGTCGTTCGCGCCGGCGGCCCTGCTGAGTTCGGTGCTCAGACCCGTCATGACGGAGACCTCGGTCCGCGAAAGTTCGAGGGAGGAGATCGACAGCAATCCGGACTTAGCGCGAGTAATGTCGTGGTTACTCCGCAAGCACTTTGAAGGCCAGTTGCGGCGGCTGCATAACCGCGGCCTAATAATCGAAAACGATAGAAGAACGAACAGGCGTGCATACTTCTTTGGCGAACGCGGGCCCCGGCTTCTGATCTACGACACGCCGGTCCGGCGCGGGGTCGAGCGGGAGGTCGTTAAACAGCGCGGCGAAGCTCCGCGCGCCTGGTTCGAGAACGAGGGCATCGCATACGAAATCGCACGCCTCGGATCTCTGTGGCGTGTCCGGGTGAAGCCATTCTATATGTTCACGGGACCGGACGCGCAGACGCCGCTTCCCGGCTACGCCCGGACGGCGAAAGCTACGAGGCGGATGAAGTACGATCGGAACCAAAGCGTCGAAAGCGACCTCACGTTCTGGGCCCGGTTCATCTCTCAGGGCGCGCCTGTAATCAACCTCGGGCACGGACCTGTCGAGGATCTCCTACTCGAAGGTGCTTTTCTTTCTCTCGACGTTCCAGAAGAGGGGCTGATCAATGGCGACGGCGATAAAGATCAAATGTCTGCCTGAGCCGGAGCTGAAGTTCAGCAACGGACGGCGAGGTCTCGATCCCCGTCGGGCGCTCGCCCTGAACGGCCCTGCGGACCACCGGGGAATGCGAACCATCCGCGTGGGTCTAGTCGGATTAGTCGACGAGGTCAGCGCGGCGCGCGCCTGGATCACGAGCATGGCGGCCTTCAGGCCGGCCCGCGAGCGCAACGCGCGACGTTTTCGTGACTGGCCGGGCTGTGAAAAGGCACTCGGAGCAATGTTTGAGGTCGACCCTCAGTTCGTGAGGACGATCGACCAGTCCCAACACGACCGGCTGTTCCGCGAGCATATGAGAGCCGCCGAGTTAGATGCGTTGTTGGAGCTCTTCGAGGGCCCCATCAGTAGCATGTTCGGCGACGTCCGCCCCGACTGCATCGTTGTCTGCATACCGGATGCCTTGGGCGATCTGCGCGTCCAAAACCCTGAGCTCTCCGCGAGGGAACGCACGGCGTTGCAGATCCTCAAGCGCGAGGAGGAAAGCCTGCAGGGCGACTTGTTCGCGCCGACGGAGGAGGAACTCGCGGAGGCAGAGGCGCTACGCACGACGGCGGAGGACCTGCTCTTCCGATCGTTCTATCGCGCGCTCAAGGCGAAGGTGCACAAATACGAAAATGCAGTGCCAATCCAGGTGCTGCGCCGGGGCACAATTGACCGACCGGAGGACACCGGCCACAGCCAAGCCACGCGAATGTGGAATTTCGCGACAGCACTCTACTATAAGGCCGGCGGCCTACCTTGGCGGCCGGCTGATCTGCCGCAAGGGGTCTGCTTCATCGGGGTTTCTTTCCATCACCTCAAGAAGCGTGGCGGTCACCTCGTCTACGCAAGCGTGGCTCAGGCGTTCTCGTCGGACCATGAACCGTTTTGCCTGAAAGGCGCCCACATCGACCATGACCAGCGGAGAGACCGTCAGCCGTATTTGAACAAGGCGCAGGCGTTTGCGATGATGCGGGACATCCTACATGGCTACGAATTGCGTACAGGCGTGAAGCCGAAGCGCGTCGTCGTGCACAAGACGTCGATGTACCAGCCGGAGGAAGAGGAAGGCTTCCGCGAAGGGACCAAAGGCATCGTTCCTAGTTGCGATCTCGTATGGCTACGGCAGACGCCGTTCCGCCTGGTCCGAAAGGGCACGGAAGAGCCCTGGCGCGGCACGCTCTGCCAGATCGAAGGTGAATCCTACTTGTTCACCAGCGGATACGTGCCGTGGTGGGACGAATTCCCCGGCGCCCACATTCCGGCTCCGATCCAGATTGGATCGGCAGGCGCTACGGACATTGAAGCGCGATGCAGGGAAATACTCACACTGTCCAAAATGAATTGGAACTCCAGCGACGGCATCACGCGTCTTCCTGTCACCCTGCTCTTCGCGAAGAAGGTGGGCGAGATAATGACGGAGCTTTCTGACAACGTGACACCGAATCCCTCGTTCCGATTTCACACATAAACCTGGCAGTGACAGATCGGTCTACTCGAGATCTCGGTGGCGCTTGAGGCGGGAATGCAAGGCCGCGGTGCGACACCATCGTTCCTCGTGGAAAAGTCCCGTCCGCTGGGCTTCCTCTCCCGTCACCCGACGGCATCGACAAGCCATCCGACCTCAGACCGCGAAAACCCCGCCCTGAACGCCCCCCAGAAAAAAAGCCTTGCCAAGCGGAGAATGAAGTCCTATTGTCGTGGTCGGTTTGAACGCCCGGCCACGAAAGGGGGGGCAAGTGTTCGACTTCCTGCCGCCCCTTCTCAAGCGGCTCTACCAAAGCTTCCGCGTCCCCTACGCCCGCGGCACCCGCGTGCGCGAGACCCCGGAGCGCGACCCCGAGATCGCCGTGTCCATGCGCGAGCGCATGTTCCGCGTCGAGATCATTCAGGACGCCTTCTGCGAACGCCGGCCCAAGCCCCAGCGCCTGTTCCGCAAGCCGTCCGGGCATCGCGACATGGAGTCCTGGTGCGACCTGGAGGTGTCCCGCTACCCCGGCGCCCGCCACCGCTGCGCCCACTGCACCGAGACCCGCGCGCTCTTCAAGCGCGCCAACGACGGCGACTGGCAGGCGGAATGCCGCCTGCACCGTCTCGCCACACGCGCGTCGATCCGCCTGCTCGCGCAGCGCCGCGCCTGGGCCGAGACCCGCCGCCGCCAACGCGCCGCCCGCACCCCGGAGCCGGGACCGCCGCCGGTGATCTGGATCATGCTCGGCTGGAAGCGCTGGCGCGACCGAAAGCGCGAATACCCTCCCGCGACCGACCGCTGGTTCATCGTCGAGCGCCGCGCGGCCGAGGCCAAGCTCGTGCGCGCGCACACGCGCAAGCTGCAACGCATGTACCAGCGCAGCCGCGCCCGCGCGCGCGACCGCGAATTGGCGCGCGACCGCGACGTCGTCGGGCGGAAAAGCGCGGAGCGCGCATTCCGCCATCTCGATCCCGGCGAACAAGCGGCTGACGCTCCTGCCCCGTCATCGCGAGGCGCGCAGCGCCGTGGCGATCCAGGGCAACGTGACAAACGCTTGTCGTGCGGCCCTGGATCGCCACGCCGCCAATCGGCGACGCGGAATGACGGTGACGACCATGCGGCTGGACTCCGCGAGCCGCCGGCCGAAGCCACCCCGGCCGAACCCGCGGCTCAGCCCGCGCCGCCCGCCACCGCGCCGGCACCGGAACCCGCGCCGCGCATCGCGCTGATTCCGTACCCGCCCGGCGCCAAGACCGTCATCAAGATCGGCGCCGGCCGGCCGACGATCCCGCCGCCGCGCCCCGCCCGTCGCGTCGCGCACGCCGCGCCCGCGAACCCGTTCCTCGCAGCCAAGGATGACGCAGCGGCCGCAACCCCGTCGCCGCAGGGACCGCGCGCCGAAACTACCGACGGACGAAGCGACCCGACGCCGCACGGACGTGCGGTCCGCCCTGGTCGTTACGCTCACAACGACGATGTCACGCCATCGGCGCCGCGCGGGCCGCCGACGGTGCCGAAATGAGGCGGGCCGATGTCGTGACGGCAGGCAGCTTCCGCCCTATGCGGCGGCCCGCTCGCCCAGCCGCTCGTCGTACGCCAGCACCGCGTGCAGCAGCACGTCCGCCCCCGCCGCGCAGTCGGGCTTGGACGTGTGCTCCGCCTCGTTGTGGCTCAGGCCGCCTTCGCTCGGCACGAAGATCATCGTCGTCGGCGCCACCGCCGCGATCGACGCGCTGTCGTGGCTCGCCCCCGACGTGATCTCCCTCGCCGCATAGCCGCGCGCCGCCGCCGCCTGCCGCACGGCGTCGATGCACGCCGGATCGAAGCGCACCGCCGCGTTGGCCATGATCCGCTCGACCGCGACCGCGACGCCGCGCCTGGCCGCGATGTCGTCCAGCGTGCCTCTGATCTGCTCCTCCAGCCGCTCGACCGCGGCGTCGTCCGGATGGCGCAGGTCGATGGTGAAATCCACCGATCCCGGGATCACGTTGCGGCTGTTCGGCCGGCTCTCGATGACGCCGACCGTCGCCACCCCCGGCGGCTCTCGCGTCGCAAGCTGCTCGATCGCCAGCACCATCTCCGCCGTCGCTGCCAGCGCGTCGCGCCGCAACGGCATCGGCGTCGAGCCGGCATGGCTCTCGCGCCCCGTCACCGTCACGTCGAACCACCGCAATGCCTGGATGCCGGTGACGATGCCGATCGTCTTGCCTTCGTCCTCCAGGATCGGTCCCTGCTCGATATGCAGCTCGAAATGCGCCGACAGCGGACGCCCGCCGACCGGCGCATCGCCGCGCCAGCCGATCCGCGCGAGCTCATCGCCGAACGTCTTGCCCTGCCGATCCCGCAGCCCCAGCACGTAGTCCGTCGTCACCGCCCCGGCGAACGCCGCCGAGGCGATCATCCCCGGCGCGAACCGCGAGCCTTCCTCGTTGGTCCAGTTCACCACCTCGATCGGCGCGTTGGTCTCGATGCCGCGGTCGTTCAGCGTGCGCAGCACCTCCAGCCCCGCCAACACGCCTAGCACGCCGTCGAACTTCCCACCGGTTGGCTGCGTGTCCAAATGGCTGCCGATGGCGATCGGCGGCAGCGACGCATCGCGCCCCGGCCGGCGCGCGAACATGTTGCCCAGCACGTCCACCGTCACCGAGCATCCCGCCGCCTCGGCCGCCGCGCGGAACCACGCCCGCACCGCGGCGTCCTCGTCGGTCAAGGTCAGCCGGTTGATCCCGCCCGCCTTCGTGCCGCCGAAGCGCGCGGTCTCCATCAGCGTGTCCCACAGCCGGTCGGCATCGACCCGCAGGTTCGCAACCGTCATCGCTCAGAACCCGAACATGTGGTCCAGGGAGAACCCGCCCGCGTCGTCCATCAGCCCATGGTAGCCGAACAGCCGGCAGGTCGTGTCGCGGATCAGCACGTAGCCGCGCGGCCCCGCCTCGCGCAGCGCCGCCGCGTCGAACTCCTCGTGCGGCCACACCATCGCCGAGCCGCAGCACGGGATCGACAACGCCTTCTCCGCGATCACCTGACCATCGCCATCGTGCAGCAGCAGGACCGTCGAGGACCGCGGATGCCACGGCGCGGACGCGGCGTAGATCAGGCAGCTGAAGCTGCGCCGCCGCTCGTCGCCGAGCTTGAGGAACAGCCGCGTCGACAGACCCGGCGGCGGCCCGACATAGGATTGCGGCTCGTCCTTGTAGGTCATCGCGGTGTTGAAGATGTGCCCGCCGAAGCTGGTCTCCGCCTCGTGGCCGGAGCGCCGGTCCTCGTAGCGCATCAGCGCGTGCAGCCAGCCATCCGCGCCGCCGCCGTCGCGGAAATCGTACACCAGTTCCGCGTGCCCCTGCGCCGTCTCCTCGATCTCGACCGCCACCGAATGGTCACGCGGCAGCCGCCCGAGGAACCGCTCGGCCACCTTGGTCCCGTCGGCGTCGAACACGTCGAGCTGCAGCGGCAGGTCCGCCTGCCGCTCCGCCATGGGCGTGGGCTGCACGATGCTGCGGAACCGCGCGCGGTCGAGCACCGGGAACGGCAGCAGGTAGCCGCGCCCGAGCGACGCCGGCAGCGACGGCACGCGAGGATCGGGCTGCAGGTCCGCCCGCTCGACGTTCACATGCGCGATGCGCGTGCGCTCGCCGCGCACGACCTCATAGCGCGGCCGCACCACATGACGCCCCGTGCGCACCTCGATCTGCGCCGGCCAGCGCAGGCCCGGCAGCAGCGTGCCGACATCCACCGCCACCGTCGCGAATCCGGCAACCTCCTGCGGATAGCCCACCGGCTTTTCCGCCCCCATGCGATCGAGCGCGATCCCGCCGGCGGGAATGGGCGTGGCGTGGCTGTTCTGCACCCACAGGATCACGCGCTCGTCCGCCCGCGGTGCCGGCAGGCCGGCATAGCGATCCGACGGCCACGCGTTCGCATCGTGGGTGCAGGACAGGCTCGCCCCGTTGCCGGTCGCATAGGTGTCGAGCGCATACTTCACCACGTCGTGCCCGGCCGCCCCCACCGCGTGCAGGAAGATCTGTCCGGTGAACGCGCCCAGGTCGAACCGCTTGCGCACCTCCGCGCTGTCGAGCGCGATCCCGCCCGGCCCCTCCGGCGCGTCCTCTTCCCAGGTCGCGAGTTCGGCCCCGTCCGCGCCGAACAGGCGCAGCCACAGCTTCACGGCATGCGCCCCATACCCGGCCCAGAAGTTCGCCGTGACCAGCCGCGTCGACAGCCCGCCCTCGTCGCGGAAAAAGACGAAGTTCGTCGCGAAGTTCTGGCGGTCGAGGTACTTGCGCCGGTTGGTCAGCAGCGCGTCGGGGATGCGCACCTCGTCGAGTGCCACCACCTCGACCCCCGCCGGCACCATCGCGCGGACCCGTGCGACGATGCGCCCCGCATCGAACGCCGCGACCAGCAGGTGGCGCACTCCCAGCCGCCCCGCCTCGATCAGCGCCGTGGCGTGCAGCCCCGCGCGCACCGAGCCCACGGCCAGCACGTCGTGCACCAGCACCGCCACCGGACGCGGCGCATCGGGGTACAGCGCGTACAGCGGCTCGACGATCCCTTCGGGATCATAGATCGCGAAAGGGCCGACCGCCTGAAGGCGGGCGAACAGTGCCGATACCGCTTCGGCGGCGAGCGGGTGGGACAGCGCCTTGTACAGGACGTTCCCGCCCGTGCGCGCATCGAAGGTCTGGATGTTGAGCATCGTGGTTCCTCAGAAGCCGAGCCGCCGTCGCATCTCGGCGGCAGCTTCCGGCGTGTCGTCCATCGGCTGGACCGGCCACATCTCCAGCCGGCCCGCGAAAGGCCTCACCCGGCCATCGCCGACCAGCCCGGTCAGGAACTGGTTCTGGCGGCGAGACCGTCCCGGCAGTCCGGCTACCATGACCGGCGCGGCCGTGGCCACGGCCTCCGAGATCATCGACACGCTGTCCTGCGTTGCAACGATGGCGTCGGCCAGGCCAAGCAGCCCGAAATACGGGTTCTCCCCGCTGCCGTCCCACACCCAGCCGCCCAGCGGCTCGATTGTGTCGCGCAGGATGCCCACCGCCGCCGGGTCCGTCCGCCGGGACGGCGTCAGCGCCACCCCCGCCTTGTCGGCGCGCATCATGCCCGCCAGCTTCCCTGCGAGATTGGCCGCGACTGCCGAATCAAGCCGGTAGCGCCCATTGCTGCCGCCGACCAGCACCGCGACCAGCGGTCGCGGCAGGTGCGCCAGACGCGGCCGCCACAGCTCAGCCTCGGCCGCCAGGCGTGCCGGCGTCACCCGATGGATCGCCGTGCGGACCACGATGACGTTCGCTCCGGTCAAGCCGTCGTGCCGGTTGGCGACGATCAGGTCGAAGCGGCGCGGATCGACGCGAGGGTCCTGCACCTGGACCGCCCGCGGCCCCCGCTCCCGAAGCGCGGCGATCACCGCCCCGCCCTTGCCCCCGCAGGAGACGGCGATGTCGGGCAACGGCCGCGCCGTGATGCGGGCCGGCACCGCCCGCAGCGGCGCCGGCCACAGCGACGCGGCCACCCAGCGCCACGGCGCGAGGGGCTGGAAGATGCGCATCTCCGGTGCCAGCCTCGCCGCCTCGGCCAAGCCCAGCGCCTGCGAGCGCAGCCCCACCAGGTCCTCGCAGATCACCGCCGAAGTCGGCATTCAGGCGTGGACCAGCAGCGCGGCGCGCAGCTGCGCCAGCAGGTCGGCCGCGCAGGCATCCCAGGCAAGCCGGGGATCCGCCGGCTCCGGCTCGGGCGGAGGGTCGTCGATCAGGTCCTGCAAGGCGTGCGACAGCGCGGCCGGCGTGGGCTCGCACAGCCGCGCCGACGCAACGCCGGCCAACTGCTCCTCGATCCCGCCCACCCGTGTCGACACGATCCAGCGCCCCGCGGCCAGCCCCATGGCGGCGACCCCGCTCTGGCTCGCCTCCGTGTGCGACAGCACCAGCGCGTCGGCCCAGGCGAGCAGCGCCGGGATCTCCGTCTCCGGCACCCAGCGATTCTCGACCGCCACGCCGGGCAGCGTCCGCAGCCGTTCCAGCTCCGGGCTCTCCGGCCCCAGGCCGACCACGCGAACGGTCGCGTCGGGCGCGGGTCCGATCAGCTCCAGCGCCTCGGCGAGCATGCCGAGGCCCTTGTACGGCAGCAGCCGGCCGAAGCTCAGCAGCCGCACCGGCAGCCCGTGCCGGCCGGGCGGCGGCGGCGGCGACCCGTACGTCAACGGCGGCAAGGTCGCGCGCAGCACGGGCTGGCCCGGCGCGCACAAGCCGCTCGCCCGCACATCCGCCGCCACGTGATCGCTCAACGCCACCAGCGCGTCCGCCCGCCGCAGCAGCCGCCGCTGCAAGGTCATCTGCAGCGGCAGCCCGTCGCCGGGATGCGCACGCGCGTCGTGCACCACCACCGCGAACGGCACGGCCGCCCGGCGCAACGCCGCGGCCGGCAGAAGATCGAGCGGACCCGGCATGGCGCACAGCGCCACGTCGGGCCGCAGCGCCGCGATCCGACGCGCCAGCCCGCCGACCCCGAACGGCGCCGTCAGCAGCCGGCGCAGATAGCCGGCTGCGCCGTCATAAGTCTCGACCAGCAGGTCGTAGCGAAGCGCCGGCTCGGCGCTCACGATCTCGGCCCGCCGCGAGAGCGACAGCAGGCCCTCGACGCCCGGCAGCCGGTTGAACGCCTCCGCCAGCCCGACGGCGAAGCGTGGCCCGGCCCCGCGACGGCCCCACTGCCACACCAGCACCCTCACAGCCCGAGGGACTCCACCGCCTCGCGCAGCGAGTCCAGGCCGAGCCTCGCCTCGGCCATCGCCCGCCCGCGGGCGCCGAGGTCGGCCCGCGCCGCCGGATCGTCGGCGAGACGCCGCAGATGCGCGACCGCCACGGCCTCGTCCGGCTCCGCCCACACCGCGCCCGGTGCCTCGAACACCCCGCGAGGGTCCCGCGCCGGCACCAGTTTCGCCGGCACCAGGGCCGCGCTGTCCTCGTCCATGAAGTCCATGTTGCCGGACCACCCGGTCGCCACCACCGGCCGCCCCAGCAGCATCGCCTCGGCCGGAACCAGGCCGAACCCCTCGCTGCGGTGGAGCGACAGCACGATGTCGCAGGCCGCCGTCAGCGCGTGGTTCTCTTCCGGCGCGAGCGTGCCGGTCTCGATCTGGATGTTCGCCGCACCCGCCGCCGCTTCGCGCAGCCGCGCGAAATCCGCCGGGAAATCGTTCGGATTGCCCACCTTCAGCACGAGCAGGCGATCAGACCGATCGCCGAAAGCGGCACGGAACACCCGGATCGTTCCCACCGGATTCTTCCGCGCGAACGACGAGGCCAGGCTGAACGACGACAGCACGATCACCGCGTCCTGCGGCAAACCGAACGCGGCGCGATCCATCCCCGCCGGCCTTGGCGGCACCGCGGCGACAGGCGGCGTGACCACGCGCACGCGGCCCGACAGCATCGACCACACCGCGTCGGCGGTGAAGTGCGACAGCACCCAGACCTCATGCACGAACGGCACCCCCGATCGCCACGCGGCCGGAACGGTCGGCAGTTCCCATGCCCAATACCCGATGATCCGCCGTCCCCGCGCCATCCCGCGCGGCAGCCGCATCAGCGCCAGCGGCAGATACGGCGAATTCACGTGCAGCAGCAGGGGTGCGCC
>Ga0209656_10003473_pt1 | contig 10193 bp, 14 predicted proteins | sample BogFormECP12_OM2_FD_188239 | JGI IMG/M metagenome (GOLD analysis project Ga0209656, IMG submission 188239) | Bog forest soil microbial communities from Calvert Island, British Columbia, Canada - ECP12_OM2 (SPAdes) (version 2) | ecosystem: Environmental > Aquatic > Freshwater > Wetlands > Bog ... | reverse complement strand
GCCGAAACCAGCGCGCGGTAAGACGGCCATTGCCGGCGGTTTCGTAGATGGGAACGATTCTACCGATTTCGAGCGACTTCCAATCGCGCTCGTCTCCGCCGCCATTGCCCTGCGTTGCCGACGGGTCGTGCAGAATCTCGAACTGTGGCTGGATGACTTCGAAGCGGTGGCCGCCGCGATCGCCCGCTTCGACCTTGCCATACAGCGCCAGCGTCATGCCGGCGCGAAACTTGTCCTTCAGATAGGTGGCGTTAAACCACATGCACTTCAGCGTGTCGCGGCCCTGGCCGACGGTCATTTCGAAGATGGGCATGCGGCGCGTGCGGAACAGGCCGAAGGTGCGCACATCGGCGATGATGCTGGCCATCTCACCCGCGCGCAGCTCGCCGATGCCGCGCGGGTTCAGGCGGTCTTCATAACGAAACGGCAGGTAGTAGAGCAGGTCCTCGACGGTGGCGATGCCCTTCTCCAGCAGGATTTGGGCGAACCTCGGCCCAATGCCTTTCACGAACTGCACATTGGTAGCGAGGTCGAGCACAGAAGGATGGTAAATCAGCAACTAGCAACTAGCAGCTAACAATTAGCGACGAGCAACGAGTCCGGCCCATTGCATTCCTGGAAGACGGCAGAACCAGTTGCTAATTGCTTGCTGCTAGTTGCTGTTTTTCGGTGTACAACAATGGCGTGGTCCGCAGACTTCTCAAGCAGTTGATCGCCATCGTTGCCGGCAACGTACTTTACTTCTTTGTTCTGATGCCACATCTGCCAGCGGCGGGACGCCATGTACCATTTCGGATTGATCTTGGATTGCTGGTGGACGCCTGGATATGTCTCGTTTTCTATGGCGCCATCGAATGGCTCGATCGGAGGTGGCGGCGCGAGGGTGCGGTCGCGGAAGGGCGCAGGCGGTGAAGTAGGGTGCTCGATGACATCGTGAACAAAGGACACCCGAAAAGCAGGTCCTCCGCTCGGACTAAAGTCCTCGGTCCGGATGACAATGTGGAAGGAAAGTGAAGTCCTCGGGCTGGTGACAACTGTAGTTTGGTCAGGCTGATGGCTGAATGCTGACTGCTAGCTAGAACTCGTGCTCGGTCTCGAGGCCCTTCAGCAGCTCCTGCAGGTTCAGCTTCTGCTCTTCGATCTGCTTCTTGAACTGCTCCATCTGTTGCTGAAGTTGCGGCGTCCAATTCTTCATGGACTCGTCGATATCGCGGCGCATCTGATCAAGCTCTTGCTGGCTTGGCACCCAAGCCTGAACATCGCTCCGCATCTTCTCGATGTCCTTTTGCTTCAGCTTCATCGACTTCTCGATCTGCTTTTGCAGGTCCTTCTGCGAAGGAGTCGACTTATGGATCTCCTTCTGCATCTTATCGATGTCTTTTTGCGACAGCTTCATGGAGGGTTCGATGTCTTCCCGCATCTGCTCCAGTTGCTGTTCGCTGGGTTTTAGGTCTGCCAACATCCCGCTAAAGTCGGGCCAATCCATGTCCTGCAACTCGGACGTATCGGCAGAGGTTGGAAGGTTAATCACGATGGCCTGCTCGTGTTTGTCGCGAACCACGGCCACCGGTATCTTGCCGGCGCGAACATGCATGGCGCGACGCCAATCGGCCATATCGTGCACGGTTTCGTTATTCACCTTCACGATCACGTCTCCAGCCTTCAGGCCTGCGGCCTCGGCTGGACTGCCTTTTTCCACCGAGCGCACCAGCACACCTTGGCCACGTGGAACGCCAAAGTAGTCGGCCAGTTGCGGACACATACTTTCCACCACCATGCCGTGGCGGGACGAGAGGGTCGTGAACGACGGGACATCGATATCGGGCGGCGCCGTGACCCCCGGAGGCATAAACGCCATGGGAGGTGCGGGCGGGAGGTTCCGCGTGTGGGCCATGGCGTTGGGCCAGGCTCCGAGAGTTACGTTGATGCCCTTTTTCTGACCATCACGGACTACCGTCAGGTTGACCGTCTTGCCTGCGGGCGTGGCGTGGATCAGGTCCTGCAATTGGTCCGGACTCTGGACCTTGGAACTGTTAAATCCGACCACGACGTCGTTATTCTTCAATCCCGCTTTACAGGCGGGACCATCCTGGTCGACATAGGTGATAAGTGCACCGCTGGTATCGCTCAATTTCAGCCTAGAGGCGGTTTGCTGTGTGACCTCGTCAATGTGAACGCCGAGATAGGAGCCCGGATGCGGGTCAGGCCACCCGGCCAACGCCGGCCTTGGCTCCGCTGTTGCCAGTGCGGCCGCCGCGGCGATCAATATAATTAGAAACCCCAACTTCATCGTCGTATGTTTGCGCATAATACACCAACCCTGTGTTCTAGTGACACCGCTGAAAATTGATCTGGCCCATCGTCGTGCGGACCCTCAACATCGGGCCACCGCCATTTAACGCTCCTTCGGCCGACATCGCTTTGGGACCGTAGTCGCCGCCGCTGCTGGCAATCTTCAGGGCAGGGAAGTCGGAGAGGATACCTCTGCCGGTCGCCATATCGGACGAGGCATGTACAGTAACCGGCAGGTTGGACGGCAGACAAACGGAGACGTCACCGGCGGCGGTGTGCAGCGAGGAATCGGTGAAGACTCCACGGTTGCCTACGAACTCGACCATGATCCGGCCCGCGCCCGTTTCCACCTGTGCGCCCTGGCCCACGTTGTAAAGCTCAACGCTGCCGCCACCGGTTGAAACCTGCACCCGCCCGTTGGCGCTGGCGAGACGCACGCTGCCGGCGCCGGTATCGGCGCGGACAGCGCCACTTACGTCACCAAAGTTGAGATTGCCGCCATCGCTGCTGGCGCGCAGGTCACCATCGCACTTACGCACCTCGATACCGCCGCCTCCCGTTGTGATGCTCGATCCCTTGGCGGCGCCTATGTACACCTTGCCGCCACCAAGTGTGACCCGTGCCTGCCCGGCAATGCTGTTGATGTGGACGTCGCCACCGCCGCTGCTGAGAGTGAAGTCCGCACCCAGGTTGCCACCTTCAACGTTGCCGCCGCCAGAAGCGATCTTGACCGGGCCACTGAGATCGTCAAGTTTCACGGCGCCGCCACCCGTCGTTCCCAGAATGGTGGCGGTGAGGGAATTCAAATTGAGGTCACCGCTGCGGGTTTCCACTCGCACTAATTCAAGGTCTCGCGGAACCTGCACCACAAACTCGGCGTTGAAGCGGTTCAGGTTCCTGCCTAGCAGCCGGCCTTCGATGGAATTACGCTCGGCGCTCCTGGCCACCGAAATATGCAGTTGCTCAAATTGCTGCCGCGCCGCCGCTTCGGTGGGAGCGAAGGAGCGCTTACGAATTACGTACCTTAGGTTCGGCGAATTGCCTTGTACCAGGACAGAGCCCATGTCCGTGTTGACTCGGACTTCGCGGCCCACCGGCATGGTACCGGTGATCTCCTCGACCCACGAATTGCCCTCACGATAGACCCGCGACTGTTGCGCGCAGAGCGGAACCGCAACGGCCACGGCAAGCAGCGCGATTGCTGCCTTCCACTTGTTACTGCGGGCGGCACGCCTTGGGACAAGACTACGAGATTCTGCCTTTGCCATTGCCGCTTTCAGGAGACCCTGGTTCAACCTTTCCTCATTTCCGGGAGCGAACAAGAATATAAGACACCGTTTCTCAATCTATGCTGGGCATCGAGGCCAGCATGCGCTTGGACTCGGTGCGGATGTACTCGCTGGGATCTTCCTGGGACAACTGCTGCAGCGCCATGCGAACGCTGCTATCGGCGCGCACCGGATCGAGCGCATGAAGCGCACCGCTGCGCACACCGAGGTTGCTGTCGTTCAGCAGGGCCTCCAGGACCGCGTTGCGGACCCGAATGTCGTCCTTCACATAGGAGCCGAGGCCGTCGAGTGCCATCAGGCGCACGCCGGGATTGCTGTCGTAGCGGAGAGCATAGGTCAGCGTCTCGCGGACACGCGGATCATCGGCCTTGCCGGTCAGCGCTTCCACCGAATTCAAGCGAACGCCGGAATTGTCGTTGCTCTTGGCTGCATAAAGAAGCAGGTCCTGAACTTTGGGATCAGACACCGAACCCTGAACCGACTCCGGAAGGCGCTTGTCGTACTGAACTCTTACTTGATCTGTGCCGGGTTCTTTCTCGATGGAAGTGATACCGCTGATCATGGGAGGTTGCTGGTTGCCGCTGGGGACAGCAGGTGTCTGGCCCTTGCTCATGGCGCTGTACATGGCGCCGATGCCACCACCGAAGCCGACCAGGAAGATGAGCGACGCGAGTGCAGGCGAGAACCGTACCTGGCGCAGCCAGACCGTAGGATCGAAGGCGAAGCGGTGATACCAGGCACGATGCTGCTCGGTGGTTTCCAGCACCTCCTGCAGGCGCATGCGGGCCGCCGCCAGAAAACTCGCGGAAGGCTCTTCCACCGGCAACGCGTTCATTTGAACCTGGAACTCCCGCTGGTCGGCCACCTCGGCGGCGCAGTTCTTGCAGCGCGCGATGTGCTGCTCCAACTCGTGCCGCGCGTCGTCAGCAAGTTCGTTGTACAGATACAGCGTGATGTTCTGTTGCACCCATTCGCAATTCATGGCTCTTACCTCTACCTCATGTCCTTCAGCGCGGCCCGCAACTTCTGCGTCCCGCGGAACAGCGTGTTCTTCGCGGTCTCTTCCGTGGTGTTTAAAATCTCGCCTATGGTTCGCAGCTTCAGGCCCTGATAATGCTTCATCTCAAAAACCATGCGCTCGCGCGGAGTCAGCTTGGTCAATGCTTTGGCGATTCTGGCGCCCAATTCGCGGCGCATCAGGTCGCGTTCGGGACTGGCGCCTGAACGTATGTCCGCCACTTGATCGAGCAGGTCGTAGCTGCCGCCCTCCGAATCGGTCGTGACGCCGGAATCCTCTTTGCGCACTTGCCGCTTGCGTAAAAGATCCAGGCACAAGTTGGTCACGATGCGATAGATCCACGTATAAAACGAACACTCAAAACGGAAGTTATTGATGTTCCGGTAGGCTTTGAGAAAGGCTTCCTGGTAGACGTCCTGGGCGTCCTGCTCGGAGCGTGTCAGGTGGTAGGCCAGACGAAGCACGGCGCCGTCGTATTGACGCACCAAGTCCTCGAACGCGGCGCGATTGCCACGTTGAGCTTCCCGGATCAGCTCCGTGTCATTCATGCGGCTCTGGGCCTGCCCAACCATCAACCCTCGGTCGGAGGGAGTAGAGGACGTCTCGTCCGCCGCTCGCCGCGTCTGAGGAGTGCGGAGCCCCGGGCCAACCGTGAGGGGAACTGCTACCGCTTCGGCCGGCATACTGGTTTCCACCTAGTCTGCAATTAGCAAGCCAATTCTCATGCCTGCAACTACATAGACGGCCACTGGAAGAAACCGTGAGCGGCCATTATAGACGCTCACTTAGTACGTACGCGGAAACGGGCGCAATGGTTCAAAGGGCTGGGCAAAAGGACGCGGTTCTTGACGGGCCTAGCTTAGCTAAGTACACTTAGCTAATGAGCTACACGGTACATCAGGCTAAGACCAACCTCTCGCGGCTGATCAAAGAGGCCGAGAAGGGCGCGGAAGTCATCATCACTCGGGGCAAGAAGCCGGTCGTGAAGCTGGTGCCGATCTCGAGCGCCTCCAAGAAACGTATTCCAGGCAGCATGAAGGGCCAGCTTTGGTCTGCTCCGGGGGCTTTCGATCCCCTCACGGATGAGGAAATGCGGGAGCTGGGTTTTGAATGACAGTCTTGCTTGATACTCATACTTTGAAGTGGTGGTTGGATGATCCCGCCCAATTATCAGAGTCGGCGAAAGGCGCAATCGAGAACAGACTTAACTCGATAATGATCTCAGCGGTGGTTCCTTGGGAACTCGCCATAAAGACAAATATCGGAAGGCTTCGCGTCCACGGGCTGCTCGCAAACTGGGCAAGCAAGATTGCAGCAGAAGGGTTCCTGGAGATTCCCGTCGAGTCGGCGCATGCCATTCGTGCGGGGCTCTTGCCTCGGCATCACAAAGACCCATTTGACCGTCTGCTCGTCGCCCAGGCGCAGGCCACAGGCTGGCCCATCATCAGCGCCGATCCTGTGTTCGATCACTACGGCGTTCGCCGCATCTGGTAGGCCGGTTCGCGCGCGACCGGACAAACTCAGTTCTAAGCTTCGGCGCCGGCTTCCTCCGCGGGAGCCGCTTCGGCCACAGCATCCTTGCTGATGACCACTTTTACCTGAGCCGTGACGTCCTTGTGCAGCCTAATGGGGACGTTGAATTCGCCGACGTGCTTCAGTGGCTCATCCAGATGGATCTTGCGGCGATCGATATTGAAGCTCTTGTGCTCGAGCTCGCGCGCAATGTCAGCGGAGGTGACCGAGCCGAACAGCTGCTCGTGCTCACCCGACTTGCGGGTGAAGCTGAGTGAAACCCCGGCCAGCAGTTCTGCCAGCTTCTCAGCATCGCCCTTCTCGCGGACAACGCGGCGTACGGCGGCGGCCTTCATCTGCTCGATTACAGCGCGGTTCGTGGGCGTGGCTTCAATCGCCAGCTTTTTGGGCAGGAGATAGTTACGCCCGTAGCCCTCGGCTACTCTTATCACGTCGCCGCGGGACCCCAGCTTGGCTACATCTTCTTTCAGAATGACTTCCATGAATAGAACTCCGATCCATCTTGTTTGTCTGAGCCTCCGGGCTAAAGCCCTTCGTCTCCAGAGTGCCCTAACCCCTAGTCCCTAACCCCTATCTTCCGCCGAACGGCAGCAATGCAATGTTGCGTGCCTGCTTGATGGCATCGGCGAGGCGGCGCTGGTGCGGCGTGCACACGCCGGTCAGGCGGCGAGGAACGATCTTGCCGGCTTCCGAAACAAACTGCGAAAGCAGGCGCACGTCCTTATAGTTGATACCGTCGATCTTTTCGACGCAAAACTTGCAAACCTTCTTGCGACGGAAGAACTTGCGTCCGCCCTCGCGCGGACCGCTGCCTGGGCCAGTGCCTGGCCGCCCTCCGGGACGCGGTCCGCGTGGACCGCCTTCGCGAGGTCCACCCTCACGCGGCCCGCCTTCCGGGCGCGGAGCGGGAGCTTCAGTTGTGGCGGCGCCGGTTTCGGGAGCCGCTGTCTTGATGGATTCGTCTGCCATGATTCTCCTTCGGGGCCATCCTGGGCCCTAATTGCGGCTACTCTCCGCCTTCCAAGCGCGTAATGCGGTGCTCATGAATTTGAGCGATGTGCAGCAGGCGAGCGGCGCCTTCGGCAACCTCACCCACATATTTGCCCAGCTCACCAAAACGTTGTCCAAGCTCACGGACGTCCTTAGTGAGCAGTTCCACGGACTGAGACAAGGCTTCGTGGCGTTCCACCAACCGATCCAAGCGTTCGTCGATGGTCATATCTCCCTTTCCGCTGCGGGCCGTAGCGGCTACTCTCCGCCTTCCAAACGGGTGATGCGATGCTCATGAATTTGAGCGATATGCAGCAGGCGAGCGGCGCCTTCGGCAACCTCACCCACATACTTGCCCAGCTCACGGACGTCCTTGGTGAGCAGTTCCACGGACTGAGACAAGGCTTCGTGGCGTTCCACCAACCGATCCAAGCGTTCGTCGATGGTCATATCTCCCTTTCCGCTGCACGTCGCTGTTGGCCGGCGGCGTCGGCCGCTGGACGAGCAGGCGCGGTGTATCAGGCGCTAAGCGGCGCCGGCTCAGCTCCGGCCGGCGATCCGGCCTCCGGAGTCGCTTCCGCTACGGGCACCGCCGCCGCGGCTTCGGCGGCTTCGGCGGCTGCAGCCGCTTGCCGTCCCTTGCCGCGCACTTTGGTGTCGCGAATGGCCTTGATCTTGGCCAGCCGCTTTTGTTCCTCGTCGACCCGCACCGTGATGAACTTGATCACAGGTTCGGTCACACGCAGGCGGCGCTCCACTTCCTTCACCATTGCGCCTTCGCCCTCCAGCACCATGAGCATGTAAATGCCGTCCTGGAACCTGCGTACGGTGTAAGCTAGACGCCGTTTACCCATGCGCTCCACGCTCTTCACCGATCCCCCCGCACCGCCGACCTGCGTCTCGACGTTCGAGATGAGTTTGTCCTGGTCCTCTTCCAACATGTCGGGACGGACAATGAACATCAATTCATAAGTACGTTGCATTTGTTCTCCTAGCAACTAGTAGCTAGCAATTAGCAACTAGCGAGTGTCTTGTTTGTAAGCGCTAACGGCTAGTTGCCAGTCGCTAGTCGCTGGTTGCTTCTTCCGGCTTGCGATTGAAGCGGTTCATGGCCGCCTGCACGCCTTCCGCAAGGATGACCTTTACGGCCTCGGCCGCTGCGTCCAGCACCTGGTCGATGACCGGGTACTGCGACTTCCTAAACTGCGACAGCACGTATTTCGCGCCATCGCCCACCGGATTATCCGGCGCAATTCCCATTCGGACGCGCGTGATCTCCTGCGTCCCGAGAGCATCAATCACCGACTCGACCCCGTTATGTCCTGCGGAACGGCCACGCGGCCGAACGCGCAAAGTGCCAAACGGCAGATCGATTTCGTCATAGAGCAGCACCAGGTCTTGCTCTGGTTGCGCCTCGTACTCGCGTACCAGATCGCGCACCGCGATGCCGCTCAGGTTCATGTAGGTCTCCGGCTTCGCCAGCACCACGTCCTGCTCGGCGATGCGCGCCCGCGCCGTTTGCGCGCGGCAGTTGCGGTTGTTCACCCGCACGCCGCACTGCTCCGCGATGCGGTCCACCGCTAGGAAACCCATGTTGTGCGGTGTGAACTGGTACTCGATGCCCGGATTGCCGAGCCCGACGATCAGCTTCACAGCGCCTACTTCTTCTTCTCGGCCTTCTCGGCCTTTTCCGGCTTCTCGGCCTTCTTCTCGCCGCCTTCGGCGGCTTCGCCTTCCACTTCCCGCTTGCCCTTCTTGATGACTTCCGGCTCGGCAGGTGTAACCGCTGCCTCCACGCCTTCCGCCGCCGGGGCCGCTTCCACAACTTCCTTCACCGCGACCACGTGCGCTACCGGCTGGTTCTCGTCCGTGATGAACTTCAGCTTGCCGGCATGCGGCAGGTCGGAGACGCGGATCACCTGGCCAAACATCAGGTTGCTGATGTCGGCGTCGATGTGGCCCGGAATGTCTCCCGGCAGACACTCGATTTCGACTTCACGCAGCAGCTGCTCGAGAATGCCGCCCTGCACTTTCACTCCTGGGGCCTCACCCTTCATCAGGATAGGGACACTGACCCGCAGCGCCTTGTCCATTGCAATGCGCTTCAGATCGACATGAAGCAGAGCGCCTTTGATCGGTTCGTACTGCCAATCCACGATCATGACTTTGGCCGACGTGCCATCGAAAGCGAGATCGAAAATCGAGTTGTGGCCGGTTTCCGAATTCAGGATGCGCGTCATCTGCTTGGGATCGACGGCGATGGCCGCTGACTGCTGTCCGGCGCCATAAACGACAGCGGGAATCAGGCCGCTCCGGCGCACGCGTCGCGCATCATTCTTAGTGCCGCTCTGCCGCGGCTTGGCTTGAACGTTCGTATCTGCGGTTGCTGTAGCCATAATTCGAGTCCTTTACAAAAACAGTCTGCTGACCGAAGTCTCTTCGTGAATCGACTGAATGGCGCGCCCGATCAGTCCCGCGATCGACAGCACCTTGATCTTGGGCTCCCGGCGCCCCGCCTCCGTCAGCGGGATGGTGTTGGTCACGACCACTTCGGCCAACCCCGATTGCGAAATTCTCTCGATCGCCGGTCCCGACAGCACCGGATGCGTCGCGCAGGCATAGACCTCGCGAGCTCCCGCATCCAGCAGTGCCTGGCAGGTCTTCACCAGCGTGCCGGCAGTATCGACAATGTCATCCAGGATGAGGCAGGTGCGGCCTTCCACGTCACCGATGACGTGCATCACCTCTGTCACATCCGCCTCGACACGGCGCTTGTCCACGATGGCCAGCGCCGACTCCATCTTCTTGGCGAAGAAACGTGCGCGCTCCACGCCCCCAGCATCGGGCGAAACCACAGTCAGGTCCGGCAACTGTTTCTTCCGGAAGTAATCCACCAGCACCGGCGACGCGAACAGATGGTCCACCGGGATGTTGAAAAACCCCTGGATCTGCGGCGCATGCAAATCAACCACCAGTGCGCGATCGGCTCCTGCTGTGGTCAACAAATCTGCGACCAGCTTCGACGAAATCGGAACTCGCGGCTTGTCCTTGCGGTCTTGCCGGGCGTAACC
>Ga0209656_10003472_pt1 | contig 10194 bp, 6 predicted proteins | sample BogFormECP12_OM2_FD_188239 | JGI IMG/M metagenome (GOLD analysis project Ga0209656, IMG submission 188239) | Bog forest soil microbial communities from Calvert Island, British Columbia, Canada - ECP12_OM2 (SPAdes) (version 2) | ecosystem: Environmental > Aquatic > Freshwater > Wetlands > Bog ... | reverse complement strand
GAGATCGCTGAGGTGTCGCGGACCGTGGCCACCACCGGCGCGCGGCTCGCGAAGATCGCGACGCTGGCCGGCGCGCTGCGCCAGGCCGGGCCGCTCGAGGTGCCGATCGCCGTGGCCTACCTGTCCGGTGAGCTGCCGCAGCGGCAGATCGGCGTCGGGTGGGCGACGCTGCGGGACGGGTTCCCGTCCGCGGATACGCCCACGCTCACGCTGAGCGACGTGGACGCGGGTTTCGCCGCGATCGGGGCGGTCTCCGGGAAGGGTTCGGCGGCCGCGCGCAAGGCGCTGGTCAGCGAGCTGTTCGGCCGGGCCACCGAGGACGAGCAGCGGTTCCTGTTCGGGCTGCTCTCCGGTGAGCTGCGCCAGGGGGCGCTGGAGGGAGTCATGACCGAGGCCGTGGCGCGGGCGGCTTCGGTACCGGTGAACCAGGTCCGCCGGGCCGTGATGCTGCGTGGCTCGCTAGGAGCGGTGGCCGCCGCCGCCCTAGCCGGCGGCAGCGGCGCGCTGGCGGAGTTCGGCCTGGAGGTGGGGCGCCCGGTGCGGCCGATGCTCGCCTCCAGCGCGACGAGCATCGAGGAGGCCCTGACCAAGATCGGCGTCGCGGCCCCAGTGGAAGGCGCCGTGGAAGGCGCCGTGGAAGGCGCCGTGGAAGGCGCAGTGCAATGCGCCGTGGAATGCGCCGTGGAATGGAAGCTCGACGGTATCAGGATCCAGGCGCACCTATCCGAGGGGAACGTGCGCCTGTTCACCCGGACGCTCGACGACATCACGGCCCGGCTGCCCGAGGTGGTGGCGGTGCTGGGGACGCTGCCGGTGCAGACGGCGGTGCTCGACGGCGAGCTGATCGCGCTGCGCGAGGACGGCAGGCCGCTGCCGTTCCAGGACACGGCGGCCCGCACCGCCAGCCTGGACGGCGGGGGTCCTACGGCCCCCCTTTCCGTGTTCCTGTTCGACGCCCTCCACCTGGAGGGCGCCGACCTGATCGACGCCGAAGACCAACAGCGGCATGCCGCGCTGGCCCGGGCCGTCCCGCCCGATCTGCTCATGCCGCGACTGGTCACCGGCTCGGCCGAGGAGGCGACGGCCTTCTTCGGCGACGCACTGGCGCACGGGCACGAAGGCGTCGTGGTCAAGTCGCTCGCCGCCCCGTACGCGGCCGGCCGGCGGGGCGCCGGATGGATCAAGGTCAAGCCCCGGCACACGCTCGACCTGGTGGTGCTGGCCGTCGAGTGGGGACACGGGCGGCGCCGCGGCTGGCTGTCCAACCTGCACCTGGGCGCCCGCGATCCTTCGACGGGCGGTTTCGTCATGCTCGGCAAGACGTTCAAGGGGCTGACCGACGAGCTGCTGACCTGGCAGACGCAGCGGCTGCTCGCGCTGGAAGACCGCCGGGACTCCTGGACCGTCTACGTCCGCCCCGAACTGGTGGTGGAGATCGCCTTCGACGGCGTCCAGCGCAGCCCCCGCTACCCGGGCGGCCTGGCGCTGCGTTTCGCCCGCGTGCTGCGCTACCGGGAAGACAAGAGCGCCGCCGAGGCCGACACCATCGACACCGTCCGCGCCCTAAGTCCTGTCCCGTAACTTCTTCTTGCGCTTGTTGCCGCCGCGGAACGCGGCCGGGATGTTGCCCTGCGCTCCGCCCGGGAAGTTCAGCCCGGGCGGCAGGTTGGCCAGCCCGTCGGCTAGGCTCTCGGGGAAGCCTTCTGGGAGGCCACCAGGCAGGCCGCCGAGGCCGCCCGCACCGCCCAGGCCGCCCGCGGGGCCGCCGGTCGTTCCTGGCACGGCACCGTCCTGGCCGCCTCCGCCGCGTGTGATCTCGGCGGCCCGCCGCGGGTCGCCGCTGCGCGGTGCCTTCTTCTTGGCCTTCTTGCGCGTCGACTTGCCCGCCGCCCGGCGGGCCGCGCCGAGGCCGGGCATCGGCGGCATGCCGGGGATGCCGCCGCTGAACATCGCCTTCATCTGCTTCTGGCCCGCGAAGAAGTTCGTGACCAGCTGGGCGACCTCGCCGATGGCGACCCCGGAGCCCTTGGCGATACGCGCCCGGCGGGAACCGTTGATGATCTTCGGGTTGCGGCGCTCCTCCGGCGTCATGGACCGGACGATGGCCTCGGCCCGGTCCAGGTCCTTGTCGTTGACCTGCTCGAGCAGCTCCCGGTTCCGGCCCGCGCCGGGCAGCATGCCGAGCAGGTTGCCGATCGGACCTAGCTTGCGCACCATGGACAGCTGCTCGACGAAATCCTCGAGGGTGAAGCCGTCGCCGGAGGCGAGCCGCCCGGCCAGCGACGCGGTCTGGTCAGCGTCGAACGCCTTCTCTGCCTGCTCGATCAGGGTGAGCAGGTCACCTAGGTCGAGGATCCGCGACGCCATCCGGTCCGGATGGAACATGTCGAAGTCCTCGAGCTTCTCTCCCGAGGACGCGAACATGATCGGGCGCCCGGTCAGCTCCACGATAGAAAGCGCGGCGCCGCCGCGCGCGTCACCGTCGAGCTTGGTCAGCACCACGCCGTCGTAGCCGACTCCGTCCAGGAACGCCTGCGCGGTCGCCACCGCGTCCTGGCCGATCATCGCGTCGACCACGAACAAGATCTCGTCCGGCTGGGTGGCGTCCCTGATCGCGACGGCCTGCGCCATCATCTCCGTGTCGACGCCCAGACGGCCCGCGGTGTCGATGATGACCATGTTCTGCTGGCGGCGCCTGGCCTCTTCCAGCGAGTCCCGCGCGACGGCCACCGGGTCGCCGACGCCGTTGCCGGGGGACGGCGCGTAGACCGGAACGCCCGCCTGCTCACCCACCACCTGAAGCTGCTGCACCGCGTTGGGCCGCTGCAGGTCGGCCGCGACGAGCATCGGGGTGTTGCCCTGCCCCTTCAGCCACAAGGCGAGCTTGGCCGCCAGCGTGGTCTTACCCGAACCCTGCAGGCCGGCCAGCATGATCACGGTCGGCGGCACCTTGGCGAACCGCAGCCGCCGCTCCTCGCCGCCGAGGATGGTGATGAGCTCCTCGTTGACGATCTTGATGACCTGCTGAGCCGGGTTCAGCGCGGCGGAGACTTCCTCACCGCTGGCCCGCTCCTTGACCCGGGCAATGAACTGCCTGACGACCGGGAGCGCGACGTCCGCCTCGAGCAGGGCAATGCGGATCTCTCGGCACGTCGCGTCAATGTCGGCGGCGGACAGCCGTCCGCGGCCGCGCAGGGAGGAGAAAACCTGCGTCAGCCGGTCAGAAAGGGTGTCAAACACAACACCCAGGTTACCGACCCAGGAGCGTGATTCAGAACCGGATCGCGAGTACGGGCCTTTGGCCCGTGCGAGCGGCCGGTGCCCGGGATACGGCGAGAACCACGCCAGGATCTGAATCACGCGAACTTCTGAGGAAGCACGGTCCGTGGTACCCGGGTCCGGTCGCCCGCTAAGCCCGGTGGCTCTTTCACCGTCGCTCCGTGACTCAGTGGCCCCGGTGACTCAGTGGCCCCGGTGGCTCAGTGGCCCCGGTGGCTCAGTGGCTCCGGTGGCTCAGTGGCCCCGGTGGCTCAGTGGCCCCGTGGGCCCCCATGGGTCAGTCGCCGAGCGCGGCCAGGACCGTGTGCACGGTCGTGCGGCGCAGGTCGTCGGAGGCCAGCGGCTTGCCGTCACCGTCGGTCACGTAGAACACGTCGACGACCTCGGCCCCGAGCGTCTCCACCCGGGCCGCACGCACGTCCAGGCCGCACTCACCCAACGCCCGGCCGACCCGCCAGAGCAGCCCAGGCGCGTCGTGGGCCCGCACTTCGATCACGGTCGCGGTATCCGACGCCTCGTCGATCAGGCTCACCCTGGGCGCGGGTATCGTTGCAGCACGCGGCCGGACCGCCCGTGCACGGCGGTCGAGCCGGTCCTCGACGTCCAGCCGCCCCTGCAGCATCCGGCGCAGGTCCGCGGCCACCAGCGTCGCGTCGGGCGGATCTCCGAACTCCGGTTCCACGTCGAAAACGGTGACGGCCGTGTTCCCTACCGAGGACGCGTTCGCGCTCCGCACCGCCAGCCGGTGCGAGGCCAGCACCCCGGCGGCGCGCCACAGCAGGCCGGGGCGGTCCGGGGCGACCACGGTCACCTCTGACCCGCGCACCGTCGCGGCCGGGCTGCCATCGGCGGCCAGCGCCAGCTGGTCGTCGCGCAGCGGTGCGGGTGCGGGCGTCGGATCGCCGTCGAGCACGGCCTCCACCCGGCGCACCAGGTCCGCGACCAGGGTCGCCTTCCAGTCGTTCCACGCGGCGGGCCCGGTGGCCAGCCCGTCCGCGATGGCGAGGGCGTGCAGCAGCTCAAGCAGGGCGCGGCTGCGCACGGTCGTCGCGACCTGCTTGACGGTCACCGGGTCGTCCAGGTCGCGCCGGGTCGCGATCATGGGCAGCAGCAGGTGGAGCCGGACCGCCGAGGCGACAAGCTCCACGTCCGGGGTCGGCAGGCCCATCCGCCGCCCCACGTCCCGCGCCACCACCTCGCCGGTGACGCTGTGGTCACCCGGCCAGCCCTTGCCGACGTCGTGCAGCAGCGCGGCGAGCAGCAGCAGGTCGGGCCGGGCCACCTCACGGGTCAGCGCGGCGGCGTGCGCCGCCGCCTCGGCCAGGTGGCGGTCGACGGTGAAGGTGTGCAGCGGGTTGCGCTGCGGCCGGTTCCTGACCCGCTCCCAGTCCGGGATCAGCGCGGTCACCAGGCCCTCAGTGTCCAGCGCCTCCCACACGCTGACCGCGGCCTGGCCAGCTCCGAGCAGCGCTAGCAGCGAGTCCCGGGCGGCCACGGGCCAGGGAACGGGCAGCGGCGGGCATTCGGTCAGCCGGTCCAGGGTCCGCGGCGCCAGCGGCAGCCCGGCCTGCGCGGCCGCGGCCGCGGCGCGCAGCACGAGCCCGGGGTCGCTAGCCGGATCGGCGGCTCGGGCCAGTACCACCTCGCCGTCCTGTTCCACCACCCCGTCCGCAAGCGGGCGGCGTTCGGCCTGGCGGCGGCGCAGCCGACGGCCGCGGAGCCGGTCGGCCTGGCGGAAGGCGTGATCGACCGCGTAGGCGACAGTCCGCGCCGCGCCCGCCAGCATCCGGAGCAGCACGTCCCCGTCGAGCAGCCCAAGCGCCCTGGCTACCTCGTCCTGCTCTTCGAGCACCAACCGGTCGAGGCGCCGCCCAGTGACCTCGTGCAGGGCGTGCCGGGCGTCGAGTATCTGCTCGTAAGCCGTGCGGACCTTGGGCCCGGGCGCGGGCGCCACCCAGGCGGCCGCAACCGCCTGGATCGCGTGCACGTCCCGCAGGCCGCCCCTGGCTTCCTTCAGGTCGGGCTCGAGCAGAAAGGCAAGCTCCCCGCTGGTCCTGGCCCGCTCGTCGTGGGCGGCGTGCAACTCGGCCAGCCGCGCGGGCGCGGCCGACCGCCAGTCCTCGAGCGCTCCCGCTCGCAGCCGTTCGGTCAGGTCCGGGTCGCCGGCCACGTGCCGGGCGGACAGCAGCCCGAGCGCAACCTTCAGGTCGGCGCGCGCCACCCTCCTAGCCTGCGGCACGGTGCGCACCGCATGGTCAAGCTCGGCACCGGAGTCCCAGACCGGGTACCAGATCCGGTCCGCGATGCCCGCGATGTCGTCCCGGCCGCCGTGCAGCAGCAGCACGTCCAGATCGCTGCGCGGCAGCAGTTCCCTGCGCCCGTACCCGCCAACGGCCACCAGGGCCACGCCAGCCTCGGCACCAAGGAGTTCCGCCAGCCATCTATCGACTTGCGTAGTCCGGCGAGCACGATCTGCAGCGAACGAAGTCATTGCTTCCACGCGTCCCCCGGACTACTTATAAGATGCCCGTCAGATCGCGTCCGGCCCGCGCTCTCCAGTGCGCACCCGGACTACCGTCTCAACTGGAACCGACCAGACCTTGCCGTCGCCGATCCGGCCGGTCTGCGCCGCCTTGACCACGACTCCGATCAGGTCGTCGGCGTCCTCGTCGTCGCACAGGATCTCGACGCGGACCTTCGGCACCAGGTCAACCTGGTACTCAGCCCCGCGGTACACCTCCGTGTGCCCGCGCTGCCTGCCGTATCCGCTTGCTTCGGTAATCGTCAGGCCATGGACGCCGAACGCCTGAAGCGCGGCCTTGACGTCGTCCAGCTTGAACGGCTTGATGACAGCGGTGATGAGCTTCATCTGGTGTCCCTTCGGAGTCCTGTACCGACGATCCGATGCCGACGTTTCACCGGATCTGTCGGCGTGTGTCGGCCGCGTGAAACACCCAGGGTCCTTGTTACAAACATGTTTCTGAGCTCCCGGCCGGGCTCTGTCAGCCGAGGATGGCGTCCACGAAGGCGCCCGGATCGAATGGCGCCAGGTCGTCCGGCCCCTCGCCGAGGCCGACCAGCTTGACGGGAACGCCCAGCTCACGCTGTACGGCGATGACGATCCCGCCCTTGGCCGTCCCGTCCAGCTTGGTCAGCACGATGCCGGTGACGTCGACCACCTCGGCGAACACCCGGGCCTGGCGGAGCCCGTTCTGTCCGGTGGTGGCGTCGAGCACGAGCAGCACCTCGTCGACCGCGGCCTTCTTCTCCACCACGCGCTTGACCTTGCCGAGCTCGTCCATCAGCCCGACCTTGGTGTGCAGCCGGCCGGCGGTGTCGATCACCACCACGTCGACGCCTTTCTCGATGCCCTCGCTGACCGCCTCGAACGCCACGCTGGCCGGGTCGGCGCCCTCCCGGTCGGCCCGCACCGTCTCGGCGCCCACCCGCTCGCCCCACGTCTGCAGCTGGTCGGCGGCCGCCGCGCGGAAGGTGTCGGCCGCCCCGAGCAGTACGGTGTGCCCGTCCCCGATCAGCGCCCGCGCGAGCTTCCCGCAGGTTGTCGTCTTGCCGGTGCCATTCACGCCGACCATGAGAACCACCGCGGGCACGCCATTGTGTGGCGAAACGTGCAGCGGCCGGTCCATGTTCTCGTCGAGCTGGGTGAGCAGTTCGGCCCGCAGTAGCGCGCGCACCTCGGCGGGCCCGCGCGCCCCAAGCACCTTGACCTTGGTACGCAGGTCATCGACCATCAGCCGGGCGGGCGCCACACCCACGTCGGCCGTGATCAGCACTTCTTCGATCTCGTCCCAGGTCTCGTCGTCGAGCCGGTCCCTGGACAGCAGGTTCAGCAGCGCCGACCCCACCGAACTCTGCGACCTGGCCAGCCGGGCCCGCAGCCGCACCAGCCGCCCCGCCGACGGGGGCGGCCGCTCGATCTCGAGTACCCCGGTCGCTGCCGCCGGGGTTTCCGGCGCGATGGCCGTCTCCTCGGCGGTACCGCCCCCCGGCCCGCCGCCAGGCGCCGCCGGGGCCGGGGGTACCTCCGGCGCCCGGGCCGACCCGGAGACATGCCGGCCCCGGCCCGGTCGCACAAACAGCAGCCAGCCGCCGGCGATAACCGCCAGGACGGCGATGACAATAATCAGGATCACGTATTCCATCAGGCTCACAGTCTCCCAGACCCGCGATGCGTCGCACTTGCGCGGGGTCGAGCGGGGTTGGTCCGCCGCGCGGCATCAACGGCACGCAAGTCGTCCGCTAACATACCGTCAGCCCGCCGGCGCATTTGTGACGTGAGGTACCTGTAGGCATAAAGAGGAGTCCTGATCGGTGACGGTGCGGACAGAAATGTCATCCGCCTCGTCCGGCATAGCCGGACTGGCTTCGTCGCTGGCCTCCTGGTCAGTCTCTGAGGCAGCGCGCGACTGCCTCCGCTTTGCGCTGGTCACGTACTCATCTACGTAGGTCTGCCCGCTAAGCATCATGATTTCGTACATGACCTGGTCGGTGATCGCTCGCAGCACCAGCTGATCGGCCACTCCAAGCCGGTAACGGTCGAACGTCAGCGGCTTGCCGAAGCGCACCTGCACCTGACCGGGAACTGGCCAGGAACGGCCGGCCGGCATGGCGTCGTACGTTCCGGCGATCCCTACCGGCACGATGGGGGCGCGGGCCGACAACGCCAGCCGCGCGATCCCGGTCTTGCCCCGGTACAGCCGCCCGTCCAGCGTCCGGCTGCCCTCCGGGTAGAGGACCAGGCACCATTTCTCCTCCAGCAGCTGATCTACCTCGTCCATGGTCTGCTTGCTCGCGGCGCGCCTGTCCATCGGCACCGCACCGACCGCCACCGAGACGAACAACCCGAGCCAGCGACTGGAGTAAAAATAGTCAGATGCTGCTGCGACCAGGGTCTTGCGGCGCAGTTCCTTGGGCAAGCTGTTCAGGATCAGCGGGGTGTCCATGTGGCTGGAGTGGTTCGCCGCCAGAATCAGCGGCGGGCTTTGATCGGCTAGGTTCTCCAGGCCGATGATTTCGGGATGCACGTAGTGCTTGATGGCCGGGCGAAGCACCCCGCCCAGGAAGACACCTCGTGCAAGTCCGGCGCCAGGTGCCTGCGCCGGCAGCCGCTTGCCCTTACGGGCCATAACCCCTCCGACACATATGCGAATTTATCACATTAGTCCCCTGGACTATCGCTGCTCAGCGGCGAGATAGCCATTCTCCGAGTACCAGCGCAGAGTCCTGGTAATAGTCTCCTTGACCGATGTGTAATGCAGTCCGAGTTCCCGCTCTGCGCGAGATCCATCGTAAGTATGCCCATTGAGTAGAGTTCTCATCATTTCCCGGCAGATCGGCGGCTTGCGGCTTGCGGCCCGCGCTCCCGCCTCGATCATGACTGCGGCCGCCATCGCCGCCTTGCCGGGCAGCCACACGACACGCCGCTCGATCCCGGTAGTGCTGGCGACGAGGCTGATCAGCTCACGGGTTGTGAAGGTGGCCCCGTTCAGGACATAACGCTCGCCGGGCTTTCCGCGCTGCTCTGCGAGTAGGTGACCAGCGGTGCAGTCAGCAATGTCCAGGAAGCTCATCCGGGTGTTCACCAGGAACTTCATGCTGCCGTTGAGGTACTGCAGCAGCAGTCGCGCGGTGCCGTGCAGGCGCCCGGGGCCCTGCACCGACGACGGGCTGACACACACGATATCCACGCCGCGCTCGGCCGCGTCGTGCAGCACCCGCAGCTCAGCCAGGTACTTTGTCCGCTCATATTGGGACAGGAACCAGCCGCGGTGTGCCGAGCTCTCGTTGCCGACGGTGCCATGTACCTCGCCGATCGCCGCGGCTGACGAAGTATAGATGACCTTGCTGACGCTGGCGGCGGCGGCCGCGGCGATCACGTTGGCGGATCCGTCGACGTTGACCCGTTCCATGGGCTTGGGGTCAGCCAGGCAGAACGTGTTCACGCCCGCAGCGTGGTATACGGCAGAGCAGCCCTCCATGGCCTGGACCAGGCTGCTGGGATCCAGCACGTCTCCCCTCACCGGCTCCGCGCCACGGCCTCGCAGGGCCTGCGCCGCTTCCGCGGATCTGGCCAGTGCCCGCACCGGCCGGCCGGCGGACACCAGCGCGTCAACCAGGGCACCGCCGATGAATCCGCTGCCGCCGGTGACAAGGGTAGGAGCCTGCCCGGCGGCGGTCACTGATCCGCGCCCTTGAGCAGGGACGAAAAATGCGTGAGGTAGCTCCAAGCCGACAGTACGGTGACCACCACGGCCACCGTCATGGCCCATTCATCCAGGTACATAAGTCCGATCCGGTGGTGGTATCTGAGCATGGCAAGAATGATAGCGACGAATTGTACATTGAACTTTAGCTTGCCCCAGACTGACGGGTAGACAACCGTGCCGCTGGTGGCAGCCGCGGATTTAAGGCCGAGGATGGCGATCTCCCGGCCGACGATGATAAGCGCCGCCCACGGCGAGGCGCGCCCGACCGCCACGAGTGCGATAAGGGCGCCAGAAATCAGTAGCTTGTCTGCAGTGGTGTCCAGGAAGGCGCCAAATTCGCTGGTGCAATGCCACCGTCGCGCCAGGTAGCCGTCTAGGAAATCGGTCGCCGCGGCTACCGTGAACAGCACCGCCGCGGCCACGAAGCAGTACCCGACGGTCGGACCAAGCAGGATGAGCGCCGTGACCGGCACCGTCAGGACTACCCGCACCAGGCTGATGCCGTTCAGGAACTGCGCCGCGCGCCGGTGGTTCATTGGCTTCCGGATTGCTTCCCATGTACGGCCTCAGGTGTCATCAACATGTCATATCAGCACCTCAGTGGCTCCGCATGAGATCCCGGACGGCATCGGCAGAAGGCAGGTCAACAGCCTGCCGAGCAAGCTCAGCCGCGGCTACCAGGTCAGTG
>Ga0209656_10003471_pt1 | contig 10195 bp, 9 predicted proteins | sample BogFormECP12_OM2_FD_188239 | JGI IMG/M metagenome (GOLD analysis project Ga0209656, IMG submission 188239) | Bog forest soil microbial communities from Calvert Island, British Columbia, Canada - ECP12_OM2 (SPAdes) (version 2) | ecosystem: Environmental > Aquatic > Freshwater > Wetlands > Bog ... | reverse complement strand
GCCGTGGCAACGTAGCCTGGCCAGGGAGTGATGCCCTTGCTCTTCAACGCCGTCATAAGGGAGAAGAACTGTCCGCCGGAAAGTTCCCACTTTCCACGTGACGCGGTGAAGAATGCCTGCCGCAGACGGAACGTGTAGCTGGAACTGGTCACTGCGATGTTGCCCGCGATGGGCGATCCGGCAAAGTCCATTTCGAAGTAGCCAGCCGCCTTGAGGTCCTCCTGGGGGATATCGAGATCAGCGCGTAGCGCCAGACGTGTGCTTTGCGGTGATAGACGAAATTCCGTGAGGTTGCCGCTCACCTTGTTGTCGTACGGAATGCTGGCGAAACTCGTACCCACATTTCCGCCCGAGTTTGCGGTGCGGAATACCGTAGTCAGCGCGGGATAACCGATCAGCCGGATCTTTGCAACACCCAACTTCAACGCAGGTGTGTCAGGCGTAACATCTGCGATTTCCGGCCCGCGCTGCAACTCCTCTTCTACTTTCTCCTGCTCTGCCAGAGGCGGCTCTTGGTCGGCGGGAGCCGCCATATTGTCCTGGGCCTGGTCCCGTAAGCCCCCGCGCTCAGATCAGTAACGGAGTGTCCTACGGCTGGTACCAGCATGGCCGAACCGTTCGCGCCACCTTGAACAACGTTCGTCAGCATCTTCTGCTGTTCTGACAAAGCTGACTCCAGAGCCTGAATATGGGCTTGCTGCTTTTCCAGCAGCTTCTGCTGGGCGTTCATTTGCGCCTTCAACTGCTCGATGTCGGTCGTTCCAGCCGATGATTGGGCAAGCACCGCAAGTGAAGTTGTGAGCAGAAGGGAAAAAAGGAACAAGAGGTGAACTAGAGATTTCACGGTGCCTCCTTTGGAGCCGTAGAAGTCCGGTAGTGACACTCTAGGTTGCGGATGCTACTGAGAGATGGTGTCAGGTGGATTACAGTTTGATAAATATCGATTAAATAGTCGAAGAGCTATCTCCAGCAGTGCTGGTGGCATATTCACTTGATTTGCATCGGTTGGGCGAGTTCTAATGCGAATCTCCATGGTGCCTGAGTCTTCCACCGCCGCGCGGGCCGAGATCGCGACGTCGCCGTCCTTCGAACGCTTGCACACATACTTCCTGTTCCCCTTTGCGCTGGACAAAGAGGCCATTCAGGCTGACCATCCCCAAGCGTGGCCCGGCAAAACACGCTGGATCGATGGTTTGGATTCCTGGATCGCGGGGCATAGCGGCCGCTCTACGTCGCAGGGCATGGCTGGCCTTGGACCATGGAAGCGATCGAGCTATTCAAAGTTTGACCTCGACTCCCCGGCTTATTCCGACCTCCTTTTCTTCCACTCGATTATCCGGCACGTATTCTTTGACACGAATATCGGACGCCACGCGGATGACCAAGAGAATCAACTGCGCTGTTACACAATCGACATCGGCGCACCAGCCCGGCTTTGGTTTGAAGGCAGCGACGCACTCGGCAGGGGAGCCCGCGCGGAAGTAACCGACTTGAGGCTGTACCTTTCAGCGCAGGGCATCGGAGTGTTGTCGGTTGGCGTCTCTGCGGGCGCCATCGACGCGGGGCAGGCTCTTTGGATCAACCGCCGGTTGCGTAAGCTATATCCCGTCGATGCTGACAGCATCCGCCAGGGGCGAACCCCAAATTGGCTTGCGCTCCGTCTCGAACGAGGATCGCAGGTTGAAACCGTCTGCGAAGAGCGATTTCAGCATCCGGAAATGGTGGGTTTTTATCCACCACTGCCGAATACAATCAAAAGCCTGTTGTACTTTGCCGACTATTCGCGGGAAGAGTATGAACCGGTCCTCGATGAGAACATGCTCGTCTACTCATATGGCGAGCTGGACACGAGCTCGGTTTCCAATCGAGAGATTGGCACCGCTCTTGAGTCCACACTGGAAGACTTTCTGTACCTCGGCCATAAACATGCCGAGGCAACGAAACACTTGTTTAGCGCCGCAACGGTGCTTTTCGGTTTTACGGCGCATAGCTGTTCGATTTTGAGGCTAGGTTCTGTCACGGCAGAGAAGCAAGATGTTCGGGATCGCGCGTACGCTCCGCCCGCCGCAGCGGCGCAAGACAATCTGGAAGTGTGTAGGACATTCCACACCCGTTACTACCTGATGACCGTGGTCGCGCTGTTCTACCGTGCGGTACTTCTGGATTTCCACGAGCGCAGTGCTCTCGTCTCAAGGCGATTGCTACAAGACCAGCAAAGTGGAAGGCTAACGCTGCCCAGCATCACGATGGTGAACGAACTCCGTACCGAGTTCCTCAACTTCAGCAGCTACTGGCATTTCGATGATATCTCGTGCAAAGAGACGGACAATGATCTGTTTCGCCGGCTCTGCGCTGAGTACAAGATTGGCGACATGAAAGGGATTCTGGCCGACGAACTCAGACACATGGCCGAGTTCGTCTACAACTTCTATCAGCTGAGAAACACCGAGGCCGTCAACCGGCTGGCGATGTTGAGCCTCATTTTCGGCGGCGGAGCCGTCTTGACCGGCTTCTTCGGCATGAATTTCGGTCGCGAGTTTGGCCAGTTCTTCTTCGAGGGCGAGAGTGGCGGAGCGTTTGGCCACTACTTCATGGTCATTCTGGTTTGTAGCTTCGTTTTTGCATCCCTCGCACTCGGGACATTTGTGGTGCTGCGGAACTGGCGGGAGTATCTTGCGATCTTGAGCCCGCCCAAGAAAGCCGATTCCAGCAGCCTGAAACGCGACCGGTGATTTTCACGTTACGCACGACCACAAGGAACAGTGCTTTCATCCAACATTAATATCTCGATACATACGCGGGAGCGCATAATTGCTGCCCACCGCCAAACTATTACGGCATTATGTGGCAAAGAGCTTGGCAAGCATGTGCGGCGCGGCTGGAATGCGCGTCTTTCGAGGCCCTAGTCTTAGCGCTGCATGTCTTTCTGTCTGTCCTAGTCGTTCCGTACAACGCCCGTGCTCAAGAGCCACCGCCCAGCGATCCGCAGGCGCAGCAGGTCCCACCCCAGCAATCACCTGGTGCCAGTGCCACCGCAGCGCAGACCCCGGCGCATGCGACACCAAGTCCGGATGACGCCCTCGACAACCCGGTGCTCGAACAAGCGGACGAAGCACGCATCACCTACATGCAATCACGCGTCACTTTCAAGTACAACCATGATGAGTACGATGGAGGTTCCAGCGGCGACCTTGTCGAAGTTGACTGGCTTCAATCCTTCGGACCTTCCGGCCGCATGGCGGCTGGAATCGAACTCCCCTTTATGCACTTTAACGGGGGCGCTGGCGAGCCGAGCGGTAACGGACTTGGTGACATCAAGCTGGAATTCAGGGGAATGCTCGGCAAGTGGGAAAAGTTCGAGCACGCCGCCGGCATTGAAATTACCGTACCCTCCGCTACCAATAACTTGGTCGGCGAAAATGAGATCGTCATTAAGCTGGTGTGGGGATTCTCCACGCAGGTTACTCCACATACCTTGTTGAGTGGAGAACTAGGCTACAACAAGGCGGTGCAAACAAGTCATAACCTTCCGGGTACCAACAATATCGAACCAGAGCTTATCCTCTCCCAGGCCTTTGCCAAACGCATCGGCGGGTATCTCGACTGGAATACCTACTATGATTTCAACGCCAGCGAGTACGCGCAGACCCTAAGAGTGGGACTCAACGTCGAATTGGATCGCAAGGAAAAATGGAGCCTGTCCCCCTATTTCGAATTTCCATTGAACCACTTTACCCGCATAACGGAAATTAAGAATCTTGTCGGGGTTGACCTGAGTTATAACTTCTAAGCTTTCTCATTCCGACAGTCGGAACCGACGCTCGCACCGCCGGAGAAGTCGCCGGCTCTAGTCTTCCAGTCTTCGCGGCGAAGTTGACCCTCAGGCGACCGGATCGTGTTCGTGCGGCGCTTCTGAAGCAGAATTCACATTGCTGTAACTCTGTGGGATTAAGATGCCCGACATATTTGGCGTTTCTTGAGAGCGATTCGCCGAGTTTAGACTCCCGTCGCAGTCAGTCATAGACAGCAGGTGGCCCAGCAAACCGCGAACATTATGATGAATGACACCCACTCCCTCCTGTCCCTCATTGATGAGCTGACCGAGCTACGCGCGGGGATGGTCCGCGAGGAAGCTACTCTCGAATACCGCTTGGAAGAAATACCCGATCAGCATCGCGATAGCGCGCGTAATCTCGTCCACTACCTTGCGCTGCGTCGTCACGACATCCGCGACCTGCAGGAAAAGTTGACGGCGAATGGATTGTCTTCGTTAGGACGAGCGGAAGCAGATGTGCTCGGCGCAGTCGATGCCGTGCTTGGAGTGCTACATAGACTAGTCGGCGAACCGGCGTTTGCCGGAGTCTCCAGGAAAGGCGGGGAAGGCTCGAGCCTTCGCGGATGGGAGCGGCTGGAACGCAACACGAACGAACTATTGGGCCCTCCGCCGAAGGACCGGAACGTGCGAATTATGGTGACGATGCCTTCGGAGGCCGCACATGATTTCGGGCTTATTCGTGATCTGCTCCTCAATGGGATGGACTGCATGCGTGTCAACTGCGCCCATGATGGTCCGCCCCAATGGGCAGGCATGATCTCGAATCTGGAGAGAGCGAAACTGGAAACCGGACGCGAGTGCCGCGTCCACATGGATTTGGGCGGGCCTAAGCTACGCACCGGGCCGCTCCAACCCGGGCCAGCGGTCTTGAAGTACCGGCCGCGGCGTGACCCGTACGGGCGGGTCGTCTCTACAGCCCGCATATTCCTAACGCCGGCGCGTAATCCACAAGCGCCGCCCACTCCGGCGGATGCGTGCGTGCCGGTGTCGGGACGATGGCTGGCCAAGCTGGGTCCTGGTGACCGGATCACTTTCAAGGACGCGCGCAGTGCATCACGCTCCATGCGTGTGACCGACGTTGACGGAAAGAACCGTTGGGCAGAAGCCGATTACACCTCGTACTTGATTCCGGGAACGGTGCTGGAAGCAGTCTTCTCCAAGTCCTCGCCGAACGCCGGCAAGAAGCTTAGAACCAGCGTAGGAGAGATTCCCCAAGGACCGCAGTCGTTGGTCCTTCGACGCGGCGACACATTGGTGATTCTACGTTCGTCGGTGCCCGGCAGAGCTGCCATCTGGGACCAGTTTGGGCGGCTGCTTAGCCCGGCGATGATCGGCGTCGCCCAACCGGATTTTCTAGACCATGTGTTGGTTGGCGAGAAGATCAAGCTGGATGACGGAAAGATAGGCGGGGTGATACGGGCCATCGATGAAGACAAGATCACGGTCGAGATCCTGCAGGCTCGCGCCAAAGGCAGCAGGCTGCGTGCCGAAAAAGGCATCAACCTCCCCGAAAGTGACCTTCGAGTTTCGCCGCTAACTGCAGACGACGTAAGCGCACTGGATTTCGTCGCGAAGAATGCTGAAATGCTCGGCTACTCGTTCGTGCGCACCGAGTCCGACATTCGCGATCTACAGTCGCGGCTGCGGCAACTCGGGGCCGAGAATGTAGGCATCATTCTGAAGATTGAAACCCGTCAGGCGTTTGAACAATTACCCTCCTTACTTCTAGCGGCGATGCGGAGCCCGAGGGTCGGAGTAATGATTGCTCGCGGAGACTTGGCGGTCGAGTGCGGCTACCAGCGGCTTGCGGAAGTGCAGGAGGAAATCCTCTGGATCTGCGAGGCGGCACACGTTCCCGTCATTTGGGCCACTCAGGTGCTCGAGTCTCTTGCCAAGGAAGGTGTCCCGTCGCGTTCGGAAATCACCGACGCTGCCGCTGGGGTGCGCGCCGAGTGCGTGATGCTCAATAAGGGTCCTTATATCGTAAAGGCGGTACGAGCGCTGGACGACATCTTGCAACGCATGGAAGGTCACCAGCAGAAGAGCCGCTCGACCCTGCGCAAGCTCAGACTTGCGGAGCTATTTCAGCCCTCTGATCAAAGCGACGCGCTCGCAACAGCCGGCTCAGCGGTTTAGTTGCGTTTCTTGGAAGCGCGCGAAGATGGCCGGGTGCGAGGCTTTGGTCTTGGTTGCGACGATGGACTTGACAAGGGCCAGTCCATCCTCCGGAGTGGACGTGCGTACGACGCGATAACCCTCTTCATGAATGGCCTCGCAAAGCCGTTCCATGGCCCGGTCAGACACCGAGTCTGTGCCTCCAACCTCGCTGGCGATTAGCAGAACCCAGCGTCCTTCGCTCATCCGGATCTCTCTTAGTAGGGGCGCTCGTCTTCGCTAGTGTTTTGTCTGTTCCCCAACGATTCGGACCACGGCTCGGCTGAAATCCTCGCGGGGGTGCTCTTTGTCAACAGCGGCCCGTTGCCTCTTGGAATGAGGTCTAGGCAGCTTTGCTTGCGAGTGTGCAGAGCACCCTTATTCGGTTTCAGCATCACAGGTTGCGCATTCGACTTCCATTGGGTTCAACATCTCCCCATTTTACGCCGAACCCAGGGCCTCCCCGCGTACGGGCGCAAGCCCAAACTCGAAAACCGCGAACGCAACCCAGCCGCTCGGCATCAAGCTTGCCATCCATACCTGGGGTGGGGAAAATGACAGGCTGGGAGGCCCCTTGTCAGAGGGGTAGCAGGTGCTGTTTTAGGTCCAAAGTGAGTCCCATTTGTGGAAATTTCCCAGAATCAGACTCGACATCACTTTCTTTCCCCGCAACCGTTGAGAAAACCAATCCGCAGAGGTAAGGTGCTCTTAGGTGCCCAAAGGCGCGCCAGTTAGGAGCGGCCAATGCGCAGATGGTATGTGCCACTTACAGTGCTCGGATTAGGCAGTATTGGACTGGTGTTGTTGAGCGAGCGAGGAAGAAGCGCTTTACGCTCAATCTTCGAGGGTTTCGGCCACGCTTCCGATCAGTTGTCGGAATGGAATGATAGCCTGGACGATGAACTCGGTCGCATTCAGGCGACGTTGGACGGAATAGCTGAATCGCTTGAGCCACATCCAGGAATGGGCCGCTGACGTATGCGCTTTCCTACGTTCCCGCGATTTCGTTGATTTTGCCCGCCATGCGAACATCCCGCTGCGTCACTCCACCTGAGTCGTGCGAGACAAGTACCAGCAGAACCTTGTTGTAGCTGATGTGAATGTCAGGGTGATGGTTGACCGCTTCGGCCGCTTCGGCTATCTGATTCACGAATTCCATCGCCTCAACGAAGTTGCTAAATTGAAACGCCCGTTCAATAGTGTTGCCGTTTTTCTTCCAACCGGGAAGTTTCTGCAGTGCTTCTTGAATTTCGGCATCGCTTAGGACCGTGCTCATCGTAGCCTCCTTGGAATCCCCAAACGGTGTAGCTGAACAGGGTATCGCTATCAGTTGCGCGATGTCTTACTGGGACGGTAGCGCTTGGAGCTTGATTGGGCCTCGATCTCATTGCGTAGTTCGAGCCAGATTCGTTCCGAGATTGACTGGAAGACTTTCACGACCTCGGGATCGAATTGCTTCCCTGACTGGCGCTCAACCTCGCGCCGGCCGGAAGAGATCGATTGTGCAGCGCGATAAGGCCGGTCGGAGGTTATGGCGTCAAAGGTGTCGGCAACCGCGAATATACGCGCCCCAAGCGGAATCTGGTCACCCTTCAATCCGCGAGGATAACCGCTGCCATCGAAGCACTCCTGATGAGAGTAGACGATATCGGCGGCTTCGTGGAGGAAGGGGATCTTGCGAAGCATCTGGTATCCCAGCAGAGCATGCTGCCGCATGATCGCCTGTTCTTCCGGGCTGAGCCGCCCCGGCTTTCGCAGGATCGCATCGGGAATGGCCATCTTGCCCACATCGTGCAGAAAGGCGCCGCGCGCGATTACGCGGACACGATCCTGCGGAAGACCCATAGCGCGGGCAATAGCGATGGTGAAACCCGTTACCCGTTTGGAGTGGCCCTCGGTCTCGGCGTCCTTCAAATCAAGCGCATCGCCCAACGCCTCCAGCGTAATGTCATAGGAACGCTCCAAGTCCGCCAACGCGTGGCGAAGCAACTCGGTGCGGGCCGAAACCAGTGACTCCAGTTTCGTCTGGTAGGCTATGTTCTCGAGCTTGAGACGCCGGTTTTCCACCGCGCGTCGCACACTGGCCAGCAATTGCTCGCGCTCGAATGGTTTCAGAAGATAATCGTAGGCCCCGTTCCGAATGGCAGCCAAGGCGACGGAAATGTCGTGAACAGCAGTGACCATCACCACTGGTAAGTCAGGGTGGTTGGCCCTGATCTTGGACAGCAACGTGAGACCGTCCATGCCGTCCATGATTACGTCAGACACCACCACCGAATAACTGCTGTCGGAGTCCAGAACCTGTAGGGCCTCCGCGCCGGAGCGCATCGGGTTACAGACAAAACCGGATTGCTCCAGGACCGAGCAAATGATCTCCCGGATCAGGTCCTCGTCATCCACTACCAAGATGCGTTCGTCAGCCATTATCGGAACCTGTCAGCGACATCCAAGAGACTTGCCGCGGCTGCCTAATTCTAACTAGTCCAGACAGGAACGCGGGTGAAATTCTTCGGGCAGTGTTTTCGAGCGCGTTTTTCGACCCGAACTCCGGCCGTTGCCGAATCTTCCGTTAGCTCGGAAAAACTTACATGGAGCAGGAATGTGGGGTTGGTATGCGGATGCCAACTTAGGGTAGTTCGGGTCCTATTCTGGAGCGAAAGTTGAGCTACGACCGCCGGACGCGCTCATATCAATCGAAGACTCTCCGCCAAGTTTTTCAATAGATTAAGAGATTTCGGGCCGCCTATCCGAGTGTCTTTCCCAAAATAGGCAAAGTGATTGCTTACTACAAAAGTGTCATGAATGAAAGTAACGCGGAGGCGCGACGCCAAGGCAAACAGATTCCAAATAGATCCAGGAGGAAATCATGAGCATTGTGCAGCAAGCAGATCTTTTCGGTTTTGCGGAATACGGGCCCATTTCTGGGACGTTACCAGGGGCCACCTATAGCGATGTCTATAGTGAGGTCTATGAGCAAAATCGCGGCCGGGTTTACGCTCTAGCGTTTTGGATGACAGACAATGAACTGGCAGCAGAAGAACTGATGACGAATACCTTCTGCCGCGTCTTTGCCGAGAACGATACGCCCGCGCCGGAAGAGATTGACCATGCTCTGATAGCTGAACTTCGTCGGCATATGCCGTTAGGCGCTCTTACTCTGAACTGCTCGCCTTGCGACAGGATTTTGTCGGTGCGGAAGAAGGTGGGTAAGAACACGCTGCGAGTTGACCTGGAGCGTGCCTTGGTACAGTTACCGAGCACGGAAAAAATGATCTTCCTGATGCACGACGTGGAAAGCTATGACCACGCCCGCGTTGCAGCAACGCTGGGCCTTACCGAAGAGGAATCACGTCGCGGACTGCATCAGGCGCGGCTGCGCATACGTGAACTGCTAGCTACGTAAAGTTATGGCGGATTTATCCTCTTCTCTCTCCTGACTATAGCTCGAAAGAGGGGCATTTTGCGGCGCAGATCGGCCAGCACGTTTAGCCCTTGGGAGCTTCTTCCGCTGCTCTGTCGATCTCCTCTTCCTCCTCGCGTTTCAGGGGACGCAGCAAAGGAAACAGAATCACGTCGCGGATGGAGCGCGAATCGGTCAGCAACATAGTGAGACGGTCGATGCCTACGCCCTCACCGGCGGTTGGCGGCAATCCGTACGAAAGAGCACGAATGTAGTCCTCGTCCATTTGGTGGGCTTCTTCGTCGCCCCGCGCACGTTCGCCTAACTGTTGCTCAAACCGGCGGCGCTGCTCCTCAGGATCGTTCAGCTCGCTGAAGGCATTGCCAATCTCCAGGCCTCCAACGAAGATCTCGAAACGCTCAACCCACTCGGCGTTTTCTTCCGGTTCGCGCTTGTTCTTGGAAAGTGGCGAGATGGCAAGAGGGAAGTCATAGATGAACGTCGGCTGAATGAGGTGGGGCTCGGCGACGAATTCGAAGATGTCGGCGATGGTTTTGCCGTTGGGCGCCGCCGGATCGTAAGGGATGTGGGGATTGGCCGCGTTGTAGCGGTGCACCAAGGTCGTGAGCTGTTCGGGGCTGGAGAAGTCACTCATCTGCGGCTTCGCGCCGGCATTGTCAGGCCAGAACTTGATGATGGCCTCGCGCATGGAGAGCCGCTGGAAGTTGCTCCAGTCGATCTCGTGACCGTTGAAGTGCGAGATGGTGGTGCCGTTCACATCGCGCGCCACCTGCGACAGCATCTCA
>Ga0209656_10003470_pt1 | contig 10199 bp, 9 predicted proteins | sample BogFormECP12_OM2_FD_188239 | JGI IMG/M metagenome (GOLD analysis project Ga0209656, IMG submission 188239) | Bog forest soil microbial communities from Calvert Island, British Columbia, Canada - ECP12_OM2 (SPAdes) (version 2) | ecosystem: Environmental > Aquatic > Freshwater > Wetlands > Bog ... | reverse complement strand
ATCCGTGTCGCCGCCGGCAGCTCCAGGGTGCAGCCGTCGACCGTCCCGGAGCCCGGGGAGAGATAGGGGTGCTGGCCGGCCCCGAACGGGCAGTCCCCCTCGCCGATGTTCGTGGCCGTCGTCCGCACCACGAGGCCGTCGGCGCCGACCTCGTAGGCGACCCGCAGCTCCAGCGTGAACGGGTAGCCCGTCAGCGGGTACAGCCTCGCGCCCATCACGACCCGCTCCGGCGTGCGCTCCACGGCCCTCCAGGGCCGCCAGCGGAGGAACCCGTGGATCGCGTTGTGGCTCGCCGGCTCGGTCAGGGCCACTTGTTGCTCGACTCCGTCGAAGCTGTAGCGGCCGTCGGCGAGGCGGTTGGGCCAGGGCAGCAGCGGCGACCCGTGCGCCCCGTCGCAGATCGCCTCCCGCGGATAGGGCTCGAGCACGTCACGTCCTGCAACCGAGTAGGCCCGAATGCCCCCGCCCACCTCGACGATCGTGGCCCGCTGCTCGCCGGCGGTGATCTCGAACTGCTCGCCCGAGGGGGCCACCATGCTGGGCCAGTGCGTCGCCGCGCTCACGCCGCCGCGCTCCCCGCCTCGCCCCGGCGCAGCCGCACGTAGGTCGGCCCGTACACCCGCAGTTGGCGGGGCAGCAGCGGCGTCGCCGCCCGCGAGGCCGCCCCCAGCGCGCGCAGCTCCAGCTCCTCGCTCAGCGTCAAGCGCAGGTCCAGGCGCTCGCGCAGCAGCGCCGGCAGCAGGCCGATCGTCGCCAGACGGAGCGTCCGCGCGGCCGGCAGCCGTGCGATCTTCCACGCCGGACGTGCATAGGGGGGCAGCGGCGGGCCCGCGGGCGTGCCGATGCTCGCGATCACGTCCCTGACGCTGCCGTTGTCCTCGAGCACGTCCTGGACGATCTCCTCGAAGTAGTCCTCGTAGGCGTCCAGTCCCGCTGGCAGGGTCTCCTCGCGCACCCCGAGGAGCCGGCCCAGCCGGCGCCACTCGGCCCACATGCGCTCCCGCTCGGCCCCCGCGAGCGGGCTGCCGAAGCGCTCGTGCCCGTCCACGATCGCCGCGTACAGCGACGCCCACACCCACGCGTAGGCGTCGGGGTCCAGGGCGTGGTAGCGACGCCCGTCGGGCCGCACGCCCTTGATCCGGCGGTGGCGCAGGCGGATCCCCCGAGCGACCGCCGCCGCCGAGACCGGGTCGGTGTAGATCACCGACGTCGTGAAGTCGAGCGTCCGCAACAGCCGCCCCCAGGGATCCTCGCGATATGCAGAGTGCTCGGCCACCCCGGCGCCGACGGTGGGATGTGCGACCTGGAGCACGAGCGCGTAGCCAGCGGCGAGCAGCGTGCGGGCGTCGGCGGCACGACTCCACGTGACCGAGCCCGGCCCGGGCACGAGCGCTGGGATCTCCTCATCGGTGGGCAACAACCTTCTCGTCATCGCGCGCCCTCCATGGCGTGGGTTGGGGCTCCATGGTAGGCGGTGCGGCAGCGGCCGCCGCACGGCGAGCAGGACGTTGCAGGCCGGGGATCCTCGCCGTCGGATCTGCGATCTTGCCGCTGTTGCGATGGCGCTGCCCGCCGACCACTCCTCACCACAGCCCCTCACGTGCTGGAGCAGGCCGTGAGCGGGTTCGGGCCGCCGAACCTGCTCACCGACCGCCTGCTCCTGCGCCCGTTGCGGGAAGACGATTTCGAGCCCCTCTTCGCGCTTTGGAGCGACCCCCGCGTGCAGCGTTGGATCGGCCCCCACACCCGCGAGGAGGTGAAGGTCGAGCTGTCCTTTCACATCACCCACCACGCCCGGCATGGCTGGTCGCTGCTGGCGGTCGAGGAGCTCGACAGCGGGCGCTTCATCGGCGACTGCGGCCTGCAGCCGCTGGCGCTGTCCGGGCCGGAGGTCGAGCTCGGCTACGACCTGCATCCGGACGTGTGGGGACAGGGCCTCGCGACCGAGGGCGCCCGCGCGGTGCTCCGGCACGGGTTCGGGCCGCTCGGGATCGAGCGCGTCGTCGCCGTCGTCAAACCGCAGCACGCGGCCTCGCGCCGCGTGCTGGCGAAGTCGGGCCTCACGCCGGCGGGCGAGAGCCAGGCCTACGGCGAACAGCTGCTCCTCTACGAGGCGCTCGCCGACCGCTGGAGCTAGGGACGATCGCGGTGCCCTCAGGCGCGCAGCCGCAGCTCGACCACCACGGGTGCGTGGTCGGACGGGCGCGTCCCCTTGCGGGCGTCGCGGTCGATGTAGGCGTCCGCGACCCCCGCCGCCAGCGCCGCGTCGAGCAGGACGAGATCGATCCGCATGCCGAAGCCCTTGTGGAAGTTGCCCGCGCGGTAGTCCCAGTAGGTGAACGGCTTGCCCTTCAGCGCCCGCGGATGCACGTCGGTGAGGCCGGCGTCCAGCAGCTCCTGAAGGCGCCCGCGCTCCTGCGGGGTGACGTGGGTGGAGCCGACGAAGGCGGCCGGATCCCAGACGTCCTCGTCGGTCGGGGCGATGTTGAAGTCGCCGCACACGGCGAGCGGCCGTCCGCCCGCGAGCTCCCCCTTGACGGCGACGCCCAGCGCCTGCAGCCATGCGAGCTTGAAGGCGAAGTAGGGGCTGTCGAGCGTCCGTCCGTTGGGCACGTAGACCGACCACACCCGCACGCCCCCACAACTCGCCGCGATCGCACGCCGCTCGCGCTCGGGCATCCCCGGCTCGCCGCTGAAGCCCCTGCTGACGTCCTCGATACCGACCCGGGAGAGGATCGCCACGCCGTTGTAGCGGCCGTCGCCGTCGGCGACCGAGTCATATCCGAGCCGCCCGAGCTCCTCGTGCGGAAAGGCGGCGTCGGCGAGCTTCGTCTCCTGCACGCAGAGCACGTCGGGTCGCACCCGTCCGAGCCACTCCTCGAGCCGCGGCATCCTGGCGAGGAGCGAGTTGACGTTCCAGGTGGCCAGCCGCAGGGTGCCCGGCTCGTGCTCGCCGCTTGACGGCGCGGAGGCGGCGGCGCTCGCGAGGGCTGGCGACATCGAGCAGATACTGACGCACCGGCTCCTCGGCCCGGGTGCGCTCAGCCGGCAGTGCGCTTCAACAGCTCGGCCGTCTTGCGCGGGAGGGTGCGTCGCACGGGCACCAGGTGACGGGGACTGCGCTCCCGGGGGCGCCGCCCCTTGACGCGGTCGCCCGGGCGGTCGTCGAACGGCTCGGGGTGCGCGATCTGGTAGCCCTGGGCGAAATCGACCCCGAGCTCCCGGAGCGCGCGCAGCCCCGCGACGTCCTCGACACCCTCGGCGACGGTCTTGAGATCGAAGTCGCGGGCGAGCGCCACCACGGCCTGGACGACGTGGCGGCTGGCACTGTTGATCGCGATGTCCCGGACGAACTCGATGTCGATCTTGAGGTAGTCGACCGGCATCTGCTTGAGGTAGGTGAGGCCGCCGTAGCCCGTCCCGAAGTCGTCCAGGGCGATCGGGCAGCCAAGGGCGTGCAGCCGCTCCGCGAACCGATAGGCGGCCCCGGTGTCCTCCAGGATCGCCGTCTCGGTGATCTCGAACACGAGCGTCCCCGGCGGTACCTGTGCGAGGCGGATCGAGCGTTCGATGTGTTCGAGCACGTCGAGGTCCCCGACCGACCGTGCGGAGATGTTCAGCTCGACAGGGCAGCCGGCGCCCGCGATCTGGGCTGCCCGCTTGATCACCCACCAGTCGATGTCCCCGATCAGGGCGTACTGCTCGGCCACGTGCAGGTACTCCCCCGGGGGGGCGATCCGGCCGTCCCGTTCGCGCATCCGCAGGAGCAGCTCGTGCTGGACGATCTCGCCGCTGCCCAGGTCGATGATCGGCTGCGCGTAGAGGAGGAAGCGATCCTCCGCGAGAGCGTCCTCGACGCGGTTGATGCATGCCAGCGTGTCGACGTCACGGCGATGATCCTCCTCGTGGCGCTTGCGCTCGGAGATGTCCTGGAAGATCACCACGCAGCCCTGGGCGCCGTCGCGGGTGTGGAACGGCGTCGCGGTGTAGGCGACGGGCAGCCCGCGACCGCTGCGGGCCGTGAAGAGGTCGTCGTCGATCCGCACCATCTCGCCGTCGGTCACCGCTCGCATGATCGGACATTCCTCGCGCGCGACGATCGTGCCGTCCCCGCGTCGCTGGTGGATGACGTCGTGCATGACCTTCCCCCGCAGCTCCCCCTGGGGCCACCCGAGCATCGACTCGGCGGCCGGGTTGATGTAGGTGAGCCGGCCGGTGAGGTCCAAGGTGAACAGGCCCTCGCCCATGCACGCCGTGACGGCCTCCGCGTAGTTGCGCGACTGCACCAGCTCCATCTCGGCCGCCACCCGATCGGAGATGTCCATCGCCACCCCCACGATCGCGGACGGGCGGCCCGCGCCGTCGAGTACGAGGCGGTTGCGGACGTAGGCGATGAACGTGGAACCGTCCTTGCGGCGCACGCCGATCTCGCCATCCCAGCGACCCTGGCGCCGCAGCTCGGCGACCAGCCGTTCGGCTGGCTCCGCGTCGGTCGGAACGACGAGCTCCCGGGCCGAGCGCCCGATCGCCTCCTCCCGGGACCACCCGTAGAGCATCTCGGCGCCCATGTTCCAGCCGGTCACGACGCCGTTCATGTCGGCCACGATCACGGAGGCGTCGATCTGGTCGACGAGGGCGTCCTGCAGCGACTCGAGCGTGGTGTGGCCGAAGACGCCATCCGGGTGCCCACCCTGGCTCCCGGCGGGAGGTCCGGTGCGTCCCTCGGCGTCGTCCGCGTCCGGCGTCTGGCCGTCGCGGGAGCGACCGGCCCGCGAGGCGTACAGCCGGGCGTCGGCGCGGCGCGCGAGCTGCTCGAGCGTCAGGCCATCATCGGGGAAGACGGCGACCCCGATCGAGGCGGGCGCACGCTCCCGAAGGGCGGTGGCGACGCGCGCCTCGACCCGGCTCAGGTCGGCGGGCTCGATCTCGGGGAACAGGATCGCGAACTCGTCGCCCCCGAGCCGGCCGACGGCGTCGAGCGGCCTGACGGTCGCTTTCAGGGTCCTCGCCACCCAGCAGAGCAGCTCGTCGCCCGCCGCGTGCCCGTAGCGGTCGTTGATCGGCTTGAAGTAGTCGATGTCGAGAACGAGCACCGCAGCTGTGCGATCGTCGCGGCGCCGGAGGGCCTCGATCTCGGCCACCGCGCGCTCCTCGAAGCCGCGACGGTTGAGGCATCCCGTGAGCGGGTCCGTGCGGGAGGCGTTCGCGAGCTCGACGTGCTGGCGCTTGTGGTTCTGGGCCTGCCAGGCGCTCATCGCCGCCGTGCAGCCGAGCACGACCGCGAACGCCACCTGGAACGCCACGCTCGAGCCCCCCGCGACCAACGCCACGAGCAGGTAGCTGATCACGCTCGTGAAGCCGACCGTGATCACCGAACCGAGCGGGTAGGACATCGAGGAGAAGACGACCGGGATGAAGAACACCATCACCAGCGGGCTGCCGGTGCCGCCGTCCAAGACCGTGCCGACGATCAACATCCCGAAGTCGAGCAGCGTCCAGCTGAGAAAGAAAGGCTCACGCCAGCGGCTGTGGACGATCCGCTCCGTCGGCAGCATCGACACGGTGAGCCCGGCGGCGGTCGCCATCCCGAACAGGACCAGCAGCCCCGCGCGGTTGGGGCGCTCCCAGGTGAGGGCGACATATAGCGCGCCGAGGCCGCCGACCGCGTATGTGAGCCAGATGCCGGCCGTGATCGTGGCTTCGCGCATCCGCAGCGCGGACACGTCAAGCACCTGGGCTTCGTCTCTGCGCACAAGTAGGTATCGGCGGCTCGGACATTCGCCTAAGTGCCGTGAGCCGGCGCTGGACGCGCTGGCCGGGCGCGAAATCGCCTCCCGAGGCGGCCCAGCGGGGAGGTCGGTGGTTCAACATGGGGCGATGGCGAACGTGTGGTTCTCCGTCTGCGCCGGGCTCGCGTCGCTCGCCGTCGCCGTCGCTGGCGCCGTGGCCGGAGATCTCGCGGTGGCGGTCGTGTGGGCCGCCCTCGCCGTCGGCTTCGCCGTCAGGGGCACCTACGGCTGGCGGCGCCTGCGCCGTTGACGGGGGCGCTTGCCACGTGTGTGACGACGGGGGGACGGGCCTGGAGGCAGCGCGGCGGCGGCGCGAGGGCTCAGGCGAACGCGAGCTGCACGATGAGGACCGCGGCGATCGATGCGAAGCACGCGAGGTGCTCGCGGAAGATCGATCGGGCCAGCTCGGTCTGCTCGGCGGGCGGGTCCGCCCGCGAGCCCAATCGCACGGCCCGGGGAACGATGCGAGCCCCGGCGAGCGCGATCGCCCCGGCGGCGAGCGCGAGCGAGGCCCACGGCGCCCAGTCGCCCCCGTCCCCTTTCGTGATCTCGAGCACGATCGCCGCGAGCGTCGCCAGCATGACCGTCGCGATCAGGCGGTTCATCGGGCGCGCGGATGTCGTGACGCGCGCGTAGTAGCGCCCGATCGAGGCGAGCACTTCGTCGGGCAGCTCGGCTCCGTGGTGGCCGACCACCTGGACGTCGAACATCAGGTCGAACCACAGGACCGCGAGCAGGAAGCCGGCACCCGCGGTGACGAACGCGGTCATCCGGGCAGCCTAACGTCGGCCCGCGGGCGCTAGCTCGGCAGACCCAGCGTCGCCATTGCCGCGTTGTGCCCCGGCACGCCGCTGACGCCGCCGCCGCGGCGGGCCCCGGCACCACACAGCAGGATCCGCGGGTGTGCCGTCTCCACCCCCCAGCTCCCCGCTTGCTCATCCGTCTCGGCGAACGGCCATGAGAGCGGGCGGTGAAAGATGTGGCCCCCGGGCATGTGGAGCTCCCGCTCGAGGTCGAGCGGGGTGCGAACCTCGAGGCACGGCTCGCCATCCGCACCGCGCAGCAGGCAGCCCGCGATCGGCTCACCGAGGACGGTGTCGAGGGAGCGCAGCGTCGCCTCCAGGGCCGCCTCGCGGGTCGCCGCCGGGTCCTTCGCGAACAGCCGTGCGGGCATGTGCAGGCCGAACAGGGTGAGGGTGTGCACCCCCTTGGCGCGCAGGTCGGCACCGAGGACCGTGGGGTCGGTGAGCGAGTGGCAGTAGAGCTCGCAAGGGGGCACGGTCGGGATCGCGCCGCCCGCAGCCTCGTCGTGTGCCCGCTGCAGCTGTTGTGCCGTCTCGTTGACGTGGAAGGTGCCGGCGAAGGCGTGCTCCGGCAGGAGCGCCTTCTCCTTCAGCCGCGGCAGACGCGAGACCAGCAGGTTGACCTTCAGCTGTGACCCCTCGGGCATCGGGCCCGGGTCGCGGTCGAGGAGCCGCTCGAGCTCGGCCGGGGCCGCGTTGACGAGCACGTGACGGGCGCGCAGGTCAAACTCGCCGGCATCCGAGCTCACGCTCACGCCAACCGTCTCGGCGCTGGGGTCCAGGGCCAGCACGTGGGCGCGGGTGAGCAGCTCGGCCCCCGCCGAGCGGGCCGCGTCCGCGAGCGCGTGCGCCAGGACGCCGATGCCGCCGATTGGCACCTGCCAGTCGCCGGTCCCGCGCCCGATCACGTGGTAGAGGAAACAGCGGTTCTGGGCGAGATCGACGTCCCCTGCCGCCGCGAACGTGCCGATCAAGGCGTCCGTGAGGGCCACGCCGCCGACGAGGTCATCCGCGAAGGTGCTCGCGAGGACCTCGCCGAGGGGTTGCTCGAACACCGCCTCCCAGGCGACCTCGTCGTCGAGCAGCGCCCGCATCTGCGCGCGCGATCGCAGCGGCTCGGTCAGCGTCGGGAACACGGCCCGTGCGATCCGCCGGGTCATCGCGTAGAACCGCTCCCACGCTCGGTGCTCGGCATCGCCGCCGGTCACCGCCCGGAACGATGCCCTGGTGGCGGGGGCGTCGCCGCCGTCCACGAGCAGGCCCCGGCGAGCGCCGTTGCGCGGGTCCGGGGTATAGGAGGCGACGCGCCGCGGGGCGAGCCGCAGCGGCAGGCGCAGGTCGCTCACGATCGATGCCGGCAGCAGGCTCACGAGGTAGGCGTAGCGTGAGACGCGGGCGTCGAAGCCGGGGAAGGCACGGTGGGAGACCGCGGCGCCCCCGAGCTCGTCGTTGCGCTCTAGCACCACACAGGAGCGACCAGCCATGGCGAGGTAGGCCGCCGCCACGAGCCCGTTGTGCCCGCCGCCGACGATCACGGCGTCGTAGGTCCGCCTATGGGTGTCTGGGGACAAGGGTTCGAGAATCGAGGATCGACGGCCAGCCGGCGTCGAGTTTCCTAGCCCTCGCGCAGATCGCGGAAGGCGCGGAGCAGGGCCTCGCGCGTCGCGGGATCGGGCGCTGCGAGCGTCACCTCGTGCAGTGAGCCGACGACGCGGCGCATGTCCTCCAGATAGCCGTCGCAGCCGTCGCATTCGGCCAGGTGCGCCTCGAAGCGCCGGCGCTCCTGTTCAGGAAGCGCTCCTTCCAGATAATCACTGACCAACTGGACGAACTCGCGACACACGAGCGGATCGACGTGGCGCTGTCGCCGGAAGACCGGCATCACCTGTGGCGCTCCACCTGTGGGACAAGCGCGGCGCGCACGCGGGCCCGTGCTCGATGCAAGAGGACGCGCTGGTTGCCGTCGGTGATCTCGAGCAGCTTGCAAACCTCATCGGCGTCGAGTCCCACGATGTCACGTAGCGTAATGACCACGCGCTGGCCGGGCGGGAGGTTCTCGACGGCGTCGAGCAGATGCTGACGCAGCTCGCCACTGAGAAGTTGCCTCTCGGGGTCTCCGTCGAGCCGCGCAGGGGCACTGATCCAGCGCCCGTCGCGCCCGAACCCGGGCTCGAAGACCGATGGATCATCCGCGTCGAGCGTCGAGAACGGGACCTGTCGTGCTTCCCGCGTGGCGGCGGTCCGGGCACGGTTCACGAGGATGCGGAAGACCCACGTCCGAAGCGAGGAACGCGCCTCGAACCCACTCAGGCCTCGCAGCACCGCCAACCACGTTTCCTGCACCACTTCGTCGGCCGCGGAGGGGGTGCGCACGAACGTGCGCGCGACCCGGCGAAGCGCGCTGTCGTGGTCGACAACGAACTCCTCGAAAGCCTCCTCGTCGCCCGCCCGCAGCCGTATGAGCAGGTCCTCGTCGTCGTCCACCGCCATGAAGCTACCGGGCGAGCGCCACGGCGGGCGGGTCCGCAGAGCCGCAGCCCATCGAGCATGCCCTGGGGGAGGAGGCCGATCTCATCTGAGGAAAAGTCTTGGCAGTCGCCTCGTTGTTACGTCGCTCTGATGTGCGTTGGGCGCACCCGGACTGCGGCGGGGCACAACGACCGCGCGACTCTCGAAGCCCTCTCATCCACCGGGTGAGCGCTCGTCTCCGCCGGACTCGTTCGGCGAGCGCGGTTGGAAGGACAGCGCGGCAGAATTGATGCAGTAGCGCTGTCCGGTCGGACCGGGGCCATCGTCGAAGACGTGGCCGAGATGGCCGCCGCACGTGCGGCAGAGGACCTCTGTCCGGCGCATGAAGATGCTCCTGTCACAGCGCGGCTCGACCGCAACCGCGCTCGCGGGCTCGGTGAAGCTGGGCCAGCCGGTGCCCGATTCGAACTTCGCGTCAGAGTCGAACAGGGCTGTGCCGCATGCCGCGCAGCGGTAGGTCCCATCGTCCTTGTTGAACACGTACTCGCCCCCGAACGGGGGCTCGGTCCCGCGACGGCGCAGAATGTCGTACTGGTGCGGGGTGAGCTCCTGGCGCCACTCGGCATCGGACTTGCGGATCAGACGTTCGCCGGCGATGGATGTGTTCGAGCTCTGGCTCATGGGTCTCCCGGTCGTGGTTGGCTCGCTGAGCAGTCCATCCAAGACGGCGCGCGTTACGCGAGTCGTCCGTCGGCGTAACGCCAACTCTTCTCGCGAGACCTACGCATGTGCGGCACAACGGCCGTCAACCCGACTTCCAGGAGGAGGACATGGCAGACAGCGCCACAGCCACAGCCACGACCGAGAGCATGCGAGGGCTCAGGGGCAAGAACGTGCTCGTGACCGGCGGCACCTCCGGGATCGGCCAGGCGATCGCCGTCCGCTTTGCCGAGTACGGGGCGAATGTGGCGATCAACTACCTGCGCCAGCCTGGCGAGGGCTCCGAGACCGCCGAACACGTCCGTGCGTGCGCCGCGCGGGTGCAGCAGGAGGGCGTCCGCGACGTGCTCGTGCAGGGCGACGTCTCCAGCGAGGCCGACGTGGTCAGCATGGTCGAGCAGGCCGCGTTGGAACTTGA
>Ga0209656_10003469_pt1 | contig 10199 bp, 11 predicted proteins | sample BogFormECP12_OM2_FD_188239 | JGI IMG/M metagenome (GOLD analysis project Ga0209656, IMG submission 188239) | Bog forest soil microbial communities from Calvert Island, British Columbia, Canada - ECP12_OM2 (SPAdes) (version 2) | ecosystem: Environmental > Aquatic > Freshwater > Wetlands > Bog ... | reverse complement strand
ACGTGCTAAATGCTTTTCTGGCAGCCAATCATGCAGGGAGGGCGGGAGTAGCAGCGCCTGGTTCACATCCGCGGATCGAAAGCACTTTCCCATGGCCGCATCTTAAGCCCAAACACCCAATGGAAAAATTGTTATGTTTGGTGCTTCTTCTGAAGAATCTATTCCCGACAGACTCCTAGTATGGCCGGTTCCTGTCTTCGTAGTCCTCGCAGCGCTCGGCGTAGTAAAGGTTGAGTTCACGGATGACAAGGCACGGTTCAGGGATCCTAAAGCGAGAGCATTGATGAACTCCCGTGCGAGCAGGCCTTGGACATTCGATGAGTATCTGTACTTGTTTCCTGATGCTTGTAGGCGCTGTGGCTGTAGGAGCGTAGTGAAGATAATGTATGGAACGAAGGGTGACGACCACGGCTTCACAATAGACACGCATGAATACCAGTATTGCGAGCGCTGTGGTGCAGATGAGCGTGAGCAAGAAATTGAGCGGGATTGGGCTAGGGGAGGACTGCATTGGACAACAAGTGGAGAACCACACAAGTACGTAAGAGTACAGTCACCCTATTTAACTTGTGCTGAGTCAGAAGCGATTCCTGACTGGGCCGGTGCCACCGAGCAGGCTCGTAGCTTTTCTAGCCATTAGCCACTAACCACTATCTTCCCTTGAACTGCGCTGCGCGCTTCTCGAGGAAGGCGCGTGTGCCTTCGTTCTTGTCTTCGGTGGAGCAGCACACCGCAAACAGCGTGGCTTCGAGGTAGAGGCCTTCGGCGAGGGTCATGTCGAGGCCGTGGTTCACCGCTTCCATGGCGTACTGCACGGCCAGCGGAGCGTTAGCGATGATCTTGGCGGCGATGGCTTCGGCGCGCGGGATGAGTTCGGCGGCGGGCACCACTTCGTTGACCAGGCCGATGCGCAGGGCCTCGGTGGCGGTGATCGTCTCGCCAGTGAGGACGAGCTGCTGCGCCATGCCCTTGCCCACCAGGCGCGACAGGCGCTGCGTCCCGCCGTAGCCGGGGATGAGGCCGAGCTTGACCTCGGGCTGGCCGAGCTTGGCGTTCTCGCTGGCCAGGCGCATGGTGCAGGCCAGCGCCAGCTCGCAGCCTCCGCCGAGCGCGAAGCCGTTGATGCAGGCGATGACCGGCTTGCCCAGGTTCTCGATGGAATCGATGATGGCCTGGCCGCGGTGGGTGTATTCCTTGGCGGCGATGGGCGTCTGCTGCGCCAGCTCGCTGATGTCGGCGCCGGCGACGAAGGCCTTCTCGCCTGCTCCGGTGAGAATGACCACGCGGACTTCGGGGTCGTCTTTGGCGGCGGCGAAGGCCTGGCGGAGTTCGTCCATCGTGGCCATGCTAAGGGCGTTGAGCACCTTGGGCCGGTCAATGGTGATGTAGGCGATGTGGTTTTTCGCTTCGAGATGGAGGTTCTGAAAGTCGGTCATAAGTCGCTCGCATTGATTAGCAAATTGTTTTCACGGCGGCGAAGCAGTGGGCCAGTCGCAGTTCAGTGCAGTTTCGCCCTTCCCTTAATCACTTCTAAATCCCACTCCCACGCTTGCTGCGGAGGAAGTAGCTGAACATTTCTCGAGAACGAGCTGACGCCCAATGGCGCAATATCCGTATCAAGGCGGAGATCAGCCTCGTCCACTGGTTCAACAGTTCCGCGCTTCACAACCGTGATCCGTAACAGAACTTCTGCAAGTTGTTGTGGAGAATTGTTTTTTATTCGCCCCGAGACCACCCAGATCGGCCGGAGATCTCCAGTCATCATCCTGGTATCGGAACGCCGCATTGATGCGTCAAACACTTCTATCTGTTTTGGCCATATCTCCGCAGCTTCCGTGCGTTTAGTTTCCGTAGTCGAGGTGGGAGCCGGCTCGGATTTTGTCGAAGCATTATCTCGCTGGGCGGTATCGCACCCACTGCCGAGAAGCATAACTAGCAGCGCAATTGCGAAGCGGACCGGAGAGATGCTTCCAAGAAAATTCACGCCAATTAATCCCCTTGCTGCACATACTTCGCGCAATATCCCAGACAAGCAAACTCACTTCTGACGCGACGCTTAGGCGCCGTTCTATCCTACACAAACCTCCCTGGAACGGGATTTTTCGGGTCGGTGTAATCGTAGAAACCTTTGCCCGTCTTGCGGCCGTACCAGCCGGCCAGTACGAGGCGCTTCAGCAGCGGAGGCGCGGCGAAGCGGCGCTCCTTGAACTCGTCGTACATGACGTGGGTGATGTAGTACGTCGTATCTAGGCCGACGAAGTCGAGCAGCGTGAACGGCCCCATGGGGTAGCCGCAGCCCAGCTTCATCGACTCGTCGATGTCGGCGATGGAGCCCACGCCCTCTTCATAGGCGCGAATGGCGTCGAGCAGGTAGGGCACCAGCAAGCGGTTGACGATGAATCCTGGCTTGTCAACCGTGCGCACCGGGACTTTGCCCAGCTTGGTGCCGAAGGCAACGGCGGTGGCGAAGACCTCGGGCGCGGTGGCGATGGTGCGGACGACTTCGACCAGCTTCATCATCGGGACGGGATTGAAGAAGTGCAGGCCGACGAAGCGCTCGGGGCGCTTGGTCGCCGTCATGAGCTCGGCCACGCAGATGGAGGAAGTGTTGGTGGCGAAGATGGCGTCTTTCTTGACGATGGCGTCGAGCTGCGCGTAGGTTTTGCGCTTTTCGGGCACGTTCTCGATGATGGCCTCGATGACGATGTCGCAGTCGGCGAGGTCGTGCATGCTGGTGGTGCCTTTCAGCCGCGCCTGCGCCGCCGCTCTTTGTTCTGCGGTGATGCCGCCTTTGTCAACGCCGCGTTCCACCAGCCGCGCAAGCGACTTCTCGATGCCGGCGAAACCCTTATCGATGAATTTCTGTTCCTGCTCCAGCACGACGACATCGAATCCCGCCGAGGCTGCAACCTGCGCGATGCCGGAGCCCATCAGACCACAACCGAGTACGCCAACTTTTTTGATTTCCATGAGGACCCTCATCATTATCATCTTGCGCCTCGCGGACTAAAGTCCGCTCGGAGGGTGAAAAGGAGGCAGGCTGAACGCGGGCCTAAAGGCCCGCTCTACCTTACCGCTGCAAATTCTCGATGATCACCGCGATGCCCTGGCCGCCGCCGATGCAGGCGGTCGAAAGGCCGTAGCGGGCTTTGCGCCGCCGCAATTCGCACAGCAAGGTGATCAGCAAGCGCGTTCCTGTCGCGCCCAGGGGATGCCCCAGAGCAATCGCTCCGCCATTGACATTCGTCTTCGCCGGATCGAGGCCGAGTTCTTTCATTACAGCGAGGCACTGCGCGGCAAAGGCCTCATTGAGTTCGATCACGTCGATGTCGTCGAGTGTAAGGCCAGCCTTCTTCAGCGCGATGCGCGTCGCCGGAACCGGTCCCGAGCCCATGATCTTCGGCTCGACTCCGGCAATGCCCCAGCTTACGATCCGCCCCATGGGCTTCAGATTGCGTTTCTGAGCGTCTTCCAGCGCCATCACGATTACAGCCGCGCCGCCATCGACAATTCCGCTGGCATTTCCGGCGGTCACGGTGCCGTTCTGGCCGAACGACGGCTTCAGCTTGGCCAGACTCTCCATCGTCGTTTCAGGACGCCGATGGTCGTCCTCGGTGAACATCTCGCCGGTGGGTTCGCCGCGCTTGTTGCGCAGCGGAACCGGCGTCAGCTCCTGCTGGATTCGACCCGCTTTGTAGGCGGCATCGGCGCGCTGCTGCGACGATACCGCGTACGCGTCCTGCATTTCGCGCGTGATGTCCTGCTGCTCCGCGTAAAGCTCGGCGGTACTACCCATGTACAAGCCACAATAGGTATCGAACAACATGATCTGGAGCGAGTCTTCGAGCTTGCCCTCGCCCAGCCCGACGCCCCAGCGCATGCCGCGGATGACGTGCGGCGCCTGCGACATCGACTCCATGCCGCCGGCCAAAACGCACTTTGATTCGCCCAACTGGATCATCTGAGCCGCTGTCACTACAGACTGCATGCCCGAGCCGCACAGGCGGTTGACGGTCACAGCCGGGACTTCGATGGGGACGCCGGCCTTGAGCGCCACGTGCCGCGCCCCGTAGATGGCGTCGCTTGACGTCTGCTGGGCGTTGCCCATAACACAGTGGTCGATCTCGACTGGCTTAACGCCCGAGCGTTTCATGGCTTCGGTCGAGGCGATGGCGGCGAGTTCCTGGGCGGAGAAGTCGCGCAGCTTGCCGCAATAGCGTCCCATGGGCGTGCGCGCTCCGTTGACGATTGCGATGTCAGGAAAAGAGTTCGACATAGGAGGGCCTTCGATCTAGGAGAGCAAACGGACAAGTTTACCAGTGGCAGCAAGGAGCGGCAAACGCGGGAGATCCCACAATTGCCAAAGGAAGGCAATTGTGGGCCACCCGTCGGGCTCCGGGCAAAGCAAGAGGTAGCGGAATAAGAGCTGGCCGCGGCGCACGTTCCCGATTCGGGATGGGAGCTAACCGCAGACCGTTTCCATCGTCGAAACCCTCAGCCTCCGGATGTATGCTGCATTCGACAAACAGAAATCGCTACTCAGTGTGATCTTCCATGAAGTACATCCGTACAAGGGGAAATGCCATGATGAAGATAAAGACGAGAATCCGGGTGTTGGCTTTGCTGTCGCTTGCTTTTGCTCTGCCGGCATTCGCCATGACCTACAAGAGCAGCTATCCCGATCCGTGCAGCGAAGTGTGGGGAGCGGTCAAAGATGTGCTTAGCAACCCCGAGAACTACACGGTTACGGAAAATGACGACGCCAAAATGCACGCTTCCTACGACGTGAAGCACTCCGCTCATGTCAATATTTCCGGAGCGGCTCTGCAGCGAACCAACCACGTCACCTTGGTATCGAAGGGTTCGGGTTGTGAGATGCAGGTGGTGTCGAACTATAGCGGGTGGGAGCACAACGACAAGGGCGACTTCAAGAAGCGCGTCGATGAGTCCCTGGCGAAGCTGAAAGCCGCGGCACCTCCCCAGCCTGCTAAACCACAAGACCCGAGTAAATGACCCTCAAGGCAGTGGCGGGCCAATGATCGGGGAGAAATACTCGGCGGACTGAGTCTTGTTACGGGTTTGCCCCGGGGAGGACGATGCGAAGGCTTGCGCTAGAGGTTTCCGTGTTCTGGCGAATCTCCAGATGCTGTTCAAGTTGCCAACCTAACGGTAAATACGGAGACATTTCGCGCCAGAACTGTTCCACCTCGTCTCCGTTGTAGACTCTCCCCTCGTATGCCTTCCAGGCCGAGAGGATCTTCTCGCCATCACCAGGATGCAATTCATGTCCGGCGACGACCAGTTCGCCGAAGTAAAACTGTTTGCCTTCATCGCAGTCGATTTTCAGCACTATAACGTTGCTTTCGTCATCGGGCTCCGTGTTGGGTACCGGCGAGAAGTTGATGTAACCACGTGACACGTACAGCTTTCGAATTTGCTCAAGGCCTTTGCGGATTTGCTCGGTATCAAATATGTCGCCGTCGGCGATCGGAAACTGCTGCCTAAGGTTTGACTCCGAAAGCTCCTTATTCCCGCTGAACCTGATCTGTCCCAGGCGGTATTGTCGGCCTTCCCTAATCGACAGCGTTACCGCAATCGTCCCTTCGCCCTGGTTTAGCGTTTGTACATCGTTCAAGCTCACGTCCGCCTTGAAGTACCCCTCGCTCTGCAACCTGTATCGCGCACGCTCAACAATCTCAGCAATATCATCCTCCCGACCCGGAGGATACGGGTGGCTTTGGAGCTCTTTAGTGATCTGCAAGAGATGCTCGGAGGATACTTCGCTGCCACTGGTGACATCGACGCTAGCTACTGTAACTTCTCCGATGCGGCCTATCGTCGACTGCGCCAGGAGGAGTGCAGGAGTCAGCAAGAAGCCAAGTAAACAGCCACGCATGCTTATCCCCTTTCGAACGGATTATAGGACGGAACGCAACTAACTAAGGGTGCAACTCTACGGAGTGCTTGTCCTCAGTCTTTGTCGCCGGGTTCGCCATTCCTCGCTATTGAGAATGCCGGGGCCAGCCTCAATGAGCCGGGGCAGCATCTGGAAGACCGAAACTGGTGTCCACCGGTTGCCGTCGCGGGTGCGGAAGCCGCGGCGATTTAGCTCTTCGGCAATCCCGGAGTAAGGACCGTCCTGGATCGTCAATTCCATGATCTGGAACAGGACTTCGCGCTCTTTCGGATCCTCTTCCAGGTGGGCGCAGTCTCCTGATACCCGAAGCCCGAACGGAACTTCCGGCGCGGCGGTAGTCGCCGGAGCCATCTCGGCCGCGATCTGCCGCTCCCATTCGATGGCGACCGGCTTCCAGCCTTCCGCGAGCTTCTGTTGCAGTTCTTCTGGCCCAAACTGCCCCGCAATCACCTGCCGCGTGCGTTCGACGTTGGCCATGGTGCACCCCTCTGTCCCAGCGGTAGCTCCTGCTATTGGCGGCAGCAACTATCGCGCCATTCGGCGCGGATATTAAGCTCTTGATATTCAATGGACTCGGAGAGTGAGCAAATTCAGGCGTGAGCGCGGGTGTCCGCCCACGCGACGCACTGTACGAAATCGGGCAGGATAGTCCCAGGCAGGGCTCGCAGGGCAACGGAATGAAATCGCCGCCAACTCCGCCGAAAAATTTAGCGACAGAATTGACGGCGTGTGTGCAGGCTCGGCGGGCGTTTAGAAATTTGCAGGAGCCGGCGGCTGCGGTACGGCCGGTACGACGATGTCAATTTTCGGAGTAGCCGGCACCTGGAAGCTGATGTGAATCGGCGCAGTAGGCCATTGCGCATGGTCCATCTTGCTGCGCGATTTCTGCAGGGCACACTGGGCGCGCTCCATCGCCTTGGCGGCCATCTCTTGCGCCCGGATGGTAGCTGCGAGGTTGATCTGCTGAGCCCGTTCATTGGCCCGTTCGCTCAATTCCTGGGCGCGAACCACGGCGAGATCCTGGATCTCACGAGCACGCTCGACCGAGCGAATGCGGATCTCCAGCGCCCGCTCGCCGGCTTGCTCGGCACGCATCGCCTCGTGCTGAGCCCGAATGGTCGCCGCGCACTTCTGCTGCTCGGCCTGGCGGGCAAGTTGTACCTGAGCGTCGGCAACCTTCTGCTCGACCCGCACAACTTCGGGCAGGTTGAGTTCCGCCACGATCTGCGCCTGTTCCGGCGCGCCGCGATCGACATACGGCTGCAGTTTGGCCATCAGTTGCTCGGCGAGGTAATGCTTGGCGCAAGCGATGTCGGCCCGCAGCTCAGCCCGCGAGCTTGGGAGCTTGGCGAGGTGGCCCGAGCGGAACTCCCGGGAGAAGATCGCAAAGGTTGCTGCCAGGGCCAGGGTCGCTGCCAGATATCTACGCTCCATACCGCCTCCTCGCTGTCCGTAAGACGCATAAGCCTGATGATGGTTAGTGATCTTTTTTCAACTTCTTGCCGCAGGCTGTATACCGTCATGTGTACTACATACAATTCGTTTGCCAAACGGACGCCCTCTGCAAGTGGCTGAATTACAGGCGTATATCGCGAAATGTGAATATGGGGTGAATAAGTCTGCGTCCAAAGGCAGAGATTTCTGTCCGCGTGCGGACACTCCAATCCGCGGAGCAATCGATGATATGTTTGGCAGGCTATGATGGCCGACGACGTAAAGCATCTCCTGCAGCTCACACCGCTGGATGTGGAAGGCGGCTTCTTCCGCGAAACCTATCGCTCGCGCTGGCAGGTCTCTGCTGAATATTTGCCTGAAGGCGTGCGAGGCCCGAGGTCGCTCGGCACTGCGATCTATTACATGGTCACGCCCGACTCGTTCTCGGCGCTACATCGGCTGCCCGGCACTGAGGTGTTTCACTTTTATCTCGGCGATTCCGTGGAGATGCTGCAACTCTATCCTGACGGCAAGACGCAGACCGTGACGCTCGGCCATGACATCGCAGCCGGCCAGCAACTGCAGGTTGTGGTGCGCGGAGGGGTCTGGCAGGGATGCAGATTGGCCGCCGAGGGCAAGTGGGCGCTGATGGGAACCACCATGTCTCCCGGCTTCGATTACGCCGACTACGAAACGGGTGTTCGGGATGAGTTGATCGCGCAGTATCCCGCCATGGCGGACGCGATTAGGCAATACACGCGGTGAGTCAAAAGCGGCCGCGGATTACCATAGATTGGCGCGGATTTGTTTTCGACGTTAAATCCGACCCGTTTGAACGCGCGTAAATCCGCGGCTGATCATTCACCCGCACTTTCCCGTCCCGTGACACTTCCGCTCTTTCGACGAGCAATTGCCCGGTTCGGCCAACTGGCCGTCGGGGCCGATACACGTCTGTGTGTGAATGCACCAGAACAGGCCGTCATTCGAAGGAGGCACCGTCGGGTCGTGCTCCACGCCGATGAACTGCTGCTTCCAGCGCAGCGACGTGCACAGGCTTTCGCCGCTGGTGTCGAAACGCTCCTGGTCAAGCCACATCACGCGACACCTCCGGTGCGTCCGCTGGCGGCGTTCAGAACGGCACGCTTCACCGCCGCCTTGGTGAGCGTGATCTTGTACTTGTTGCGGCTGAGCGGCTTGGCTTTCGCGACAGCAGCATTCGCCGCAGCCATTGCCGTGTCGGGCGTGATGGTTTTGCCCACCAACGCGTCTGCGGCGTCGGTTGATATCCACGGAATCGGCGCCACGTGCCCCAGCACCACGCGCGCGCTCTTCACCGTGCTGCCGTCCATCTGCAGCGCGACGCTCGCCATCGCCAGCGGCCAATCGAAGGCCGCGCGCTGACGCACCTCGTAACTCGACGCTTTCAGGCTCTTCGACGGCGGAGGCACGATCAACTCGATCACCATCTCGTCGGGCTTCAGGTCGTGTTCGCGTTGGCCTTCGGCTGCGGGGATTACGAAGAACTTCTCCAGCGGCAGCTCGCGCACGCCTGTACCGGAAGCTTTCGCGGAATAGATGCGAATCTTAGCGCCGTAGGCGATCAGCACCGGAGCGATGGTCGAAGGGCTGACGAAGTACGCCGGGCCGTCGTTGCCCAGGATCGCGCCGTAGCGGTTGTCGCCTTCCACCATCATCGACTTGCCGTCCTTGGTGGTCGCCAGCAAACCCATGCCATTGCGAAAGTACCAGCAGCGTGGGCGCTGGCACATATTGCCGCCGATGGTTGCAAGGTTGCGAATCTGGGCGCTCGCAGCCTCGCTCGCGGCCTCTGTCAACATGGGATAGTTCGACAAGCCGTCATCCGACTCGGCCAGCTCGGCCAAGGTGGCGAGCGCGCCAATGCGCAGGCCGGTGCCGGATTGGTAACTTACACCGCGAAGGCCGTCGATCTGCTTGATGTTCACCAGGCGCTTGGGTGCGACCACGTCGTCCTTCATCAGCGCCAGCAGGTCGGTGCCGCCCGCGAGGATCGCGCTTTGGTCGCTGAGCAGCGTCGCCACCTGCTCCTTCTTGTTGGCGCTGGCGTATTCAAATGGTTGCATGTGCGCCTCCTCGCGGGCTGAAGGACACCCCACGAAGCGCAAAATCGGCGCTTCGCGGGAGCCCCGGTTCTTTCGCTCGGAATCGACAGAGATAAGGGGCCGCTGCGGCGCGTCTAAAGAGGCTGCGTAAAAAGCAGGAAAAGCAGATCCCTCGGAGGCTAAAGCCTCCTCGTGATGACAAAAATGAATGACTTAGCGGCACGGCTGAAGTCGCGCCGTGATACAAAGCTGCTCGGAAACGAGTTCTTCTGCAGCCTGTAAAGCCGTGCCCTTTCAAAACAACCGCACTACGCATGCGCACCTCCCGCTTCTTCCAACGCCACCAGCACGCGGTCGGGCGTGAGTGGCAGGAACGGCACTCGGACTCCGATGGCATTGGCCACGGCATTCGAGATCGACGCGCCGGGCGAAACCACCGGCGGCTCCGCCAAGCCAATCACACCGCGCTCGTCGTAGCCCTTGCCGGTCATCATGTGGACCTTGAGCTCGCCGATGTCGCTCAATCCGGCCAGGCGGTAGAACTCCAAGTTGGGGTTGAGCACACGCCCCGTTACTGGATCGAGAATCTTCTCTTCATACAGCGCGTAGCTGATTCCCATGATGAGCGCGCCATACACCTGGCTCGCGGCGGTCTTGACATCAACCACCAGGCCACAGTCCTGCACCGCGACCATCTTGTTGACGCGGACGATGCCGGTCTCGATATCGACGGAGACGTCGGCCATCTGGACGCCGCCGACACCGCT
>Ga0209656_10003468_pt1 | contig 10202 bp, 12 predicted proteins | sample BogFormECP12_OM2_FD_188239 | JGI IMG/M metagenome (GOLD analysis project Ga0209656, IMG submission 188239) | Bog forest soil microbial communities from Calvert Island, British Columbia, Canada - ECP12_OM2 (SPAdes) (version 2) | ecosystem: Environmental > Aquatic > Freshwater > Wetlands > Bog ... | reverse complement strand
CGCGCTACTACGATTATATTTCGCGGCTGGCGCCGGCTGGACAGCAGGGGACGTACATGGGATTTGCCTTTTTGCCGCTGGGCATCGGCGCGCTGGTGGCGGGGAGAATCGGCGGAGCGCTGCTGCATCACTTTGGAGAAGTGCAGCACCGGCCGCAACTATTTTGGTGGGCCATCACCGCCATCGGGATGGCAACCACAATTTTGCTGTGGATTTATGATCGCGTGGTGAAACCTTCTGCGTGAAGAACGACGACGCATGGAAAGATGTGCGAGACCTTGCATCGGGGGCCTGGGCAAGCTGGGGTGCAGCATGCTGCGCCCCTACAAAAGATTTCTGCGGATCGCGCGGCTCAGTTGACCAGGCGCTGGAGGGACTCCAGTGCGTCCCTGGCGAGGGTGTAGCGCGGCTCGATGTGCAGGGCTTCCTCGAAACAGCGGCGGGCGCGGGCGTACATCTCTTTGCCAAGATAAGCGCGGCCAAGATTGTAGTGCGGGAAATGGCGCGGTTCGTAGCGCTCGGCTTCCACGGCGCGTTCGAGCCAAGGTATGGCTTCATCGAAACGGCCGAGTTCGATCAAGTATGCGCCGATGTCGTTATAGGGATTGCCAAATTCGGGGTCGAGGTCGATAGCGCGGCGGCATTCGGCGATGGCGTCTTCGATGCGGCCCTGAAAATGATAGGTCCAGCCAAGAAAGGTGTGGGCCTCGGCAGTGGGGTGCAAATCGAGAGAGGATTGATAGAGTTCCACGGCGCGATCATAGTCGCCTTCCATCTGCGCCTGATAAGCGTCTTGCAAGACTTCCCAAGCACGGGTCAGAGTTTCCTGGCTCATGCTTCATAGTTAGCATCCGGCTTGGCAGGGGTCAAAAGTACGAAGGGGCAAGGCGTGCGCGGAAGGAACCCTGTACCAAGTGCCAGTGCGGAGTAACGCGAAAGCAATGGGTGGCAGATGAGCTAACGAGGTATAGAGTGGCAATTTCCGCGTCAAATGTAGAGAATAAAAGTGTGGGCAGTTCCGCAGGGTCGAGGGGGATTTGTGAAAAGGGAGCATAAGACTGGCACTCTTCTGATGCTGTGTGGAACGGCTCTGGCGGTCGCTGGTGCGGTATGCGCACAGGACCAGCCGGCGAAAAAGCCCGCTGCGGGAGGCGGCGGGAAGCCGAACGCTGCAGCGGTGGCGCGGGGCAAAGAGATTTTCGACAAAAAATGCGCGGTGTGCCATTACCCGGACAGCGACGCGAAAAAGATTGGGCCGGGGCTGAAGGATATTTCGAAGCGCGGAACGTTCACGGTGAACGGCAACAAAGTTACCGAGGAAACGCTGAAGACCTGGATTGAAAACGGCGATTCGCTGATGCCGCCGTTCAAGGAAGTGCTGGAAGCGCCACAGATTAAGGATGTGGTGGCGTACGTGCGCACGCTGTAAATTTCTGTCTGTGTAGCGGCGGGAATTTTCGCGAGCGGAAGAAGAAGAGAAAGGCCCCCGGAAGATTGCGATTGCAAGCCGTTCCGGGGGCCAGAATTATTTTAAGACCGAAAAACTACTTGAGGATAGCGTCCTTGAACGCCTTCGAGGGGCGCAGCCGAACCACGGTCTTCGCCTTGATCTTGATGGCCTCGCCCGTTTGCGGGTTGCGGCCCATGCGGGCCTTGCGGTGGGCTTTCACCACGCGGCCGATGCCGGGGATGACGAACTTGCCTGCGCCGCCCTTGGATTCCTTCACCGCCAGCTTGAACAGCTCGTCAAAAAACAAGGCCGCGGTTTTCTTCGGAGAGCCGATCTTCTCGGCCATGTGGGACACGATCTTCGTCTTGCTCAAAGGCTTGGCTGCCATCTAGTGTTTATCCTCCTGATTTTCTTTCTGCGTGATTTTATGTGGTACCCCGGTTGCCGGGGGCCGGCCGCGAGCGCACTACCCCGTTTTTACTGCGAAAACACTCGGGCCGCAGGAAACTATAGCGAAGGCGTTCGGCGAACGCAAGGGCAAATCGCGAAAAATGCAGGAAAAATGGGGATTTTCTTGCGTCAGGCTGTGAAAAACGCTATGGAATGAGGCTTTTCGTGCGCCGCGGAGCACCCCGCGCGGCACACCGTGCTATTCTTGCGGTCCCACGCAGTTGAAGCCGCGCGCCAGATGGCGCGGTGATGGCGGGCACCAGGATTTTGCGCCCGTGCGGAGCGCATTAAAGCGGAGAGCGTATGACCACTGTTGCAAACTGGAATGAGCTGGAGCAGCGCCTCGGAGGCGCGGTGAAATTTTCGCGACGTCCGGTAGCGATTTCCTTTTTGGAGGAGATTCCCGCAGGGGTAGAGAAATTCGAAGGAAGCGAGCCGTCGAGCTGCAGCTTCTGGAGACTGGCGGCCGCGGGGCGCGTGTTTTACACCTTGCCCGAGAATCATTTTAATTGCGCGGTGGGAGCGTATACGCACAACATCGCGCTGTCGCCGGAGCGCGAGAAGGAAACGGGAGAGACGCTGAAATTTATGTTCGATCTTGGGTATGTGAAGCCGGAAGAAGTGCCGCAAATTCCGCGGCTGGCGAAGGCCCCAGTGGCCATTTTGTATGCGCCGCTGGGCGAAACGCCGGTGGCACCGGGTGTGGTTTTATTTGCCTGCAAACCTTCCGGAGCGATGCTGCTGAGCGAGGCGGCGAATGGCGCTGGAGTGGCCAGCGGAGCGCCGGCGTTGGGAAGGCCAACGTGCATGGCGTTGCCGGCGTCGCTGCACATGGGTGCGATCTTAAGCTTGGGCTGCATTGGGAATCGCGTATATACGGGGCTCGGCGAGGATGAGATGTATTTTGTGTTGCGCGGGGCGGATTTGCCTGCGGTGGCCGAGGCGCTGGGAACCATTACTTCGGCGAACGCGGCGTTGCAGCAGTATGCGCAGGGGCGACGGGCGGAGTTGGCGAGCGTCTGAGAATTTGACGGCGTTTGGCGGATAGATACGTCTGGAAATTTGGCGCACGATGCATTGGAGGCCAGTGAATAAGCTACTGGCGATTCCATTTCAGACACCGAGGCGCAAAACATGTCTTCCTTTCAAGTTGTGGCGATATCCACAAAAATTGTGGAACTGGTTCGTTCCGGCATGCGGTCGCCGGGATATGGACACCCTGCGTACCGGGAAATTGCGACCGGATATGGACCATGCCGACATTGCTTGCGAGCCTTTCGAATTGGGATCGAGGAACGGATTCTTTTTACATACGACCCGTTTCACGAGCTTGGTGTGGACGCATTGCCGGGGCCGATTTTTGTGCATGCGGATGCTTGCGAGAGATACGCGGAGGATGCCGGGTTTCCTGGTGATCTTCGGACGCATGCTTTGCTGCTTGACGTTTATGGAGCGGAGCGGCGGCTGGTAGCGGAAGAATCTGTCACAAACGAGAGCTTGGATGAGCGGGTTGAACATTTTCTGCAAAGTGACGACATAAAATATATCCACGTGCGCGACAAACAAGCTGGTTGCTACGATTTGCGGATCGAGCCGCGAACCCGGAACCAACAGAGGAGTTAGGTCGCCAGCAAAATAGATCTCATGCGGCGGATACGTCGTGCCGAGATGGAGCGCAGCATGCTGCGCCCCTACAAAGCCTTGGATCGCGCGAAGCGGGTCGATTGGGGCTACAAGGTGGCCAGGTCGGCGTAAAAATGAGCTATGGATTTTATGCCACCGAAATAATTTTCGAGGGCGATGTGCTCGTCGGGGGCGTGGGCGTTTTCGTCGGGCAAGCCAAAGCCAATGAGCACGCAGGGGACTTTGAAGGTGTCGTGCATTTGGGTCACGAAGGGAATGGAGCCGCCTTCGCGGATGAATACGGCGCGCTTGCCGAAACCTTTTTCCAGGGCGCTTTGCGCTTTCTTGAAAATGGGCGCTTGAAAAGAAGCGGACCAGGGTTTGCCGGTACTGAGGACCTCGAACTTGCAATGCACGCTTTTGGGCAGAAGTTTTTTGATGTGTTTCTCCACGAGCTTGGCGATTTTGTGAGGATCCTGGTTGGGAACCAAGCGCGTGGAGAATTTGGCGTAGGCCTTCGAAGGAATTACGGTTTTGGCGCCTTCGCCCTGATAGCCGCCCCACATGCCATTTAGTTCCAAGGTGGGACGGGTCCACAAACGCTCGACGATGGAAAAGCCTTTTTCGCCGTCATAGGCGGGAGCGCCGACGGCGCGTTCGAAGTCTTTCTTTTTCCAAGGCAAGGAGTTTAGGGCCTTACGCTCAGCTAGCGAGAGTTTCGCCACGGTATCGTAAAAACCGGGAATGGCCACGCGAAAGTTTTTGTCGTGGAGCTTGGCAAATAGTTCCGAAAGAATGGTCAAGGGATTGGGAACAGCACCGCCGTAGACACCAGAATGCAGGTCGCGCACGGGTCCCGTCAGTTCAATCTGATAGTAATTCAAACCGCGCAGGCCGTAGGTAATGGAGGGAACGCCTTTCGCAAGCATGGAAGTATCGGAGACGACGAGGGCGTCGGCCTTCAATTTTTCGCGATTTTTCTGAACGTAGTCCCAAAGGCTGACGCTGCCAACTTCCTCTTCGCCCTCGATAAGTACTTTTACGTTAATGCCCAAGCCGCCTTGAAACGCTTGTAGCGATTCGAAGGCCTTGAGGTGAATGTGCACCTGACCCTTGTCGTCGGCAGTGCCACGGGCGAAGAGATTGCCGTCGCGCACCGTGGGTTCGAAGGCCGGGGAGGTCCACAGATCGAGAGGCTCGGCGGGCTGCACGTCGTAGTGACCGTAAAAAAGGATGGTGGGCTTACCGGGAGCTTCGAGAGACTCGGCATAGACCAGCGGATGCAAACTGGTGGGGATGACTTCAACCGATTTAAATCCGGCCTTAGTGAGATTCGCGGCGACCCAGCGGGCGGCGCGCTCGATGTCGGGCTTGTGCTCGCTTTTGGCGCTGACGCTGGGGATGCGCAGGAAGTCAAACAGCTCGGTGAGGTGCTGGTCACGACGAGCGTCAATCAATTCAGCAAGATTCATAAGGGGACCGAACGGGATGAATCCTTTCGTATAAGTTCCAATAAATTAGGTACGCAAAGCTGGTAACGAATGTTGCGGCTACGCAGAGAAATATTAGGAAATGACAAAAACCAAGCCGCCTTTACAATTCTATGATTGCGCGGGGCGATGCACAAGCAACGCGGGCGAGATTTAGAGTTGCCGCTGTGGAACACCTGTCCCGCGGGGCAATTGACGACGGTGCACCAGCATTTGACCATTGCGGTATGAGCCTAGCACTGCAAGCCTCGCCACGGCGCAGCACCCGCGTATTTCATAAGATGCGCCTACAAGTTAAGGGCCGCAATCACAGCGGACGGAAGTTTACGGAAACCTGCCAGACAATGGTGGTGAACGCGCACGGGGGATTACTGCTGTTGAAGCAGGAAGTGAAGGAAGGGGAGATGCTGGTGCTGATCCAGCCGGAGACGCTGGAGGAGCAGGAGTGCCGGATCGTTTATCTGGGTGAGCCGGGGGATAAGGGGCAGCGGGTGGGAGTGGAGTTCTTGACGCCGGCACCGCATTTCTGGGGATTGGATTTGGGGGATAGTCCGCTGAGTGGCGCGGAGGAAAGTTCTTCTTCGGTGCATTGATCGCCAGTTTTTCTGTCCGTTCAAGTCGATTCCAAGACAAATTGTCAGAGCAGGATTGGGAGGCGCGGGTGGACTGTGCCTGCTTGGTGACTACGAGTGCTTGGCTGAGGCCGGCCTACACTGGCAGTGCTGGGGTTGGTTTTGGGTGGCGCTTCGTAAACCAAAACCAAACGATGATCCGGAAAAGCAAGAGGATGGCTAGGATCGCGGCGTACGCTAGCGGGCGAATTATGGCGGATTTTACCAGCCAATAGTAGTGGATGACCGCCAGGGTAGCGCTGACGTAAATCAGACGATGCAGGGCTTGCCAACGCTTGCCGCCGAGCCGGCGAATCCAGCCTGCCGTGGATGTGATGGCCAAGGGAATCAAAAGCAGGAATGCTGAGAATCCCACAGTGATGAAGCGGCGCTTGATCACGTCCTTCCAGATTTCGGACATATCGAAGAATTTATCGAGAACCAGCCAGGTGCTGAAGTGCAGGCAAGCATAGAAGAAAGCGAAGAGACCCAGCATACGGCGGAAGCGGATGAGTTCCGGCAAACCCAAGATAATGCGGAGCGGAGTGATGGCCAGGGTGATGATCAGGAAGCGGAGCGCCCAGTCGCCGGTGGCGTGAGTGATGAATTCGATGGGATTGGCGGTGAGGTCGCCGTTCAGAGCACGCCATCCGACGATACCGAGGGGACCGAGGCAGAGGAGGAAAACGGGGACCTTCAGCCATTTGCTGGAGAGGAGCTTGAGCAATTTACTTTCCGGGGCTAGTAGTTCTTCTTCAGATCCATGCCAGTGTACATGCTGGCGACCTGATCGCCGTAGCCGTTGAACATGAGGGTCTTGCGGCGGAGAAATTCTCCGAGGCGGCGTTCGCTGGCCTGGCTCCAGCGCGGGTGGTCCACGTTTGGATTGACGTTGGAATAAAAACCGTATTCGCCGGAGGCGAGGCGATTCCAGGTGGTGGGCGGTTGGGGACCTTGGAAGCGGATTTTGACGATGGACTTGATGCTCTTGAAGCCGTACTTCCAGGGGACGGTGATACGGACAGGGGCGCCGTCCTGGGGCGGCAAGGTTTCGCCATACATGCCGACGCTTACGAGAGTTAGCGGGTTGAGGGCTTCGTCGAGGCGCAGACCTTCCACGTAGGGAAAATCGATGCCGGAATAGGCGGCCTCGGGCATTTGTTTGCGGTCGAAATAACTTTCAAAGGCCACGAACTTGGCTTTGGAGGTGGGTTCGACGAGCTTGGCGATGGTGTTCAGGGGAAAACCGATCCAGGGAACCACGATGGACCAGGCTTCCACGCAGCGGTGGCGGTAGATGCGTTCTTCGAGGGGCGCCAGCTTCAGGATTTCGTCGATGGTGAACTTGCGAGGGGTTTTGACTTCGCCTTCAACGGAGACGGTCCACGGGTACGTTTGGAATTTTTGCGCGTTTTTTGCGGGGTCCTCTTTGTCGGTGCCGAATTCGTAGTAATTGTTGTAGTGGGTTACGTCGTTGTAGGGAGTCTGTTTTTCGTCGGCGTTGTAGGAACCTTTGACGACGCCGGTGAGTTTGGTGGTGGCGTGGACCATTTGCGAAGGAGAGGCCAGTTTCCACACGCCCTCACCGGCCACAGCGGCGACGCCAGCGATGCCCATGGCACGCAAAAAATTGCGGCGATTTAGGTATACGGCCTTGGGGGTGACGTCGGCGTAGGTGAGATCGGGAGATTTTCGTAGCAGCATGGTTTCGTAGCCCGTTTTAAGGACCCTCGGAAGGGGCTCTCTTTAAATGATACGTCGCTGCGGCTGAGGCAGATGCGCCAAGACTGGAGCCGCAACGGCCGAGAGACCAACAGACGTTAGAGCCCGAGATACACGGCAGGTTACAGAGCACGTTGAGGAACCGGGATCAGCGGCCTTTGGCGTGATCGCCGGCAAGGACCATGCAGGTGGAGGCGGCTTTGGCGACGAGACGGGCGGATTCGTCGGTGACTTCGCATTCGACGTAACCGATTTTACTGCCGCGGCGAACGACTTTGCCCTCGGCTTTGAGCTGGGCTTCCCAGACGGGGCGAAAGAAATTAATTTTTAGTTCGATAGTGGTGAACGATTCGCCGTCGGCGAGGGTGCTGGCGAAAGCCATGCCCATGGCGGCATCGGCAATGTCGCAGAGAACGCCACCGTGGAGGGTGCCCATGGGATTGGCGTGTTGCGGTCCGGCTGCGAGGGTGACGACGGCATGGCCGCCGGCAATATGCTCGGCTTTAAAGCCGATGAGACGCGCAATGGCTACGTCATTGGCCTTGGCGCGGGTGCGGAAATCGAAAGGGGCAGCGGATTCGGGAGTGCTCATGAGTTGGCCTTCGGAGCTTTGGGTTTGGGAGCGCGAACTTCGGTTTCGAGAAATTTTTCGAGATGGCGGTAACGCTGGTCGAGGGGCTGTTCGCTGCGTTGCAGGCGGGTGCTCATCAGGCTGCCTTCGAGGTGCTGACGATGCTAGAGGCGCGGCTTCTGGCCACTTCCGAGACTGAATGGTTTCTGCTGCAAGGATAACATACGGATGCCTGAATTGCCGCCTGGCGAGTTAAGGGAGTCGACCGGCCGTCGTTGCTTGCGTATTCGCTAGGCAGAGGATTTGCGGCGAAAGATGGCGGGAACAAATTCCAGGGCGGTGGCTTCGTTAGCGGCCAGGGCGATTTGGAAAGCCATTACTTCGGGAGCAATCGGATTTTGGTATCCGGCGAGGCTTTCGGTCAGGACGCGCTCGACGGCAGAGTCGCTGGTGCGGACCTGGCGATAGATTTTTACCGCGAAGGCTTCGGCTGCGCCGGGTGTCAGAAGTTGTGGGATGCGCGATTCGAGGACAGGGAAAAGAGATTCGGGCACGACGATGCCGCGTTTGGAGCAGAGCGTACGAATTAGGTCAAACCCTTCGCGGGGCGTGGTGGTGGGGAAGAGCGGAATCTTTACGTCGATGCGGCCGGGGCGCTTCAGGTCCACTTCTATTAAATCGGGACGACTGGAGGCGAGGACCCAAATGACGCGGCCGCGATTGGCGCTACCACCCATTTCTTCGGCGAGCATGGAATAGATGCGGCCACCGACGCCAGAATCGCCGCTGGCGGAATCGCGGCGCCCGAGGGCTTGATCGGCCTCGTCGATGAAAACGTAGCAGCGCCCGAGTGCGTGAATGAGGCGAAAGATTTTTTCGAGATTGCCTTCGCTGCTGCCCACCCATTTGTCGCGGAAATTTTTCATCTTGACGATGGGGACGCCGGCTTCGCCCGCGAGGCATTCGACGAGAAAGGTCTTGCCGGTGCCAACCGGTCCGCAAAGGAGATAGCCCTTGGGCAAAGCGGCGGTGTCGTTGCGCTTCCAGAGGGCGATGTCCTGACGCAGCCAGGTCTTTACGTTCTCGAGGCCGCAGACGTCGTTGAGGGTGCGGGCGGTTTCGATGAATTCGATCAGACCGTGGGTGTCTTTTTCCACCAAGTCTTTTTTGAGTTTTGCGAAATCGGCGGAGACGAGTTTTTCTTTTCGGTGCTCGGTTCTTTTGAGCAAACCTTCCAGCGCGCCGAGCGTAGTACCGGTGAGTTGCTCGGCGATAGCAGACGGATCGGCGGCAACGTCGCCGAGGGCGGCTGGGTACGAAGGGGCCATTACGCGAAAAGCATCGAGCAATTCTGCGGAAGTCGGCAAGTCGACCTTGATCTGCGCGACGCGCGGATTGTTGACGATCAAGGGATGCAGATCGTTCAGATTTTCGGTGAGAAGAAAGGTAGCGAGAGCATGGGAGGAAAGTAACGAATCGTTGGACCAATCGCGAATCAGGGAGGCCAGGGCGTTGAGATCGTAATCCAATCCGCCCTGCAGCGCGGGAACCAGAAGATCGGCGTTTTTAATGATGCAGCCGACTTGCACGGCGGGCTGATTGAGACGGGTGAGATTGGCGCAAAAGCGAAAATAGCGGGTGAGCGTTTCGACCGCGGGGCGCGGGGCTTTCCAGTCCTTCTGGCTTTCCTGAAAGTGCGGCCACTTGGAGAAAATGTCCGGGCCTTTTTCAACACGGATGCCGTTGCCGAGGTCGTAGCTGAGGACCACGTCAAAGCGGGAGAGGAGCGCGCCAAGAAGGAAATCCGAAAGCGCGCCGAGACGGGCGGCGGGAGTTGCGGGAAGCAGCATACGGTCGGAGATGTTGCCGTAAATGACGAACTGGCTGGCGGCGTTGCTTTCGTAAGTTTCGGCCAGCGCGCGGGCCCACGCGGGCAGCGGAGAGGCCGCTTCGCGCTGCGCGGGGTTGGCCGGGACCAGCGGCGGTGACGCCATCAGGAACGCTCCAGAGATGCCGTCTTCATGGGCGGACGCGATTTGCCGTAGTCGCGATCCAGGTCCGCGACGGCACTGCCGGCTTCACCGAACATTTCGCCGCTAACCAGGTCGCTGGCAAGTTCGATGTCGGTGGAGATGGTTTGCGGTTTGCCTTGCATGGCGGCGTTGTCCAGGATCAGATCGACTTGCGACTCGACGCGGGTGAGATCGCTCTCGACTTCTTCGAGGGATTGTTCGCGGCGCTGGATGTTGGCCAGGCGGCGCTGCAGAATGTCCAGAGTTGCGGCG
>Ga0209656_10003466_pt1 | contig 10205 bp, 8 predicted proteins | sample BogFormECP12_OM2_FD_188239 | JGI IMG/M metagenome (GOLD analysis project Ga0209656, IMG submission 188239) | Bog forest soil microbial communities from Calvert Island, British Columbia, Canada - ECP12_OM2 (SPAdes) (version 2) | ecosystem: Environmental > Aquatic > Freshwater > Wetlands > Bog ... | reverse complement strand
AAATCGGCAATGGTGGAACGGCTGGAAGCATCACCGGAAATGTCACCGACACTGGCGTTCTAGCCTTTGATCGAAGCGATTCAGTAACGTTTGCCGGGGTGATCAGCGGCACGGGCGGTGTCACTCAAATTGGGACCGGGACGACAATCCTGACCGGCACCAATACTTACTCCGGCGGTACAACGATCAGTGCAGGAACACTTCAAGTCGGCAACGGTGGCACGAGCGGAAGCATCACCGGAAATGTCACCGACACTGGCTTTCTAGCCTTTGATCGGAGCGACTCGGTGACGTTTGCCGGAGCGATTAGCGGCACGGGCAGTGTCACCCAGATTGGAATCGGCACGACGATCCTGACCGGCACCAATACTTACAGCGGCGGTACAACGATCAGTGCCGGGACGCTCCAGGCGGGATCTGCAACTGCACTGAGCCAAAACTCAGCATTCACGGTAAATTTCACTTTGGATTTACACGGGTTCAATAGCACGATTGGTTCGCTCTCCGGAACAGGCGCCGTGTTAAACAATGGTGCGACAACTGCGGCGTTAACTGTTGGTAACGATAATGCCAGCACCACCTTCAGCGGCGTACTGCAGAACGGAACCGGCGCGCTCCAGCTTACAAAATCGGGAATGGGGACGTTGACTTTAACCGGTGCCAATACCTACAGCGCCGGTACAAGCATCAGTGCCGGAACGCTTCAGCTTGGTAACGGTGGAACGAGCGGAAGCATCACCGGAGCTGTTACCGACAATGGCGTTCTAGCCTTTGATCGGAGCGACTCAGTGACGTTTGCCGCAGCGATCAGCGGCACGGGCAGTGTCACCCAGATTGGGACCGGCACGACAATCCTGACCGGCACCAATACTTACAGCGGCGGCACAACCATTAGCTCTGGCACGCTTCAAATCGGCAACGGTGGCACGAGCGGAAGCATCACCGGAAATGTCACCGACAATGGCGTTCTAGCCTTTGATCGGAGCGACTCGGTGACGTTTGCCGGAGCGATTAGCGGCACGGGCAGTGTCACCCATATTGGAACCGGCACGACGATCCTGACCGGCACCAATACTTACAACGGCGGCACAACCATTAGCTCTGGCACGCTTCAAATCGGCAATGGTGGAACGGCTGGAAGCATCACCGGAAATGTCACCGACAATGGCGTTCTAGCCTTTGATCGGAGCGACTCAGTGACGTTTGTCGGAGCGACCAGCGGCACAGGCAGTGTCACTGAAATTGGGACCGGCACGACGATCTTGACCGGCACCAATACTTATACCGGCGGCACAACCATCAGCGCAGGGACACTCCAGGTCGGCGGCGGTGGAACGGCTGGAAGCATCGCCGGAAATGTCATTGACAATGGCGTTCTAGCCTTTGGTCGAAGCGACTTAGTAACCTTTTCCGGAACGATAAGCGGTTCCGGCGGGCTCATTCAAGCCGGTACAGGGACTCTCATCCTGACTGCGGACAATACGTTCACCGGAACCACAACGATCATGCCGGGTTCAACGGTCCAATTAGGCAACGGCGGTACAACTGGAAGCGTTTCAGGCAACGTGGTTGACAACGGCACACTCAGCTTCTCCCGGTCAGACACGCTCAACTATAGCGGAGTTATCAGCGGGACCGGGAGCGTTCAACAAGATGGCCCTGGCACAACGATATTAAGTGGCGCCAACACCTACACCGGGGGGACAATCGTGAACGCGGGCACTCTGACAGTCAACAACGCCCAGGCCCTCGGGCTCGGCAATGTCGAGGTCAACGGAGGCATTCTCAGAGCGGATCCGCAACCGATCAATGTGGCCGGCAATTACACACAAAACGCCGGAGGCACCCTGCTATTGCAGGTGGCCGGAGCGGGCTCCGGTCAATATGACTACCTGAGCGTGGGCGGAAGCGCGAGCCTGGCCGGCACATTGCAACTGCTTTCGCTGGGATTCCAACCCAAAGCGGGAGACCTGCTGACTCTGGTGTCAGCCGGAGGGATGGTTTCAGGCCGATTCGGTACGTTTCTGAATCCGTTTAGCAAAGGGCCCGGCTTCAATACCGTCGACCTGATCTACGGAAAAAACTTCGTCGAGCTCGAGTTCTTGAATTTGAGCATTCCGGTTCCCCCGCCAATTCCGCCCCCGATCCAGCCGCCGGCCGCACCGCCAGTCATCGTTACGATTAACTTTGAATCGTACGGACTCACTCCGAATCAGCGTGCGGCCGGCAATCTGCTCGACAAGATCCAGCTCGATCCTGCGGCTCACGATCTCATTGCATTTCTCGCAGATCAGTCCGTTTTCAATCTTGCCGGGGATCTGGAACAGATCTCACCAGCCTCTCTGACGGCCTTTTATGAAATCGGGTTCTCAAATTCGAACATCCAGAGATTAAACCTGGACGGGCGTTTGGATGATCTGCGAAGCGGGTCTAAAGGGTTCAATTCCAACATGAACATTAAAGGCGCGCCCGTTAACCAGGAGAACAATGCGCCGGTTGACGGTAAGAGCTCTAAGAGCCCGGTGGAAGCAGCGATGCAGCCGGTGCCTGAGAATCGCTGGGGAGTCTGGGTGACAGGCTTTGGCGACTTTGTAAACATTGATAGCGATGACAACGCGCACGGATACGACTTTACGACCGGCGGATTCAGCGTCGGGATCGATTACCGTCTCACCGATCAACTGGCGATCGGCGCTATGGGTACGTACGCTCATACCTGGACAAGCTTGGAGCCGGCCGGCAATATCGATGTGGATAGCGGTGGAGGCGGACTCTACGCGACCTGGTACAGTCATGGTCTATACGTTGACGGAGCCATCTACGGAGCCCACGAGGTCTACAGTTCCAGCCGTGCCACGCTGGGAGGAACCGCTTCCGGCGGGACCGGGGGCGCAGGTTACGGCACCTTTCTGACCGGCGGGTACGACCTGCACTGCGGGCATCTAACCGTTGGACCGATCGCTTCATTGCAGTACACGTACGTCAATATCAACAGCTTCACCGAGAAAGGGTCACTTGCACCGTTGCAGATTCACTCCCAATCGGCTGAATCTCTGCGGAGCGATTTTGGCTTCAGAGCCTTCTATCAGTGGCAGCTCGGAAAAGTGTTAGTTGTCCCATCGCTCACGGCGGCTTGGGAACATGAATACCTCTACTCGGACCTGCCGATCACGGCTGGCTTTGCAGGGATCCCCGGACCATCAGCTACCTTTTACGGTCCGAGTGAGGGCCATGATAGCGCGATTGTGAGCGCCGGGGTCTCGGTGCAATGGACACCGATGCTGGCGACCTATCTGAACTATGACGGGCAGCTTGGCCGTTCTCGGTACGACTCGAACGCGGTCACGGGGGGAGTTAGGGTTACATTTTAGTGCGCGAAGTCGGGGTGTCGGGGTGTCGGAGTTGGACGTGGGTAAGAGCGAGCGCGTTCATGTTTATGAACCGTCTCGCTTTATCGCGTGGGTGAGGTTGTCTGTCGTCCCGAAGGGACGTGAGCCTTTAGCCCGGCGTTTCAACGCCGGGTTACGCCACCCTAACCGCGACCCGCCCTGTAAAGGCGATAGAACGGAGATACCACAATGCGTCATTTCATTGAACCCGCCCGCGGCTTAGAGATCCTGCCCCTTCGGGGCAGCGCCCAATACTGTGGAAAAATGTCCAAACGAGAGATGGCGATAGAAGATCGCCATGTCGGGACCAGGCGACCAATACGCCACGTCCCTTCCGGGCATCGGAAGTAAAGCGCGGGAACACGGACCGAATATCGCGAGTGTCGAAGGCCATGACGGCATAAACCTTTCCTTTGAGAAAGCCCTGTCCTAGAGGACTCCAGGGGACGAAACCTATTCCGAGCTCTTCGCACGTCGGCAAAACTTCCGCCTCCGGATCTCGTGCCCACAGGGAGTATTCGCTCTGAACGGCGGTAAGCGTCTGGTTCGGGTTCAAATTCGAGCACAACGGCGCTCCACGTATGGTAGGCCTGGATAGCCGGCCAGAGTACATCAAACAAGGCGTCGAGGGCTCGCTCAAACGACTGCGAGTTAACGCCATTGATCTTTTCTATCAACACCGTGTCGACCCCGAGGTACCCATCGAAGAAGTAGCGGGTGCGGTGAAAGACCTAATTCAGGAAGGCAAGGTCAAGCACTTCGGCATGTCTGAAGCAGCGGCACAAACCATCCGTCGGGCGCACGCAGTTCAACCACTCACTGCGGTCCAGAGCGAATACTTGCTCTGGTGGAAGTATTGTCTATGCTCGAGGAACTCGGGATCGGCTTCGTTCCCTACAGTCCTCTAGGAAAGGGATTCCTCACCGGGAAATTCAACGAGGGCACGACCTTCGACAGCACCGATCTGCGGAGCCGCATCCCTCGTTTTACAATAGAGGCCCGGAAGGTCAATCAGGCCCTGGTTGACCTGCTGACCGCCATCGCGAAACGGAAGAAGGCGACACCCGCTCAGGTCGCGCTCGCGTGGCTGCTGGCCCAAAAGCCGTGGATTGTTCCGATCCCAGGTACCACTAAGCTGGCGCGTTTGGTGGAGAACATCGGCGCAGCAGGCATCGAGCTGACGCCTGATGATCTCCGCGAGATCGATGGAGCAGCATCAACTTGGCGGAGGGAGTGGGATTCGAACCCACGGATCCTTGCGGATCTCCGGTTTTCAAGACCGGTGCGATCGACCACTCTGCCATCCCTCCTATTTCAGCTCCGAAACTTAATTCGCTGGCGTTTTACTTACTTTTCACCACGCCAAACCAACCGTGTTGTTGCCAGAATTTGGTAAATATGCGGAGCACGACGCATGGGCGCGCCGACTCTTGCGAATACTCCCGTACAAAGGCAACCGGGATTACCAGTATTACCTCGATGGGCTCAAGGTCAACGGAAAGCGAAGGCGTCTTTTTTTCACAAGCGAAGCGGAAGCCAAAGAGGAACTGAAGAAATGGGATGCACCAGCCGGCTTTAAGCCCTTGTTTGCCAACCAGCCATACACTTCACCCCAAAGCGGCGGAAGCAGTTTTCCTATTCTTGCATAGTAACCTGCGCTCGCAGGCCCACATAGGGCTGCTCATTGCGATGTTCAATCTTTGGTTCGGTGATCATCTGTGCTCTCCTGTGGTCGTTTTACTCAAGATTTTCCCTAGCCTCCAAAGAGCGCACCTGTCGATTGATGGAAGTGTTTGCTGCGGTCTGTTTTTGAAAGGGTGACTTCACCCGTTTCGCCGTAGTATTCGAACGTTTTATGACGGGTCTGGTGCCGAACCAATATTCAGGGTGTCGATCTGCGGCAACAAGTTATAATGAGTATATCTCGATATACTATTATGGGTCAGCTCGGGAAGCGGAAATCTACGTACACGCCAAATACCGAATTGATGATCAGGATCGACGGGTTGCGAAAGGTCGTTTCCGTCCGCTTAGGCAGCCGCGGGAGGCTGCTGTTCGCTGGTTTGAAACCATCGCGACAGCCTATTCGTCCGGTGCGATGATAAGCTCAACTCGCGCCTCCTTCAAAGCCTGAGCTAAATCACCAGGTGGCTCTTCGTCGGTAACAAGTGTGTCAATCCGTTCGAGCGGAGCGATTTGCGCGAAAGTGCTGTGACCCAGTTTCGAGGCATCGGCTAGCACAATTGTTCTTCGCGCGACATTGATCATCCCCAGGATAGTGGAGGCTTCTTCAAGGACGGTTGTGGTGAGGCCTTCTTTGATTGTTATTCCTCCGACGCCAATCACCGCGGAGTCGACAGTGATGCTCGCCGCCGATACGAAGCCAACAGGACCCACCGTAACTTGTGCGTCTCCTTTGTACTGTCCACCCAGAATGTAAACGTCGCGAACACACTCGGCCGCCAGAGTGGTCGGTACAGTAAGGTTATTGGTTACAATTGTTAAATTGCGCCGGCCGCTTAACTCGGCGGCAAAGAGCCTCGTCGTTGAACCTCCATTCAGCACTAGGGTTTCGCCGTCCCTGATAAGCCGGCAGGCTGCTCGTGCGATCCGTTTCTTTGCGGGAACCCGCGTGCTCATCCGCTGCATGAACGTCGAGTCTTGATGTACAAGGTTGTCCATTGCAACGGCACCTCCATGCGTTCTTTTTAGGAGACCCTGGCTCGCCAATAGATCGAGGTCCCGGCGCACTGTGTCGCCCGATACCGCAAAATGACTCGAAAGTTCATTCACCGTCATCTGACCCCGAGCGCGAACCAGTTCCACTAGTTCGAGGTGTCTTTTGGCCGGTAACACGTTGTCGTGGATTGAAGCGTCGGAAATCCCCATAGGCTGCTGATGCCAATATTTGCATATTTATATTTAAAATCACTTAAAATATTCTTGACGATGCGTATTAATGCATTTACTAAGAACGAAATATGCATAAAACAGCCCCCCACAGCAAAGCTCAGCAGAGCTCCACCCGGCAACGAGCACTCAATCAGGACGTACGCAGTGATAAAGAGGAGATCAGTACGAATCTGAAGCCTGAGGACGGCATCCACAGACGAGATTTCATCAAACGAACCGGCTTGGCCCTTGCAGGGGTCACCGCAGCCTCAACGTTTCTGCCATCGGTGCGCCGAGCAATGGCGGCCGGAACAAACCCGACTGAAATAACCTTTTCGAGTGCAAAGTTCTACGGGAAGGAAACCATCGCCGAAGTTGTAGACGCCTATAACAGTTCGCAAAGTAAAATTCATGTGACTTACAAGGAGCTGCCTCCGCCCAGTTCTTCGACGGAAGTGCATCAAGGGCTAGTCCAACAGCTCGCCCGCCGAAACGGCGACCCGGATGTCTTTACGCAGGATATCATCTGGATTGCAGAGTTCGCGGCCGCAAAATGGGCACTTCCATTAGATGACCATTTCAACGCCGAAGCCATGAAGGAGTACTTCCCGGGCGTGGTTCAGGCTTGTACATGGCAAGGCAAGCTAACCGCGCTCCCCTGGTTCATCGATTCTGGAATGTTGTACTATCGGAAGGATTTGTTGGATGGACTCGGCGCCAAAGCCCCCGAGACCTGGGGCGAACTGATCGATAGCGCCAAGAAGCTGACCAGCGCCGGTAAAGCCAAATTTGGATTTCTCTGGCAAGCAAAACAGGCTGAAGTACTGGTCTGTGATTTGGTTTCATTTGTTGGATCGAACGGCGGTTCTATCCTCGGGCCGGACGGCAAGACTGTTTCCATTGCGGATGATGCTGCGGTCGAAGCGGTGCAGCTAATGCACGACTTGATCAAAAAATATCAAATTACTCCGGAAGACGTCTTGAGCTGGGACGAAGAACCATCCCGTGGCCCGTTTACCGGCGGTGAGGCCGCCTTTTTGCGGAACTGGTCCTACGTTTGGAAGATTGCTCAGGATAAAGCCAATTCGAGCGTGGTTGATAAAGTGGGAGTGGTGCCGTTGCCTCATTTCCCAAACAAGAAAAGTGCGGCATGTCTCGGCGGCTATCAGTACGGCGTCAATGCTTCGAGTAAGAACAAGGAAGCAGCTATCGAATTCGTTCGTTGGATGTCGTCGCCCGAGACGCAACTTCGGTTTGCAACGCAGGTAGGCCTTTGTCCGACTCGCAGCGCGGTCCTGGATGATCCCAAAATCGCGCAGGAGCAGCCATTCATGCAGCAGCTGAAGTCTGTATTTATCGGCGCGATTGGCCGACCGGTCACTCCCAAATACCCGCAAGTCACGCTAGTATTGCAGTCGGAGGTGTCCAGGGCATTGACCAGTGGAAACGTCAAAGCGGCTCTACAGACTGCCAAAGACAAGATTCAAGCGATCGTAAAAACGTAAAGAGGGTTGCTATGGCGATCGCTGAAGTCCAGAGCCAAGAGACAACACTAAAGCCAAGGAACATTCGTGTTAACCTTCCGAGGCCTGGACCTCTGGTGTTGTTAGTGCCCGCTCTAGCTTCGATTGGAGCTGTCTCCATTTATCCGGTATTGCTTGGTCTGTGGCTCTCGTTTCGAGACACCACCCTCGCGTCGCCAACCGATGCATTTATCGGGCTTGACAACTACTTCCAACTCTTTTCCGACAGCCAGTTTTGGAACGCCTGGATCCACACGATCCAGTTTACCACCGCATCGACGCTGGTGGAGACTTTGTTAGGCTTGATGATTGCCCTGATTCTTTCCGAGCGATTCCGAGGTCGCGGAATAGTCCGCGCAGCGATGTTGGTGCCCTGGGCTATTCCGACGGTTGTCACCTCGAAGATGTTCGGATGGTTGTTTGACGGACAAAACGGGATAGTTAACTATCTTTTGCGCAGTGTCGGTCTTATCCAGCATAATGTGGATTGGTACGGCTCGCCGGACTTCGCCCTTATAACGATTGTTATTGCAGACGTCTGGAAAACTACGCCCTTTATGGGGTTGCTTCTCCTGGCTGGGCTGCAAACAATTCCCGATTCCCTGGCCGAAGCTTCTGTCATTGACGGAGCCAATGCGTGGCAGCACTTCTGGCACATCAGACTGCCGTTGCTGACTCCCACTCTTTTGATTGCATCTATGTTTCGGGCGCTGGATGCCTTCCGCATTTTCGATCTTGTATATGTCTTAACGGGCGGCGGCCCCGCGGACTCGACCGAGGTCCTTTCGACATTGACGTACAAGCACCTTTTCTCGGCGCTTCAGTTCGGCTATGGATCCGCTCTGGCGACTATTATGTTTATCACGGAAATTGTGATCGCGGTAGTCTTCGGTGTATTTCTCTTACGCAAAATGCGGGAGGTAGGTCAATGAGTCGTATCCAGGACTTCCGGCAGAAGCCGCCGCAAGGCTTCATGTTTCCTTCATGGGATCGTGTACTCATCTACCTCTGCGCTTTATTCATTGTTTGTTGGTCGGTCGGGCCATTCCTCTGGCAGATGTCTACTTCGATACAGCCCGACAGAGAGTTAATGAGCCCGACGCCGCACTTTTTTCCCTATCCGATAACATTCGAGCATTTTGTCAATATCTTCGTGGGTAAGAGCTTCCACCGATATGTTATTAATTCTGTTATTGTTACTATAACGACCACTTTTATCTGCTTACTCTTCGGGTCCATCGCGGCGTTCGCACTTGCTCGCCTCGATATCCGTGGTCGATTGGGAATTCTTGGGTTCATTCTGGGAGTTTCAATGTTCCCGCAGATTGCGATCGTTGCTCCACTTTACGTTTTGGCTTCTAACTTTGGCTGGCTGGATACCTACCGCATTCTGATACTCATATACCTGGCTTTAGGTCTGCCACTAGTAGTCTGGGTTTTGTTCGGTTACTTCCGATCTATTCCACAAACCATCGATGAAGCTGCGCGTATCGACGGAGCGAGGCCTATGACGATCTTTTTCAGGATCATTCTGCCGATGTCTCTGCCGGCGGTTGTCACGACGGGGCTGCTTTGCTTTATAGCGGCCTGGAATGAGTTTATGTTTGCTCTGGCCTTCACCTCGGACATCAATCATCAGACCGTTCCCGTCGGTATCGCCAACTTCACGGGCGTGCACTACGTCCCGTGGGGCGACATTGCCGCCGCCTCGGTAGTAGTAACACTTCCGCTGGTGATAATGGTCCTCATCTTCCAGCAACACATCATAAGCGGCTTAACTGGAGGTGCGGTAAAAGAGTGAAGATCGAGGACTGGGGCAAAGTTTACAGGGATCTTCTACAAAGGTTGCCCGCATACGTCCGGGATGCCCGGCTGACAATTTGCGGCTTATCTACTTTTTTAGACGGTTATGTCCGTCTGCATGAGGCTGAGCCTTTGTTAAATACAAAGGGAGAAACGCCGCAAGCGGCTCTTTCGCGAGAACTCTTTCGGAGAGCTAGTATCGGTATCGGCGGGGAATTTTACATGAATTGGCCAGAGGGCGGAACGTGGGTTGAAAAAAACCTCCAGTTCTCGCGTTGGGGACTTGGCGGAAGCGGAGCGCAAGCTGCCCAAATGCTCGCGATCATTGGCGCTCCGGCCTTGATGAGCTTGGAAGATCGCAGTAGCCGCCAATTGTCAGTCATTCACCCGAACGTTCTAGTGGCGACCGACCGTGGCGTAGTCAGGTCCGGAGATCTTCCCACGGCGCAAGGAAGGAAGCCCGCTCACTATATTTTTGAATTTACTGCGGGAACGCAAGTGGGATCCATTGTTCCCAAGCGATCTAGCCGAACGATCGTACGCTTTACAGACGAGCGATTGGATAACGATCCGGATTTCCGTCGGGAGAGTATTACTG
>Ga0209656_10003464_pt1 | contig 10206 bp, 7 predicted proteins | sample BogFormECP12_OM2_FD_188239 | JGI IMG/M metagenome (GOLD analysis project Ga0209656, IMG submission 188239) | Bog forest soil microbial communities from Calvert Island, British Columbia, Canada - ECP12_OM2 (SPAdes) (version 2) | ecosystem: Environmental > Aquatic > Freshwater > Wetlands > Bog ... | reverse complement strand
TCGAAGAAGTCAGGCGCGGCGACCATCTCGCACCTCCGTTTCGGACCTCAGCCCATCCGTTCCAGCTACTTGATCTCCAGCGCCAACTTCGTCGCCTGTCATCAATGGATATTCCTCGAGCGCTACGACATGCTGAGCGCCCTGGTCCCCGGCGGCACTTTCCTGCTGAACAGTCCATTCAGCGCAGACGAAGTCTGGGACCGCCTCCCCCGCGCCGTGCAACACCAGATTATTTCGAAGCACGCGAAATTTTACGTGATCGACGCTTATCAGGTCGCGCGCGACACCGGCATGGGCAGCCGCATGAATACGATTCTGCAAGTGTGCTTCTTCGCCATCTCGAAAGTCCTGCCCGGCGATCAAGCCATCGAAGCGATCCGCCAATCCATCCGCGACACCTATGGCCGCAAGGGTGAAGATATCGTCCAGAAAAACATGAAGGCGGTGGATGAAACGCTGGCTCATCTGCACGAAGTGAAGGTCCCGGCGGAAGTCACCAGCACGCTCGAGATCGCCGCGCCCTTTCCCGCCAACGCGCCCGATTTCGACCGCAACGTCCTCGGTATCATCTACGAGAACCGCGGCGACGAACTTCCGGTCAGCGCCTTCCCCGTTGACGGCACTTTCCCTACCGGCACGGCCAAGTGGGAGAAGCGCAACCTCGCCCTTGAGATTCCCGTATGGGACACGAAGATCTGCATCCAGTGCGGCAAGTGCGCCATGGTCTGCCCGCACTCGGTGATTCGCATCAAGGTGTTCGACTCCAGAGAACTGGAGGGCGCGCCCGCTACCTTCAAGTCCACCGAAGTGCGCGACAAGGAATGGGCCGGGATGAAGTACAGCATCCAGGTGGCGCCCGAAGACTGCACCGGTTGCGCGATTTGCGTTGACGTCTGCCCGGTGAAGAACAAGCAGGAAACGCGGCTGAAGGCGCTGAACATGGAGCCGCAGCCTCCGCTCCGCGTCCCGGAACGCGACAACTGGAACTTCTTTCTCAAGATTCCCGAACTCGACCGGCGCAGAATCAAAGTCGGCACGATCCGCCAGCAGCAGATTCAGGAACCGCTGTTCGAGTTCTCCGGCGCCTGCTCGGGATGCGGCGAAACGCCTTACCTGAAGTTGCTTTCGCAGCTCTTCGGCGACCGCGCCCTGATCGCCAACGCCACCGGATGCTCCTCGATTTACGGCGGCAACCTGCCGACGACTCCGTGGGCCAAGAATGCCGACGGACGCGGCCCGGCTTGGTCGAATTCGCTGTTCGAAGACAATGCGGAATTCGGTCTCGGGTTCCGCCTCTCCATCGACAAGCAAACCGAATTCGCGCGCGAACTGGTCAAACGTGTCGACGGCAACATCGGCAGTGAACTCGCCACGGCGTTGCTCAGCGCACCGCAAAAAGACGAGGCCGACATCTATGAGCAGCGACTCCGCGTCGCCCAACTGAAGGAGAAACTGAAAACGGCCAGCACCTCTGAAGCCAAGCAACTTCTGGCCCTCGCGGACATGCTGGTCAAGAAGAGCGTTTGGGTGGTGGGCGGCGACGGCTGGGCCTACGATATCGGCTACGGCGGCCTCGATCACGTCATCGCCAGCGGCCGCAACGTCAACTTGCTGGTGCTCGATACCGAGGTGTACTCCAACACGGGCGGACAGCAGTCGAAGTCAACGCCGCGTGGGGCGGTGGCAAAATTCGCCGCCGGGGGGAAACCCGGAGGCAAGAAAGACCTCGGCATGATGGCCATGAGCTACGGCAACGTCTACGTCGCCAGCGTCGCCATGGGCGCGAAGGACGAGCACACGCTGAAAGCTTTTATCGAGGCAGAAGCCTATAACGGCCCCAGCATCATCATCGCCTACTCGCACTGCATCGCCCATGGCATCGACATGACGACGGGCATGCAGGACCAAAAAGCCGCGGTCGATTCCGGCCAGTGGCTGCTCTATCGCTACAACCCCGAGCGGGTGGCGCATGGCGAGAATCCGCTGCAACTCGATTCGCGCACGCCCACCCGCAAGGTGCAAGACTTCATGCTCATGGAAACGCGCTTCAAGATGCTTACCAAGAGCAAGCCGGAAGAAGCCAAACGCTTATGGGCCGAGGCGCAGCATGATGCCGAGGTGCGCTACCGCTTCTACGAATACCTGGCATCGCGCAAGTCTACCGGGCCGCCCGCGGAAACTCCCGCGCCGGTTAAGACGATTGGCTGATTGGAAGCTTCACGGAATGCTGGTTTAGTGCAAATTGTGACTAGAACTGGTTTCAAAAGTCGTTTTGAGGGTCCAGAAACCTTACCCTCTGGGGCTAAAGCCCAGTTTTTATACGACTCGTAGTGGCACGGCTGAAGTCATGCCCTACTAGGAGAACTCATGCTCGACCTGACGACTCGCTATCTCGGACTCTCGCTTCGCACTCCGCTCGTGGCTTCCGCTTCCCCGCTCTCGCAGGAGATCGACAACATCCGGCGCCTCGAAGACGCCGGGGCCGCAGCGGTCGTCCTCTATTCGCTGTTCGAGGAACAGCTGCGCCAGGAAGGCGAAGAACTCGACTATTACCTCAGCGCAGGCACGGAGAGCCACGCCGAGAGTCTGAGCTACTTTCCCCAGCCCGGAGAGTTCTTTCTCGGCCCGGAAGAATACCTGGAGCACATCCGCAAGGCGAAAGCCGCGGTCCAGGTTCCCGTCATCGCCAGTCTCAACGGCACTTCCGTCGGCGGCTGGATTCAGTACGCAACCCAAATCGAAGAAGCCGGGGCCGACGCGATCGAGTGCAACATCTACTGGATCGTCGCCGATCCCAATCTGACCTCCGTGGAAGTCGAGCAACACTACATCGACATCGTGCAGGCCGTGAAAACCGCGGTGCACATTCCTGTGGCAATCAAGCTCAGCCCCTTCTTCACCAACACCGCCAGCATGGCCAAGCGAATCGACGCCGCCGGGGCCGATGGCCTGGTCCTGTTCAACCGCTTCTATCAACCCGACATCGATCTGGAGACACTGGAAGTCGTCCCGCGCGTGCTGCTGAGCACGGCGCAAGCCATGCGCCTGCCTCTCACCTGGATCGGCATTCTCCACGGACGACTGAAAGCCAGCCTGGCTGCGACCAGCGGCATCCACAGCGCGGAAGACGTGCTGAAGCTGCTCCTGGTTGGCGCCGACGCCACCATGCTCTGCTCCACGTTGCTCCGCAATGGCATCGACCACCTAACCGCGATTGAGCAAGGCGTCCGCCGCTGGATGGAAATGCACGAGTACGAATCGGTGAAGCAAATGCAGGGCAGCATGAGCCAGATGCGCTGCGCGGACCCGTCCGCCTTCGAGCGCGCCCAGTACATGCGGGCGGTGAAGAGCGGGCAGCACGTGTTTGTGACCGCGCGATAGGCAGGCGGCGGTCTGTCCGTAGAGACATGTTCACGAACAAACAAAACGCGGGCAGGAATGCCCGCGCCACACAGCTATTCTGGCAGGAACTCGGCCACCGGGCCGCGCAGTAACTGATACGCTCCCGGCCCTTGCTGGCCGCGGATGGAGCGGCAAAACTCCGCTACGAAGAATCCAGCCTGCAGCGCTGCGGTAAACGCCCAGCGCGTTGCGGCGCGCCATTCCCTGGCCAGCGCCATGTCGGAGTGCTCGACCTCGAGAATGTCTCCCGGAATCTCGATGCTGACCCGCTGCCGCGATAGCGATTCCGCCAAGTCTGCTCGTTCCGGATGCCCGTTGCCGTTAAAGCGCACGAGCGGAGCCAGCAGCCGAAGCGCGTCCAGCGTTTCGGCACGGCCGTCGTTCCCGGCCAGCCGGTCCCGCACGCGGCGCGAATTCAGCTGCCACCGTACCCACAGGCGGTCCGTGCCGTTGCGGTGCAGCATGCTGGAAGTCTCGGGCCCGTAGAAATCGACCTTATAGGTTTCGGCGATCACCCCCAGCTTGGAGAAATTGAAGTGCGCATTGCGGCTCTGCAGCGGATCGAACGTCCACGTCATCTCGGGCACGCCCAGGGCCAGGGCGCGCTCGCGTTGCGCCTGCTTCAGCCGCGATCCGATGTCGAGGTGACGGTAGGGTTCGAGCACCGCCAGCATGTGCGAATGGACGGTGGTGCGTCCGAGCTCGCGCCCGAGAAAGCCGAAGGCGAAGCCGATCATCTTTTCCTGGCCGAGCTTCTCCCTGGCGAAGGCCCCCACAAAAATATTGCCAGCTGCGTGCAGCGCAATGGCCAGCGTCAGGGACATGGCATCGGCGTCCGCCATGCCCCAAACCGCCTTCTCGACCACCCGCAACTGGTCGAGGTCGTCGATCGTCTTCAGGTCGCGGATCGCGATTTCTGGTGCAGTCATTGCGGGCCTTCTTACAGTACCCTTTGATCGTTGTCAACAGCGAACCAGCAATGGGGAACCATAGCCGTTTCTGGCAGACAGCCACCCCGTGCCTGCCTGCCTTAGCAAACACACTCCTCGCCACCTTGGCCTCAGCGCCGTGCCATACTTAAGCTCCAAGGGTTGCCACATGATGACTGTAGACGATTTCCGGCGGATTGCCCTCAGCCTGGAGGGTGCCGAAGAGAGTTCGCACATGGGGAGCCCCGACTTCCGTGTCGGCGGCAGAATCTTCGCCACGCTTGCCTCCGCGGCACAAGGCTACGGGAATCTCCTTCTGACGCCGGAGCAGCAGGCGGCATTCGTTGAGGAACTGCCGGAGGTCTTCCTACCTATCGCCGGCGGTTGGGGACGCATGGGAGCGACTCATATACGACTGGCGGCGGTGACAGAGGACGTTCTGGCTGGAGGCCTGCGCTCGGCCTGGAAGCTGCGCGTCGACAAGAACGCGAAGTCGCGCCCGAAGAGTCGCCCGACGTCTAAGCGCATCGCGATCCGTGGCCCCGGCGGCAAAGCGAAACAAAGGCCGCCTGGTAAGAACCGGTGACGAATGCCGCTTCCCAGTTGGCCACGGCTCCGGGCATCAAAGCTTAGAGTCGCAACCAAACACTGGCGTCACCGCCGTTTCACGCATCCAACTCCACATGCTACTCTCGTCCCCGGAGGCCAGAATCCTGTGAAACCCTGGGCTAGGTTCTTGCTCATGGCTGCCCTACTCGTGCTAGCGGGTGCGCCACTATTCGCCGCCGAACGTGGCGTTCTCGTCCGCTCCGCTGTGATCTATCTATCCCCAGATGGCGCCTCAAGCAAGCTGGGCGAGGCCGAGCGAGGCCGGGAAGTGGTTCTTCTCGATAAGAGCCACAATTGGCTGCACGTCGAAGCGCTGCTGGGATTCGCCAACGTGGCCGACCCCGAGTTTGTTGAAGACGAAGACATGGAGGGCAAAACCATCACCGGGTGGGTCGTCGATACCGGAGTGGTGTGGTCGTCCACCGCCAACGGCGACCGGATTCTGTTCGGCGCCGCCGTGGACTGCGAAGACGAGGCCAGCCGCCGCCATGGCCGCAAAGGCGCTGCCCACGAGGCGCTGCGCCTCTATCACCGCGTATACGATCTGTTCCCCGCCTCGCCCACCGCCGCGGAAGCTCTTTATCGCGCCGCCGATATTCAGTGGCAGATTGACAAATCCGACGTCATGACTCGCCCCTCGGCGCGGGAGAAAGACAACTACCTGCGCGGGGAAATCGACGAACACGGCATGAAGCAGGTGATGAAGAAGTTTCCCGGCAGCAAGTGGGCCGACCTCGCCGCCTTCCACTTGATCGACAATAAACTCTGCGGCGACTGGCAGGGCGCTTCGAAGTGCCCCGAGAAGGAAACGGATCTCTACGAAAAATACGCGAAAGAACATCCGCAGTCGCCGGCGGCGTCCGAGGCCTTGTTTGACGCCGCTTTCCGCCAGTCCGCGCTGATTGAGATTTATAAGACCGAAGAACAACCCAAAAAATCCGACGCGGCGAAGAACCGCGCCATCGCCATCGGCCAACAACTGGTCTCGCAGTATCCGCAAAGCGACTGGTCCGCCCGCGGCCAGGAACTTCTGTTCCTCGTGCAAGGCGGAGTGCCGACCTACGGAAACGCGGTGCAGTAGAGTTCCCGGTCACGCTTGTCTCGCGCTGGGCTGAAGCTCGCCATCGCGCGATCAACGTCGCGATCCGGACGCCTCGCCCTTGGGCTTTGAACGCTGGCGGACGAAGCCGGTTTCTAACCTGCCCTGCCACGAATTTCTGAGATACTTACACTACATCCCAGGAGAACGCCACTTGAACGACTATTTGCTCTCTGTGCTGCTTGGAGTTGTGGAGGGGCTCACCGAGTTCCTTCCCGTCAGTTCCACCGCGCACCTGCGCATCGCTGAGGCCCTGCTGAACGTGCCGCTTTCCAGCGGCTATTGGAAGCTGTACTCCATCTTCATCCAACTGGGCGCGATCCTGGTCCTGCCGATTTATTTCCGCGCCCACCTCGCCAAGCTGATTTCCACTTTTCCCCAAGGCGAGAAAAAGGATTGCACGGTCCTCACGCACCCGCTCAGCCTGGTCATGATCGCGTTCGTGGTCACGGCGATCCCGTCGTTCCTGCTGACCAAGGTGATCGGCAAGAACCTGGAGAGCCTCTACGTGATGGGCACAGCGCTGTTGGCCGGCGGCGTGGTGATGTGGGTGATCGACGCCATGAAAGCACCCTGGGAAAAGGCGGGGCCCGACGCCGCAGGCTCCCCGATCCACACCTGGAAGATGGACGACGTTTACGGCAGCCAAGCCCTCTGGATCGGCGCCTGCCAGATTCTCTCCGCCGTTTTCCCCGGAACTTCCCGCTCCATGTCCACGATCGCCGCCGGGCAACTGTTCGGGATGTCACGCGCCGCGGCACTGGAGTTCTCCTTCTTCCTCTCGATCCCGACCATGACGGTCGCTACTCTTTACACGCTGCTGAAGTCGCTCACCGGCAAGGACGAGAATCCCATTGGCGTCAACGAAATCACCTCTCACCAATGGGTGATCCTGGCGATCGGCTTCGTGGTGTCTTTCATCGTCGCCTATGGCGCAGTCGCCTGGTTCATGAGTTGGGTAAGAAGACGCGGATTCGCTCCGTTCGCCGTCTACCGGATCGTGCTGGGCGCGGCCGTGCTGGCCTGGGCCGCGGGAATGCTGGGCCGATAAGCATTCTTCCGGCTATGTCGAGTAGTCGGCGTTGATGCGAACGTACTCAGCGGTCAGGTCGGTGGTCAGAAATCGAACTGCGCTGCTGCCGCGGCCGAGTTGCACGCGGATGTCGCAATCGGCTTGCGCGAGGCTGCGGTGGGCGCGCTTCTCGTCGAATGGATAGAATGTGCCTTTGCGGCAGACGGTCTGGCCGCCGATAAAAATATTGACCCGTGAGGGATCGACCGGGACGCCGCTGTAGCCAACCGCCGCCAGAATCCGACCCCAATTGGGATCGGCGCCCGCCCAGGCCGTCTTGACCAGCGCCGAGTGTGCGATAGCGCGGGCCACGCGCAGGGCTTCAGGGCGGCTGCGCGCCTGCTCGATGAACAATCGGATCACGTGCCGAACGCCCTCGCCGTCGGTGACGATCTGTTCGGCCAGCGACTGGCATACCCCGGACAGCGCCTGGGAGAATTTGGTCCGCGTGCTCCGATTACTCAGGCTGGCGCCATTCTGTCCGCTGGCGAGTAATAACACAGTATCGTTGGTTGACGTATCTCCGTCGACCGACATACTATTCAGAGTTGGATCGCAGGCACCGCGCAGAACTCGTTGTAACTCATCGGGACCTGAACTTATGTCGGTGAATAAGTACACCAACATCGTCGCGAGCTGAGGGTGAATCATTCCGGAACCTTTGGCGATGCCGAGGATCGTAACTGCGTGCGGGCCTGCGCGGAAGCGTGCCGACGCCACCTTGGGCCGAGTATCGGTAGTCATAATGGCGCGGGCAAACGCCAGCGCTCCACTCCGGCTGGAACTTCGCCCCGCGAGAAGTCCGGGCAGCTTCGCGATGATTTTCTCCGCCGGCAGCGGTACCCCAATAATTCCGGTCGACGAGGGGAAGATCTCTTTGGCGCGCGCGTCGAGAAGATAGCCCGCCTCGCGGCAAATGAGCTCACAGGCTTTTCGCCCGGCCGCACCGGTGGCGCAGTTGGCGTTGCCGGAATTCACCAGAACGGCGCGCACCCGGCCGCGGCTTGATCGCAAGGACGCCCGGCCGACTTCCAGGGGCGCCGCGACGACGCGGTTTTTGGTGAAGAGCGCGGCGGCGGTCGCGCCCGCAGTTGCTTCCGCCAGCGCCAAGTCCGGACGCCCGCTGACTTTGATCCCTGCGGCTATGGCCGAAAAGGCAAAGCCCCGGGGCACGATTATCTTTTCTGGAGACCGTCGCAACGCGCTCATGCTTGTATCTTCAACCAGTTGGAAGGCGGCGGCAGAATTGCGAATCTGGGCACCTCGCCGCGCACCATGGCCACTTCATCGCAGTTATAAAATCGTGGACATTTGTGACAGTCCTTGTGGATCTTATCCGGCAGATCCTGATGCTCCGCGATGGTGAACCCCATACGGGCAAAAAAGTCCGGGATACGCGTGAACAGGCACACGCACGAGACTTTGTGTTTCTTGGCCTGAGCCAGCAGCGCTTTCACCAGCAGTTTGCCTCCGCCCGCCCTTTCGTGGGAGGGATCCACGGTGATCGAGCGGATCTCCGCCAAGTGCGGGCCGTAGAGATGCAGCGCGCCGCAGCCGATGATGCGGCGGTTGTGCTCCAGCACGACGAAGTCGCGCACGTTCTCGCAAATCTCGGCCAGGTTGCGCGGCAAAAGCGTGCCGTCGCCCGAGTAGGCCGAGATGAGCGTGTGAATCTGCTCGGCATCGGGCAGTGTCGCCTCACGCGTGCGCATGGGCTTCTCCGCGCAGAGAGATAATCCGCTCCTCCGCCGTCGCCAGAGCTTGCTTCACCCGGGCCGGCGCCGTGGCCCCGGGAACATCGTGGATGGCCAGCACCGCGCCCAGGCTCAGGCAGGCATAGAAATCCTCATCGAATGCGGGATGCAACTGCCGCAGCTGATCGAGAGGCAACTCGTGCAGTTCACATTTCTTTTCCAGACAGAGCTGCACCGCTTTGCCGACATGTTCATGGGCAAGACGAAACGGCACGCCGCGCCGCACCAGGTAGGTGGCGGCGGCCCAGGCATTCATGAATCCCGTCTCGGCCGCATGTTGCATGCGCTCGTGGTCGAACGCGACGGCATTCATCCAGCCCGTGACCAGCGGCAGCATTGCCATGGCTGTTTCGGCCGCATCCAGCAGGGGCTCCTGCGTCTCCTGCATGTCCTTGTTGTAGGCGAGAGGCAGGCCTTTCAGGATAACCAGGAGCGTAGTGGCGTCGCCGAGAATGCGCGCCGATTTGCCACGCACGAGCTCCAGCAAATCGGGGTTCTGCTTCTGCGGCATGGCGCTGCTGCCGGTGGAGTAAGCCTCCGGCAGTTGCACGAACCCGTACTCCTGCGAGGAGAAGAGGATCATTTCTTCCGCCCAGCGGCTCAGGTGCATCGCCAGCAGCGAGAGCACATTGACGAATTCGACCGCAAAATCGCGGTCACTGGTGGCGTCGATGCTGTTCGCGGTGGGGCCGTCAAAGGCAAGATCCGCAGCCATCGTGTGACGGTCGAGCGGCAGCGTTGCGCCCGCCACTGCGCCCGATCCCAGCGGACAGAGGTTAACGCGCTTGCGGCAATCGGCAAGCCTCTCCGCATCGCGCAGAAACATCTCCACGTAGGCGAGCAGCCAGTGCGCCACCAGCACGGGCTCAGCCCGCTGCAGATGCGTGTACGCGGGAACGGCCGCTGTCCCTGCCTGCTCCGCGCGAGCCACCAGCGCACGCGTCCAATCAGCCAACTGGCTCTGCAGATGGTCAATGCTGGCCCGCACGTAGAGCCGCAGATCGGTAGCAATTTGTTCGTTGCGACTGCGACCGCTGTGCAGCTTGTAGCCGGCATCGCCGATCAGCGCGACCAGACGCTTCTCGACGAAGTGATGCACGTCTTCGGCTTCGTCGTCCTGGAGGAATTCCGGAGAAGCTCCCGCTCGCTCCCCAATCTGCTCCAGCCCCTGCAAGATGGAAGTCAGCTCACTGGAAGAAAGGATTCCAGCCTTCTCAAGAGCGCGAGCATGGGCGCGGCTCGCCGCCAGTTCGTACGCAAGCAAACGGCGGTCGAAATCAAACGACCGCTGCCAGCGTTCGAACTGTTGATCGAGCGGCTGCCGGAATCGGCCAGCCCACA
>Ga0209656_10003463_pt1 | contig 10209 bp, 4 predicted proteins | sample BogFormECP12_OM2_FD_188239 | JGI IMG/M metagenome (GOLD analysis project Ga0209656, IMG submission 188239) | Bog forest soil microbial communities from Calvert Island, British Columbia, Canada - ECP12_OM2 (SPAdes) (version 2) | ecosystem: Environmental > Aquatic > Freshwater > Wetlands > Bog ... | reverse complement strand
GCGGCCCGCCGAGGGCGCGCTGCTCGTCAACCTGGGCGACGCCATCGCGCGGTGGACGAACGACCAGTGGGTTTCCGCCATGCACCGCGTCGCCGCGCCGCGCGCCGGCGGCGCCGGCGGCGCCGGAGTCCCGCGCAGGTCCGCCGCCTACTTCCACGGCCTCCGCCCCGCCCAGCCTCTCGGCCCGTTAGGCGTGCCTTTCGGGACGATATCCGCCCCGAACGACACAGTTAAGCGGTTTGTATCCGCGCTGGGTGCGGTGAAGCACCGGACGAACGACCGGTGCCGCTGGTAGCCTCCCCAGCGAAGGCCAAGGTCCAAGCCAATGGCGAAGCCGAACTGAGGCGATCCCGCTCGTCATCGCCGACGACCGCCGATGACGGTCGTGTGCTAGGAAAGTGCGGGAGTTACGTGTGCAGACCGACGACACTGGCCTGACGGCCCCGCCCCGGGCAGCCCCCGTCCCGCGCCCGGAGCCCGCGGCGCGCCCAGCGTCCGCACCGCTGCCAGAGCCAGACAGGGCAGCGCGTATCGCGCGGGGCGCCGCGCTCATCGCCGGCATCACCGCGGTGTCCCGCATGTTCGGGCTGGTCCGCACGCTGGTGTTCGCGCAGAGTGTGGGCGCGGGCTGCATGGGAACCGCGTACGTCACCGCCAACCAGGTGCCGAACCTCATCTACGAGCTGGCGCTGGGCGGCGCGCTGTCCTGCGCCATGGTGCCGGTGCTCGCGCGCTCGGCGGAACGGTCCGGCAGCGACCCCGCCCACCGCGCCCGCGTCGCGCAGATCTCCTCGGCGATGCTGACCTGGACCGTCATCATCCTGGTGCCGCTGACGGCGATCATCGCCGCGCTGGCAGGCCCGATCGCCAGCCTGCTCATCCCGGCTAACCCGAACGCCGCGTGCGCCCGGCCCGACATGGTCCACGTCACCAGCAACATGCTCGTGGTGTTCGCGCCGCAGATCCTCCTCTACGGCCTGTCGGTCGTGCTGTTCGGCCTGCTGCAGGCACACCGCAAGTTCACCGGCCCCACGCTGGCGCCGGTGCTCGCCAACGTCGTCATGATCAGCTCGTACCTGCTGTTCGCGTCCCTGGACAAGGGGCTGCCGCTGGCCAGGACGCCGCTTGCGGCCGAGCTCGTGCTGTCTCTCGGAGCCACGCTGAACATCGGCACCCTGGTGCTCGTGGCCCTGCCGCCGACGTGGCGGCTCCACCTGAGACTGCGCCCCGCCCTGAGGTTCCCCGCGGGGGTGATGCGGCAGGTCGGCGGCCTGGCGGCGGTCGGCATACTGGAGTTCCTGGTCGGCGACGTGGCTGGCGTGGTCACCATCGGCCTCGCCAACGGCCGGGGCGAGACCGGCGCGCTCGTCCTGAGCAGCTACGCGAGCCTGGTGTTCAGCTCGGTGTCGGCGGTACTGGCCTTGTCGATCGTGACCAGCGCGTTTCCCGCGCTTTCCGCCGCGGACGGCGACTCGTTCGACCGGACCTGCGCCGGCTCGACCCGCGCCGTCGTGCTCCTGTCCGGCCTCGGCACGGCCGTCATCGCGGCGGTCGCCCTGCCCGCCGCGCACGTCCTCGCCAAGCAGCCCGAACAAGTGTCCCAGCTCGTCCAGTCCTTCCTTCTCTACGCGCCCGCCGTGGCCGGGTACGGGGTGATCGTCAACACGTCCCGGGTAATGTTCGCCCTGGGCCGGCTCAAGGTGGCGGCCGCCGGGCTGATCGCGCCCTCGCTGCTCCAGATGACGTTCAGCGTGGTGCTCGTCAGCCTCGTGCCGGCGCGTCTCGTGGTGGGTGCCCTCGCCCTGAGCACCACCATCGCCATGCTCATCCCGGCGGTGCCGATGGTGCTGGCGACCCGGCGGATCCGCGGCGAGGCCGCCGTGCTGGGTGTCGGGCGGGCGGCGCTCGCCAGCCTGGCGGCCGGAACAGCGGGCGCGGTCATCGGCGTCGCCGTGACGCTCGCGGCGCCCGCCGGCGGGAAACTGCTGGCCGCCGCCTCGGGCGCGGCCGCGGCCGCGGTGGCCGCCGCCGCCTTCGGCGCGGTCGCGTACGTCTGTGACAAGAGCGATCTGCGGACTGCCGTCACGCCGCTGCTGCGCATTGCCAGGCTCCGCCCGTAACGCGCGTAAAACGACAGCGGCCGGGGATAATGGACCGATGCATGAGCGGGACGTGACGGTCCGCCCTGTCCACGAGGGCGACCGGCCGACTGTCGAGTGGCTGACGACAAAGCTGTGGGGCGCCCCCGAGGTGGTCGTGCACGACGGGGCCTTCTACCCGGCTATGCTGCCCGGTTTCATCGCCGAGCGCGCTGGCCGCATCGCGGGCCTGGTCACCTATGACGTGCGGCCGCCCGTCCTGGAGATCGTCACGATCAACGCGCTGGACCTCTACGCGGGGATCGGCACGATGCTGATCGAGGCCGTCCGCGCCGAGGCCAAGCGCCGCGGCTGCCACGAGGTCACGCTCACCACCACCAATGACAACATCGGCGCGCTCCGCTTCTACCAGCGGCGCGGCTTCCGGCTCGCGGCGCTCCGGCCAGGCGCGGTGGACCGGTCACGGCTGCTCAAGCCCGAGATTCCCCGCACGGGTGACTTCGGCATTCCGCTCCGTGACGAAATAGATCTCAGCTGCCCGGTTTAGCGGAAAATCCAAATCATTATCCAGAACGGCCGCGGCTGACTCTCCCGTGCCCGCCGCAATTCCATGGCCGCTGACCGGCCCCGGGAGTCCCTTATTTCACTCGCCGTGTCTGCTTGTGTGCTGTCGCGAACCCGCCCGATGCGCTATACAAGGACTACGACTGTCCGAGGGAGCACGATGCTGCCAACCGAGAGAGTCCAGTCCACGGGTCGGGAAAAGCTCAACCTCGTCGAGCGTGTCCAGCGCGCGACGGACCGGATTCCGTTTCCGCAGAGGATCGTCCCGGTAATCGGGGCGGTGCTCTTCCTGTGCCCTGTGCTAGCGCCTATCGCCGTTGTCAGCAAGGTACGCACCAAGATGGCCTCGGCGTACGTGGCCATGCTCGCCGCCTGGATCATCTACGTATTCGCGCTGTACAGCGCCGATCCCGCGGACCAGGCCAGTGCTTCCGTGCGCTGGTCGCTGCTCGCGCTGCCCGTCGTGATGGCGTTCGCCGCGCACCTGGGGCCGATGGGCCGCTGGTACGTGCCGTGCCGCACCGTCGCCATCACGCTGCTGTGGCCGGTGATCATCACCGCCGTCCTGCTCAAGCAGCTTCCGTCGATGCACATACCGCAGGCGGTCGGGGTGATCTTCGCCTGGCTGCTTGCCCTCATCGTGTTCGGCTGGCGGGCGGCCAAGGGCAACCAGGACGCGCGTCTCGCCGCCGCTCAGGCCAGCCGTAGGCCCGCGCGGCCGCCCGCGGTGCCGCGGGCCGGCGGCCCGCCCGGCGCAGGCGGCGGCGGGAACTATCCCGGCGGGCATTCCCCGGCGCAGTACGGCGCGCCGGCCCGCGGCGTCGCCCAGGTGTACGCCGACCACGCGGGCCGCGACCAGCAGGCGGCCCCGCCGCGGCCGCGGCCGCAGATCACCGTCGAGGACGCGATGGCCGAGCTGGACGCCATGGTCGGCCTCGGGCAGGTGAAGGAGCAGGTCCGCTCCATCGCCGCCTCGATCGAGGCGGCGCGGCGCCGCGCGGTCGCGGGATACACCACCGACAAGCCGATGCGCCACTTCGTGTTCCTCGGTCCGCCGGGCACCGGCAAGACCACGGTGGCCCGGGTGATCGGCAAGATCTTCTACGCGTTCGGGCTGCTCGACATGCCCGAGGTGGTGGAGGCCCAGCGGTCCGACCTGGTGGGGGAGTACCTGGGCGCCACCGCGATCAAGACCAACGAGCTGATCGACTCCGCGCTCGGCCGGGTGCTGTTCATCGACGAGGCCTACAGCCTGGTGAACGAGGGCGACGGGCAAACCGACCGGTTCGGCGTCGAGGCGGTGCAGACGCTGCTCAAGCGGGCGGAGGACGACCGGGAGAACCTGATCATCGTCCTCGCCGGGTACGAGAAGCAGACCGAGGCGTTCCTCGGGTCCAACCCGGGCCTGGCATCCCGGTTCGCCAGCAGGATCCGGTTCCCGACCTACTCGCCCGACGAGCTGCTCTCGCTGGCGCAGGCGCAGCTGCGGGCCAAGAACGAGGCGCTGGCGGAGGACGCGGGCCCGGTGCTGCGGCGGATGCTCGAGGAAGTGGGCCGCCGCCGGATCACCGACGAGCTCGGCAACGGCCGGTTCGTGCGCACGCTGCTGGAGAAGGCGGGCCAGGCGCGGGACGTGCGGGTGATGGGCGCCGGCGGCGACCCGGCCGCCGAGGACCTGATCACGATCGGCGGCGCCGACCTGGAGAGGGCGTTCGCGGAGCTGACCTCGCGGCTGCGCGGCTACGAGGACACGCCGACGCTGGAGAGCGCGATCGCCGAGCTGGACGAGCTCGTCGGGCTCGAGCCGGTCAAGCAGCAGGTGCGGGCGATCGCCGCCCAGCTGCGGGTGGCGAAGCTGCGCGACACCCACGGGCTGACCAGCCAGCCGCCGGCCAGGCACTTCGTGTTCACCGGGCCCTCTGGCACCGGCAAGACCACGGTGGCGCGGATCCTCGGCCGGATCTTCGCCGCGCTGGGCCTGCTCGTGCGCCCCGAGGTCATCGAGGCGCACCGCGCGGACCTCGTCGGCGAGCACCTCGGCTCCACCGCGATCAAGACGAACCGGCTCATCGACTCCGCGCTCGGCGGGGTGCTGTTCGTCGACGAGGCGTACTCGCTGCACAACGAGGGCTATTCCGGCGGCGACGCGTTCGGCGCGGAGGCGGTGCAGACGCTGCTCAAGCGGGCCGAGGACGACCGGGACCGGCTCGTGATCGTGCTCGCCGGCTACCCGGCCGACATGGACCGGTTCCTGCGCAGCAACCCGGGCCTGGCCTCCCGGTTCAGCACCCGGGTCACCTTCCCCAGCTACACGGCCCAGGACCTGTCCCGTATCTCCGTCCTGCTCGCCGAACAAGCCGGTGACGCCTTCGAGCCCGACGCCCTGCGCGTCCTCGACGAGATCTTCGCCCGTGCCGCCGAGTCCGGCCGCATCGACGAGCTGGGCAACGGCCGGTTCGCCCGGTCGCTGTTCGAGCGCGCCTGCGCCTTCAGGGACGTGCGGGTGGTCCGCCTCGGCGAGGGCGCGACGGCCGCGGACCTGACCACGCTCACCGCCGACGACGTGCGCGGCGCCTACGCCGAGCTGGCCGTGCAAGGATCCGCCTGAGTATCGTTGCCCCGTGGACGCGGGCCGCTGGGACTTCTGGGTAGACCGGGGCGGGACGTTCACCGACATCGTGGCCCGGCGGCCCGATGGGTCCCTCGTGGCTCACAAGCTGCTGTCGGTCAGTCCTTCCTATCAGGACGCCGCCGTCGCCGGCATCAGGGAGCTGCTCGGCGTGCCGCCAGGCGACCCCGTTCCCGCGGACCAGATAGGGACCGTGCGGCTGGGCACCACGGTGGCGACGAACGCGCTGCTCGAGCGCACGGGCGAGCGGTGCGTGCTGGTGATCACCGCAGGGTTCGGCGACGCGCTCCGGATCGCCTACCAGAACCGGCCGCGCATCTTCGACCGGCACATCGTCTTGCCCGAGCTGCTGTACGAGCGCGTGATCGAGGCGCCCGAGCGGGTCGGGGCCCGCGGCGAGCTGGTCCGCCCGCTGGACGAGGCCGCCGTCGAGCGGGCGCTGCGGGCCGCCTACGCGGACGGGTTCCGCGCCGCCGCCGTGGTCTGCGTGCACGGCTACCGGTACCCGGCACACGAGGCGCGGATCGGCGAGATCGCGCGCGAGATCGGGTTCACCCAGGTCAGCGAGTCGCATCGGGCCAGCCCGCTGATGCGGCTCGTGTCCAGGGGCGACACCACCGTGGTGGACGCCTACCTGTCCCCGGTGCTGCGCCGTTACGTCGACGAGGTGGCCGCCGAGCTAGCTCTGCTGGCTTGCGGGGGACAACCCCCGCACCCCCGACAATCTGGAGTGCGGCTGCTGTTCATGCAGTCCAACGGCGGGCTGACCGACGCGGCGAGCTTTCGCGGCAAGGACTCGATCCTGTCCGGCCCGGCCGGCGGCATCGTGGGCATGGCGCGGACCGCCGCGGCGGCGGGCTTCGGCCGGGTGATCGGCTTCGACATGGGCGGGACGTCCACCGACGTGTCGCATTACGCGGGAGAGTTCGAGCGGCAGTACGAGACGGAGGTCGCCGGGGTCCGGATGCGCGCCCCGATGCTGTCGATCCACACGGTGGCGGCCGGCGGCGGTTCGGTCCTGCACTTCGACGGCGGCCGTTACCGGGTCGGCCCGGACTCGGCGGGCGCCGACCCCGGCCCCGCCTGCTACCGCCACGGCGGCCCGCTGACCGTCACCGACGCCAACGTGCTGCTCGGCCGGATACAGCCGGGCTACTTTCCTGAGGTCTTCGGCGAGCGCGGCGACGAGCCGCTGGACGCCAGCGCGACCCGGCGCCTGTTCGCCGGCCTGGCGGACACGATCACCGCCGCCACCGGCGACCGGCGCGTGCCAGCGCAGGTCGCCGCCGGCTTCCTCGAGATCGCGGTGCAGAACATGGCCAACGCGATCAAGAAGATCTCCGTGCAGCGCGGCTACGACGTCACCAAATACACGCTTTCTACGTTCGGCGGCGCCGGCGGCCAGCACGCCTGCGCGGTCGCGGACGCGCTCGGCATGACCAGCGTGCTCATCCACCCGCTGGCCGGGGTGCTCGCCGCGTACGGGATCGGCCTCGCGGACGTGATCGCGATGCGGGAGAAGGCTGTCGAGGCGCCGCTGTCCCCGGACCTGGCGGCGAGCCTGCCGGCCAGCGTGCTCGGCGAGCTGGCACGGGCCGCTCGCGCCGAGCTGACCGCCCAGGGCGTCTCCCCGGCGGCGGTCCGCCTGACGCACCGCGCCCACCTGCGGTACGAGGGCACCGACACGCCGCTCCCGGTCCCGTTCGGCCCGGCGGCGGAGATGACCGCCGCCTTCGAGGAGGCCTACCGCCGCCGCTTCAGCTTCCTCATGCCGGACAAGCAGATCGTCGTCGAGGCCGTCTCCGTCGAGGCCGCCACCGCCACCTCCGACCTGCCGAATGCGCATTCGACCTACTCTAGCCGGGCCGAAAGCGCTTTTGGCAGGCCAGCTCCGGACGCGGAGCCAGCTGGCGCCTCAGCAGCCACCACCCTCCGTTCTGACGAAACCGAAGAAGCCCAGCCGGCTGAATACGTGCGGATGTTCGCGGCCGGTGAGTGGGCGCGGACCCCCTTGTTCCGGCGAAGCGCGCTGATGCCCGGGCAAGCCCTTGACGGCCCGGCGATCATCACCGAGGACCTGGCGACGACCGTGGTCGAGCCTGGCTGGCGGGCGTCGGTCACCGACGCGCTCGACCTGCTGCTCACCCGGGTCGCGCCGCGCCCCGGCGCCGCGGAAGTGGGCACCGAGGCGGACCCGGTGCTGCTCGAGGTGTTCAGCAACCTGTTCATGTCCGTCGCCGAACAGATGGGCGTGCGCCTCCAGTCGACCGCGCATTCGGTCAACATCAAGGAGCGGCTGGACTTCTCGTGCGCGATCTTCGACGCCGGCGGCGGCCTGATCGCGAACGCGCCGCACATCCCGGTGCACCTGGGCTCGATGGGCGAATCGATCAAGATGGTGATCGCCAGGAACAAGAATCACATGAAGCCCGGCGACGTCTACGTCCTCAACGACCCGTACCACGGCGGCACCCACCTCCCCGACATCACGGTGGTAACTCCGGTGTGGGGGCCGCCCGGTCCTTCTCAAGATCTTGGGTCGTTGGTGCCTCATACGACCACCAATGACCCAAGATCATGGAACGAGCCGATTTTTTACGTCGCGTCGCGGGGGCACCATGCGGAGATCGGGGGGATGTCGCCCGGGTCGATGCCGGCGTTCAGCGCGCGCGTCGAGCAGGAGGGCGTGCTGATCGACAACTGGCTGCTCGTCGCGGACGGCCGGCTGCGCGAACAGGAGACCATCGACCTGCTGGCCAGCGCCGAATACCCCTCGCGCGCCCCGCAGACGAACCTCGCCGACTTGCGCGCGCAGATCGCGGCCAACGAGAAGGGCATCGAGGAACTGCACCGCATGGCGGACCATTTCGGGCTCGACGTCGTGCACGCGTACATGCGGCATGTCCAGCAGAACGCGGCCGAGGCGGTTCGCGAGGTGATCACCGCGCTGAGCGACGGCGAGTTCACCTACGAGCTCGACAACGGCGCGCGGATCCACGTGAGCGTCACCGTGGACCGGGCCGCCAGGACGGCCACGATCGACTTCACCGGCACGTCACCGCAGCTGGGCGACAACTTCAACGCGCCCTCGAGCGTGGCGATGGCGGCGGTGCTCTACGTGTTCCGCACCCTGGTCGGCAAGGACATCCCGCTCAACGCCGGCTGCCTGGAACCGCTGAACGTGATCATCCCGCCCGGCACGATGCTGTCGCCGCGGTACCCGGCGGCGGTCGCGGCCGGGAACGTGGAGACGAGCCAGGCGGTGACCGGCGCCCTGTACGCCGCGCTCGGGGTCATGGCGGAGGGCTCCGGGACGATGAATAACGTGACGTTCGGCAACGACCGGTACCAGTATTACGAGACGGTCGCCAGTGGTTCCGGAGCGGGCCGGGGTTTCGACGGCACCGACGTGGTGCAGACGAAGATGACGAACTCGCGGCTGACCGACCCGGAGGTGCTCGAGTGGCGTTATCCGGTCCGGCTCGAGTCCTACGCGATCCGCGCGGGCAGCGGCGGGCGGGGCCGGTGGCACGGTGGCGACGGCGGGGTGAGGCGGCTGCGGTTCCTCGAGCCCATGACCGTGACGACGCTGTCCGGTCACCGTCGGGTGCCCGCGTTCGGCCTGGCCGGCGGCGGTCCGGGCGCGCTCGGCCGGCACTGGGTGGAGCGCGCGGACGGCTCGGTGACTGAGCTGCGCGGGTGCGACACCGCGCGACTCGAGGCCGGGGACACGTTCGTTATCGAGACTCCGGGCGGCGGGGGATTCGCCAGCCCTTAGGGGTCCAGCCCGCCCAGGTCCTGCAGGTCCTCGTCGCTCAGGCCGGTCGCGAGTTCGCGGAGCGCGGTCTCGAACGCGGCCTCGTCGCCGTTCGCCGCGTCCTGCACGTCCATCAGGGCGTGCAGGACCAGATGCCGGTCTTCGCCGCCGTCGAGCAGTCGCTGCGCGGCTTTCCACAGGGCCGGCGGCGAGCCGCGCCACAGCCGGTCGGCTATCGCCAGGTGGCGGTCTATGTGACGGCCGACGCCCGCCGCGCTCGGGCTGCCGGTGCGCGTGTCGTGGTCGGCGGCGAGCAGCAGCCGCCGGTCGGCCGGGTTGGACGGGTCGAGCTTGGACAGGTCGACGCCGCCGTGCTTGCCTTCGAGCACCGGGAAGGCGAACGCCCGCCGCGGCAGCGCCTCGAGGTCGGAGTCGGGCAGCAGCCGGGCGACCAGCCGTTCGTCGAGGCCGAATTCGGACGGGTCACGGTAGATCCGGGAGAACGTGCTCATCGAGTCGAAAACCGCGTCGAGCGTCTGCCCGATGGCGTCGGCGGACAGCCCGCGCTTGCGCCCCGCCCAGCGGACCCAGGCCGCGAGCACGTGCGGAATCGCGTCCCGGTCGGCCGATGACAGCATTACCCGCCGCGGCAGCCAGCTGAGCATGAAGTTCTGCACCTTGACCGGGCTCATCCGCAGGGGGCGCCCGCTGTCCTGGTCGCAGCCGAAATCGATGATGCGGTCGGCGCAGCGGCTGGCCGCTTGTCTGTCCGACAGGTCTTCGGCCTCGTCGGAGGCCAGGAACTCGGCGGCGATCAGCGCGCGCCGTTCCCTGGACCACGGCCGCTTGGCTCGCAGGCCGCGGCCCGCGGCCGGGGGCAGCGCGCGGACACGCGCCCGGATGAACGCGTGATACGAGGCGAACGAGTCGCTGACCGGCGGGTCCTCGGCCGCGTCCGTGGCGTCCAGGGCTGCCTGCAGCACCTTGCGTGCCTGCGGCGGGTCGATCTGCCTGAAGCCGTCCTCCGCCCTGGCGCCGAGCAGGCTCGACGCCTGCCGGCAGTGTTCGAGCAGCTTGTCCACCCGCGAGGTGACCCAGCCGTCCCTGATCATCCCGTCGGCGTTGTAGTCGACCACCGAGACGAGCGCGTGCGGCTCCTC
>Ga0209656_10003462_pt1 | contig 10209 bp, 7 predicted proteins | sample BogFormECP12_OM2_FD_188239 | JGI IMG/M metagenome (GOLD analysis project Ga0209656, IMG submission 188239) | Bog forest soil microbial communities from Calvert Island, British Columbia, Canada - ECP12_OM2 (SPAdes) (version 2) | ecosystem: Environmental > Aquatic > Freshwater > Wetlands > Bog ... | reverse complement strand
AGGCGCACGCACCGAAGTCGAGCGCGCCATCTTTACCTTCAACGTAGCTGCCGAAGAGAGCACCCGCATCTACGGCGAATTTCTTCCCCTCGACTGGCAGGAGTTCACCGCCGGCCGCTGGGGCATCGTGCGCCGCTTCCCGTTGGGCCCGATTGCGGGAATCACTCCATTTAATTTTCCGCTGAATCTTGTTGCCCATAAAGTTGCGCCCGCGATTGCCGCAGGCTGCCCCATGATCCTCAAGCCCGCGCCGCAAACCCCGCTCTGCTCGCTGCTTCTCGCCGAATGCGTACAGCAAGCCGGGTGGCCTGACGGCGGCCTGAACGTTCTGCCGCTGTCTAATGAAGATGCCAGTCTGCTGGTCACCGACGACCGCCTCGCGCTCATCAGCTTCACAGGAAGCGTTCCCGTAGGCTGGGACATCAAGCGCCGCGCTGGAAAAAAGAAAGTCGTGCTTGAATTAGGCGGCAATGCGGCGGTCATCGTCCATAGCGACGCCGATCTCGCCTACGCCGCCGAGCGCTGCATTTTTGGCGGATTCGCCTATGCCGGGCAAACCTGCATTTCGGTGCAGCGAATTCTCGTCGAGCATTCTGTCTACGGTAGATTCACCGATTTTCTGCTAGAAGGCGCGAAGAAATTGCACGTGGGCGATCCTCTCGATGAGTCCACCGATGTCGGCCCGCTGATTCGCGAGAGCGACGCCATCCGCACCATTAGCTGGATCGAAGAGGCCGTCCGGGGCGGCGCGCGCCTGCTCTGTGGCGGCAGCCGCAAAAACCTCGTGGTCGAGCCCACCGTGCTCACCGGCACCAAGCCTGAAATGAAAGTAAACTCGCAGGAAATTTTCGGCCCGGTGGTCACGGTCGAGCCATACCGCGATTTCGATCAGGCTGTCCGTCAGGTGAATCATTCTTCATTCGGCTTGCAGGCCGGCATATTCACCCGCGACGCTAAACTGCTGTTCCAGGCTTACGAGGAACTGGAAGTCGGAGGGGTGATCGCCGGAGATGTTCCCTCCTTCCGCGTCGACCACATGCCCTACGGCGGCGTGAAAGATTCCGGACTGGGACGCGAAGGCCTGCGCTACTCCATCGAAGAAATGACGCAACCTAAACTGCTGGTGATGAATCTTCGCTAGTGGCCGAGATTTGTTGAAGTTTTAAACACTTCTTACGGTCGCGGGTTCTTCTCGTGCTACAAACCCGATTTTTTTCTAGTAATGTTCATTTCGAAACTTTTTTCTTTTGCGAATTTCTAAAAAACGCGACAAAGCTTCGCGAAATATTTATAATCCGGAGTTTCGTAGGCAAAAAGAACATCTGTGGGGTCTTTCTCCTCGAAACAGAACCGTAACCTTGGGGTCAATCCACCGAAGCGTTTAGATTCTTAAGGGAATGTCGCAGATCTTTCATCGCAGTACGAACACCTTGTCCCGCGCCACGATTTTTGGCGCGGTCTTCGTGCTGGCTGCGTTGGGCTGGGTCGCCTACGAGATCCAGGGCTCTCCTTATATAACTTATGCGGGCGTGCGCAAGCCGCAGCCGGTGCCGTTCAGCCACCAGCACCACGTTACCGGGCTCGGCATCGACTGCCGCTACTGTCATACGTCGGTTGAGACTTCGAGCTTTGCCGGCATTCCTCCGACGCGTACGTGCATGAATTGCCACTCGCAGATCTGGACCAATGCCCAACTGCTCGAGCCGGTGCGCGCCAGCTACAAATCGGGCGAATCTCTACAGTGGACGCGGGTCAACCAGCTCCCCGACTTTGTTTATTTCAACCACAGCATCCACGTGACCAAGGGCGTCGGCTGCAACACCTGCCACGGCCCGGTCGACCTGATGCCACTGATGTACCAGCAGAATTCGCTGCAGATGGAGTGGTGTTTAAGCTGTCATCGAGCGCCCGAGAACAATTTGCGTCCGCGCGACCAGGTGTTCAACATGCGTTACCAGCCGCCATCGAGTGCGAATCCGGTGGTGGTTGATGGCCAGAGTTATACCGATCAGACCGAACTGGGGATGGCGCTGATCAAAAAGTACAACGTGCGCGGCGTGAAAGACATCACGACCTGCAGCACCTGTCATAGATAGATTTTGGGGCCTCAATCAGTGTTGAGATTTTGAGCAGGCATCAGGCAGCACCCGATGCCAGCAGCAAAGCGGCGAAAGAATGCAGCCCACGGCGCAAGCCGTGGGTAGGCAACCGGAAGTTGTAACAAGCCCCGAAGGGGCGACAGAAATCGCTCGATGACGAACGAAGAAAAAAATAACGGCGGCCTGATTCAGATCAAGAAGCGCGAAGACATCTGCCCGGGCGCCAAGGATAAGCTCGACCTGAACGCCGTACGCGAGCGCATCGACTACGCCACCGCGCACGATGCCGCCGAAAAAACCGGCCCCGAATACTGGCGCTCGCTAGAAGAACTCGCCGGCACGCCAGACTTCCAGGAAGCCCTGCACCGCGAATTCCCCAAAGGCGCGTCCGAATGGGTCGACTCCGTCTCACGCCGCGGATTCCTTAAAGTCATGGGCGCCTCGCTTGGCCTGGCAGGCATGACCGGATGCGTCCGCCTCCCGCTCGAGCCCATCGTCCCCTACGTGCGCCAGCCGGAAGGCGTGATTCCCGGCCGCCCCATGTACTACGCCACCGCGATGACGCTCGGCGGATATGCCAATCCGCTGCTGGTCGAAAGCCACCTCGGGCGTCCCACGAAAATTGAAGGCAACGACAAGCACCCGGCCTCGCTCGGCGGCACTGATATTTTTGCGCAGGCCTCGCTGCTGACCATGTATGATCCCGACCGCTCGCAGACCGTCAACTCCATGGGAGACGTGCGCTCGTGGCAGGGATTTCTGAGTGCGATCCGCACGCCGCTGACGGCGCAGAAAGCCGCGCAGGGCGCGGGCATTCGCATCCTGACCACGACGGTCACTTCGCCCACGCTGGCCGATCAGCTGCGCAATTTCCTGAAGATTTATCCGCAGGCCAAGTGGCATGTGTACGAGCCGGTCAATCGCGACAACGTGCTCGAAGGCGCGAAGCTGGCCTTCGGCCAGCCGGTCGAGACCCGCTACGATTTTGAAAAGGCCGACGTAATCGTCTCGCTCGACGCCGACTTCCTCTACGCCGGCTTCCCCGGGAATGTGAAGTACATCCGCGACTTTGCCAGCCGCCGCGATCCCGACAGCGGCAATATGAACCGCCTGTACGTAATCGAGAGCACGCCAACGACGACGGGGGCGAAGGCGGATCATCGTTCCGCCGTGAAGGCGTCGGAATTCTATAAGGTCTTCATGGAGGATGCCTTTGGGCCGGCACCTGAACTTACCAAGCCCATGGGCGCTGATCTGGATTCTCACAAGGGATCTAGCGTGTTCATCGTTGGCGACCATCTGCCAGCCGCGGTTCACGCTTTTGCTCATCAGATGAACACGCAATTCGGCAACGTGGGCAAGACCGTTTTCTACACTGATCCGGTCGACGCGAATCCGGTTAATCAGACCGAATCGCTCAAAGAACTCGTCGCTGATATGAATGCGGGCAAAGTTGAATTGCTCATCATCCTCGGCGGCAATCCCATCTATGACGCTCCGGCTGATCTGAAGTTCGGCGAAGCGCTGGATAAAGTCGCACTGCGTGTTCATCACGGCCTCTATAACAACGAAACCGCGGAGCTCTGTCACTGGCACGTCGCGGGAACGCACGAACTTGAGTCCTGGGGAGATGCCCGCGCTTACGACGGAACTGTGAGCATCATTCAACCTCTGATCTCGCCTCTCTACAACGGAAAGAGCGCGATCGAGTTCGTCGCGCTGCTGTCCGGCCAATCGGATGCCACGAGTTACGATCTAGTCCGCGCCTACTGGCAGAAGCAGCACACCGGCGGAGATTTTGAATCCTTCTGGCGCAAGTCGCTGCACGATGGCTGGATCGAGGGCACGACATTCGCTCCCAAGTCTGTGACCGCAAAATCAGCGGCGGCTCCGTCCGAATCGGGGCATAGCGATCCCAGCGCGATCGAGCTCAACATCCGGCGCGACCCGACCATCTACGACGGACAATTCTCCAACAACGGCTGGCTTCAGGAACTGCCCAAGCCGATGACCAAGCTCACCTGGGACAACGCCATCCTCATCGGCCCCAAGATGGCGAACCGGCTGGGCATCCAGAGCAAAGACGTCCTCGAACTCGAGCTGAACGGGACCAAGGTCACCGGCCCCGCCTGGATTCAAGCCGGACATCCCGACAACTCGGTCACCGTATTCATCGGCTACGGCCGCAAGCGCGCCGGCCGCGTCGGCACCGGCAACGGCTTCGACGCCTACGCGCTGCGCACGACCGCCGCGCCGTGGTTCACCACCGGCGTAACGATCCGCAAAACCGGCGCTACATACGAACTCGCTTCGACCCAGGGCTACCAGTCGATGGACACGCCCAACGGCGACACGCGCCCGCTAGTGCGCGAAAGATCGCTCGAGGAATACAAAAAAGATCCGAACTTCGCCAAAGAAGAGCAGCCCGCGCCGGGCATGACGCTCTACGAGCCTTACCCCTACGACAAAGAAACTTACGCGTGGGGCATGGCCATCGATCTCAACAAGTGCGTCGGCTGCAACAATTGCATGGTCGCGTGCCAGTCGGAGAACAATATCGCCGTCGTCGGCAAAGAGCAGACCGCCATCGGCCGCCACATGCACTGGATTCGCATCGACGCCTACTATCAGGGCGACCGCGACAATCCCAAAGCTTTCTTCCAGCCCGTGCCCTGCATGCAGTGCGAGAACGCGCCCTGCGAAGTCGTTTGCCCGGTCGGCGCCACCAACCATTCAACCGAAGGCCTGAACGACATGGTCTACAACCGCTGCGTGGGCACGCGCTACTGCTCGAACAACTGTCCGTATAAAGTGCGCCGCTTCAACTTCCTGCTCTTCCAGGACTGGGAGACGCCGCAATACAAGATGATGCGCAATCCCGACGTCAGCGTTCGCAGCCGCGGCGTCATGGAAAAGTGCACCTACTGCGTGCAGCGCATCAACGAGCACCGCATCGACGCCGAGACCGCATCAGTCCGCGAAGGCAAAGATATCCGCGTCGGCGACGAACTGCAGACCGCTTGCCAGCAGTCCTGCCCGGCGGAGGCGATCGTCTTCGGGAACATCAACGATCCCAACAGCAAAGTTTCGAAGTTGAAAGCATTGTCCAGGAACTACGCACTGCTGGGCGAGCTAAACACGCGCCCACGGACAACGTATTTAGCGGAAGTCCGCAACCCGAACCCGGAGTTGGAAAGATAGCTGTGGAAGAGCGGCGCTTCAGCGCCGCGTCAAGGCGCTATTTAGATTAGGGGCTTTAGCCCCGAGATACAGAATGCCAGAGCAATACAAATCGTCGACCGAGATCGAGCGCGCTCCCGTCATCGAGCCGGGCCACACTTTTGGCACAGTCACCGAAAAAATCAGCGCCATCGTCCTGACCCGGCCCGCCTCCAACGGATGGTTCCTGGGCTTCGGCATCGCCTTCATGCTCGCCATGGGCATGCTCTACGCCATCGGCTACCTGTTTCTGAAAGGCGTCGGCATCTGGGGCGTGACCATCCCCATCGGCTGGGGATTCGCCATTCTCAACTTCGTCTGGTGGATCGGCATCGGCCACGCCGGCACGCTGATCTCCGCCATTCTTCTTCTGCTTCGCCAATCCTGGCGTAACTCGATCAACCGATTCGCTGAGGCCATGACGCTGTTCGCCGTAGCCTGCGCCGGAGTATTTCCGGCGATCCACATCGGTCGCCCGTGGCTCGCGTACTGGCTCTTCCCGTATCCCAATACCATGCGCGTGTGGCCGCAATTCCGCAGCCCGCTCATGTGGGATGTCTTTGCGGTCTCGACCTACGCCACGATCTCGGCGCTGTTCTGGTTCACCGGCCTGATCCCCGATCTCGCCACCCTGCGCGACCGTACCGACAAGAAGATTCTCAAGCTCATCTATGGCATGCTCTCGTTCGGATGGCGCGGCTCGGCCCGCCACTGGCATCGCTACGAAACGATGTATCTTCTTCTCGCCGGCTTGGCGACGCCCCTGGTGCTCTCTGTCCACACCGTCGTCAGCTTCGACTTCGCCGTCGGCATCGTCCCCGGATGGCATACCACCATCTTCCCACCGTACTTCGTCGCGGGCGCGATCTATTCCGGCTTCGCCATGGTGCTGATGCTGGCCATCCCGATCCGCAAGATTTACGGCCTGGAAGATTTCATTACCGAGCGCCACCTCGAGAATTCCGCGAAAGTCATGCTGGCCACCGGTCTCATCGTGGGCTACGGCTACGGCATTGAAGCCTTCATGAGCTGGTACAGCGGTGACCGTTACGATGCCTTCACCATCTGGAATCGCCTGCACGGCCCGTATGCACCCGAGTATTACGCGCTGCTGATCTGCAACATTCTGATTCCGCAAGTGCTCTGGATTCGCAAGTTCCGTACGAATCCCATCGCGCTGTTCTTCGTTTCGTTTGTGGTGCTGGTGGGCATGTGGCTCGAGCGCTTCATCATCATCGTGGTCAGCCTGCACCGCGACTTCCTCACGTCTTCATGGGGCATGTACTACCCCACAAAGTGGGACTGGATGACGTATATCGGCACGATCGGCATGTTCCTCGCGCTTATGTTCCTGTTCCTGCGCGTGCTACCGGCGATCTCGATCTTCGAAATGCGCACGCTTCTGCCTGAGGCGGAGGTCAAAGAGTAAAGCATGAAGCGCGATCCCATTTACGGCATGATGGCGGAATTCGATTCGGCCCAGGCGCTCGTCGACGCAGCGCGCAAGACGCATCAGGCCGGGTACCAGAAGATCGACGCCTACAGCCCGTTCCCGATCGAAGGCCTCGCCGAAGAAATTGGCTTTCATCACGATGAAGTGCCCATGGTCGTGCTGATCGGAGGCATCATCGGCGGCTTGACCGGATATCTCATGCAGTACTGGATCTCGGTGATCGACTACCCGCTGAACATCGGCGGCAAGCCGTATCACTCCTGGCCGTCGTTCATCGTCATCACGTTCGAAATGACGATCCTGTTCGCCGGAATTTCCGCCGTATTCGGCATGCTCGCGCTCAACGGATTGCCCATGCCGTATCACCCGGTATTCAACGTTCCCCGTTTCAGCTCGGCTTCGAAAGATCGCTTCTTCCTGATCGTGTTCTCTTCCGACAAAAAATACAAAACGGACGACACGCGCAAGTTCCTCGAAGCTCTAGCCCCACGCTCAATCTCGGAGGTGCCCAGCTAAATGCAGCACTTCCAAAAAATTTCAGCAGCACCAAACGGCGGATGCCCCATCCTTGCGCGCTTTTTGCGCAAGGGTGGGAATAGATACAGCCTGCGCACGAAGTTCTTGTCAGCTGTGCCCTTGATGGCCGTGATCGCGTTGTCCGGTTGCCGCATCGATATGCACGTGCAACCCCGCGAGAACCCTCTCTCACGCAGCGACTTCTTCACCGACCAGCGCTCCGCGCGCCCGCTGATTGAAGGCACAGTCGCCCGCGGCGATCTGCGCGAAGACACGTATCTCTACACCGGCAAGATTGGAAATACACCTGGCGAGCAGATGCCATTCCCGGTTACCAAAGAAGTGCTAGAACGCGGTCGCGAGCGTTACAACATCTATTGCGCCCCCTGTCACTCGCGCCTCGGCGACGGCAACGGCTTTATCCCCTCCCGCGGATTCGCACGCAAGCCGCCGTCGTTTCACATCGCGCGCCTGCAGAAAGCGCCCGTCGGATATTTCTTCGACGTGATCACCAACGGCTTCGGCATCATGCCCGACTATGCCTCGCAGGTTTCTCCGCAGGATCGCTGGAACATCATCGCCTACGTTCGCGCGCTGCAGTTGAGTCAGGACGCGACCATGGCCGACGTGCCGAGTGGGCAGAAAATTCCATCGGATCCGCCGAAATTCCGCGAACCGGGATCGGGCGCCACGCTGCCGGTCCCCGCGCCGGGAACAAATTCTGAGATGAAGGAAAGTCAGCAATGAGCGCGGCCACCCCAACTCGGCTCGATCTGACGCCGCCGCCGATCGTCAAGACGATCATGCAGCGCTCCGCGATCGTTGGCGTCGTGTTCGCGATCGTTGGCGTAATCCTCGCCGTAACGCGGCCTGACCAGTTCTATCGCGGCTACCTGATCGGTTTCATGCTCTGGCTGGGCGTCGCGCTGGGCTCGATGGCGATTCTCATGATCCGCCATCTCACCGGCGGTGGATGGGGCATGGTCATCCGCAGAATTCTCGGCGCGGCCATGCGCACCGTGCCATTGCTGGCGGTTCTGTTTATCCCGCTTGCCATCGGGGTCCATCACATCTACCCCTGGGCCATGCCGCTCGAAGCCATTCAAGACGCGCATATTCGCGAGCATCTCGAGAAACACAGTTTCGTCAGGTCCTACCTGAACTTCTCCGGCTTTGTGATTCGCGCCATCATCTACTTCGCGATCTGGAATGTGCTCTCGTTCCTGCTCACATTGTGGTCGAAGCAGACGGACCGTCCCGGCGCACCCGACAATACCGAAAAATTCAAAGCCGTTGCCGGACCTGGCCTTATCCTTTACGGGTTCACGATTTCCTTCGCCGCCATCGACTGGGTTATGTCGATCGATCCCACCTGGATCTCGACCATGTTCGGCCTGATCATCCTCATCGGCGAACTTCTCTCCGCTATGTGCTTCGCGGTCATCGTCGAGCGCATTCTCTTTGACTACAAGCCGATGTCCGACATGCTGAAGCCGGATTTCGTCCACGACCACGGCAAGTGGATGCTCACGTTCATCATGGTCTGGATGTACTTCAATTTCTCGCAGTGGCTGATTATCTGGGCCGGCAACCTGCCCTCGGAAATCACGTTTTACATGAAGCACCTGAACGGCGGATGGGGCACCATCGCTCTGTTCCTCGTTTTCTTCCATTTCGCGATTCCGTTCGCCATGCTGCTCTCGCGCCATTTCAAGCGCAACATTCGTACCCTGGTTTATCTGGCCGCGTGGCTGTTGTTCATGCGCTGTGTGGATTTGTTCTGGGTGATCGAGCCCAATTTCTCTGGTACCTTCACCGTGACGTTGGCGGACATAGTCGCGCCCATCGCCATCGGCGGCTTGTGGGTCGCATATTTCTTCTACAATCTCGGGTCGCTGCCCTTGCTGCCGGCCTTCGACCCCTCCGCGCATGAAGTTCTGGAACACCACGTGATTGATCTGGAAGGGCACCCGTGAGTATGACTAACGATCCCAAAAACGTGTTTCCCGGGCACGTCGACTACGAGCGCCGCGACATTGGGGTGCTCCCTGTCGTGTACTTCCTCATCGGCCTGGCTGTCGCCGCGATCATCGTGCACTTCCTCGTGGCCGGCCTGTACGATTTTCTCGACAAGCGCACCGCAGCCTCGCAGGCCCCGGTCAGCCCAATGGTCAAGGCGCCGAAAGATACGCGGAAGCTGTCCACCAACTACCAGGATTATCTGAAGCAGAATTTCCCCAGCCCGCAACTGGAAATCGACGAGCGCACGCAGCTGAATCAGATCCGTCTGGAAGAAGAGCAAACGCTCGCCACTTACGGCTACGTTGACGAGAAAGCGGGAACCGTCCGCATCCCGATCGACCGCGCCATGGATCTGATCGTGCAACGCGGCCTGCCTGTAAGAAACCAAAACAGCGCGTCCGAGCAGTTAACCGCAAACAGCGGAGCCAAGAATTCGAAGGGAAGCAAGCAGTGAGCAGTCAAAATCAAAATTCGATGGGCGTCATTCTGAGCGGAGCCGTTTTTCAGGCGGAGCGAAGAATCTCCCGCGCAAGATTGCTGGGGTTGGTGCTCCTGTTGCTCTCCGCCGCTGCTTTCGGTCAGGGCATGACGAAGGGCATCATGTCCCCGCCAGCCAACGTCCGTCCACCATATCTGCAAAACGTAGGCATCGAGCAGCATCTCGACGGCCAAGTCCCGCCCGAACTGACCTTTGTCGACGACACCGGCCGCACCGTGAAGCTCGGCGACTACTTCGGCAGCAAGCCCATCATCCTCAACCTCGTGTACTACAACTGCACCATGCTCTGCGGAGAGGCTCTGGCCGGACTGACCGGCGCCATGAAGATGATCAAGTTCGACGCGGGCAAGGAATTCGAAGTCGTCACCGTCAGCTTCAATCCCAAAGAGACGCCGGAGATC
>Ga0209656_10003461_pt1 | contig 10209 bp, 9 predicted proteins | sample BogFormECP12_OM2_FD_188239 | JGI IMG/M metagenome (GOLD analysis project Ga0209656, IMG submission 188239) | Bog forest soil microbial communities from Calvert Island, British Columbia, Canada - ECP12_OM2 (SPAdes) (version 2) | ecosystem: Environmental > Aquatic > Freshwater > Wetlands > Bog ... | reverse complement strand
ACCCTCTCACACTCCTGGCGGCGCTATACGGTGCGCCAAACGTCTTCCGCGATCTCAAAACAGCCGCTCCGCCTCAAACCATGACCAGTCAATTCCTCCAAACTTAGCATGCGATTAGCCTGAACCTTTCCCCCCCCAGGTCCCGCAGCCGATCGAGTTCTCCCTACGCACACGTTCATGGATCTGCGCGAGGCCCAAGCGCCTCGACTCGCGGCCCACACCGTTCCGCATTGAACCGGCAGACCGGCCCCCGCCCGCGAGCTAAGCCCCGCCTCGGGGCCCGCCCTCCATACCCATATTCCGCGCGGTGCGACAAGGTGACAAAAGCCACACCTCACCCAAAATCGAGCCGCCACGGCTGTCTGGACATAAGTGTCTAGACGGCCTGAAAAGAGTTGGCTAGCCTTTGAGATTGGCGGTTTTTCGAGGAGCGCGCATGAAATCGCACTACCGCGCTGTGGTCATTGGGGGCGGGGTCGTCGGCGCCTCGGTTCTTTACCATCTTGCGAAATTGGACTGGACCGATATTGCGCTGGTGGAGCGCTCCGTTCTGACCGCCGGCTCCTCGTGGCACGCGGCGGGCGGATTCCATGCGCTCAACGCCAATCCGAACATGGCGATCCTTCAAGCCTACACGATCGATCTGCTCAAGGAGATCGAAGCGGAATCGGGCCACGCGATCGGGATGCACATGACGGGCGGGATCCACGTCGCCTCGGCGCCCGAGCGGTGGGAATGGCTTCAGTCGAACTATCGGCGGTTCCAGGCCATCGGCATCGAGGACGTACGCCTGGTCACGCCGGAGGAGATCAAGGCCGCCTGCCCGATCATCGACACGGAGGGCGTGCTCGGCGGCATGTGGGCCGACCGGGAGGGCTACGTCGACACAACCGGCACGGTCTGGGCCTACGCCAGCGCCGCCAAAAAACGAGGCGCGGAAGTCATCGAGCACAACCGTGTGCTGGAGTTGAAGCAGCGGCCTGACCAGACCTGGGACGTCGTCACCGAAAACGGAATGATTCACGCCGAGCATATCGTGAACGCCGCCGGCTTATGGGCAAAGCAGGTCGGCCGGATGGTGGGGCTCGAACTGCCCGTCTCGCCGCTGGAGCACCACTATCTCATCACGGAGACCATTCCCGAGGTCGCAGCGCTGAAGACCGAGATGCCGATGGTCGTCGACCTCGAAGGCCATACCTATATGCGCCAGGACCAGAAGGGCATGCTGGTCGGTATTTACGAGACGAACCCGCAACATTGGTCCATGGACGGCGCGCCGTGGGACTACGGCGTCGAACTCCTTCAGGAGAACATCGACCGAATTGCGGGCGAACTCGAACTCGTCCACCGCCGCTATCCGGTCCTTCAAACCGCCGGGATCCGCAAATGGGTCAACGGCGCCTTCACCTTCTCGCCCGATGGCAATCCGCTTGTCGGCCCGATCGTTGGAAAACGCGGCTACTGGCTTGCCTGCGGCGTCATGGCCGGCTTCCTTCAGGGCGGCGGCGTCGGCAAGACGCTGGCGGAATGGATGGTTCATGGCGAGCCGGCCGCAGACGCTTTCGCCCTCGACATCGCCCGCTATGGACCCCACGCGTCCAATCGCGAATACATCCGGCAGACCACCGGCGAATTTTATGCCCGCCGGTTCGTGATGACCTATCCCAACGAGCAATTGCCCGCCGGCCGACCGCTGAGGACAACGCCGGCTTACGACGCGATGACGGAGGCGGGCGCCAAGTGGGGCAACTCGTGGGGTCTCGAAACCCCGCTCTACTTCGCCTCTCCCGATTTCAGAGAAAAGCCGACTCTGAAGCGCTCCAACGCCTTCGACATCGTCGGGGCCGAATGCCACGCCGTGCGCGAGGGCGTGGGGCTGCTCGATATCGCGCCTTTCTCACGCTATGAGGTGAGCGGCCCCGAGGCCGAGCGCTGGCTCGATTCGATGACCGTCGCCCGCCTGCCGAAACCCGGACGCGCCAAGCTCGCCCCGATGCTCTCGGAAACCGGCAAGCTCAAGGGCGACCTGACTGTCATCAACTGGGGCGACGGGACCTTCTGGATCGAAGGCTCCTATTACCTGCGCGCGTGGCACATGCGCTGGTTCGCCGACCATGCGCGAAACGGCGCGTCCGTGCGCGACATTTCCGACGACGTGATCGGCTTTTCGATCTCCGGACCGAAGGCGCGGGCGCTCCTCGAGCGCGTCACCCATCAGGACGTCTCCAACGCCGCCATGCCGTTCATGGCGGCGGGCGTCGTCGACGTGGGCCTCGTGACGGCGCGGGTCGCGCGCATCTCGGTCGTGGGCGAACTCGGGTACGAGATCAACTGCCGCGCGCTCGATCATGGAACTTTGCGGCGAACGCTGTTGGCGGCCGGCCGCGACCTCGACGTGAGGGAATACGGAAATAACGCCCTCAACGCGCTGAGGCTGGAGAAGAGCTTCGGCATCTGGTCGGCGGAGTTCACCCAAGCCTACACCCCGCGCATGACCGGGATGGACCGGTGGATCGCCTGGGACAAGGGCGATTTCGTCGGCCGGGCGGTGGCGTTGGCCGAGCGCGACGGGCCGCCGCCGCCCCGTCAACTCGTCACCCTGGAGATCGACGCGCTTGACGCGGACGCCTCCGGCTACGAGCCGGTCTGGCGGAACGGCCGTAAGATCGGGTTCGTCACCTCCGGCGGATACGGCCATACGATCCGCAAGAGCCTCGCCATGGCGCTCGTCGCGCCGGAGAGCGCCGCGGTGGGAACCGAGCTTGCCGTCCATGTGGTCGGCGTCGAGCGCAAGGCGCGCGTCATCGCGCCGTCGCCCTACGACCCGGCGGGCAAGGCGATGCGCGGATGACCGCGCTCCCGGCGCCGGGCGTCGCCCGGGCGACGCGCGACGACTGGCTCGACCTTGCGCTCATGCTCCTGGCTCGACGAGGGATCGGCGCCGTCACCGTGCTCGACCTCAGCGAAAGGCTTGGCGTGTCGCGGTCGAGTTTTTATTGGCGCTTCCGCAGCCGCGACGACCTGCTGGAAAGCTTGCTGCAGCGCTGGGACGCCCGAAACACCGGATCGATCGTGCGGCAGGCCGAGGCGCCCGCCGCGACCATCACGGAGGCCGTCTGCAACGTCTTCCGTTGCTGGGTCGACGCGTCTCTTTTCAGTCCCCGGCTCGACGTGGCGGTGCGGGAATGGGCGCGGCTCTCTGAGGCTGCGCGACGGCGGCTCGACTGCGCCGACCGCGATCGCATGGCGGCGATCGAGGCCATGTTCGTGCGGCATGGCTACGCCCCGGAGGACGCCCTGGTCAGGGCGCGCGTGCTCTATACCATGCAAATCGGGTACTACGCCCTCGACATCAAGGAGGCTATGGAGGCGCGGCTCGACCTCGCTCCGCGCTATCTCGAGACCTTCACCGGCGTGCGGCCGCTCGAGGCGGAGCTCGCCGCCTTCCGAACCTACGCCCTCAGCCACGCCGGCGCAGAGGACTTCGAAGACCTGCCATGAGCGCGCGCTATTCCGCACTGACCATTGTTCGCGAGGGCTTGCGCGGCCACAGAGGCTGGCCGCAGGCTTGGCGCAAACCGAAGCCTCAGCGGACTTACGACTTCGTCGTCGTGGGCGGGGGCGGTCACGGCTTGGCGACCGCCTATTACCTGGCGAAAACCCACGGGCGCCGACGCGTGGCGGTGATCGAGAAAGGCTGGATCGGCGGCGGCAACACCGGCCGCAATACGACGGTCGTGCGGTCGAACTATTTCTATCCCGAATCGGTCGCGCTCTACGATCTCGCCCTCAGGCTCTACGAGGGCCTGTCCAGCGAGCTCAACTTCAACGTCATGCTGAGCCAGCGCGGCATCCTCAATGTCGCGCACACGCCGGCGCAGCTGGAGATTGCGGCGCGCCTCGTGAACGCCATGCAGATCAACGTTGTCGACGCCGAGTTCTGGGGGCCCGACGAGATGGCGGCGGCGCGGCCAAAACCTCAATCCGCTGAAGCGCCTACCGCTCGAGGCCGAGCACCGCGCCGACGGCGCCCAGATGCGCGAATACGGCGGCTGGCTCAGGCCCGCCTGGTACGGTCCGGACGACCCCGACCTCGCGATCCAAGCCGAGGCCAGGCGCGCCCGCGACACGGTCGCGCTGTTCGACGGATCGTCGCTCGGCAAGATCGAGGTCATCGGTCCCGATGCGCCGGCGCTGGTGGACTTCCACAGCTACAACCGGCTCTCGACCTTGAGGCCCGGCAAGATCCGCTACGGCTTCATCCTGTCGGAGACCGGGATCGTCGACGACGACGGCGTGACGCTGCGCCTCGCCGACGACCGCTTTCTGGTGTCGTGCTCCTCGGGCCATACGGACGCGGTCGTGACCCGCCTCGAGCTCTGGCGGCAGGATCGGTTCGATCCGCGCCGCGTTTTCATCCATGATGGGACAGCCCAGTGGGCGACGCTGACCGTCACCGGCCCTCGGTCGCGCGATTGCGTTGCGGCGCTCGATCTCGGCGTCGCGCTTGACGACGAGAGCCTGCCGCACATGGCTTTTACGACCGGGACTTATGAGGACGCGCCGCTTCGCATCGCCCGCGTGAGCTTTACCGGAGACCGCTCTTACGAACTGTCGGTCTCCCTTTCGCGTGCGAAAACCTTGCGGGCGAAGATCGTCGCGGCGCTGCCGGCGTTCGGCGGCGGCCTCATGGGCTCGGAGGCCCTGATGATCTTGCGGGCCGAGAAGGGCTACATCATCGTCGGCAAGGACACGGACGGCGCGACCATGCCGCACGACCTTGGCGTCTCGGCCCCGAGGGCGCAGCGCAAGGACGAGTACATCGGCAAGCGCTCGCTGTTCCTGCCCGTCGCCCAGGACCCAGGCCGCAAGCAGCTTGTCAGGCTCGAGGTCGGCGCAGGTGAGGCGCCGTTGCCGACCGGCGCGCATGCGGTCGAAGGTGAAGGCAAGGAGCGCCGGTCGCGTGGCTATGTCACGTCGAGCTATTTCAGCCCGACGCTCGGGCGTCCGGTCGCGCTCGGCCTGATCGCCGACGGCGCGTCGCGGATGGGCGAGAGCCTCGCCGTCTATCATCTCGGGGCCGAGCGGCGCGCGCGCATTGCCCCGGCCGTCGCGCTCGATCCGCAAGGGAAGCGGCTTCATGCGTGAGACGGACTGGGCGCCGGCGCGCCGCGCTGAGGGGACGCTGGTGGCAAAGCCCGGCTTTTCGGCGCGGGCGCTTGGCGGGCTCGGGCAGACGCTCGTCTCCGGCGACCTCGACGCGGCGTTCGCCGGGCTCGCACCCGGCGCGCCGTTCGTCGGCCTCTACGGGCTCGTCCCCGAAGGCGCGCATGCGCTCCGCATCGCGCGCGACCGGGCGCTGCTGGTGACCCCCGCGCCGCTCCGCGCGTCGGACGGCTGGCGCGAGGGTTTTTGCGCCACGACCGTCGACGACGGCTGGGTCGCGATCGAGGTCGAGGGCAAGGGCGCGTCGCTCGTCCTGATGCAGGGAACGGCGGCCGACCTGTCCGCCGGCTCGCCCTCGGCCGCGGTCCTGTTCGCCGGCCGGCGGTGCCTCATCGCCCGCACGGAGAGAGGCTTCCGCCTGCATGTTGAGGCGCCGTGGATCGAAGCGCTCGCGACCTGGCTCGACGGGGCGTGAGCGCGGCGCTCGGACCTCGTTCGGGCGCGGTTCAACGCCGTTCGGCATGCGTTCAATACGCGTTCAGCGCCATAATTGACCCCCTTATTCACCCCCGAATCGAGCCTTTTCAACGAGTTGATCGCGAGCTTGCGAACAAATGCAACAGCCTTCGAGACGAAGCGGCTCCCGCATTGGCAGCGACGAGAAACACTTTGCGTATGGCCGGAACGTTTCATGGAGGGACAGTAGCACGGTTTCCGATTTTCCGGAAATAATTGTCGGCTCTTACCGCGTTGTCCGTTGGCTGCGCCAGTGCGGATATCTTGGCTGGCCTCCCCAAACCGTCATGGCCGGGCTCGTCCCGGCCATCCACGCCGCGCCAGGGCCGTTCGCGACGCTCTTATAGATTATGCAACGAAATCAATAGCCTATCAAGAAAGGACAGTGTTCGCGTGGGTGGCCGGGGCAAGCCCGGCCATGACGCGGTGTTGTTGATGGTTCCAATGGCGCGACCAACAGCTAAGGCGACGCCGGTCATCGCCCACGGTCGTCGACCGCGGCTACAGATGCTGGGTTCGGCGGTTCCAGGCGTCGTCCCAGAGACTGTCCCTGTCCGCATCGAAAACCAGCGTCGGATCGGCCTCCGCGGTCGCCCAGGCGCCCGCTTCGATCTCCTGGTCGAGCTGGTTGGGTCCCCAGCCGGCGTAGCCGAAGGCCACCAGAATTTTGACCGGCCCGCTCTTGTTGGCGATGTCGCGCAGGATCTTGACGCTCGACGTCAGCGACAGGCGATCATTGATGGCGAGGGTCTCCGGCAAGCGGTAGTCGGCGCTGTGGACGACGAAGCCGACCTGCGGCTCAACCGGTCCGCCCGCAAAGACGCGCACGCTGCCGGTGACGCCCGAGGTTTTTTCGCCGACCGCGTCGAGAAGGCTGGCGAGCGGTTGCTCTCCCATCGGCTTGTTGAGCACAATTCCGAGGGCGCCGGTCTGATCGTCCTCAACGATCAGGATCACCGTGTGCTCGAAGCGCGAGTCGCCCATCGCGGGAGCGGCGATCAGGAATTGGCCGGCGAGCGAGGAATGGGCCGTCGCTTCCTCAGACTCAGTGGGCAGCGCCGCGTTGAGGAGCGCGGTCTGCAGGACGAAGGCTGCGACAAGCAGGCCCAGACGAGCGATCGCGGACATGGATAAGCGCCTCCAGGGCGGGCAATACTAGCACGGGCGCGACGGTCTCCAAAGGAGGGCGGTTATCGACTGAAGCCACGAGGCCTTGGGAAAGCGCCGGGAGCCGTTCGGCCGTCATGCCTCCAACCCGAGGAGCATGATGTCGAGAGAAGCCGCCGCCTCACGGAGCGCCTTGCCCAGCGTGGCGAGAGGCAGACTGCGACGCTGTGCGAGCTCCAGATAGGTCGCGTCGTAAACGGTCAGGCCATAACGCTCGGCCAACCGCAGCGTCGTCGTCCAGGCATACGCGTCGGTGTCTGCATCGACTGTGATCGGCATCGCGGCAAGCTCGGTCAGCGACTGATCCCGATAGAGCGCCGTGATGCGTTTCCGCCGGAGGGCTGAAAGGCGTTGGCGACCTCGAGCCGCGAGAGCGTCGTCGCAACGGCGCCCGCTTCAGAAACGTGGTAGAGGACGGCATCCGCCGCCTGCGTGGCTTCGAGGAGGGGGTCGCGCCGCCCGATGGGACAAGCGAGCAGCGGCGCGGCTGGTCACACCCGCTTCAGATCACCAGTTGTGGTGGTAAACGTGATGATGAGGGGCATAGAAGTGATGGCGCACCGCGTTCGCGGTTTCATAGGTAAAGGTCTTGCTCTCGTTGGCTTGGTTCCACGCGCGATCGAAGGTCGATGAACCCTGTTGCGGGCCGTAGGTTCCGTAGCCTGTGTCGCCCTGGGCGGATGCGGCGACGGGAAAGGCGAGAGCAGCGGCCAGGGTGGCGAAGGCGATTGTCTTGAGCATAGGGGGACTCCGTCAAGAGAGAATTGCTGGACCGTAGGTCGGTCCCGGATCAAGGGGCCGGGGTCAACGCGCTCCGGCTCCTCAGATCAACTTAAGCTGATCAAGGCCGAGGCTGCCAGTCTACCGAGGTTGGTCCGAAGATCCTGTTGGTTTGGGGGCCCGATACCTTCATTCTAGTCTGCTAGACGGTTCCTGCCTGAGATCATTCTGCCGGCGGTCGCATTGCCGTTCCCAGGAGCGCAGTTTGTCGTTACCCCGGGGGGCGAAGCCGCTCTTGCGTTCACCCCTCCTCGCTGTCCCTATCGAAAAGCCGCGCGATCGTCTTGAGCGGCGCGGACAGGTTGCGGTACGTCTCGGGGCCGATCGCGTCGACAATCTTCTGCTCGTGCCGCTCTGAGATCGCGTGCAGTTCGGGCATCAGGCTCGCGCCCTTGGCGGTCAGCATCAGCGCGTAGCTGCGCCGATCCCCCGGAGTCGGGTCGCGGCGCACAAGCTTGCGCCTTTCGAGCTCGTCGATCATGGCGACGAAATTGGCGCGCTTGATGCCGAGCGCCTCCCCGACCTCCCCCTGCTTCAGGCCCGGATTGCTCTCAATCACGGTCAAAATCGAATATTGCCCCGGGCGGAGGTCATGAGACTCGAAGGCGGCGAAGAAGTCCTTGAACACCGCGATCTGCGCGCGGCGCAGGAGATAGCCGATCCGCCGGTCGAGCGGCCCGTAGTCGATCGCGGCAGGATCGCTGCGCGGCGCGCCGTCGCCCGCGGCTTCGTCCTTGTCTGCGGCCCTGCGGGGCCGTGAAGCCGTCGCGCTCACCCGCGCCTCCCGCGCATTTTGTCGGAATTCGCAGCTACCAAGCATCAGCGGGCTTCCCCGGAGACCTCGTCCTGAGGAGCCCGCGTAGCGGGCGTCTCGAAGGGCGATCCAGAAGGCGCGATCGTGCGCGCTGGAGCGTCCTTCGAGACGCGTCGCCTGCGGCGCCGCTCCTCAGGACGAGGGCTTGGATAAATCGGCCCGTTATTTGGCCCTCGCCAGAATTCTTCCTCGCCCCACATTGACACGGAACGATAGATATGTCCAATAACAATTATTGCGCGAACCAAATCCGGGGACGAACCGGGGCGTGCTCAAGGTTTTCAGGAAACGCACTCGATCAAGGAGCAGACTCCCCCATGTCCTCGAATCTCCCCGCCTCGAAAGTCCTCGTGCTCGGCGCGGCGCTCGGCGCGCTCGCGCCCGCCGCCGCTCAAGCGCAGATCCGCGTCGGAATCGTCGTCTCCGAGACCGGCCCCGCGGCCGCGCTCGGCATCCCGCAGAAGAACACGGTCGCGCAACTGCCAAAGGAGGTCGCCGGGCAGACGGTCGAATACACGGTCCTCGACGACGCGACCGACCCGACCAAGGCGGTCGCCGACGCGCGCAAGCTCGTCGCGGAGGACGACATCGACATTCTGATCGGCTCGTCGGCGACGCCCGCGACCCTCGCCATGGTCGACGTCGCGGCCGAGACCAAGACGCCCTACTGCGCCATGGTGCCGACCAAGTCGACGGTTTCGCCGCTCGACGACAAGCGCCGCTGGGTGTTCAAGGCGCCGCAGGACGACGCGATCATGGCCGCCGCCGTGTTCGATCACATGAAGGCGAACGGCGTCAAAACCATCGCCTTCCTCGGCTACACTGATGGGTATGGCGAGGGCTGGCTGACCGCGACCAAGGCCGCCGCGAAGGAGCGCGGGATCGACATCGTCGACGTCGAGCGCTTCCAGCGCACCGACACCAGCGTCGACGCGCAGGCTCTCAAGATCCTGTCGGCCAATCCGGACGCCGTGCTGATCGCCGCCTCCGGGACGGTCGCCGTCATGCCGCAGAAGGCGCTGAAGGAGCTCGGCTACTCGAAGCCCATCTACCAGACGCACGGCGTGTCGACGATGGAGTTCGTCCGCGTCGGCGGCAAGGACGTCGACGGCACGGTGTTCCCGGCCGGGCCGGTCGTAGTGGCGAGCCTTTTGCCCGACAGCCATCCGAGCAAGGCCATCGGCCTCGCCTACATCAAGACCTACGAGGAGAACAACAAGACGCCGTTCGCCGCCTTCGGCGCCCATCTCGCCGACTGCACCGCGATCATGCTCGGCGGCGTGAAGGCGGCGCTCGAGAAAGGCAAGCCCGGCACGCCGGAATTCCGGGCGGCGCTCCGCGACGCGGTTGAGACGACGCACGAGCTCGCCGCCAACCACGGCGTCTACACCTATTCGCCAACCGACCATTCCGGCCTCGACAAGCGCTCGCGGGTTCTGATCAAGATCGTCGATGGCAAGTGGACGCTTCTGCCCGATCCGCAGTGATCGCTCGCCGATATGCATGTTTGAACGGACGGCTCCACGCTCTATCGGAGGGCGCCCGTCTCAGGCGCCCGGCGGCGAGACGCCGCCCCTCCGATTCCCCGCGACATCCGTTCAGCGGCGCATGAGACTGTGCGTAGACCGAGACGAGATATGCTGGCGCCAGCTTCCCCTCACCCGGCGACTTCGCCGCCACCCTCTCCCGGCGGGAGAGGGGCGTCCCTTCCCCCCCCCGGGGGGAAGGTGGCCGGCGACTGCCGGCCGGATGAGGGGACGCCATGA
>Ga0209656_10003458_pt1 | contig 10210 bp, 11 predicted proteins | sample BogFormECP12_OM2_FD_188239 | JGI IMG/M metagenome (GOLD analysis project Ga0209656, IMG submission 188239) | Bog forest soil microbial communities from Calvert Island, British Columbia, Canada - ECP12_OM2 (SPAdes) (version 2) | ecosystem: Environmental > Aquatic > Freshwater > Wetlands > Bog ... | reverse complement strand
GCGAGCCTTTGGTTGATGATGGCCAGTGATTTTTCAATGAGAGCGAAATGGCGCGCTCTTAAGAGCGGATGGCGTAGTGCGCCTCAAAAAGTGCTTGACAGGGGCAACATTGTTAGAGATGGACGTATTGTCGCCTATGCGCGGAAGTGCCAGCTGGTGTCAACTCCCGAGATACTGGCTCGTGGGAGATGTCGAGTCTTAAGGTTCGTTCGAACGGTCGGCAACAGGAAATTACACCGAAAGGGGTCCAGGAGGACGCAACCGATCGTGTTCGCAATATTGACGCGCCCTGGCCAAGTGTTTTGGCTCGCGCCGTCGAATCTGGGGACAATAAGGGGACGATAAGCGTGAGCAAGCCACGCCCTAAGGCATCAAACCGTATCCGCCAACACCGTTTGATTTCAATCAGTTACAATAAGTAGTTGCCCTGTCACGGCAGAGGCCGCGGGTTCGAGTCCCGTCGACCCCGCCATTAAATTCAATGGCTTACATCACGCCCCAGGTGGGCGTTTTGTATTTCCCCACGAATTTCCCCACGAAACTTCTCCGTGTCCCCCGGGAAGCTCATTGGATGACCGCCTGCTCTCCGCTTACCAACGGCGCGAGAATTGGCTGCGAGTCGAGCAGTTCGACCGCTGCCCGCGCCGCCCCGCTGGTGACGTGCGTATAGTGCCGCACCATGCGCGCGCTGATGTGTCCCACGAAGGTCTGGATCACCCCCAGCGGGACCCCAAGCTCCACCATGTGGGAAATGAGCGTATGCCGAAGATCGTGGAACCGGAAATCGGGGAACCCGCACTCTGCCGTCAAACTCGCCCAAGCTGTGTCCCATGCGGCCTGATGCTGCAGCGGGTCATAGCCGCGGCTGCCCTTGTATTCGCCGTAGGAAATTCGGGAAAGGTTTTTCGGCATCAGATAATGCTCTGGCCGGTTCGAGCCGAGCGATTCGGCGCGGAGTAGCAGCCGCGCCGCGGCCTCGGTCGCATCGCGGTTGAGTTCGACAAAACGCGCGCTCGCGTCTGTCTTGGCAGAACTGCGGACAACCCTGATGCGCCGACGGTCAATATCAATGGAGCCAATTTTCAGCCGCTTGATTTCCCCTCCCCGGAGCCCAGTGTTCGCTGCCAGCACGGAACCATAGAACGCCGCTTCCCAATCCCGATTAGTTTCGGCAACTTCGGCGAGATGGCGCAACTGCTCGCGGGTTAGCGCGCGGCCGATATCGCTGGCTTTGGTTTTCAGCGGCCGGTAATCCTCTGCGAGTCGATGCCAGACTTTCGCTTTCCTAAAAATGAGGCTCCAGAGTTGAATTTCGCGGTTGATGCTCCATGCTCCGACTGGTACGGCCAGGCGCGAAGTCACATAATCCTCCAGGTCCTTGCTCGTGACGTCTTTCAGCCGCTTGTCGCCGATGATTCGCGGCAGATGCTTCACCCGGTACGGTTCACTGTGCAATGAATCCTCAGCGATCCGCGGCTTCCGGTATTCGTTCCACCAAGCAACCGCTTCGCTGAGACGCCAAGAGGCCATGTCGGTCGGCAGTATGCCGGCTTTGCGTTCCGCCTCGTGCTTGTCACGCGCGATCTTCGCTTCTTCGCGATCCGCAGTCCCGAGGTACTTTTCGCGCCAGCTGCCCGCGGTGTCCTTGTACGAATACGCGAAGATTCCGTTTTCGCGCCTATGCAGGCCGTCTCTTTTTCTCTTTGGCATGTTTCCCAGTCCCTTTCTTGTCAGCTGCCGGTTTTCTGTTCCGCCGCCAATCCTCTCCGTGTTCGGCCCACCATTCCAGCTTGAAGGCACGTTGGGCCGGTACGGAGCAGGCTTCCGAGCAGTACTTATAGCTTCGTTTGGACGCGATGAAGTACGGTGCCGGACAGTCGGCGTTGGCGCAGTGTTTTGCGCGGGATGAAATTCTCTGGAAGTGAACCATCGCCTGTTCGAAGGGCGTGAGCGCTGGCGGCTCTGCTTGCCTTCTAGGGTTGGTGAGCAGATGGAAGTCGTGCCGGAGTTCGAAGATGTACCACTCTTTCAGCCGCTGATCGGGCTCATCCCACGCTTTGCGCAGTCGTGGGGCCAGAGACCCAAGCATGGGGTATGCGGCCCAGCGCGTGGCTGTCGCCAACATTTCCGCACGGCCTTCCCATCCCTCAGATTTCGCTATCTCGTTGCCGATCGCATTCGACTGGGGAAAAGATGAAGGGAAAAACTCGCGATATAGCTTGACCAAGCGGAGACCAGGCGCGACGCCGAATCCTGCATTGGCAAACTCGACGAGAAATGCCTCAACCCGCTTGGGAGACGAGCGCGCTAGAGTCTCGTTTGTTTCGGGTCTGCTAGAGTTGTTTACCATATTGCTTTCTTATGGACGTTAGCGCACATTGTTACCCAGTGTCAAGCAGCACGAAGATGACGTTAGAAATTAGGGAGGAGTTTCAGAATGGTTGACGCAATGCCGAAGCTGTTGACGTTGGACAAAGTTTCGGAGGCGCTGGGATGCAGCATCTACTCAGTGCGGCGCTACATCGCTCTTGGGTCAATCCGGGCGGTGAACATAGCCCGCCGCGTGATGGTTTCGACGGCAGAGGTGGAGCGTATCCAGCGCGAGGGGCTGCCATCGATCCCGCTGGGGCGGCCGAGAAAACTGGAAGGCGCAGTCGCCGCGCCAGCTCGCCCCTCCCGCGCCGCCCAAGCGGGGCGCACCCGTGGCTGAACTGGCGGCGACAGTCAGGATCCGGCGCGATTCCAGCGGCGACTTTCGGTGGACTGTCGGCAAGCTGGCTGGCTTCGCCGACGACCAGGATTCCGCGCGATTGGCCGCTGAATCAGCTACACGATCGCTCAGCGAGCGCGCCCTCACGCCCAGGACCGGGCGAAGGACGGCCTGACCATGGCTAGGATCCGGACGATCAAGCCCGAGTTCTGGACCTCGGAACAAATCGTCGAATGCTCGCCGACCGCTCGCTTACTGTTCATCGGAATGTGGAACTTCTTCGACGACGGAGGTAACCATCCGGCGAGTCTGAAGACACTGAAGCTGAAGGTCTTCCCCGGTGACGACTTCGACTTGCTGCAAATTGAATCGATGGTGCAGGAACTCATCAGGAATGGCCTTCTCCTTCAGTATCAGGTACATGGCCGGACCTATTGGCATGTAACGGGCTGGAAGCACCAGAAAATCGAGAAGCCATCCTACAAGTTTCCACGACCAGTCGGCGATCATTCGGCGAATGGTCGGCGACCGGCCGGTGAACAGTCGTCGAACAATCCGGAAGTACTCGCCGACGATTTACCCGCGGATGTTTCTTCTTCGGAAGGGAATGTAACGGAACACTCCCCCCTACCCCCCTCTCAAGAGGGGGGTGTTGAAAAACCTGCTGAACAGGAAGAAACGCAAAACCAAGACGCTTGGAGTCGGATCCTGGTTGAGTTGAAGAGCGACTGCGCCAGCACGTCCGTCGCTACCAACCTCGAGTACGACTACGACAAGTTCTTTCGAGATAGCTGGCAGGTTGGGAAGACCTGCGACGGTCTACTGCTCGAAGGCGAGTGCCCTGATGCTCTTTGCAGGGGCCTCGAGAGGTATCGCCGTCGGCTCACGGACATCGGCAAGCGCCTGTTTGGCGTTGATCTGAAGTTCGAAGTGCTCTCGCAAACCAGAGCGGGGATGGTGCACAGTGGCTGAACAGCGAACCTCGGCCGAGTCGACCCAGTGCCTGGCAGCGATTGTCGAAGGTATCGACGAGGGCGTTGACGTCAGCAATTGCTCCTATGACGGCCTGGAAGATGACGACAACCTGGCCAAGGTCTGGCCGGCAAGGGGGGGCGGGTCAAATCTCTGGAGCCTCGGAGCCGTAGACCGTGCCCGCCTGAGATTTTTACGGCCGCGAATTAAATTTTTGACGCGAAATGAAGCGAGCCACAATTAACACGATCAGTGATCTGATTCCGGACCCGAAAAACGCGAATCGCGGCACCAAGCGCGGACAGCGGATGATCGCCCGGAGCCTGCGCGAATATGGTGCAGGACGCTCGATTCTGCTGGATAAGAAGGGCAGGATCATCGCTGGTAACAAAACCGTCGAGAATGCTGCCGCCGCGGGCATCACCGGCGTTACCCTCGTGCCGTCCGATGGCTCTACCATCATCGCGGTGCAGCGCACAGATCTGGATCTAGACCTGGATCTAGACCTGGATCCAATGGCAAAGGCCCTGGCGATCGCCGACAATCGCGCCGCAGAGGTAAACCTCGCGTGGGATCCAGCGGTGCTTGCCGACATCTCTCGGGAAGTAGAGCTTTCATCCTTCTTTAGCGAGCCAGAGCTGGAGAAACTGGGCGTTGTGGTGAGCGACGAAGCTGCCCTGGCTGCGCTTGCGGAACAGATCCCGGAAGCGAAACTGGATGCGGCCGAGGAGCTGCAAAAGAAGTGGCAAACCGCGAGTGACCAGTTATGGTCAATCCCCAGCCATTCGGCCCACGGAGGCGAGCACCGCCTACTGTGCGGCGATAGCACCACCGAGTGGCACGTCGCGGCCCTGATGGGCACCGTTCGCGCACGGATGGCATTCACGGATCCACCCTGGAACGTAGCGATCGGCCAATCGTCGAATCCCAGTCACCGCCAGCGGCCAGGACTGCAAAACGATGACCTGCCGGACGATCAGTTCGCCGGATTTTTGCGAAATTTTGCACTGCAGATGGAGCGGGTAGTCAGCGGCGACATTTACGTGGTCATGCCCTGCTCGGAGTGGCCGAATGTCGACAGGATTCTGCGCGGCAGCGGCCTGCACTGGTCGGGAACTATCATCTGGGCTAAGGACACCTTCGTCCTGGGACGCGCAAAATATCAGCATCGGTTTGAGCCGATGTGGTACGGATGGCCCTCGAGGGGGAAAAGTTCTTACTGCGCAGGACGGGACCAGGACGACGTTTGGGAGATCGCTCGACCGAAGATATCAGAAGAGCATCCGACGATGAAACCTCCTCTGCTGCCGGCACGCGCGATTTCTAACAGCAGCCGGCCCGGCTCGATCGTTTACGAGCCATTCAGCGGATCCGGGACTACCATCTGCGCTGCCGAGATCACCGGACGCCTTTGCTATGCAATCGAAATCGCACCCAAGTATGTCGCCGTGGCGCTCGAGCGCCTGGCCGACATGGGACTGAAACCGAGGTTACCTATTGCGGGGCCGACGACCGAAACCGACAAGGCTAAAAGAGCTCGCCGGCAACCCAGGGAAACGGCCGCTCAACCAGGACGAGCCGGAAGCCATCGGGATGCCGACCTGTCCCCAGCATCTTGATCAGCACGCCCGGCATGAGTGGCGGCGAATTTCAAAGGAACTGCACTCTATGGGCATCCTGGGAGCGGTCGATCGGGCAGCCCTCGCCGCCTATTGTCAATGCTGGGGCCGGTGGGTAGATGCCGAGCAGAACATCCGCAAGCATGGGGCTGTGGTCAAAGGGCCGCATGGGTTTCCGGTGCAAAATCCCTATCTCACCATTGCAGAGAAAGCAATTGACCAGATGCGGAAGCTGTTGGTCGAGTTCGGCATGACACCGAGCTCGCGATCGAGAATAAACGTTGCCAAGCCACAGACCGCCGACAATGTGTTCGAAAAGTTTGCCGCCGAACTCAGAGCCTCTGGCCCCGGTAGTGGCTTCAACTAGTGGAGCATGAACAGTCGGCGCAAAAGAAAATCCTCGCCAAACGGGTTAATTGGAGTCTGGCAAGAGACTAGGATGTGTGGACGCTGATATTGAGATTCGGATGTCCCGATTTATATAGCTCACCCTGTCGTTGTGCGACAAGGGTGGGTCATACGATCACTGTCAATCCGCACCGGGTCGAAATAGGCCTTCGGCTTTCCTCCAAATCACGCTACGATTCGGAAGCGGTCCGCTTGCGCCATGAAGGTCTTCCTGTCGTGCGTCAGCACCGAGTTCAAGTCGTACCGGCTGAGATTGGCCAACCAACTCGGCGCGCTCAAAGACCATCCGTACGAAATCAAGGTGCAGGAGGACTTCCAGCAGGGCGGCTACACGCTGCTCGACAAGCTGGCCGATTACATCCGCGGGTGCGAACTGGTAATTCACCTGGCGGGCGAGGCCTGCGGAGCGCGTCCCACAGCCGAGCATGTGCAGGCGCTCTACCGCAGTCTCGGGGAAGCGCCTCCCGACCGGCTGCCCGATTGGTCGTACACGCAATGGGAGTACCGGCTGGCGCTGCGCTTCCATCGCAACATGCTGGTCTATCTCGCGACGGCGGAGGCCCCGCGCGATTGCCCGCTACCGGTGCAACAAAGCGACGACGCGGCCCGCTTGCATCAGGCCCACATCACGGCGATCAAAGCAGGTGGCAAGCACTACGGCACATTCACCGGCTACAACTCGCTGCTGCGCGAAGTCTTTCACGACCTCGGACTCGAGCCCGATCTCAAGGTCAACAACCTGCCTTTCAAGAGCCTAGGCTCGCTGTTCAAAGGACGGGAAGAGTTTCTGCGCAAGATGCGCGCTGCGCTGGGGCGGGTCGAGCATCGCGGCCATCAGCGCTTCGCCGCCATCACCGCGTCGGCCACTTCCGCCACCGTGTATGGGCTGGGCGGCATAGGCAAGACGCGCGCCGCCATCGAGTACGCCCACCGCTATGCCGAGGAGTACACCGCCCTGCTGTTCGTGCGCGCCGACACTCCTGGAGGCCTGCAGCAGAACCTGGCAGCGCTGTGCGGTCACGAGGTGCTGGACCTGCCGGAAAAAGCTGCCCGCGAGATTGATGTGCAGGTGGCAGCCGTCGTGCAATGGCTGCAGCAGCACGCCGGCTGGCTCCTCATCTTCGACAACGCTGATACCGACGCCGCCGCGCAGGCGGTGCAGGAACTGTTGGGAAGGCTGACGCCCGCGGGGCAGGTGCTAGTGACCTCGCGGCTGAGTAATTGGCCGGGCGCGGTGGAGTCGCTGGCCCTCGATGTCCTGGAGGAGGCCGATGCCGCCGCCTTTCTGCTGGAGCGCACCGAGGCCCGCCGCCGCAAAGCGCCCGATGACGCCGCGCAGGCGCGCGCGTTGGCCGTGGAACTGGGCCGGCTGGCTCTGGCGCTGGAGCAGGCGGGCACCTATATCGAGCACTATCGATGCACCATCGCCGGTTATCTCGGCGAGTGGCAGCAGCAGCGCGAAAAGGTGCTGAAGTGGTTCGATCCGCGAGTGATGCAGTATCCCATGAGCGTGGCGGTGACCTGGCAGACCTCGTTCGACCGCCTGAATGAGGGAGCGCGAGAGTTGCTGCGCCTGCTGGCGTGGTTTGCTCCCGATCCGATCCCCGAGTCGCTGCTGGAGGCGGGAGGCGGGCCGTTCGCCGAAGAGGAAGCGGCCGGCCGACGTGCGGCGGCAGGCGACGCTCAAGAGGCGCTGGCCGATCTGGAAGCGCAGTCGCTGGTGACGCGCGCCGAGCAAAGGGCAAGCTTCACCGTTCACCGACTGGTGCAGGACGTAACCCGACGCAGCCTACGCGGGAAGCGGGAACAGATGAATCTCAAAGCCGCTCTGCGATGGGTAAATGGTGCCTTCGAGGGCGACCCACAGGACGTGCGTGCCTGGCCGGTGCTGGTGCCGCTGGCGGCGCACGCGCTGGCCCTGACTCGGCACGCAGACGCGGCGCAGATCAGCGAGCCGACCGCTCGGCTCATGAATCAACTAGGTCGTGTTAACACTAAACAGGAATCGGAGTGCTTCCACGATCAGCGCGAAGTGAATGAAGCCCGGGAAGATTACATCGAGTTTCTCGAATCGCGAGAAGATGCGGCGAAAGCCCTTCAGTCGGCGAAAGAGCCTCTCCACTTCGTTGCGTTTGCGATACATGGCCTTGTCCAGTTGCCAAGGCTGGAGACGATTGGGGCGGGGTGGCACGACCGGGATGTAGCCGAAATCGAGCACCAGTTGCAGGGTGGTGTTGTCGTCGTAGGCGGCGTCCATGATCAGGTGCAAGGGCGCGGGCAGCGGTCCGATGCCCGCCAGAAGTTCGCGGCCATGCACTGCGTCAGAAGCTTGGCCGGGGGAGAGCGCGAAGGTTATAGCGGTTCGAGCATTCGCGGCAACCAGATGAATCTTGGTGGTCCATCCGCCACGGGATTTGCCGATGGCTTGCTGGCCGTTTTTTTTAACGCGCCGGTTCCGTCGGGGTGAACTTTGACGGTGGTCGAATCCAGGCTTACCGCCTCGATGCGAATGCGCACCAGTTGTTCGCGCTGCAACTGCGCGAAGACGGTGTCCAGCACGCCGCTCTTGGACCAGCGGTTCATGCGGGTGTAGATGGTATGCCACGGGCCGAAACGCTTGGGCAAGCCGCGCCACTTGCAGCCGTGCTCGGCGACATACAGAAGCGCGTTCAGGAACTGCAGATGGGTGACCCGTACATTGCCGCGCTGACGGGGAAGACTGGGGGCAATAAGCTGGCACTGCTCCTCGGTGATCTCCATAGGGCGCAGCTTATCACATATTTCCCAATTAGTGTTAACACGCCCTAGGGGTGCTGTACGAAGGCCGGGCACAGTATGTCGAGGCGGAGCCGCTGATGAAGCGGGCGATGGCGATGGACGAGAAAGCCTACGGCCCCGACCATCCTGAGGTCGCCACATACCTCAACAACCTGGCCCGGTTGCTGCAAGACACGAACCGGCTGGGGGAGGCAGAGCCGCTGATGAAGCGAGGGCTGGCGATTGACGAGAACGCGTACGGCCCCGACCATCCTGAGGTCGCCACAGACCTCAACAACCTGGCGCAGTTGCTGCAGGCGACGAACCGGCCGGGGGAGGCGGAGCCGCTGATGCGGCGGGCCTTATTGATAGACGAGAAAGCCTACGGCCCCGATCATCCCAAGGTAGCGATCCGCCTCAGCACCCTGGCCCAGTTGCTGCAAGCCACGAACCGGCTGGGGGAGGCGGAGCCGCTGATGAAGCGGGCGCTGGCGATTGACGAAAACTCTTACGGCCCCGACCACCCCGATGTAGCCAGAGACCTCAATAACCTGGCCATGTTGCTGCAGGCCACGAATCGGCTGGGGGAGGCGGAGCCGCTGATGCGGCGGCACCTGGAAATTTTCTTGAAGTTTACCTTTGACACGGGTCATGAGCACCCACACCTGCGAGAGGCGTGTGAGAACTATGCGATCCTGCTGCAACAAATGGGGTACAGCGAAAAGCAGGTTCGCGCGCGGCTGCGGAAGATTGCGGCGAAGTAGGGGCTCTCAATCGGCTAATGAGTTGGGGCGAGAAACAGCAGATCCCTCGCTCGCCACGGAGACTGCATCGTGGTGCTCGTCAGTTACTGAATGCAAACTGATCGCCGGCGCGGCTCTCGGAAGAGTTCATTTCCGCCAGCTAAGAAGAAGTGGAACAGGATGGCTATAAGTAGCGTGAAACGAACCGCGATGTGGCCGTTGCCGGCATTTTGGCGATGGCTCCTGAGTAACGGGTACTCGGTAAAGTGCCGGATCGCCCTACTGGTTAACCCGGACTCGATTCGCCCCAGGGCCGCTCGGACACGGTTTGGCCGCTGTCAACGATCCGCGCGTCCCCTTAGAGCGTCCTCGTCGATGACAGCAAGGGAACTGCGCGGCGGGCATTCTACGGCTTGCCCAATCACCCCGCGAACCCGCCCCGCTAAGTGCTTGATATTGTGGCACGCGATGCCGTGCCTTGCGGCGCCTACAAATAGACAGTTGTGGGCAGGGTGGCCTTTTCGGCGGCCTAATCGACACAAGAGTCTGTGCTGAATGTCACATCATTTGGCGGACGGTGAAGCTACAGTTGCAATCCTTGCCACAAGGAACTGCCATACTGCTCAAATGAATAAGCGCCTCACCAAGGTAAAAGGTCAGCACGTCGCCTTCACCGGGTTTCTCTGGTGCGATCGGTCCGAATTTCAGCGCAAGCTCAGGCGTGCGGGAGCGATTCCGACGCCCCGCGGCCGGGTCAACCAGGACACGACCGTTCTCGTCAGAGGTACGTCAGGGGTGTGGAAGTTCGGCGACCATGGGTTGAAGGAAGACAACGCCGCGAGGCGCATCCGAGCAGGCCAGCAAATTGCCATCGTTCAAAGTTCGGAATTTGAGAAGCTGTTGGAGCATGGCAGGCCGGCGAGTCTCCGGGATCGAGTTGCAGGTCAGCCGATCGAATGGCTGGTAGCTCCTGCTCAAAGAGCGTTTCAGCGAGCCGCTGC
>Ga0209656_10003457_pt1 | contig 10210 bp, 10 predicted proteins | sample BogFormECP12_OM2_FD_188239 | JGI IMG/M metagenome (GOLD analysis project Ga0209656, IMG submission 188239) | Bog forest soil microbial communities from Calvert Island, British Columbia, Canada - ECP12_OM2 (SPAdes) (version 2) | ecosystem: Environmental > Aquatic > Freshwater > Wetlands > Bog ... | reverse complement strand
TCAATGACATCGAGTCCTATGCGCGAATCGCGCAAACCATGACTTACGACGGCGAGCGCGCCATGTTCGAGGCCTACAGCGGGCATCGCTACACCTCGACCGGCGTAATCCAATGGATGCTGAACGATGCGTGGCCCTCTCTCATCTGGCATCTTTACGACTACTACCTGGTTCCCGGGGGCGGATACTACGGCGCGAAGAAAGCCAACGAGCCGGTGCATATTCAATACGCCTACGACCAGCATGCAGCTGTGGTCGTGAACAGCACCCTGTCCGACACCTACGATATGGAAGTGACGGCTGAGGTCTTTGCGCCCGACCTGAAACCGCTGTTCACAAAATCAGTCTCACTCGATGTGGTGCGGGCGAACAGTTCGCAGGTTGCGATCGACATCCCGGCTGCCATCTGGAGCACTGGCGCACAGTTCTACTTTGTCCGGCTGTCGATGGGAAAGGGCGGCGGAGTGGCCGTCTCGCGGAACTTCTATTGGGTTCCCAGCCAACTGACGGTGTTCGACTGGCCGAAAACAACCTACGTCAATAGTCCAGCAAAACAACCGGAGGTGATGACTGATTTGCGCAAGCTTCCAGCCGCGACCGTAGAAACAAAGGCTGACCTGGAAGGCAATGAGATCGTAGTGCATATTGCGAACCACTCGAAGACGCTCGCATTCCAATTGCAGGCAGAAGCGTTCGACGAGAGCGGCAACCTGGTTCCAATGGTGCTCTGGAACGACAACTACGTCGAGCTAATGCCGGAAGAATCGACGGTTTTGTCGGCGACCGTGCCTCACTCGTATCGCGGCACGACCACGAAAGTACGACTCTCTGGATGGAATGTGATGCCTTGGGAGCAGAGCGTCGCTCTTAAACCGCGGCCCGTTGTTACGCTGCATTAGCCGCGACAGCCATGAACCAGACGGCCACCGTCACAAACGGACGAACCACGCTGCGGCGAAGCCTCGGCCTTCGGGACCTGATCCTGTACGGGATCATCGTGATCCAGCCAACAGCGCCGATGCCGGTCTTCGGCGTTATCTACACCGAGGCTCGCGGGCACGTCGTAACCGCAGTTCTGCTGGCCATGTTCGCCATGCTGCTCACCGCCATCAGCTACGGGCACATGGCGCGGATCCATCCCCAAGCTGGCTCGGCATTCACCTATGTGGGCAAGGAAATCCATTCTGGCGCTGGATATCTCGCGGGCTGGTGTATGGCGATGGACTACATCTTGAACCCGCTGATCTGTACGATCTGGTGCAGCAAGGCAGCCCAGAATTTCGTGCCCGACGTGCCTTACGTCGTGTGGGCGGTCGTCTTTGCCACTATGTTCACCACACTGAACCTCAACGGAGTGGAAACCTCCGCCCGCGTGAACGCGGCCATGGCAGCGGCGCTTGGCGTCATCATCTTGATGTTCGTGGTAGCCGCGTTCCGCTTCATCGCGCGGAGCGGCATGTACGCTGATTGGCACAACTTCACGCTGCCGTTCTACGATCCGGTGACATTCTCGGCCCGCACCGTGCTCCACGGCACGTCGCTCGCCGTGCTGACGTACATCGGCTTCGACGGCATCACAACACTCTCCGAGGAAGCGCACAATCCGCAGCGCAATGTTCCGCGTGCAGTGGTGCTCACCTGCCTCGTGACTGGGATCCTGGCAGCTATTGAGGTCTATCTGGGCCAAATGGTCTGGGGCCGTTCCGGTGCTTTCCCCGAAGTGGACACGGCGTTCGTTCATGTAGCCGGCCGCGCAGGCGGAGTCGTTCTCTTCATGGCGGTGAATGCTGCGTTGCTGGTCGCAACCATAGGTTCGGGAATGGGCGCTCAGCTTGGCGCGGCAAGGCTGCTGTATGCGATGGGCCGCGATGCAGCGTTGCCGACCAAGTTCTTCGGAGCCATCGAACCACGGAAGCGAATTCCGCGCAATAATGTGCTGCTCATCGGTTTGATCTCGCTCCTGGGAGCCTTGGTAATGTCCTATGAAACCGGCGCCGAACTGCTGAACTTCGGTGCATTGCTGGCCTTCATGGGAGTCAATCTTTCTTCCGTGCGGCACGCTCTGCGATTCAAAGAGCATGCACGCTCAGGGTTGGTCCTGTCCGGATCACTCGGGTTTGTCGTGTGTCTCATCCTGTGGCTCAATCTGAGCAACCTCGGCAAGATCGCCGGCACCTCATGGGCGTGCCTGGGGATCCTGCTTTGGGTGGTCCGCAGAAGAGCGATGAAAGCTGTCGAAGCATGATGATTCGGAAGCTGTACCTCCCGTCTGCACTTTTAATCGGCACGCTGGCTTCATGCGCAGAGCGCGAGCACACGAACCATGGCGCTGACCTTCGACGACAGGCCCTTCGCGGTTCGGGGGACAATCAGACTTCGGGAAAACTTGACGAGGTCCAACACGCCAATGCTCGGGTCCTTAAGACCCTCGCAGCCCAGCGTGCTACAGCCATCGGTTTTGTAAACGAGGGTATGACAAAGCGTCTGATGGCCGTGCCGGTCAGTGGACAGAGTCAAGGCATTGCCGGCACTTAACAAATACTTCAAAAAAAAGATACTGAGACTGTCGATTTCGCCGTCCTCGTTCGTCGTCAAAGTAGAGAGCCAGAACCAGCCGGTCGAGAGTACCGGCTGAAACCAGCTCCGAACCCCCAAACCAAAAGGAGAAATTACCATGCGATTCATGATTATGGTCAAAGCCAACAAGGACTCAGAAGCGGGTGTTATGCCTTCCCAGGAACTCATTGCCCCAATGGCGAAGTACCACGAGGAACTGGTGAAAGCCGGGGTGCTGCTCGATGCCTCCGGGCTCCAGGCGAGCTCGAAGGGCTGGCGCATCAAGTACTCGGCAGGGAAGCGCACTGTGATCGACGGCCCCTTTGCCGAGTCGAAGGAACTCATAGCGGGCTACACGTTGATTCAGGTGAAGTCGAGGGAAGAGGCGCTGGAATGGACCAAACGCTTCCCTTCTCCCTTCGGCGAACAAGCGGAGGGCGAGGAACAAGCGGAGGGCGAGATCGAGATTCGGCAACTGTTCGAGCTGGACGATTTCGACCCCAGCGAGGCGGTTGACCGCTTTCGCGAGATAGAGGTCGCGATCAAGAAGTAGTTGTGGGGCGCTCGGCCTTGCACCGCCGAATGAAGCCCAGACAAGACCTGGTCGAAGTGTCGATTTCGCTGCGCTTGATTCGACGGATTGTAGAAAGCGCAGTCACGGGTGGCTGTGACGACGGACACAAACCCGTGCTCACGAGAACAGAGTCGCCGCTTCAGTGGTCATCTTTTTGTTAGGCCCTACAGATGCGATACCATGTATCTCAGAGGTTTCTAAGACATGGCGACGACGATGGTTCACATTCGAGTGGATCAAAAGGTGAAGAAGAGGGCCGCGAAAACGTTAGCGGCTATGGGAATTTCTGTCTCCGACGCCGTACGCATGCTGCTCATCCGCGTCGCGGCTGAAAAGGCCCTGCCTTTCGACGTCAAGGTTTCTAACGCGAAGACCGCGAAGGCAATGCAGGCCGCAGATAGAAGAGAGGGAAAGCGCTCCAAGACTGCCGACGATCTATTTCGAGATCTGGATATTTGACACTTGCGAAACCCGATAAGCGGGGCGCAGCGGCCGAGTGAATTAAGCGGAATAGATAGGAGGTATAGTGCGAGACATGTCCGATTCAGACCCGTCAGTTGCTTTGGATTACTCACATTTCCTCTTTTCAAGCGTAGTGGATTGGTACAGGAATGCAGACTTAAAAGCACAAATCATACTTACGCTTGATGGAGCGTTCGTAGCGTTCCTCACGACCTCCGCCTTCAAGATGCCGGAAGACCTTCATAAAATTACTGAACGATTCACGGGCTATACCTGGCTTTTCATAGTATGCATGTGTTTATGCTTGGCCGCTTCCATTGTGAGTGCTCTCATGTGCTTGTGGTCGCGTGTATTCCTTTTACCGAAGCGAGACCACATTCTGGTAGGGGAGAAGAAAAGAATAAAGGCAGGCGTGCAGCGATATTCTCCGAACGTCATGCTCTTTTTCAAGACTATTAGCTGGCTTGATCACGATAGCTTTCAAGAACAGTTACGAGCAACGGACAAAGAATTTCAGATAAGAGCTTTGGCGAGCCAGATCTATCTTTTGTCGAAGAGAGTCTACGTCAAACACCTATTGGTCAATTGCGGATTTGTGCTCGCTGGGGCCAGCTTTATTCTCTTTCTAGCCGGTGGCATGAGCTACCTGGCAAGGATCAAGTGAATGTGTTACAGGCGGGCGGAGGTCGATTGGGCTGCCTAGACGCAGCGTCGCGATAGAACGGTGGTTTCGCCGCTTTGTTCGCGGCCCCCCCAAAGGCGGTGCCTCTCTGTCGCTCGGTCAAGTGAAGCAAGATGCTACGATAATTGTTTATGTCCGCTCCCGAGTCCCTGTTTGTGCGCGCCTGCCAGCGGCTTCCGGTTGAGACCACTCCGGTTTGGTTTATGCGCCAGGCCGGCCGCTACATGCAGCAATACCGCGACGTCCGCAAGCACCATTCTCTGGTCGAAATCTGCAAGAAGCCCGAATTAGCTGCCGAGGTGACCATCACCGCCGCCGAGTTCCTCAACGTCGACGCCGCCATCATCTTCGCCGACCTGCTTCTGCCGCTCGAAGTGATGGGGCTGCCGTTTCATTTCTCCGCCAGCGAAGGACCGGTGATCGAGAAGCCGATCCGCACCGCCGAGGACGTAAAGGTGCTGCGCATAGATCGCGCCGCCGAACTCGGATACGTCGCCGAAGCGGTGGCACTGGTGGTGAAACACTTCGGCGCCAAGCTGCCGGTGATCGGGTTCTGCGGCGCGCCGTTCACGCTAGCCAGCTACATGGTTGAGGGTGGAGGTTCGCGCCACTATCTCGAAGTCAAGAAGCTGATGTACAACTCGCCTGAAGCCTGGGACGAGCTGGTCAGCAAGCTGGTCGACGTGCTCGTGGAATATGCGGCCGAGCAGGTGCGCGCCGGCGCCGACGCCCTCCAGATCTTCGACAGTTGGGTCGGCTGCCTGAGCGTAGAGGACTATCGCCGTTACGCGCTGGTACCCACTACGCAGCTCATCCAGCGTCTGCAGAAAGAAACGCACGTGCCCATCATCTACTTCGGCACCGACAGCGCAACCTTGCTGCCCTCGCTGTCGGAGACTGGCGCCGAGGTCATCGGTTTGGATTGGCGCATACCGCTCGACGAAGGCTGGCGCACGGTGGGACACAAGCACGCGGTGCAGGGCAATCTCGATCCCGTGCTGCTGTTTGCATCGTGGCGCGAACTGAAGCAACGTGCCGAGCATATTCTCCGCCTTGCCGACGGGCGGCCGGGACACATCTTCAATCTCGGCCACGGCATTCTCCCGCACACGCCGGTGGACAACGTGAAGAACCTCGCGCAGTTCGTGCACGAATTCAGCGCCACTGCCGCAACCTCCGCGAGGACGCAATGAGCAAAGATGCCGTACTGCTGATCGCCCACGGCAGCCCTGACCGGGTCGAAGACATTCCCGAGTTCCTGCAGAACATCTCGCGGGGGCGTCCCATGCCGGAGGCCGTGGTGCGCGAAGTGCAGCACCGCTACTCGCTGATTGGCAGCTCGCCGCTCACCCGGATTACGCGCCAACAGGCTGACGGCGTTTCGCGTGAACTGAGCGTGCCAACGTACGTCGGCATGCGCAACTGGCACCCGTTTATCGCCGACACGCTACAGCAAATGACGAACGACGGGGTGAAGCGCACCGTCGCAATCTGTCTTGCGCCGCACAATTCGCGGACCAGCGTTGGGCTCTACAAGCAGGTGCTGTTCGGTAACAATGCCCCGTTCGCGATCGACTTTGTCGAAGAGTGGCACGACCATCCGTTATTGATCGAAGCCTTTGCGGAGAAGCTGCGTGCAGGTTGGTCGCAGGCTTGCACAGATCACGGCATGCAGTTGCCGGTGCTTTTCACTGCCCACAGTGTTCCACAGCGCACCATCACCGAAGGCGATCCTTACGAGAGGCAGACGCGTGAGACGGCGGCGCTGGTGGCGGCACAGGTTCCCGAGATCGGCGCTTGGAGCTTTGCGTTTCAAAGCCAGGGCATGTCAGGCGGAGAGTGGCTTGGGCCGACCGTGGAGAGCGTCATAACGCGCTTGCAAGGCGCCGGTCACACTGGCTTGTTTGTGCAGCCTATCGGCTTCGTCTGCGACCATGTGCAAATCCTGTTCGACGTTGACATTCTGTTCCGCGATTTCGCCAGGGAGCACGGCATGAAGCTGTACCGCGCGGAATCCCTGAATGACTCCCCCCTGTTCGTGCGCGCCGTCGCCGATTTGGCACGGGGAAGGTTCACCGCGTTCGGTGCAGATTGCAAAGCCACCGTCCATCCGGAGAAGATTTGATTCCAATGATGAAGCCAGCCGCATGAAGCGGATTGCCATTGTCGGGGGAGGCATTTCCGGGCTGAGCGCCGCGTTCTATCTGGAGAAGGCGCGCGCCGCCGGAGCCGAGCTGGAATACACGCTCTTCGAGAGCGGCCAGCGGCTCGGCGGCTCCATGTATTCCGATCGCGTGGAGGGCTGCCTCGTCGAGGCCGGCCCCGATTCATTCCTCACCGAAAAGCCGTGGGCGCTGACTCTCTGCAAGGAGCTGGGCATCGCCGATCAGCTCATCGGTTCCAACGACGCTCAGCGCAAGACCTACATCGTCGTGAACGGCCGGCTGGTCGTCATGCCCGACGGCCTCATGTTCATGGTGCCCACCAGAATTGTGCCGACGGCTCTATCGCCGCTGTTCTCGTGGAGCACCAAGATTCGCATGGCGCGCGAGCTGCTGCATCCGCCGCGTCCCATGCAAGACGACGAAACGGTTGCCGAACTCGTGGAACGTCACTTCGGCGCGCAGGTTGTGGACCGGCTCGCCGATCCGCTGCTCTCAGGGGTCTATGGAGGCGACGCGGCGAAGCTCAGCGCGCGCGCCGTTCTGCCGCGATTCGTTGAGATGGAAGAGAAGTATGGCAGCTTGAGCCGGGCAATGCTGGCCGCGCACAAGAAGATGGCGCAGTCGCGCGGCAAGCAACCGGCACGTCCCCTGTTCACCTCTTTGAAGGACGGCATGCAGCAGTTGGTAGACGCCATCCTCGACCGCCTCGATCCCGAATCGATCCGCATGCGTAGCCATGTCCGGCGGGTCTATCCCGAAGACGGGGGCTGGCGGGTCTCGCTTGAGATGAATGGCGACGAGCGCTATGATTCGGTGGTTCTTGCCACTCCGGCGAACGTCGCCGGTACGCTGCTTGACGGCGTGGATCGCGGCCTTGCGCGCAACCTACTGGACATCACCTACAGCTCGTCAGTCACCGTCACGCTCGGCTACTACCTGGACCAACTCAAGGGATTGCCTCCGGGCTTTGGCTTCCTCGTGCCGCGCAGCGAAGGCACGCGCATGCTGGCCTGCACCTTCGTCCACAACAAATTTCCGCATCGGGCGCCCGAGGGCAAGGGCATTCTCCGCTGTTTTCTGGGGGGCGCGCGCGACGAAGCGGTGCTTGCTCTTACCGACGACGAAATGCTCGAGACAGTTCACCGTGAACTCAGGGACATTGTGAAGCTGGATGCCCGTCCGATGTTCGCGCGCGTGTATCGTTGGCGGGGCGCCATGGCGCAGTACGAGTCCGGCCATATAGCGCGCGTCCAACGCATCGAAAGGCGGGTGTCGGAGATTCCCGGACTCGCGCTCGCTGGTAACGCCTATCATGGCATCGGAGTGCCCGACTGCATCCGCTCCGGCATGGAAGCGGCGAACGCAGTGGCGCCGGTTCCGGTCGAATCGCTGTCAACCCAGCAGCGATAAAGATCCTCCTCGATATCACTCACTCCTTTGCCGAAGATCACAGACGTGCCGGGCCTAGAAGCGTACCGTAAAGATAGTCACCTGCCATGCTGACAGGTCGGAGGTGACGCATGTCAATCGTTTTAATTGTTATTTACTGCCTGATAGCCGCGGTGTTGATCTTTGGACTGACGTTCAGCGAAGAGCTTGAAGAGGAGAAACAACGTAAACAAGAACGGTCGGCTCCCGTGATCAGCATCGAGGCTGGGAAACGCCGCATAGCCAAACTGCACCGTCGCGCGTAGTTTAGGATGTTGCCCTGGCGCTGGCCTCGCCCAAAGCCGTGCCACGACTGTCCGTGTCCGGGAGTTCTTCATGGCAGATGTGCGTCGAGGATTGATCATCGTGAACACCGGCCCGGGCAAGGGCAAGACGACGGCCGCCATGGGCACCGCATTGCGCGCTGTGGGCAACGGCATGCGCGTGCTGATGCTGCAATTCCTCAAGGGCTCCTGGCACTATGGCGAGCTGGACGCAGTCAAGGCATTCGGCGACAACTTCGTCATGAAGCAGATGGGACGCGGGTTCGTGAAGGTCGGCGGCGCCGAGACTGATCCCGAAGACGTTCGCCTGGTCGAAGAAGCGTGGGCCGAAGCGGAGAAGGAAATCCTCTCCGGCCACTGGGACCTTGTCATCCTTGACGAGATCAATTACGCGATCAGCTACAAGATGCTCGACCCACAAAAGGTCGTCGCGACGCTGAAGAGGAAGCCCGAGATGGTGCACGTCATTCTCACCGGCCGCAACGCTCACCCCGACATCGTCGAGATCGCCGACACGGTGACCGAGATGAGAGAAGTGAAGCACGCTTACACCAAAGGCATCGAGGCCCAGCGCGGCATCGAATACTAGCTGCTGGCGCAAAAATCAAAGCGAGGACCACATAGTTCAGAAAAGCGGGGCTCTGGAATGGCTCTGAAATCGCAGTTTCTGATTCGCATGTCTTTTGCGATCGTTGTCCCGGCGGCGTTGTTCGCTTGCGCCGGCTCGGTGAAGTTTTGGCAAGGGTGGGCTTGGATGGCCGTGTTTATCATTCCATTTCTTGCTTTCATGTCCTACCTTTACCGGCACGATCCCAAATTGCTCGAGCGCAGGATGCGAATGAAAGAAACAATCCGTGCACAGAGTCTCATTCAGGTCGCAGCGCCTCTCATCTTCGTTACCTGTTTCGTGCTTTGTGGTTTGGACTACCGATTCGGCTGGTCAGCCACTGTCCTATGGCCCGTGCCTGTGTGGCTGACGCTCCTCTCCGACGCCTGGGTCCTGGGCGGCGTCCTGCTCACCGTTTGGGTGATGAGAGTCAATAGTTTCGCCGCTCGCACCATCCAGGTGGAAGCCGGCCAGCCAGTTGTCTCCAGCGGGCCTTACAGCTTTGTTCGCCACCCCATGTATCTAGGGGCGGCCATGATGTCGCTCGCTCATCCGCTCGCGCTCGCTTCGTGGATTGCCTTGCCCGTTTCCGCTCTTCTTTTGCCGGTCCTTGTTTTGCGGCTCCTCGGCGAGGAGAGATTCCTTCGCCGCGAACTGCCTGGCTATTCCGAGTATTGCCTCCGCACTCGGTTCCGGCTTGTCCCCCTCATCTGGTGAGGCCGCCCGGCGGTGCACGAGCCCAAAGACAACCGCTTTCGCCGGCGTTTTAGCATTTTGGAATGGCAAAGAACTTTGGCCGTCAGAGACACAGAGAAAGACAAGGTAAAGCAAAGCTATCCGCGGAGTTGCGGAGGCTGGGGTGCACGACAGGCCAGTCATGCTGCCTTGATCTCTCTGTCTCTGTGGTGATCTGTTCTGCGCGACAACTCCTCTCCCCCTCGGCTACACTGAATGCATAGTTCCCATGCCATGGTTTAAGCGACAACCGGTCGAGCAGCTCGACACCTCCGGCGAAAAGCGCGTCAAGACCGAGGGCCTGTGGGTGAAGTGTGAGCAGTGCCGGCAGATCATCTGGAAAAAGGACCTGGACCAGAACCTCAACGTCTGCCCCAAGTGCGAGCGTCATTTCCGCATTGACGCGCGCACCCGGCTCTCTTACCTCCTGGACGACGGACACTATGAGACCGAAGACGGCGACATCGCCTCCACCGATCCATTAAAGTTCACCGACCTGAAGCCCTACGCCGGGCGCCTGAAGAAATCGCAGCAGGATACCGGCCTCAACGATGCCGTCATCAATGCTCGCGGCAAACTGAACGGCAAGCCCGTCATCGTCAGCGCCATGGAGTATTCGTTCATTGGCGGCTCCATGGGCGCGGTCGTCGGCGAAATGATTACGCGTGCCGTCGAGAAAGCTACTGCCGAGAACCTGCCGCTGATCGTCGTTTCGGC
>Ga0209656_10003456_pt1 | contig 10214 bp, 4 predicted proteins | sample BogFormECP12_OM2_FD_188239 | JGI IMG/M metagenome (GOLD analysis project Ga0209656, IMG submission 188239) | Bog forest soil microbial communities from Calvert Island, British Columbia, Canada - ECP12_OM2 (SPAdes) (version 2) | ecosystem: Environmental > Aquatic > Freshwater > Wetlands > Bog ... | reverse complement strand
CAGCGGCTCGAGGTTGAGGAACGCTCCGGCGACCTCGGCGGACACCCGGCTCTGCCCGAACGCGAACAACGTGAACGGCAGCAGCGTACCGGCCGCCGCCAGCGCGAGGACCGCCAGCACCGGACCCGGGCTGCCCGGCATCGCCGGCGCGCCCTGCGTGGCCACCGTAACCAGCAGCGCGCCCAGCGTGGCGCCCAGGAACTGCACCGCGGTGACCGCGACCGGGTCGCGGCCGGTCAGCAGCCGGCTCTGGGCCACCGTGACCCCGGCGGAGAGGAAGAGCGACGCCAGCACCAGGCCGTCACCAGCCATCGTCGCGCCGCCGCCTCCGCCGCCCGCGGTGACCAGGCCGATGCCGAGCAGCGACACCACGAAGCCGACCCAGGCCACCGGCCGGGCCACGGTCCGGTGCCACACCGCGGCGATGATCGCCACCAGCACCGGCACGGCCCCGATCACCAGGGCCGCGTGGGTGACGCTGGTCCGGGTGATGCCCGCGTTCTGCACCATGACCGAACCGCCGTACCCGAGCGCGCCCGAAGCCAGCACCTTGGGGGTGAACGCGGCGCACAGCCTCGCCCGGCCGGTCGTCCGCCCGGCGGTAAGCGGAACCGCGGCCAGCAGCACCGCGGCGGCCAGGCCGAAGCGCGTGGCGGTGAGCCAGCCCGGCGACAGCCAGGCCAGGGCCAGCTTGGACAGCGGCACGCTGGTGCCCCACAGCAGCCCGGCCGCGATGAGGGCTGCGACGGCGTGACGGCGGTTGGTGTTCATGCATCCATACTCACCGGTAGCTATTCAGCATTCGCCGCTAGAGCTCATTAGCGATATATAATTTTGTATTATGGCTGTTGATCTTGACGAAGTTGACATACAGCTGCTCACTGCGCTGCAGGAGGACGCGGACCGCACGAACGTCGAACTCGCCCGGCTGGTCGGCCTGTCGCCCGCGGCGACTCTGCACCGGATCCGCCGGCTGAAGGAATCAGGCGTCATCCGGGTCATCCGCGCCCAGCTCGACCCGGCCGCGGCCGGCTTCCCGCTGCAGGTGTACGTCACGGCCACGCTGGCCCGTCACGACCCGCGCTCGAGCCGCGTGTTCGACGACCAGATCCGCGCCCTGCCGCAGATCATCGCGGCGGACAACGTGGCCGGCGAGACCGACTATCTCCTCACCGTCGTCGCCCGCGACGTCGCCGACCTGCAGACCGTGCTCGCCAGCCTGGCCACGCGCGGCGGCCAGCGGCTGGTGACCTATCTGCGGCTGGCGGAGGTCAAGCCCCCGACCCGGCTGCCGCTGGACCCGGCCGGGCTCGCGTCAGATCGCCCCGTCCGGCGCCGCCGCCCGAGCAAAGATCATTAGGCCGAACGAGCCCGGTTCACGCCCCGGCCAGCCAACCTGCCCCGCCAGCCGACCACACCGCAGGCGGAACACCTAACTGTGATGAGATGTGGGTGTGGCTGCGGTTGGCGGCGACTTGGTGCGCACGGCGGAGTGGCACCGGGTTCGCGACTTTGCCCACGAGGTCCGGGCCTCGCCCGCCGCGCTGGCCATCCAGGGCGAGGCCGGCGCGGGCAAGTCCACGCTGTGGCGGGCCGGCCTGGAGGCGGCCGCGGCGGCCGGTCATCGGCTGCTGCGCAGCGAACCCTCGGCCAGCGAAACCGACCTGTCGTTCGCCGGCCTGTCGGATCTGCTCGCCGACGTGCTGCCGCTGGTGGCCGAACAGATCCCGCCTCCGCAGCGGGAAGCCCTCGAGGTCGCGCTGCTGCTGCGGCCCGCGGGCGACGAGCCGCCCACGGCTCACGCCCTCGGTCTGGCGCTGCTGACGGCGCTGCACGCCTGCGCGTCCGAGGGCCCGGTCGTGGTCGCGGTGGACGACGTCCAGTGGCTCGACGAGGCGAGCCTGGATGCCCTGGCCTTCGCGCTCCGGCGGGTGGCGAGCGGCCCGCTGTCCCTGCTGGTGGCTGCGCGCACCGAGGCGGTCGCGGATCCGCTGACGGCCGGCGCGCCGCCGCCGTCGCGGGCCTGGCAGGCGCTGCTGGACGCGGTGCCCACGGCGGAGGTGATGGATCTCGCGCCGCTGGACATGTGGCAGGTCCAGAACCTAATGCCCAAGAACGTCACCGCCGCGCAGGCCCGGCTGGTGGCCCGGCAGTCCCGCGGCAACCCGTTCTGGGCCCTCCAGATCTCGGCCAGCCTGGACTCGGCGCAGACCGAGGTGCCGCCGCTGGCGCGCACGCTGACCGACCGGCTGTCCCGGTCGCTGAGCACCGGCGCCGCGGCCGCGCTGGCCGTGGTCGCGGCGGCAGGCCGGATCGGGGTACCCGAGGCCCTGACCGTGCTTGACCACCTCGAGGATCCCGCCACGGCCCTGGATGAGGCGGTCCTAGCTGGCGTCGTGGTCGAGTCCGGCGATCGGCTGTCCGCCGCGCACCCGCTGATCGGTGCCGTGGCCGTGAAGTCGCTGCCGCCGGGACGCCGCGCGCAGCTCTACCGGCGGCTGGCCGACGCCTCGTCCAACCCGGAGCGGTACGCGCACTTCACCACCCTGGCCGCCGGGCCGGGACCGGATGGCGCGGTCGCCGAGGCGCTGGACGCGGCCGCCGCCGCCGCGCACGCCCGGGGCGGCCACGCCGCGGCCGCGCAGTTCGCCACCCAATCGGTGCTGTTCACCCCGGAATCGGACGAAGATGGCCTGGTGCGTCGGCGGATCCGCGCGGCCGAGCGGGTCTACCTGGCTGGAGATCTCGAGCGGTCACTGGAGCACCTGGAGCCGCTCGACACCGGCCGGCTGGCGACCGCGGACCTGGAGCGAGCACTGCCGCTGCTGCTCGACCTGACCGACTTCATCCAGGGCACCGCCGCGGCGACCGCGATAGTCATCCACGCCGCCGGAGCTGCCGGGGCCGAGGAGGCCGACCCTCGCCGGCGTGCACTGGTCCTGGCCCTGGCCTCCGACGTGGTCTACGGCATCCCCGGCGGCAAGCGGGCCGCCGCCATCGAGGCGATCAGCTGCGCCGAGGCCGCGGGTGCGGCAGCCAACACCGCGCTTCACCGTGCGCTCGTCAACCTGTTCATTGCGAAGGTAACGGCGGCCGAGGGCCTCGACACCGGCTTGCTTGACCGGGCCACCGGCCTCGAGGCCAGCCTGCCGCCGACCCGGTTGCACGACAGCGCCGAGATGCATCGTGCGTGGTCCCGCTACACGGAGGACCTGGACACCGCGCGGGCCGCGCTGCAGCGGTCCATAGCCCGGGCCAGGGATATCGGCGAGGATCTTTCGGTGGCGACCTTCTCGCACTTCCTGGCGACCACGGAAGTGCTGGCCGGCGATTATGCCGCCGCCGCGGCCGCGGTCGACGCGGCGGATGCGGCGGCCGCCTGGTACGACTGGCCCCCGCATCCCTGGCATGTCGAGCCACGCTGCGAGCTGCTGATCAGGGACGGAGACCTGGACAGCGCGGTCGGCCTGGTCGACAGGAGTCTTCCCGGCGACGCAGATGCGACTATCCCCGCACGTATCACCGCGCGCTTCATGGGAGCCTGCCTGCGGGGCAAGGTGAGCGCCTGGCGCGGCGATCACGCGGCCACGGTGCGGCACCTGGAGCGCGCCGCCCGGTGCGCGGAGCAGCTTGACTGGACCGACCCGGGGGTGCGGTCCTACTTGGACATCCCGCTGGCCGAGGCCTACGTGGCGCTCGGCCGCAGTGACGACGCGCGCCGGATCTCGGCTCGGCTGCGGGAGGTGGGCGAGCGGCTGGGCCGTCCCGCGCTGACCGGCGATGCACATCGGATCGAGGCGCTGGCCGCCGCGGCGGCCGGCGATCTGGACGGCGCGGCGGAATCGGCCCGGGCCGCCGTGGCCGCGCACGGCTCATCGCCGTTGCGCCTGGAGCTGGCCCGCAGCCTGCTGGTCCTGGGCCAGGTCGAGCGGCGGCGCAAGGCCCGCAGGCAGTCCCGCGACGCCCTGCGCCGGGCGCACGAGCTGGCCGCCGAGATGGACCACCGGCCGCTGCTGGCCGAAATCGAGCGGGAGCTGCCGCGGGTGGCGGCGGCGCGGTCGGGCGCCGAGCTGACCGCTACCGAACGGCGGGTCGCCGACCTGATCGCGGCCGGCGCGACCAACCGGGACGCCGCGGCGGCGCTGTTCGTGAGCGTACGGACCGTCGAGACGCATGTCGCGTCCATCTACCGGAAGCTGGGCGTGCGCACCCGGGCCGAGCTGGCCCGGCGCCTGACTCAGTAGTCCTACGGATACGGCGCCCCGCCGATCCCGCCGGGCGCCGCGGATATCCGTGTACGCAGCGGATTTGCTCCGCGCCCCAGGTCCGTAGCGTCGAGGACGTAATCAACGCCTCTCGCTAAGGAACCTCCGATGTCTGCCGTCTTGGCCCCGCCCACCACCATTGTCATGCCCGGCGACTCCGGCTGGGACGACGCCCGCCAGGCCTGGAACCTGGCCGTTGACCAGCGTCCCGCCGCGGTCGCGCGGCCCGCCTCGGCGGCCGATGTCGTGGACATTGTCCGCTTCGCCCGCGAACACGGCCTGCGGGTCGCCGCGCAGGGGACCGGCCACAACGCCGCGCCTCTCGGCTTGCTGAACGACACGATCCTGGTCAAGACCTCCTCGATGCGCCAGGTAAGCATCGACCCAGCCGCCAGGATCGCCTGGGCCGAGGCCGGAGCGGTCTGGCGGGACGTCGTCGAGGCCGCGGCCGGGCACGGCCTGGCGGGGCTGGCCGGTTCCTCACCCGATGTCGGCGTGGTGGGATACACGATCGGCGGCGGGATGAGCTGGCTGGGCCGCGCCTACGGGCTGTCGGCCAACAACGTCGAGGCGATCGAGATGGTCACCGCCGACGGTCGGCTCGTGCGTGCCGACGCCTGCACCGAGCCGGACCTGTTCTGGGCGCTGCGCGGCGGCGGCGGCAGCTTCGGCGTGGTCACCGCGATCGAGCTCCGGCTGTTCCCGATCACCGAGGTGTACGCCGGGCTGCTGTGGTGGCCGGCCGAGCCGGGTAGCGACACAGCCGCCGAGGTGCTGCAGGCCTGGCGCGAGCTGACCCAGTGCGGCCTGCCCGAGGAGTTCACCACCTCCGCCCGGCTGATGAACTTCCCGCCGGTCCCCGACCTACCCGATCACCTCCGCGGCCGGTCCTTCGTCGTCATCGACGTGATCCACCTCGGCGAGTCGGCCGAAGCGGACCGGCTGCTCGCTCCGCTGCGGGCGCTGCGCCCGGTCACCGACACGATCCAGATGATCCCCGTGCAAGCGCTCAGCCACCTGCACATGGACCCCGAGCAGCCGACGGCCGGCGCGGGCGACGGGCTCATGCTCGCCAGCCTGCCCGCCGAGGCGATCGAGACGGTCGTCCGGGTGGCCGGCGGCCACACGGGCAGGCTGGTCGCGGTCGAACTGCGTCACGTCGGCGGCGAGATGAAGCGCGCCCGGCCTAACAACGGCGCCCTGGTTGCCGTCGACGCCGAGTATGCCCTGTTCGCGGTCGGTATGGCGCCCTTCCCGCAGGCGGCCGCGGCGGCGGCCCGCAGCGTCGCGGCCGTGCAGGCCGCCCTGAGCCCGTGGGCGGCGCCGCAGATGTACCTCAACCTCGCGGAAACCGACCGCGACCCCAGCAGCTTCTGGACCCCGCAGGCCTACGACCGGCTCCGCCAGATCAAGGCCGAGGTCGACCCAGATGACCTGATCCGTTCCAACCACCCCGTCCCGCCCCATCAGATCAACCACCCCCATCAGTAAAGACAAGCACGAGATAGGTCACTGCCATGAACACCCACACCTCGCAGGACACCCCGTTCATCCCCGCCCCGTGGATCACGACGGTCGCCGGCTACCTGCTGACCCGCCTGGCCGAAGCCGGCCTGGCCTCGGTCTTCGGCGTGCCCGGGGACGACAACCTCGGCATCCTGGACGCCATCGCCGACCGGCCTGACCTGGCCTGGATCGGCATGGCCACCGAGCAGGGGGCCGGCTACGCCGCCGACAGCTACGCCCGGCTTCGGGGCATCGGCGCGCTGGTCACCACGTTCGGCGTCGGCGAGCTGTCCGCACTGAACGCGATCGCCGGCGCCTACGCCGAGTCCGTCCCGGTCGTGCACATCGTCGGCACTCCGGCCCTGGCGGCCATCCAGACCGGCACGACGCGGCACCACAACTTGCCGGGCCGCGACTACGGTCACTTCGCCCGGATGGCGGCCGAGGTCACCGCGGCCCAGGCCGACCTGCGCCCGGACACCGCCCCGGAGGAGATCGACCGCGTGCTGAGCACCGCGCTGCGCACTTCCCGTCCGGTTTACCTGACCATTCCCGCCGACGTGGCCGGGATACCGGTACTCGCCCCGGCAGGACGGCTGCCGCGGGCCGCCGGGGACGCTGATCCGGCCGTCGTGGCGGCGTTCACTGGGCGCGCCCGCCGGATGCTGGCCGCCGCGGCCAGCGCCAGCCTGCTGGTCGGCCACCTCGCCTCCCGGCACCGGGTCACCGCACAGGTCCGTGACCTGGCGATCGCCGGAGATCTTCCGGTAGCCGTGCTGCCGGAGGCCAAGGGAGACTTCCCCGAGTCCGACCCGCGCTTCGCGGGCCTGTACGCCGGCCCGGACCCGTATCCCTCGGCCAAGCGCGCCCGGGTGGCGGTGGAGGACGCCGATGTCCTGATCACCGTCGGGGTGACGCTGGCCGACACGATCCTGGGCGGCGCGCATCAGCTGCCCGAGGGGCGCCGCATCGTCCTAGACCCGGGCCAGGCCTGCATCGACGGCATCGTCTACCCCGGCATCGGCATGCGCCAGTCGCTGGCCATTCTCGCCGCGGCGGTCCGGTCCATGCCGCCCCGCGCCGCCCTGGCCGACCTGCCGCCGTTCGAAGCCGCGCCGGATGTCCGCGGTGGCCAGCTCACCCATGGCAGCCTGTGGGCTCGCGTGCAGGACCTCCTGCGTCCCGGCGACCTGCTGATCGCCGACCAGGGCACCGCGTTCTACGGTGCCGCCGGGCTCACCCTGCCCGACGGGGCCCAGCTGCTCGGTCAGCCGCTGTGGGCCTCGACCGGCTGGGCCCTGCCGGCCGCGCTGGGCGCGTCGCTGGCCGCGCCGGACCGGCGCGTGGTGCTGATCGCCGGCGACGGGGCCATGCAGCAGACCGCGGCCGAGCTCGGCACCATGCTCGGCCAGGGCCTGGCGCCGATCGTCATCGTGCTCAGCAACGGCGGCGACCCGATCGAGCAGGCCATCCACCGGGCGTCCGCCGGATACGACGAGTTTCCGGCCTGGGATTGGACCGCGCTGCCCGCCGCCGTCGCCCCGGCCTCGTCTCCCGTGGCGCTGCGCGTCGAGACCTCTCGTGAGCTGGCCTGGGCCCTCAACAGGGCCCATTACCAGGCAGGCACGGGCCGCCCGGTCCTGGTCGAGGCCGTCCTGCCCGCCAGCGATGCCCCGCTCATGCTCCAGGAACTGACCCGGGCCCTGGCGGCTCCTGACCGGTGAAGGCCAGCCGCCGGCGGCCTGGAAGGGCCGCCGGCGGCTGGTGCGCGACCGCCCCGAAGAGAAGAGGACCTCCCATGCTCGCCACCGTAGGCCCGGAAGCGACCCCAGCCGCCACCATCCGCACGCCCGATCAGCGGGTCCGGGTCTTCGTCAGCTCGACGCTGCAGGAACTGGCCGAGGAGCGCGGGGCGGTGCGTGACGCCGTGAAAGCGCTCCGGCTGGTCCCCGTGATGTTCGAGCTGGGCGCCCGCCCGCACCCGCCGCGACAGGTCTACCGTGCCTACCTGGCGCAGAGCCAGGTCTTCGTCGGTGTCTACTGGCAGAACTACGGCTGGGTGGCGCCCGGAGAGGAGATTTCCGGGCTGGAAGACGAGTACCGGCTCTCGGCCGGGATGCCCAGGCTCATCTACGTCAAGTCCCCCGCACCCAGCCGTGAGCCGCGGCTGGCCGAGATGCTGGCCCGGATAAAGGACGACGACAGCGTCTCCTACCAGCGCTTTTCTGACTCAGCCGAGCTGCAGCGCCTGGTCGAGGACGATCTGGCGGTGCTGCTGAGCGAGCGTTTCGAGATGACGCGGTCGGCCGGCCGCGCGGCCGACGCGGTGCCGGTCGACGCGAGGCCGGCCGACGCGGTGCCGGTCGACGCGGGGCCGGCCGGCGCCCTCCCGGTGCCCCCGACGCCGCTGGTCGACCGCGAGCAGGAGACGGCGGAGATGGAAGACCTGGTGGTCCGGCAGGGCGTCCGGCTGATCACCTTCACCGGCCCGGGCGGGGTCGGGAAGAGCCGGCTCGCGGTCGAGGCCGCCGGCCGGCTCGGCCCCGGATTCGCCGACGGGGTGAGGTTCGTCGATCTCGCCTCCGTCTCGGCCGCCGAACTGGTGCCGGCCGCGGTCGCCGCCGGGCTCGGACTGAACACCTCGGGCGGCAGGCTGTGCGCCGACGTGGTGTCGTACCTGCGCAGCAAGCGACTCCTGCTGGTCCTGGACAATTTCGAGCAGGTCACCGAGGCGGCTCCCATGGTCGCCGAACTGCTGGCCGCCGCGCCGGGCCTGGTGACCCTGGTGACCAGCCGGACTGTGCTCCGGGTCAGCGGCGAGTACGAGCTGTGTGTTCCGCCGCTCGCGGTTCCCCCGTCCCGGGACGCCGGGAACCTCGACGAGTACGCCTCGGTCCGCCTGTTCATGGTCCGGGCCGGCGCCGCGGCGCCGGGCTTCGAGCTGACCGGACGCAACGCCGAGGCCATCGCCGAGATCTGCCGCAGGCTGGACGGCCTGCCGCTGGCCATCGAGCTCGCGGCCGCGCGGATCAGGCTGCTGCCCCCGTGCGCGCTGCTGGCCAGGCTGGATGACCGGATGAGCGTGCTGACCGCGGGCCCCCGGGACCTGCCCGAGCGGCAGCGGACCCTGCGGAACACGCTGGACTGGAGCTTCGGCCTGCTGTCCGCCGACGAGAAGGCGCTGTTCGCCCGCCTGGGGGTGTTCGCCGGGACGTTCGGCCTGCCGGCCGCCGAGGCCGTGTGCGCGGACGGGGCAGGTCAGCCCGGGCGCACGATGGATACGCTGAGCTCGCTGGTGGACAGCAGCCTGGTCCGGCCTGAGCCGCACGAGGACGAGCCGAGGTTCAGCCTGCTGGAAACCATCAGGGTGTACGCGCTGGAGCGGCTGCGCGAGAGCGACGACTGGCACGACGTGCACGACCGGCATGCCGCCTACTTCCTGTCCCTGGCCGAGCCGGCCGACGCGGAGCTCCACGGCGCCGGGCAGCTGGCCTGGCTGAACCGGCTGGAAATACGGCGCGGCAACCTCAACGCCGCGCTGTCCTGGCTGACGGACACCGATCAGCTCCGGGCGGCGCTGCACCTGATCTGGACCACCTGGAGGTTCTGGTGGCTGCACGGCCACGCCGGGGAACTGGGGCGCCATGTGGACGAGGTCCTGGCCAAGAGCGCCAGCCTGCCGCCGCGCCAGCGGGCCCTGGCGCTGAGCGCGGCCGGCTTCGTTCGGTTCGCCGGCGGGGACCAGGTCCGGGCCCGGCGGCTGCTCAAGCAGAGCCTGCCGTTGTACCGCAAGGCCGGGGACAGGCTCGGCATGGGCCTGACCGCGGCGGCCCTGGGTCACCTGCTGGCGGCTAAGCACGATGTCGCGCTGGCCAGCGACCTGCTCGAGCAGACCCTCATCCAGCTGCGGGAGATGGCCGACGAGGAGCTGACCGGGCCGGAACGCGTTCAGTACCAGCTGGATCTCGCCCTGGCGTCCAACTTCCTCGGCCAGATCAAGCTCGACCAGGAAGATCATCACCGCGCGGCGGAGCTCTTCACCGAAGGCCTGACCGCGGCGCGCGGCGCGGCCGACCGGTTCGCCATCCTGGTCTCGCTCTACGACCTTGCCCTCAGCCGCCAGGCCCGGGGTGACTTGTCCGGCGCCGCGGACCTGCTGAGGCAGGGCCTGTCGCTGGCGGCCGAGGCCGGCGACGAGCCAGGTCTGGCCTACTATCTCGAGGCGCTGGCCGCCGTCGTCGCGCGGCAAGGCGACCCGGCACGCGCCGTCGGCCTGCTCGCCGCCGCGAGCGCGCTGCTTGAGGCCAACGGCAGCGGCTGGCTGCACGCCTACGTGCCGCGAGCGCCGCACGACAACAACGCCCGGGCCGGGCTGCGCGCCCGCATGACCGACGCGGCCTTCCAGGAAGCCTGCGCGTACGGCCGCTCTCTCACCAGCATCAG
>Ga0209656_10003455_pt1 | contig 10214 bp, 9 predicted proteins | sample BogFormECP12_OM2_FD_188239 | JGI IMG/M metagenome (GOLD analysis project Ga0209656, IMG submission 188239) | Bog forest soil microbial communities from Calvert Island, British Columbia, Canada - ECP12_OM2 (SPAdes) (version 2) | ecosystem: Environmental > Aquatic > Freshwater > Wetlands > Bog ... | reverse complement strand
CCCGGCCGCGATCAGCGAGTCCGCGATCTGCGCCAGGCGGCGCACACCCATGTAGAACACGAGCGTTCCCGGGAACGACGCGAGCGCGGACCAGTCGATCGAGCTCTCGTCCTTGTCGGGGTCCTCGTGACCCGTGACGAGTGCCACCGCGCTAGCGAGACCGCGGTGTGTCACCGGGATGCCCGCATACGCGCTCGCCGCGACCGCCGCGGTGACGCCGGGTATGACCTCGTAGCCGATGCCGGCCTCGCGCAGCGCCAGCGCCTCCTCGCCACCGCGTCCGAACACGAACGGATCGCCTCCCTTCAGGCGCACCACCGTGCGTCCCGCGCGAGCGCGATCGATCATCAGGGCCTCGGTCTGCTGCTGCGGGACCGACTCCCCACCGCCCTCCTTGCCGACGAACAGCAGCTCGGCGTCGGGGCGCGCGCGATCCAGGGCGGCGCTCGGGATCAGCCGGTCGTAGAGGATCACGTCGGCAGCCTCGATCAACTCCAGCGCGCGCACGGTCATGAGACCCGGATCACCCGGGCCTGCGCCGACGAGATAGACCGGTCCGGAGTCGAGATCAGGTGACGGCAACGTCCGCCATCTCCTGTGCCCGCCGCAGCAGCTCGGCGGCGCCGACGGCTCGCAGGCGCTCGGCGCCGTGCTCTCCCAGCGACCGCGGGTCGGCGAGCTCGCCGGTGAGCTCGTCGGCGATCCACTCCGAGCCGTCGGGCAGACCGACCCAGGAGCGCAGCAGGAGCCTTCCCGCGCCGGCCGGCGCGGCATGGGCGCCCAGCGGCGTATGGCAGCTCGCCTGCAGGCTTTGCGCGAGCGAGCGCTCGGCGAGCAGGCAGGCGAACGTCGCTCGATCGCTGCACGCGTGCGCCGCGCGGCGCACGCTGTCGTCGTCCGCACGCCCCTCGAGCGCCAGCGCACCCTGTCCGGGCGCCGGCACGAAGCGCCGCGGATCGAGCACCTCGCCGATCGCGTCCTCGCGGCGCAGGCGCTGCAGTCCGGCGCGGGCCAGCACGAGCGCGCGCACGCCGTCGCTGGCGTCCCGCAGCTTCGCCAGCCGCGTGTCGACGTTCCCGCGAAGCGGCAGCAGCTCGAGGTCCTCGCGCAACGCGCGCAGCTGGGCCGCCCGGCGGATGCTGCTCGTGCCCACGCGCGCACCGGGCGGCAGCTGAGCGAGGCTCTCCACGCCGCAGAGGGCGTCCTCGGCGGGCGCTCTCTGCGGGCTCCCTAGCAGCTCCAGCCCGGGCGCGAGCTCGCCGGGCACGTCCTTGGCGGAGTGCACGGCGATGTCGATGCGCCCCTTGATCAGCGCCTGCTCGAGCTCGGCCACCCAGCGCGACTTGTCGCTCGCGGGGGCTCCGCGGTCGCCACTCGTCGAGATCGGGACGACATCGTCCGCGCCGAGCAGCTCGGCGACATGTTCTGCCTGCACCACCGCGAGCGAGCTCGCCCGCGTGCCGATGCGCATCAACGCTCGCGACGTTGGCGGAGCTCGTGCACCTCTGCCAACTCAGCCGCCTGCGACTCCTCAGGGTGAGGATCCTCGCGCAAGCCGAACAGCTCGCGGACGATCTCGAGGCTCGCGTGGCCCCGATCGCTGCTCAGGCTGCGCAGACGGATCGTGGGCTCATGCAGCAGCCTGCTCATGATCGCCCGCGCGATCGCTTCCACGCGGGCCAGGTCCCGCGCGGATGCGGACTCCCAGCGGCCTGCGTTCTCGGCGAGCACCTGCTCGACGAGCGCGCTGCCGTGTTCGCGCAGCGCGCTCACGGTCGGCAGCGCGTCGAGCTGGCCGAGCCAGCGAGCGAACCTGTGGATCTCCTCCTCGACGATCTCGCGTGCCCGCGGAAGCTCCTCCTCGCGGGTGCTGAGGTTGCGCGCGACGCCGGCCTGCAGGTCGTCGATGTCGTACAGGCTCACGCCCTCGAGCTCGCTGCACGTGGGGTCGATGTCCCTTGGCACCGCGATGTCGATCAGCAGCAGAGGACGGCCGTCGCGAGCGGTCATCACGAGCTCCAGCTCCTCGCGTCCCACGATCGGATGGGGCGAGGACGTCGAGGAGACGACGATGTCGGCTCGCACGAGCGTGTCGGGCAGCTCGTCAAGGCCGACGACCGAGCCGCCGAACCGCTGCGCGAGGCTGAGCGCGCGGTCGGCGTGGCGGTTGGCGAGGAAGATCGTGCCGGCACCCTGCTCGGAGAGCGCGCGCGCGGTCAGCTCGCTCGTCTCTCCCGCGCCGAGGATCACCACGTGCCGCTGCGCGAGTTCGCCGAGCAGGCCCTGGGCGAGATCGACGGCCACCGACGGCACGCTCACGCGGCTGGCCCCGATCGAGGTCTCCGTGCGTACGCGCTTGCCTGTGGTGAGCGCGGCGGCGAAGAGGCGGTTGCTCAGCGGTCCCGAGCAGCCCGCGGCCATGGCGCTCTCGTGCGCGCGGCGGACCTGTCCCTGGATCTCGGCCTCGCCTACGATCATCGAGTCAAGGCCGGCGGTCACGCGAAACAGGTGGCGCGCGGCGTCGCAGTTGCGCGGCGAGTAGATCGCCTCGGTGAGCTCGGTCAGGCGCATGCGCGCGCGGGCCGCCAGCAGCGCGAGCACGTCGGACTCCGCCGTGACGGCGTCGCCCACGACGAGGTAGACCTCGGTGCGGTTGCAGGTCGAGATCACGACCGCCTCGTGCACCTCGGGCGTGGCCGCAAGGGCCTGCGCGAACTGGCTCGACTCGCGCTCGGTGAAGGCGAGGCGTTCGCGCAGCGCCACCGCTGCGGTCTTGTGCGAGATGCCCAACGCAAGCAGCTCGTTCATGCCGGCGACTCCCTCTGCGAGGCGCCGGCCGCGCTCGCCGCCGTGCTCGTCGCGCTCGGCAGAGGGGGCGCGTCCTCCTGTGAGGACGCGCGCGGATCCTCCTTTGCGCTGTCGGTCTCTGCCAGCAGCTCGCCGAGCTCGCGCTCTATGCGGCTCATTCGCAGCGCCATGATCGCCACGTAGATCAGCACGAGCGCGAACAGCACCACATACGCGGCGGCGACGTACTTGCCGGCGCTGTGCAGCGGCAGCGCCGGGAGCTCTGCGAGCGGCGGCAGCGCCATCGCTATCCGGGCCTCCCGGCTGTGCGTGCGCTCATCGTCGCGGCGGGGTGCAGCGCCGGGGCGGCGCTGCGGGGGCGGCTCTGCGCGAGCTCGGGGCGCGTGCCCTCGAGCCGGCGGCGCAGCGCCCGCACCTGGGCGCGGGTGTGCTTGACGGTGAGCTCGTACTTGCACAGCGTCGCGTACAGCAGCGCGACTCCGGCAAGGCAGACGAGGAAGGTGAGCGCCATCGGCGCTGGCAGGTTCGACGTGCTGCCCAGCACGCGCGGATGCACATACGCGGTCGACAGACGCACGGCGATGAAGTTCATCGGCACGAAGGCCCCGGCGGTGATCGCGAACACCGATGCGTAGCGGGCCTGCCGTTCGGGGTCCTCGATCGCGAAGCGCAGCGGCTGGTAGGTCGCGTAGAGCAGGAACACGATCAGGAACGAGACGAGCGTGGGCTCGTTCCACACCCACCAGTGTCCCCACGATCCCTTGGCCCAGATCGAGCCCGTGATGAGCGTGCCGACGGCGAAGATCAGGCTCATGTGGATGGCTACGTATGAGCGCATGTCCCAGCGGGGGTCGCGCGTGCGCAGGTGCTGGATCGCCAGCAGTCCGCCGATCACGAAGCCGCACAGGGCGACGATCGCGAGCGGCACGTGGACATAGAAGATCTTCTGCAGGAAGCCCTGTTCGGCTTCCAGCGGCGCGTAGAAGAACACGAGGACGAGCCCCACGGTCATCGTGGCGACTGTTGCGATGCTCAGCGCGCGCAGGCCCTTCCCGTACATGGGATCTGGCTAGTCCTCCAGAAGGAAGTCGAACAGGGCGAAGGCGATCAGCCCGAACAACAGATCATAGAGCCCCAGCGTCAGCAGCCAGCGCGCTGCGGGGCCGCCCGAGTGTCCGCTGCTGAGCAGCGGCGAGGTCGCGCGGGCGCCGCCGATCACGATCGGAACGAACAGCGGCAGCGCGAGCAGCGGTCCGAGCAGGTCGCGGGCGCGTGTGCGCACGGCCAGCGCCGCCACGAGCGTGCCGATCACGGCCACGCCGAGGTCGCCGAGCGCGAGGACTCCCAGCAGACCGGGGAGCGCGTGGCCGAGCGAGGGCCCGAGCAGCAGCAGCGCGAACGCCGGTACGGCCACGAGCTCGAGCACGACCAGATAGGCCAGCAGAGTGAGCGTCTTCGCGACGAACAGCGCGCTGCGGTCGACGGGGGCGAGCAGGAACCCGTCGAAGCCGCCCTGGTCCTCGTCGACCACGAAAAGGCGGTTCACGCCGATGATCGCGGCGAACAGCAGAGTCACCCACAGGATCCCTGCGGCGAGGTCGCCTTCGGTGCTGCTGCGGTTCAGCGCGAAGTGAAAGACCACGAACGTGCTCAGCGAGAACAGCGACATGCCCGGCACCGACTCGAGCGTTCGCAGCTCCACGAGCAGCTCCTTGCGGAGCAGCGCCGGGACCGTGCGCCTCACCGGTAGAGCTCCGAGATCGCTACGACGTCGAGCCCGTCGGCCGCGCCGAGCAGGACCATGCGACCTTCGCGCAGCCCCAGCACGACGTCGGCCTGGGCGAGCCCGCCGGCCGGGTCGTGGCTGCAGATCACGCGCGTGAGCCCGCTCTCGGCGCCGATCAGCGGCGCCAGCAGCTCGATCGCCGCTGGGTCGAGGTTCGCGTGGGGCTCGTCGAGCAGCAGCAGCCTGGGTTCGTGCAGCACCGCGCGCGCGGCCGCCACGCGCTGAACCATCCCGCGCGAGAGCGTGCGCAGGGGCTCGTTGCAGCGCCGCGACATCGCGACCGCCTCGAGCACCTCCTGCACGCGGGTCTCCGGGGTGCCGTGGAGGCGCGCGTGGAAGTGCAGGTTCTCACGTGCTGTCAGGTCCCGGTAGAGGAGCGGATCGTGGCCCAGCAGCCCGATGCGCCCGCGCACCGCAAAGGCCTCCTGCGGCAGGCTCGCGCCGAGCACGCGAACGGAGCCGCCATGTGGACGCAGCAGCCCCGCGAGGATGCGAAGCAGGGTCGTCTTGCCCGCGCCGTTGGGGCCGAACACGACCAGCGTCCGACCCTCCCGCAGCGACACCGAGACGCCGCTCAGCGCCTCCCGTTCGCCGTAGTGCCGAGTGAGCCCCTCAACCTCGAGCACGTACTCGCGAGCAGATGCGCCATCGCTGGCACGTGCACCCTCGGGCGTGCGGGCACCTTCGCCGGCACCGGTACCCTCGGGGGCACGGGCGCGTTCGCCGGCACCGGCACCCTCGCCGGCACCGGTACACCAGGAGGCAGAGGCACCCTCCTCGCCACGGGCACCTCCGGGGGCACGGGCACCCTCGGGGGCACGAGGGGACACGCTCAGGTTCTCGACACCTGCATCGCGTACTCGGTCTGAGCCGAAGCGATCAGCTCGCGCACGGCTCCCTCCTGGCCGCTCCGGAGCAGCTCGACCGGGTCCGGCTCGCCGCCGACGATGCCCTCGAAGAAGTCCTTGCGGTCCTGGTAGGTCGGAAGCGTCCCCTTCGCCCAGCCGCGGACCTCGTTGAGCAGGATCGCAAGGCGCGCGTAGGGCTCACCGAATTGCGCCTCGATCTCTCGCTTCATGCGCTTCGCGAGCGCAGGCGAGGCGCCCGCGGTGGAGATCGCGATCGCGAGCGGGCCCGTGCGCACGATCGCGGGCAGGATGAAGTTGCACAGCGGCGGCACGTCGACGATGTTCACGAGCATCGCTCGCCGCTCGGCGTCCTCGAACACGGCGATGTTCACGTCGGTGTCGTTCGTCGCGGCGATCGCCAGGAACGCGCCCTCGAGGTCCGCGGCGCCGGCGTAGGCCCGCCCTTCCCAGCGAATCGATCCCTCGCGCGCGAGGGCCGCCAGCGCCGGCTCGGCCTCGGGCGCGATCAGCGTCACGTCGGCGTCACAGGCGAGCAGGCCCTCGACCTTCTCGAGGCCGATCTCGCCGCCGCCGATCACCAGGCAGGGGCGAGCGCTCAGGCGCAGGCAGGCGATGTAGAACGGGGTCTCGAGCATCCCCTGCACGCAGCTCTGATCGCAGATGCCTCTGCGTAGCTGACAGACGCACTCCTTGCCGGCGTAGGCCTGGGCGGGCATGGTTCAAGCCTAGCCGCAACCGCGCGCCAGGCACCCGCGGCTAGGCACCAGGCAGGCCGCGTCCGAAGGCCCGCGCGCCGAGTCGCGAGAGCGCCACCGCGCCGTCTCGCAGCGCTCGGTCGCGGTCGGACTCGCGCAGGGAGCGCATCTTCGCGATCGCCCGCGCGGCCCAGGCGGTGCTCTCGTCGTAGGGCGACCACCACAGCCCCCGCGCGCGGGGCGGGTCCCACGTGATCAGCTTCTCCTGCGCGCACGCCCCAAGCCCTGCACGGCCGAGCGTGCGTCCGAGCCCCGCGCCCGCGGCCGCGCCCCACGGTCCGCGCGAGACCATCGGTCCGGGGAGGTGGTCGTTGAGCCACACCATCCCCGCGCGCAGTTCGCGCGCGATGCGAATCCCCTGGTAGCGGTCCGCGGTCCACACCGAGGCGCCCAGCCCGTAGTCGCTGTCGTTGGCCAGCCAGATCGCCTCGTCAACGGAATCGACGGCGGTCACGACGAGCACGGGCCCGTCGATCGGCTCGCGCATGATGCGCATCTCTCGCGTCGCGTCGGTGAGCACAGCCGGTGCGTAGAAGGCGCCGGTCGCGCATCCGGGAGGCTCGACGGGCCCCCCGCAGTGCAGACGGGCGCCCGCGGCGACGGCCTCCTCCACGAGCGCCTGCACGTGCTCGCGCCGTCGCGTGGAGGCGAGCGGACCGATCTGGACGCGGGAGTCTGCAGGGTTGCCGACCGTCAGCGCCCGCGCGCCAGCGACGAGCGCCGTGACGAAGCGGTCGTGGGCCTCGCGCGCAACGTAGATGCGCTCCACCGATCCGCGCGCCTGACCCGCGGCGGCGCAGCCCGCCCACAGCGCGCCCGCGACCGCGTGCTGCAGGTGCGCGTCGGCGAGCAGCAGCATCGCATCCTTGCCGCCGAGCTCGACCGTGACCTCCTTCTCCCGTGAGACGCATTCGCGCGCGACGGCGCGACCGATCGCCGGCGAGCCAGTGAAGAGGACCTTGGCGACGCTCGAGCGGGCGAGCGCCACGCCGACCTCGGAGCCGCCGTGCGCGATCCGGACCAGCCCCTCGGGGAGCCCCGCGCGGGCGAGCACGCGGGCGATCTGCTCACCGGCCAGCGCGGCGCGTGCCGCGGGCTTGTAGACGACGCCGTTGCCCGCGAGCAGCGCTCCGGCGATCTGGCCCAACGGCTGCGCGAAGGGCGCGCTCCCCGCTCCGATCACGCCCACGACCCCATACGGCTCGTACGCGATCTGCGCGCGCCGCGCGAGCGCCATCGAGTGGCTGATGCGAACACGCCGGCCGCCGAGCGCGCGTGCGCCCTCCTCGGCGATCCAGATCAGGGCGTCGATCGCGGCCAGCAGCTCGAGCGCCGCGATCTCGGCCCGCGGCCGTCCCTGCTCGCGCGCGAGCGTCTCGCGCAGCTCGTCGAAGTCGTCGATCACGGCCTGCGCCATGCGGCGCATGTAGCGCGCGCGGTCGCGCACCTGCAGCAGGGCCCACAGCGGCTGCACCTTCTCGACCGAGGCCACCACATCCTCGACGCCGGCCGCCGGCGTCGCGACGACGGTGCCGATCGACGCACCCGTCGCCGGGTCGCGCGCCGTCATGACCTCCTGCTCGAGCATCTCGGCGACGCGGGCGTCCATCGGCTCGCGATTATCGCGCCTGGCGCTCGCGCGCCACGCGAATCGCGGCCAGGCGCTCGGCCAGCGCGGCCTCCGCGTCGTCGGGCGCGTAGAAGCGCTCGCCCGCGACGGCGGCCGGCGCGAGCTCCTGGGGGCCGAGGTGACCGGGGAGCGCATGTGGGTTCTCGTAGCCGCCCGGCTCGCTCCCCGCCGATCGAAGATCGGCCAGCGGCCCCGAGCGAAGCCACGACGGCACGGCCGCCGCGCCGTGCTCGCGCACGTGCCGCTGCGCAGCTGCGAGGGCCCGCCCCGCGGCGTCCGACTTGGGCGCGAGGGCCAGGTAGATGGCCGCCTGGGCGAGCGCGTAGCGCGCCTCCGGCAGGCCCACGTGCTCGACCGCCGCCGCAGCGGCGGTCGCCACGGAGAGCGCCGCGGGATCGGCGTTGCCGATGTCCTCGGAGGCCAGGATCACCATCCGGCGAACGATGAAGCGCGGGTCCTCTCCGCCCTCGAGCATGACCGCGAGGTAGTAGAGCGAGGCGTCGGGATCGGAGCCGCGCGTGGCCTTGATCCAGGCCGAGATGTAGTCGTAGTGGCGGTCGCCCTGCTTGTCGTAGAGCAGCGCGCGCCGCTGCAGCGCGTCCTGCGCGCGCGCGAGGTCCACGCCGTCCTCGCCAAGTCGTGCTGCAGTCGCCGCGGCGAGCTCGAGCGCGTTCAGCGCGGTGCGCGCATCGCCTTCGCAGCGCGCGGCCAGGAACTCCAGCGCCTGCGGCTCCGCCTCGACGCGAAGCTCGCCGCCTGCGCGCTCGAGCAGCTGCCGCACCTCCTCGGGAGCGAGCGCGACGAGCGCATATACGCGCACGCGCGAGAGCAGCGCTCCGATCACCTCGAACGCCGGGTTCTCTGTCGTGGCCCCGATCAGCGTGATCAGCCCGTCCTCGACGGCCGGGAGCAGCGCGTCCTGCTGGGCCTTGTTGAAGCGATGGATCTCGTCGAGGAACAGGACCGTGTGCGTGGCGCTCGCCTGGCGCCGATGTGCCGCGCGCTCGATCACCGCGCGCACCTCCGCGCGTCCGGCCGCGACGGCGCTCAGCTCCTCGTACGCGGCGTTCGAGCCGTGCGCGAGGATGCGGGCCAGCGTGGTCTTGCCCGAGCCGGGCGGGCCGTAAAGGATCATCGAGTGCGGCCTGCCCAGCTCGATCGCCGTGCGCAGCGCCGAGCCCTCCGCCAGCAGGTGTCCCTGGCCCACGAACCCGTCCAGCCCGGTGGGCCGCAGACGGGCCGCGAGCGGCTGCTCGGCGCCGTCGGGGGACGATGGCGCCGCGGGAGCCTGTCCAGAACTGATGCTTGAAGAGTCGTCGAAAAGGGTGTTCACAGACCTAGTATCGCTGCTAAAGAGCGGGTTTCCGGCCCTCGGGGAGCAGGTCGGATGAGAATCCGCGTCGAATCAATACGTCCCGTGTTTCCAAAGACTCATGCCTGATCAGCCAGCGCCAACGAGACCCGCGGGATGAGCGTCAGCCCCGCCGCCACGCTGCCCGCAACCGGCGGAGGTCTCGAGATCGAGCAGGCCGGCGACATCGCCGCACGCTCGCCGCTACAGCTCTTCTGGCGGCGCCTGCGCCAGGATCGCGTCGCGCTCGTCTCGCTCGGCTTCATCATCTTCCTCGTCTTCGTCGCGATCTTCGCGCCGCTGATCGTCGACGTGCTCGGCCTGCCGGGCCCGAGCACCCAGAACCCCAACCTCACCGACTCCTTCGGCAGCCCCCTCGGCCCCAGCTCCGCGCATCCCTTCGGCGTCGATCCGCTCGGCCAGGATGTGATGTCGCGGGTGATCTACGGGACGCGCGTGGCGTTGGAGGTGGGCATCATCGGCACCGGCATCGCCACGTTCATCGGCGTCACGCTCGGCGTCACCGCGGGCTTCTACCGCGGCTGGGTCGACACGGCGTTCTCGCGCCTGGCCGACGTGCTGCTGTCCGTGCCGCTGCTGCTGCTCGGCCTCGGCATCGGCGCCGCCTGCGCGGTGCGCGGCTGCCTGAACGGGACGATCCAGCCGGGCCTCGGCGTGATCATCTTCCTGATCGCGCTCGCCAACTGGACCTACGTCTACAGGATCGTGCGCGGGCTCGTGCTGTCGATGCGCGAGCGCGAGTTCGTGGAGGCCTCGCGCGCGCTCGGGGCATCGAACACGCGAATCATGTTCAAGGAGATACTGCCGAACCTCGTCGCGCCGATCATCGTCTACTCGACGCTGCTGATCCCGCAGAACATCCTCTTCGAGGCGGCGCTCTCGTTCCTCGGAGTGGGCGTGCGCCCGCCGACCGCGAGCTGGGGCCAGATGATCGCCGCGGCCACGCCGATCTTCAACACGGCCTGGTGGTACATGATCTTCCCCGGTCTCGCGC
>Ga0209656_10003454_pt1 | contig 10216 bp, 9 predicted proteins | sample BogFormECP12_OM2_FD_188239 | JGI IMG/M metagenome (GOLD analysis project Ga0209656, IMG submission 188239) | Bog forest soil microbial communities from Calvert Island, British Columbia, Canada - ECP12_OM2 (SPAdes) (version 2) | ecosystem: Environmental > Aquatic > Freshwater > Wetlands > Bog ... | reverse complement strand
GGGCCGGTACAGAATAGAATCCAACGAAAGTGATCGTCAAACGGCGACAAAGCTGGGCATCAATTGCTTGACATTGAAGGCTTGGTTGCGCGGTGTCGATCCACCTCAACGGTGCCTCCTGGCGCGGCTAGCGGGTTTTTTAAGACGCGTCGGGTATTTGTGACGGGGGTTAAAATCCCGTGATGATTGCTGCCGTCTGCGGCGGCGGCTGACTTTCCCGAAAATCGCCAGGAGCATCATGACCAGGAACGCCCCAACACAGATCGGCGGCCAATCCGGTTCGTAGCCATGCCACGAAAAGGTGGGCAATAATCCCCACCAATTCAGTGCGCCGCCTATGAGCAGTAGGAGCCCCGCGCTAAGAAGAAACCAGCGCGAGGTTTTTCGTCGCGCAAAAGCGACTGCTGCAGGCAACATCAGCAAAGATAAAACTGCGAAGTAGCCAAAGAAACCAGCAACGCGGCTAGGAGTAGTCTCAATAGTTAATAACATAGCAGCTGTCCTATCGATCGGCCTCGCCCTCGCTTGAGCCGCCGCCCTCTCGCCCGGCAAAAATTAAGCCAGCACCTCCTTGTTGCCATCTTGCGAAAGCAACCATTTCCGGAGGATTTTTAAAAAAGCGCCGTGCGATTGGCTAGTTCGAGATCACAACCTTGGACCACTTGCTCAAGCCAGCGCCGCAACGCCGAAGCGACCTTATGGCTTTTAGTATTCTCACCAGACCAGCCTATGAAGACACCCATCGTTTTTGTGTATCAGTTTTTGACGAAAAAGCATGGCATTTCCAGTTAAGCGCGCCGTAAGCGGCCGCAAGCCATGCGAATGCGCCACAAAGGAGGTATCGGATCGTTTTCGTTTTCCGCAAACGAACCTCGACCCTCGGAATTGCTTTGTATCGGCAAACCGTCCATGATTCGAGCATGAGCGAAATGGAGTGATTTTACTGGCACCTTTCTGGCACCGCCTCTTTTACTCTTCGCTTTCTGAGGGTTTGCCAATCTCCTGCGAATGGGCTCTAGGACTTGATTTGAGTTTGGTCGGGGCGACACGATTTGAACGTGCGACCTCCTGCTCCCAAAGCAGGCGCTCTACCAAGCTAAGCTACGCCCCGATTTTCGGAAAGGCGCCAATATGAGCGACCAATGCGAAAAAGCCTAATTATTTTTTTCGTTGGCCCGACATCCCAGTTGCATGAGCCGGCGGCGGAATCTGTCGATCGCCCTGCTCAAAATCCCACTGGCGAACATTCGTCGTATGCGCTTGTATCTTGGCTGAATGCATTCCTCGACTGAGTATGTCATCGTTTCCGGGTCGCTCCGGACCAACAGTTTAAGCCGGACGATGGCACATGTTCTACGGGAGTGCTACCGAACCGAAGGGGTGGAGGCGCGACTGGTCGACCTGCGCGATTCGCCTCTCCCGTTTTGCGATGCTGAGTCGGCCTACGAGCATCCATCGGTCGCCCCACTTTCAAACGTCATCTCCAAGGCGCGCGTGGTGATCATCGCGACACCGATCTATAATTTTGATGCAAGCGCGGCGCTCAAAAACCTGATTGAGTTAACGGGCGATTCCTGGGAAAACAAAGTTGTCGGCTTCTTATGCGCTGCAGGCGGAGCAATGAGTTTCATGTCCATCATGAGCCTTGCAAACAGTCTGATGCTTGATTTTCGGTGTTTGGTCATTCCGCGGATCGTGTATGCAATGCGCTCGGACTTTGCGGATGGAGAGGTTATCTCTGCAGAGTTGCAAAGACGGATTCGCGAATTGGCTGTCGTTTCCATTGGGACTCGCAACGGCCATGTCTAGGACTGCGGGAATGTGAGAAGACAATGGATTTCGAACCGAACAAAGCGGAACAAAAGCTCGATCTGGCCGCCCGTGCTGCGTGGCTGTACTACATTGCAGGCGACACGCAGCACGAGATCGCACGCAAACTCAAGATTTCCCGTCCGGCCGCTCAGAGACTGGTCGCCGCGGCGTTGGAGCGCGGTATCGTAAAGGTGCAGATCCATCACAATATTACCGGCTGCTTGGAAATTGCGGCGGCGCTGCGCAAGCGATATAGCGTGCGGATCTGCGAAATTGTTCCCGCAAACGATGACACGACCGAACAAATTCTGCGCAAGATAGCGGTCACAGGCGCCCAAGTCATGGGGGTTGGTCACGGATGAGACCTGTGCGCTGAAGATCCTGCAGAGCGAATCCTGGGCAGGACTCGAACGATTCTCGGGCACGAACATGTCTTGACATTTAGTTCTGGCCTGGGGCAAATATTCGCCACCGATGGAATCCAACTAAACTTCGGCTTGAGCGATACCTCAGCCACCCCCATCGAGAACTGGAGACCCCCCAATGATAAAACGGTTAGCGTCCACCCTGCTTGCCCTTCTTCTTGCCAGCGTCGCTGCCCAGGCGCAACAGAAGTCGGTGACTATTGCTGTCGTGAACAACCCGGACATGATCCGGCTCAAGAAACTATCAAGCCAATTCGAGGAGAAAAACCCCGACATTAAACTTAACTGGGTTGTCGTCGAAGAGAATGTCCTTCGTCAGCGCGTGACGACCGACGTGTCGCAAGGCAGCGGCCAGTTCGACCTCGTCTACATCGGACTTTACGAAGCGCCGATTTTCGCAAAGAAAGGGTGGCTACGGCCTATCGAGAATGTTCCGGCGGATTACGATCTTGACGACGTTTTCAAGTCGATTCGGGACGGTCTCTCCTATGACGGCAAGCTCTACGCGCTTCCCTTCAACGCAGAGAGCTCAATGATGATCTATCGAAAAGACCTCTTCGACGCGAAAGGCCTGACGATGCCTGAACAGCCAACTTACGATGACGTCAAGAAATTTGCCGACGCATTGACCGACAAATCCAAAGGGATCTATGGCATACCGCTTCGTGGTAAACCGGGTTGGGGTGAAAATATGGCGTTCGTTGACACACTCCTGAATACTTTTGGCGCCACATGGTTTGACGAGAACTGGAACCCGACGATCGATACGCCGGAGTGGAATAAGGCGCTTACGTTCTACTCCGATTTGTTGAAGAAGGATGGTCCACCAGGCGCAAGCTCAAACGGCTTCAACGAAAACCTCTCGCTTTTCGCGAGCGGCAAAGCGGCCATGTGGATCGATGCCACCTCTGGAGCAGGGCCGCTGTTTGATCCGAACGAATCGCAGGTCGCCGACAAAGTTGCGTTTGCGGCCGCGCCGGTTGCTGTGACCCCGAACGGCTCTCACTGGCTCTGGTCCTGGGCCCTCGCGATTCCGAAATCCGCCAAAGAACCGGATGCAGCCCTTAAGTTTATGCTCTGGGCGACCTCCAAAGAGTATATACAGCTCGCCGCAAAGACCGACGGATGGGCCATCGTCCCGCCCGGCACTCGGAAATCGACCTATGACAATCCGGACTATTTGAAAGCCGCCCCATTTGCCCCAGTTGCCCTCAACGCGATGCTGACCGCAGATCCTACGAATCCTTGCATTAAGAAAGTGCCTTACACCGGCGTTCAGTTCGTCGGAATTCCTGAGTTCCAGGCAATCGGGACGCAGGTTGGACAAAATGTTTCGGCGATCCTGGCCGGTAAAATGACCGTCGAACAAGCTTTAAGGGCGAGCCAGACGACCGCCGAACGCGCCGTAAAGGAAGGCGGATACCTGAAATAGGTCTGATGAGCGCCGACCGTTTGTGTGCGGTTGTATGAATCCAGGATGCGGTTACTGGGTGGGTTTTTCGTGCTTGAAAAAGCCAGTACAGCACCGCATCTTTCGCTTCTTCTGAATCGGGTCGTAGCACAGCTTGGTAGTGCGCTTGAATGGGGTTCAAGAGGTCGTGGGTTCGAATCCCGCCGGCCCGATCATTTTTCTGTTAATTCCTAAGTGTGAGTCACTTATATAAGAGGAAGTGTTCCCGTCTTGGAATGTGCTGGTAACAATTCTGCCGGGATCTGGTAACACGTCCATAAATTACCACTTAGCACCCCACTCATGCCATGCCAGCCGCCATCAATCTTCTGACCGCCTGCGCAACACCCCCCTCGTCGTTTGTACCGGTTAACCAGCCAGCCGCCGCCTTAGCATCGTCGCACGCATTTCCCATCGCAATTCCGAGACCGACCTCTTTGAGCATTTCCACGTCATTTTCTCCATCTCCGATCGCGGCGACCTGCGATAAGTCTACGCCTAGAGTTTGGGCGAGTTCTGCCACCGCCTTTGCCTTATTCACTCCGGGAGCGATGATCTCGAGATAGTTGGGTTTAGAAAAAGTCGCCGTGCTAAACGATTGCACCGAATTCGCGATCTTACGAAGCATCTTAGCAGGCTCACCGGTGCTTGTAATCAACATGATTTTGCTTGGTTCTTCATCGGCGCCCAGCAAATCCGGCGCGATTAGGGGATGAAAATTAACGATCTGACTCTCGGCAAGAATTTCACTTGTCATGGTTCTAACCCGCCACGTCTCAGGCGTGAAGACGCTCGGCTCGATGCGTTGTGCTAAAGCGGTCGCCAGGATGGATCGCGCTGCGGATGCAGCAAGTCGCTTGTCGAAGCGCACACTGATGACGGTCGACGATTCCGCATCCCATTTGCCGATCCAGGCTCCTGAGAAACAGATTAATAAAGGGGCGAAACGTAGCTTGTGCACGACGTCACTGAGAGCCATCGGGCCGCGAGCGGTGGCCAATACGACAGTAACGCCGGATAGCGACAATAGTCCCAACGCATCCCGGACGTCAGCCCTCAAAGCATGAGAGCTGTCAAGCAGCGTTCCATCGACATCGACCGCAAGGACCCGTATCATTGCACGATGCCCACTTTAGGGGTCACTGCTCCGTTTGTAAAAAATTGGAGAACACGGGTGTTGGGGAGCGCCATACTTACGCGTCGCTACCGCATAGGCGTTCGTTGCCGTGGACCTCATGAACCACTCGCGGAACTGCGCCAGCGCGAGGGCGCGGTCGCGTACGGACGTGCACCGCTCCACGGCTCGCAGGAATCGTTTTTGCGCTTCCGGCAACAGTGCCTTGGGAGCTTCTTGCGGCAGATCTTCGCGCCGAACCTTGGGCCGCCCCAGGCCCAGGAACAGGTAAAAATGATCCAGGGCGGCGAGCATTAGCTTAACCGAGGCGGGCTTGGCCTTGCGCTCCTTCTTGAGATGGCTTTTGAAATCGCGGATGGCGTAATCGCGCGCGTAAGGGTCGTTGAGCGGGTCGCCATAATCGTTGGCGCTGGTTTCGAGGTAGGCGCAATACTGCCTGACTCGTCCCAGGCAGGTTCGGCGGGTGTTCACGCTTAAAGGTTGCTTGGCCAGCCAGAGTCGATAGCCAGCCGTAACGCTTTCTAATTCGTCCGGCCTGACTGGTGATAGGGTGCCTCCGCATCAGCGGTTCGGCGTCCGAGAGCCGGTTGGTGTCCTGGAGCAATGCCGCCAGGCTGCCGAGGCGGATGGCCACGTTGGGATGGGAATGTCCACAAGATCCAGCCCGCCTACAAACTCACTCCTCTCTCAGCCTGGGGCAAGGAAGACTATGTGCCTCCCAAGGAGCCCAAGTGGCCACTAAAATGGCGCAATCCCATCGTCTAATCAGTTTAACTTCAAATCTTTGCTTCATTTCAAATGATGGAGTTGACATGTTTCTCAAACACGATAGCTCTACTACTTTAGTCGGATATGAGTAGTCTTTTTTTTTACCGCAGAAATAAATTCCGAACGAGACGGGCCTTGCGGTCGGAGCTCCTGTTCAATAAATTCAGAAACTATATTAATTACATGGCCACTGCCGCGCAACCACCGAAAATCTCCCACCAGCTCAAGAAAGACTACCTCTCGTACCCGGAAGTCCTCGCTCAGTCGGTTTCCGTTATCGCCCCATCCACCGCTCCGGCCGCCATTCTGGGATTGATCTTTGTCAGCGCCGGTAATGGAACCTGGCTCAGCTTTCTCCTCGCCACGGTTGGACTGCTCTTTGTCTGCTTTAACATCAACCAGTTTGCCCGGCGCTCTGCCTCCCCGGGTTCTCTTTATACCTACATTGTGAAAGGGCTCGGACCCATCGCAGGGGTTCTCAGCGGATGGGGCTTGTTGCTGGGCTATATGGTCACTGGGATGTCCACGCTCTGCGGGTTCGGGATTTTTGCCGATATGCTTCTCGCCCAGTTGGGGATTCATCTCCCGATGGTGGCGTTGTTCGCACTCTGCGTCATTGTCTCTTTCGGCGTGGCCTACAAGGACATTAAACTTTCAGCCAAGATGATGCTGATCTTCGAAGGTGTGTCGATCGTTTTCATCCTGGTCTTAGGCGTGGCGATCTGGGTGCACAAGGGTTTCGCCATCGACATGTCGCAAGTCACGCTTCAGGGTTCAACCCCGGGGGGTGTGATCACCGGGATCGTCCTCGTTGTTTTCGCTTTTTCCGGCTTTGAGAGTTCCAGCTCCCTCGGGGCTGAGGCGAAAGACCCTCTGCGAACGATTCCACGGTCAATCCTTCAGAGCACGGCGATCTCCGGCGTTTTTTTTCTCTTCATGGCTTACGTGATCATCCTCGGTTTTAAAGATTCCGGAGTTGATCTGGGCAAAAGCGAGGCACCGCTCGCCTTTCTGGCGCCGCAGACCGGGCTGGGTTTCCTGGGCACCCTGATCAATCTCGGCGCCCTTCTGAGCTTTTTTTCCTGCACCCTCGCGTGCGTCAATTCGACCGCCAGGATCATCTTCTCGATGGCGCGCCACGGGCTGTTCCATGACGCACTCGGTGAAGCGCATCAGACCAATAAAACGCCCCATATCGCCGTTGCTCTGTCTGCCTTGATTACGTTTCTCCTTCCCGCATCCGTCTACTTTTCCGGGATCAATACTTTTGACGCTCAAGGCTACTTTGGCACCCTCTGCAGTTTCGGTTTTCTGCTGGTCTATATTCTAGTTTCGATTGCCGCACCGATGTATCTCCGCGCTCTAGGACAGTTGCGTAAGACCGACGTGCTCTTTGCGGTCCTGGGCTGCGGTTTTATGCTCCTCCCGCTCTTGGGCACGATCGGGATACCCGGCAGCGCTTTATTTCCTCCGCCCGCCTTTCCTAGCAATCTGCTCGTCTGGATCTTCGTAGCTTATATGGCTGTCGGGCTGGTCGGTCTCTTGATCCAAAAAGCTCGTTCTCCGAAGATGCTTCCTACCATGAAGCACTCGATGGACGAAATTGAGCTGAAGTTCAATGATGCGAAGGACGTTTCCTGACCCCTGCGACTCTCACCTCTTCGATTCGCCCTTGATAGACCTTCCGCTGATGGCTAGCTTTATCTTGCTCTGTTGCGCAGGAGTGCTTCGAGATCATTGATCTCCTGCGGCAGATGAATCGCGATGCTCCAGTCCAATGCTCCTGCCGGACTCCCCTTTTCCAAACGCTACGGGTACGCAGGCCAGGCGAAAGAAATAAGCATTTGGGAAGATGCGTCAGAGGATCTGCGGCAGTGTGTTTTGGAAACCGCTCGCGATTTAGGCCTCGCCCCGAGTGACATCAGGGATATCGTCTGCGCTGTTCTCCAGCGGCGGCCGAATCGCCGCAATTGGAGTGAATACCCTAACGTCTGGGAGGAAGCGCAAGAGGATGTTTATGGGTGTCAATGGTTTCAGGTTTACGACATCATCGAACGAATCTGGAGCCGGTTTAAAAGAGCCGATGACCACTCGGTCTGGGATGAGGAGAGAGCGCCCGCATTTCGGCAGGCCATCAACGATTTCTTTTTGACGAATGGGATTGGATGGCAACTCGTGAAGGGCGAGATCGTCATGCGCGGTGCTGACGGGTTCGAAGCGGCCGTCAAAACGGCCCAGGCAACTCTTGAAGAATCCGGCCGCCCGACCGCCAGCAAGGAAATCCATGAAGCGCTGGAGGCGCTTTCCTGGCGACCGGAACCGGATTTGCGCGGTGCTGTTTATCACACCATGGGTTCTCTCGAATGCCTGGCCCGCGCGGTTACCGGCGATCCCAGAGCCACTTTGGGCGAAATCCTGAAGAAACATCCAGACCTCCTCCCGCGCCCGCTTCATGAAGCCCTCTCCAAGGTGTGGGGTTCTGCTTTGATTGAGGCTCACCATCTCAAGGAAGACCAGCAGCCGAAACGGGAGGAAGCCGAACTTCTGGTCGGGCTGACTGCCATGGTGGCGACGTACTGGAGCAAAAAATGTGATGGGCCGATGGCGATGCGGCGAGCCCGAACCGTTGTGCAGAAAGGGTGATTGGAGGCAGTAGCTATGCTTTAGTGGCCACTTCGGGCCACGGATTGGAAATGTTCAAAGAGGCCGAAGCAGGCGGTTAGGAAGTTCAGCTAGAATTCCAGGATGGCATCCAAACCAATCGTCCACTGATGGCGACTGGTGTTCTGATCGAATGGCGTGGTGTTGTTCAGTGAGGTGTCATAGCGAACTTCCGGGCGGATCATGAACCCAGCGAACGGTTTCGGCACAGGGGCCTTAATCGTGACCCCTCCAGTCACTTCGAGGTAGGTGGTATCCCCGCCACCGAGGTTGCTGGGATCGAAAGGTACGGCTCTGCCTTGTAAGGAAATGTGGAGAAAATCGTTATTGGCCCGATACTGGGCGACATAGAAACCGCTTGAATCCCGAAAAATCTCGCCACGAAACCCAACTTGCAGCCAATCGTTGATGGCATAGGTGAAGTACTGCGCGACACCTCCGCCCCATTTTCCCCCGTCGATGGCGTTAACGATCAGGTTTAAGTCGGTGATGGAAGTGAATGCCTTCGTGACCTTCCAGGTCGTGGTGATGTCGTTCAGACAGCTGTAATCGTGATTGTTGCCCGGGTTTTCCGGGCCAACGCTGGTCAGGGCCAACGTGGTCAGATTTCCGTTCAGCAAATTCAAGCCGATCCCGCCCTCGAAGGCGACCGAAGAGTTATTGTCAGCCAGGCTGGTATTTACTCCGCGGTTGATCCCGGCATACACGTCGACGGATTGATTCACGTGCAAGGTTGCCAGGACCCCGGTTTCGTTTCCCGGGACGCCAAAGTTGGCGATGTAACTGTGGGTATAGAAGACGTTCGTTCGCGGATCAAGTGTCTCCGCGGTCATCGGATCCTGGTATTTCCCGCCTTTCACATCGAGGCCGTTGGTGCCTGGAATCGGTACGTGCACGCTGGCGTATATCTCCGGAAAATCGGGCTGAGTGATATAGTCGGTCGTGGTATCCAGCAGACCAAGAGATTTCGAGTAGCGCGTGTCGCTCCCGTACGTGAACCAGCCCTTGAATCCCCAGTCGAATCCGGTGGCATTAGGATCCAAGGCCCGTTCCGCGACGATGGAGATCTGATTCAAGACCGGTTGGTTGGCCCGATCAGTCAGAAGATGACCGAAGTTGTGGTTATCAACCGGAGCGTCCGTATTTTCAGTCAGGCCGCCCTCGATCCATCCGTAGAGTTTGAATCGTGGTTCTGGCGGTTTCGGCTGTTCCACCACTTTCTTCGCTTCCTGGTTCTCTTTGCCGTCGGAAGCCTTCACCACCGTCGGAACTGGGGTCGGGGAGGTCTGCTGCGCTTCGCAAAAGGCTGCAGTCAGAGTACAAGCGGCAACCAAGATTGCCGAAGCAAATCGTCTAAATGGTTTAGTTCCGAATCTTAGCTTCGTCTCAAATGATGGAGTCGAGATCTTTCCCTGATACACGTTACCTCTACTAATTTAGTGGGATATAAAAAGTCAATCCTTTTAAGCGTAAGGAAATGTCAGCGTCAGGTGCCAGGTGTGGCGTGGACCGGGGGAACGTATCGGCGTGTCGGCTTCTTGGCTGGCATTCAGCGTTGTATGCGAAGCGTCCCCGCTTTGCCCTCTTCGATCCCGGGCTGTGCCCCGAAGCCGAAGGGGCACTGCTTAGCCCAGCCCGTTTAAGGCTGCAAATGTGGCAAGACATTTTCTCCCTTGGAAACCGAAACTCTTTGTAAAGACATCTTCGATCGCCGGTTGCCAGGAAGCACCGGGGATCAGATTCCACTTGTCCAGCCGGGCATGGACTCCTTCTTTTTCGCGGAGCCGGCGTGCTAGCTCCTCAACGACCATGTCACAATGAGTCGCCAACGGCTTCGATTAAAGTGCGGGCGGAGCCGTTCCCTCTACAATTAGAAGTTCGTTGTCCGCTGCTCGTTGCCGAATCTCTAGTGCCGGCCGGTACTCCTCGGAGCTGTACCATTGCCTGGCCCGCTCAACCGTTGGA
>Ga0209656_10003453_pt1 | contig 10216 bp, 9 predicted proteins | sample BogFormECP12_OM2_FD_188239 | JGI IMG/M metagenome (GOLD analysis project Ga0209656, IMG submission 188239) | Bog forest soil microbial communities from Calvert Island, British Columbia, Canada - ECP12_OM2 (SPAdes) (version 2) | ecosystem: Environmental > Aquatic > Freshwater > Wetlands > Bog ... | reverse complement strand
CTCTCAAGAAGAGTCCTTCTGGCGTATTATTGAGGCCCGGTCCGGGCGTGCGGGCAGTCGACCAATTGGGATGAACCGGTTGCGCTTCGGTATGATCGCGTCCGCTGTAGTCGCTCAACCGAGCCGGGCCGCGTCTCCGAAGCAGACATGCCGGCCCGAGAGGTTCGCGACGTCGATGGGTGGAAAGCCGACAGTCCGCTTGGGAGTCCGTCTCGGGCCGAAGCGGACATGTTCACAACAACGTGCGGTTCGGGTAATGACCGACCCTCCATGACCTTAGAACGCGATCTGATTCCCGAACGGCAACGGAAGCGAATCGCAGCGGCAAAGGCCGCCGGTCGTTGCAAAAGCCGAGCACCAACAGCCCAGCGGAAATCAGCAGGCCTGCTGCAGCAGCGCTCAGATCGATACGTTTCAGGTTGACCTTCTGGCTGCTCATCGGAGGCTGGAAATAGCCATAAACTCGGCCGTCCACGGCGTGAAAATTAAACGCCTCATGCCCAACATGTTCGCGATTGTACCGGCCGCCGCCTACCGGCCTGTCGTCACCGACAACCTGCCCATTGTAGTATCGCATCCACCCGACGCGCACGAACAAGAGGCGCCGTTTGAGGTCCCGCGCACCTGTGTCCGTTGCCATGCCTCGAACTTGCAGCTCTCGTCATTGAGAGTCCCTGGTGTGCGTCTTCCTCGGGCGGCGCTGAGCGCCGCGGATGTCGACCGTCGGCGCCACGCAACCGCGGTTGACGAGACGGGTTGAGATGGTCGCCAATCAGTTGTCCACGGACGTCTTGGCGATGACCGCCGGGCCCGGTGGATCGGATAAGGCGCGCCCATGGCCGGCTGTTGCTAGGAATTGCGCACAATTTAGGACTGTTTAGTGCCGTCCCATAGCGTCCGCTCAGTCACACAGGCTAAGATCAACCCCGGCGTTCCGGTCGATATCAAAATGGACGCGACTTACCGTGACCCGGATGGCTCGGTCCCGTGGCACACCGCGAAACCCAGGTAACCGACCGTGTCCCTCACAAGCGAACAGATCGCGTGGTTGCAGCGCAACAAGGAGATGAGCGGCCAGAGTTCTTCTGGCACGGGCACTGGATCGAATGGGAATGATGCTGGCGGCCAACGTGTCGATCGGAACAGCGACCAAAGCTCGCAGGTAAATGGCAGTGGCGGTCGCGTCAACGCGAGTTCCGATGACTACAAAGAGGGCTACGAGGTGAGCGGCCAGGCCGTTGGCGCACAGGCGCCTGGGGGGCAGCAAGCGGCTCCGGGAGGGACGGCGGCGCCGGTAAAACCTGCGCCGATCCCGCTGACACCTGCTCCTCAAAACCCCGCAGCGCCGCAGCCTGCACCACCGCAGGCCGCGGCTCCGCCGGCCGCAGCGCCGGAGCCGGCAATCGATCCCAGCCCAATCGTTACCGTCGTTTCGGCCGAACAGCTCGGGAGACTGCTAAAGACCCTCGATCAGGTGGAAGCGAAAGTCCAGGACGCGATGGCGGCGGATTCTGCGATGCGGGCCGGGCTCAAGCGGCGCAAGATCGACGTCAGGGACAAGGATGCATTGGCCAAGCGCCTGGACCAAGTCGTTCCCGCGATCGATCCCGAGGCGATGAAAAGTCTGCGCAACGCGAAGGAGCTTGTGGACACGGCAGGGGATGGCTTGCGGGAAACGCTGATCGAGATCGAGGCCGGCAAGGAGCGGCTACAGAATCTTAAGGAAATGACCGGGATAAGCCGGAAGGATGATGCCGAGGCGGACACAAAGGCGCAGGAGATCGCCAACCACTACGACCTTGTGGTGCAGAGCGAGAAGGCGGTCATGGACATCCTGCCTGAATTGTTAAACCCATTCGCATGGGTATCCGGGGTTCTGGAGCTTCTTGGCACCGACATGCTGAAGGACAAGGTCAAGGATCATTACAAGGAGCTATTGACCAAGAACCAGGAACTCAGCAAGCATCTGGATGAGGTCGTCGTCGCCTCGCACGAGTTCGGGCGAGACGAAATGAGGACCGAGAGCGAGCGTATCAAGAAGCTGGTGGAATTGAAAGAGAAGCGCGTAACTCATTTAACGACGGCACTCACGAACTTTGCTTCCGACCTGGCATCATTGCCGGCAAAAGGGGGCGGGGCGACCCCGGCAGCGTTCAAGGAAATCCTGGACAACTACCGCGAGGTCGATGAGCAGCGTAAGAAGATGGCGAAGGTAAAGAAGGAGATCGAGAAAAACCCCGCGTTGCGCAATGACGAAATGCTCAAGTCATTGCAGCCGCCGATCGGGACGTTCGACCCGAAGTTGACGAAGAAGTTGGCGACGACACATGCCGGCGGAAGCGCGACGTTCGTTTATGTGCGGGATCCGGGCCATGTGACGGTGTTCAACCTGCCTTCTGGAATGGCCCAGCCGGACCTCGAGGGGATTGCTGCGCGGGTGAACAAGCTCAGGCTCTTCGATGCGGCGGCCCACGATGCTGCAGCCTTGGTCGAGAGCTGGGAGAGCACGATCGATAGCCGGTTTTCGATGTAGGGTCCGCGCGAGAGCGGTCCCTCCGGCCAGCGCGATCTGAAGGACGCAATCGGCTCCCGATCTCGGCGGCAGCACGACATCCCGGACTCCAGCCCATCCATCCAAAGTTATGGTAGCGTGACGATGCAGCGCCCGCTTTCCGGCAACGCCTCGACCAGTGTCCGCCCTCGCTGCAGAAGCAGCAGAGGCGATCGGTGGGGGACCAAGGAAGATGTGGGTTCGCGGGCGAGACGCGTCACGGAGTGGGGCACTTGGGCAATGGAAAAGGATCGGCTCGCTGCATTCAGCGATGGCGTGATCGCCGTGATCATCACCATCATGGTCCTCGAGCTGAAAGCGCCGAATGATGTCAGCCTCGGCGCTCTCAAGGGGGCGGCGCCGACCTTCCTCAGCTACGTGCTGAGCTTCGTCTATGTGGCGATATACTGGAACAATCACCATCACTTTCTCTACCTTGTTCGCAGCGTCGATGGCGCGCTGCTGTGGGCAAACATGCACCTGCTTTTCTGGCTCTCGCTGGTTCCCTTTGCGACGAGCTGGCTCGGCGCGCATCCTTCCGCGCCGGTTCCGACGGCGGTTTATGGTGCGGCGCTGCTACTGCCCGCGCTGGCTTGGTACTTGTTGCAAAAGGTGATCATCTGGACGCAGGGCAAGGACGCCGCATTGGCGCGTGCGCTCGGCCGCGACCTCAAGGGCAAGCTGTCGCCCCTGCTCTATATTGCGGGCATCGCGCTGGCATTCGTCGACACGAGACTCTCCGATGCGATCTACGTGGCGGTTGCTCTGATGTGGTTGCGACCCGACACGCGCATCGAGCTGGCGCTGCGGCGCTCCCGCGAGTGATTGATTGCAATGTCAGCGGCCGGCATTCCAATCGAATACGGAGCGGCGGATGAGCCTTGGGGCGTCCGCGGCTTCTACGTGCGCGATCCCTTCGGCAAGCTTGTCAGCGTTCTTGTCCATCGCGACGCGCCGTGAAGCTCGCGACCTTCAACGTCAATGGCGTCAATGGCAGGCTTTCCGTGCTTCTGCGGTGGCTGGCGGAGGCCAAGCCCGATGTCGTCTGCCTACAGGAACTGAAGGCGCCGCCGGAGAGATTTCCGCACGCCGCCATCCGCGAGGCCGGCTACGGCGCGGTCTGGCACGGCCAGAAAAGCTGGAATGGCGTCGCCATCCTCGCACGCGGCTCGGAGCCCGTCGAAACACGTCGAGGCCTGCCGGGTGATTCGGACGACACACAGAGCCGCTATATCGAGGCGGCGATCGACGGCGTGCTGATCGGCTGCCTTTATCTGCCGAACGGCAACCCGGCGCCGGGCCCGAAGTTCGACTATAAGCTGCGCTGGTTTGAGCGTCTGACGCAGCATGCCAAAGACCTCCTGGCGACGGGAGCGCCGGTCGTTCTCGCCGGCGACTACAACGTCATGCCGACCGACCTCGACGTCTATAAGCCCGAACGCTGGATCGATGATGCTCTCTTCCGGCCCGAGGTGCGGGACGCATTCGCTCGGCTCGTCGCCCAGGGCTGGACCGATGCGGTGCGCAAGCAGCATCCGCACGAGCGCATCTACACCTTCTGGGATTACTTCCGGAACGCCTGGGCTCGGAATGCGGGGCTGCGCATCGATCATTTGCTCCTCAGTCGGCCACTTGCGCAGCGTCTGAACGACGCAGGCGTCGACCGCGACGTGCGGGGCTGGGAGAAGGCGAGCGACCACGCGCCGACCTGGATTGAGATCACCGATCCTGCGAAGAAGACAGCGGTCCGTCAGACGGCTACGTGGACCGGCCAGACCGCCCGGCGCGTATCGAAGACAGCGTAACTTGGGGTTCACGTCCCCGATGTGCCGAAACTGAAGCCAGCAAAAATCCGATTGTTCCCGCTGCTTAGCGGCCTAAAGTCCACAGAAACGCCCCAAGGACTTGATCAATCCAGCCTCCCCGCTCCCACCCATAACTCGGAGGAGCTCAACCGTCGGGCCCACGCTAGCCAAGGTGATCAACATGGTAGATGAAACCGGTTGCGCCGCTTTGCTGTCCTCATCGATGCTGACAACACTTCGCCGCGGATCGCCGCGGGCCTGTTCGAGGAGGTCGCAAAGTTCGGCGAGGCGAGTGCGCGGCGTATCTATGGGGATTTCTCAAACCAGCGCTTGAAATCGTGGACAGAGATCCTCCCGAAGTACGCGATCGACCCGCACCAGCAATTCGCCTACTCGAGTGGGAAGAACGCATCCGACATTGCCCTGGTGATCGACGCCATGGACCTTTTGCACAGCGGCCGGTTCGACGGCTTCTGTCTCGTCTCTTCGGATAGCGACTTCACGCGCCTTGCGTCCCGCCTTCGGGAACAGGGCGCCGATGTCTACGGGTTCGGCGAGCAGAAGACCCCAGAGAGTTTCAGGCATGCGTGTCGCAGGTTCATCTACACTGAGAATTTGTTGCCCGAGGCGGAGCCTGCAACGTCCGGGGGAGGCGTCGCACCCAAGGCACTCCAGCCGCCCAGTGCGGCCATTCCCGTCTTGAACAAGGCAATTGCGCAGATGGACACAGAGGACGGTTGGGTGGGCTTGGGCGCGGTAGGTCAACGCCTTGCGAACATCGCCTCCGACTTCGACCCGCGCACCTACGGCTATCGTAAACTCAGCGATCTGGTTCGCAAGACTGCAGCGTTCGACATAGAGCAGCCTGAGGGCCGGGCCATTCGAATCCGGGCAAAGCTGACGCCACCATTCAAGGCCCACTCCAAGGCGACACCGGCGAGCAAACGCCAATGATAATGCACCATGCGGCGCGTCGCCCTTCAAATTTACCGCGCCCCGGACGCGACAGCGCCACTGCACGAAGACATCCCGTTTTAGGGGGGCGCGTGTTCCTGCCGTTGCACAATCCATCGCAGACCATCCCGCATCCGTTGCGGAGGCTTGGGCCAAGTTTAAGCAGCGCACAGCGCACTGATGAAAGGGCGCGACAGCGACTTTCCGTAAAAGGCGTTCAACGTCAGTCAGGCGACGATTTCACGCTTACCTAGTAATCCTGTTCCGTTGCTACTCAGACCCCGTTATCTTGCGCCGACAGTGCTAGTTTGGGGGGACTACACCATGACCCAGGACACGCCGCGGGACACATCGGCCATCAATATCGACGCCGCGCTCGCCAACCCGAGCGCCTACTTCGCCCAGCCCCAGGACGTGCTAACGCATCCCGACCTATCTCGGGAGCTTCAACTGAAGCTCTTGCGTCAGTGGGAGCAGGACGCGCGGGAGCTCGCGGAAGCCGAGAGTGAAGGCATGGGTGGCGGAGAGGAAAGCATGCTGGGGCGAGTGGCCCAGGCGCTCCGCGCGCTCGACCGCCGGTAGGAGACAAGCACGAGCGATGCAGTTGCAAGCGAGCCGATACGGGAGATCGCCAACGACCTGCCGCCGCCATTGACGCGACGCGGCCACCTGGCGACTGATATCGCTTCCATCCGGATCCCTGGTAATGGCAGGTAACTCTGACGCGCCAAATCACTCGGAGCTGCTGGCTCTGACGGCGAGAATCGTCGAGGCGCACGCCACCAAAAATTCTGTCGCTGTAGACGCATTGCCCGGCGTCATCCGGAGCGTCTTCGGCGCCTTGTGTCGGGCTGACGCAAGCGAGGTAGCGGGAAAGCCACGAGAGCCTGCGGTGCCGGTCAACCGCTCGATCCAACGTGACTATCTGGTCTGCCTGGAAGACGGCGCGAAGGTGAAGATGCTGAAGCGCCACCTGAAGCGATTTGGTCTTACGCCTAGCGCGTACCGAGCCAAATGGGGCCTGCCGGCAAGATATCCGATGGTGGCGCCTGCCTATGCGGAGCGCCGCTCGGCGCTCGCGAAGCAGTTTGGTCTTGGCCGAGTGTTGCAGACCAGTAAGAAGGCTGCCGCTCCCGCAAGCGCCGAGACAGCGCAAGCTGCGACGGCTCCGGCGATCAGCGCCCCTAAGAAGCAGGCGCCGAAACCCAAGCGGGCAGCGCAGCAACTGGTCGGGCAACGGCAGCCGAAGCGGGCATCTCGCAGCAAGTAGCCCCATTGTCGCTTTGCGGCGCGAGGCCGCCTGCATTCAGCCGGTGGCGATCTCCCTCGCCTTCCTGATCGGCAGCTTCAAGACCTTGCACAGAGCGTTCAAGTTGACCTCCCGAGGTCGAACCCGATCGCCCTCCCAGAAATATATACTGGCCTGACTGACGCCAACGCGCTCGGCCGCAGTGACCAACTTCGTCATCACCGACCACGGACGCGGAATTCTGCGGACTTGTTCCGATTGACCCTTGGTCGGCATCATGCGTGATGGCTAGCCGACAAAGGGCTTCCGGGCCTCGGCGAGCACATCACGGCACGCGGCCACACGATCCTGGTAGATCCGCACCTTTTCTGGGGACTTGTTAAGGCCCCGTGCCAACTCAAGCGCGTTCAGCGCACGTTCAAGATCAGCATTAGCCTTAATCTCCGCCATCGACTTAGCCACGCCCCATCCCTCCATGACGACCTGCAAGCCCGGTCATCTTAGCGGGCTGAGTCGTGCCAGCAATCTCATTTGCAAACTCCAGCGGGCGACGCTGTGCGCACCGGCAAGCGCCGGCTTCGGCCCTTGACCCCGTCGCCCGTGCCCCGCGTGTGGCGATGATGCCGTTTCGGCACGGCTCTGTCGGCCGCCATCTGGGATCATCGCCCGTCCGTCGACTGAGTGACATTTCTATCGGGGAGAAATTGTGACTTCTCAATCGGGCACCGACATCGCCTGTGCCCGGGTGGGTAAGCGCGGAAGACCCACAAACCAGGTGAACGTGTCGCGTTCCGAATTGCTCCAGAATTTTCGCTCCAAAGCGGCGTTTCCACGTGGCTGCGCAGCCATAACTCCGGAAAATCCAAAGCCATTGCAGCGCAAAAATACGAGCCCGTCATAGGCAATCTGTCCTGCTGCATCGCTTCGCGCGCCAGTCGAGTGGCATGGCGCCTGCGCGCCGCAGAATTCCTTCGCCGCGGGCGCTTCTGGACATGACGGCGTGCACAACGACGGCCCGGCCGCGGCGGCGGAAACGGACGCTGCACCCACCACGCCGGCGCATCCCACGCGACACTCAACCGCCGTGCCGACCCCGACCACGAAAATCAAAATCGGCGCCGCGCGCCTGACAATCCCGCCCGCCCCGTCACGCAAACGCGACGGCGGCCTCCTCCTGCCACTCCTGCGCGGGCACCACGGCGGCGAACAGGAAGCCGTGGCCGGGCAGGTAGACGTCATCGCCCTCCACCGTCGCCGTGCAGCCGCTCTCCTCCAGCGGGCAGACGGTGGCGTAGTCGGCGACACTGCCAACCACCGGCTGGTCCGACAGGTTGAACAGCGCCAGCACGCGGCTGTGGTCGCGGATGCGCTCGAAGCCAATCAGCGGCTTGGGCAAATCCAGCAGGTGCAGGTCGCCCTGCCGCAAGGCCGGCTCCTGCCGGCGCCAGGCCAGCAGGCGGCGACTGAAGCTCAGCACGCTCTCCGGGTCGCCGGCCTGGGCATCGACCGCCAGCGCGGCATGCGCCTGGGGCACGGGCAGCCAGGGCTCCGCACCGGTGAAGCCGGCATGCACCGCCTCGGAATGCCAGGGCATCGGGGTGCGGCTGCCGTCGCGGCCGCGGAACTCCGGCCAGTAGGTGATGCCGAACGGGTCGCGCAGCTCATGCTCGGCCAGTTCCGCCTCCGGCAAACCCAGCTCCTCGCCCTGATACATGATCACGCTGCCACGCAAGGACAGCAGCAGGGCCAGAAGCAGGCGGGCGAAGTTCGGATCGTGGCGGCCCTCGGCCGCCCAGCGGGTCGCCACCCGCTCCACGTCGTGGTTGGAGAACGACCAGCACGCCCAGCCGTCCTGCATGGCCGAGACCTCGGCCAGCAGGTTGCGCAGCCGGTGCCAGTCCAGCCCCTCGCGCAGCGGGCGCAAGGTATAAGCCATGTGCAGGCGGTTCGTGCCGGCGGCGTAGGTCTGCACCCGCTCGAACGCGCCGGGCTGGCTCGATACCTCACCCAGCAAACAGGCGCCGCCATAGCTGTCGCTCAGGCTGCGCAGCCGCTCCAGCAAGGGCAGCGCGTCCGGGTGCAGCATGTCGTGCAGGTGGTGCTGCAGGCTGAACAGCTTCACCGGCACCGTGCCGTTGTGTGGCGCCGGCGGGTTCCTCCGGAGTTGCGCGTCGTGCAGGAAGAAATCGAGTGCATCCAGGCGGAAGCCGTCGACGCCGCGATCCAGCCAGAACCGCGCCGTGTCCAGCAGCTGCTGCACCACCGGTTCGTGACGCAGATTCAGGGTCGGCTGGTGCGAGAGGAAGTGGTGCAGATAGTACTGCCGGCGCCGTGGCTCCCAGCTCCAGGCACTGCCGCCGAACACCGACAGCCAGTTGTTGGGCGGGGTGCCGTCCTCGGCGGGGTCGGCCCAGACATACCAGTCGGCCCGATCGCCCTCCCGCGATCGGCGGCTGGCCTGGAACCAGGCATGCCGGTCGGAGGTATGCGCCCAGACCTGGTCGATCAGCACCCGCAGGCCCAGCCGGTGCGCCTGGGTGATCAGGCGGTCGAAATCCTCCAAGGTGCCGAAGATGGGATCGATCGCATGGTGATCGGCGACGTCGTAGCCGAAGTCACGCTGCGGCGAGGTGAACACCGGGCACAGCCAGATCGCATCGACGTCCAACGACGCGACATACGGCAGGCGCGCGATGACACCGGGCAGATCGCCGATGCCGTCGTCATTGGTGTCGCAGAAGCTGCGCGGGTAGATCTGATAGACCACCGCGCCGCGCCACCATTGGTTGTTGAGGCCTGCGCTATCCAACATCTGTTATCGATACCTCATGCCTGCGGGTACGTCCGGGACGGGGCCTGCAGCAACATCTTTCCGGCACAGCCTACGACGTCGTGAGGACCGTCTCAACAACATTTCCAAGTCTCGCATTGCAGCAAAAGGCTCGTGCGCTGTTGCAGCATCGCGTGGTGCGCGAAAGGTAATCGCACACTGCGACAACCATCACGAGTGAAACGGTCAGGCCCCCCAGCCTTGCGTCATGTCTTACGCCGCAGCGCCCCTCAGGGCGGTCCCGGCTGCCAGCGGACATAGTGGCAGCGCGGCTGCCAGGTAGGCCGACAAAAGTAGCAGGTCCGGTCGGGGCGACAGGCCGGCCGAGGCAGAATCCGCCGCCGCAGCGCTAAAAATCTGCACCGGCACGGATAACGGCTTTCTGCCAGCCTATTCGGCCAGGCTCTGCAATCAATTGCAGATGCCGGTCTCGCTGCGTGGGCGCAGTCTCGGCCGTCTTGCTCGGCACCGCACTCTAACGCGGTGGCACAATCACAGGCGTATCGGGATGGCGTTCGGCGATCTCGCCATAGACGCCACCCCTGTCCGCTGCCCGAGCCGCGGAGGCAGCTGCCCAGCAATCCTAAGCAACGCGACGGCCAGTCCCGTTCAAGACCCTGCCCGACGCCCTTCTGTTGAATTCGCCCAGGCGATCCCGGCCCGGCGCTGCGCGGGGTGCTGCGGCCCTATCAGAAGGCCGGCGTGCAGTGGCTGTATCTGCTGTCCGGGCTCGGGCTGGGCGCGTGCCTGGCCGACGACATGGGGCTGGGCAAGACGATCCAGGTCCTGTCGCTGCTGCTGGTGCAGCGGCAAAAGAGCAACGGCGC
>Ga0209656_10003452_pt1 | contig 10217 bp, 9 predicted proteins | sample BogFormECP12_OM2_FD_188239 | JGI IMG/M metagenome (GOLD analysis project Ga0209656, IMG submission 188239) | Bog forest soil microbial communities from Calvert Island, British Columbia, Canada - ECP12_OM2 (SPAdes) (version 2) | ecosystem: Environmental > Aquatic > Freshwater > Wetlands > Bog ... | reverse complement strand
CGCTCAGCGCCTGCAGCAAGCGCTCGAGTGCCGGCAGGGTGCCCGAAAACTACCGAGCCGTCGCGCGGCTGATCGACCGGCCACCTCACACGGTCATGCACGGTGACGCGCATCCCGGCAACGTCTACTTCCGCAACGGTCAGGCGGGTCTACCGGACTGGCAGGCGGTTCGGCGCGGGCACCCGACCCGCGAATTGGCCTACACCCTGGTCACCAGCATGACCACGGCCGACCGCCAAGCCAGCGAACGTGATCTGCTCGATGATTACCGCCGGGCACTGGCCGCCGGGGGCGGGCCCGAACTGGATCGCGGCGATCTCTGGGACCGGTACCGACAAGGCGCGCTGTACGCCTACGTCGCACCGCTCATAACGGCGGGCATGGGCGGGATGCAGGCCGAAACCATCGCGATGGAAGGGCTGCGACGAGGGGGCGCCGCGCTCGACGATCTCGAGACCGTGCCGCTACTTCAGAAGGCTTTGTGACACAGTCGCCGCCAGACCGTCCAGCGAGACCGCCGATCACTGGCCGCCACGGCGATCCGGGTTGCGGTCTCGCACTTCTCGCCCAGCTCCCCTACGCCGTGGGGGTCAAGCAGCACGACGACTGAGTGCCGATGGCGACCAGCCAATCCTGGCCGTGATGTGATCGCGCACTGTGGCGGCCGCGTCCATATTCTTCAGCGCCCGATCCACTCCGGCGATCATGATCGACATCCGGATGCTGCCCTGGCGTTTAGGGGCCGCCGCGCCAGTGTTCGATGCGGTGATGGTCAGGTGTGAAACCATGTTTCACACCCCATAAGACTGCCTGGGTCCGACTGCCCACGTCTATTTTCCGGTAGATAGTGCGGATGTAGGACTTCACGGTGTTGGGGCTCAGATAGGTCAACCTCGCGACCTCGGCATTGCTCTTGCCCTGGGTAATGAGGGCCAGGATCTCCGACTCTCGATCGCTGAGCCCTTCACCGCGGCCGGGCCAGTCGAGTCCGACGGCGCTGCGGGCCCGCAGCGGCGCCTCGCTGATGACGGTCTCTCCGGCGTGCACCGCCTCCAACGCGGCGACCAACTCTCGTGCTGGCAGCGTCTTCGATAAGTAGCCGTGCGCTCCATGCTGCTGCGCGCTGGCGATGAGGTCCGGGTGAAAGTTCCAGGTATAAACCACAACTCGGTGTGCGCGCGGATTGGCAACAAGAGTTCCGATCTCTTCGTGATCGGATTCCGGTTGGGCGAACGAGTCGTACAAGACAATGTCGACAGCGTCGTCGACGGGCATAGTCGAGTCGAGTTCGGCGACGACCACGCGGTCGCGGTACCGGTCGAGCATGTTGGCCACCCCCTGCACGACCACGTCGTAGTCGTCGACGAGCGCCACGGTGATCGGACTGCTCGCGGGTGAGGGCATGCCCCGAAACTTACCTCCCTAGGGGTGTATTTCCACCCCCCTTAAGGGTGTTCGACTGAGGTCAGGTCGAGCAACCGCCCGACCGATCCGATATCCAAGCGCACAGTCGCCCCACCAGAAAGGCTCATCATGATCATTCTCGGACTCATCCTGCTCATCGCCGGATTCCTGCTCAAGATTTCGATCCTGTGGACCATCGGAATCATCCTGCTCGTTGTTGGCGCGATTCTGGCGATCCTGGGGTCAACGGGACGGGCGGTCGGCGGCCGCCGCCACTACTTCTAACCGTCGCCCGTCCGCTGCCCGGTGCGGGTGCGCAGGTTCACCGCCGGGCGCTGCTCACACATGGACATCTACCTGGACAACCAAGAAAGTAGGAGCAAGAAATGCCTGTTTGGGGATGGATTTTGATCGCGGCGAGTGTCGTGATTGCCGCCGTGTTGATCGTCGCCGCACTGTCGGCGACCCGTCGCAGGAGAACCGAGCGACTCAAAGAGCGGTTTGGCCCCGAGTATGAGCGGACCGTATTCGAGGCCGGAGAACAAAAGGCGGCGGAGAAAGAGCTTGCCGCCCGGGAGCGAAAGCGAGACGCGCTCGTCATACTCCCGTTGACGCCTGAGTCGCTGGACAAGTACGCCGACCGCTGGCAGATGGTGCAAACAGCATTCGTCAACAATCCGTCGAGCGCAGTGGGCGACGCGGACCGGCTCGTGACCGAGGTCATGCGCGAGCGCGGTTACCCCGTCGACGATTTCGACCAGCAGGCGGCCAACATCTCGGTCGACCACCCGACGGTCGTCGAGAACTACCGAGCCGCTCACGCCATCCATCTCTCGCAGCAGGAGGGCGATATCGGCACAGAGGAGCAGCGACAAGCGTTCGTTCATTACCGCGTGCTCTACGAGAAGTTGCTCGAGACAGAGAAGGCCAACGACACCTCACAGGAGGCAAGCGCATGACAACCCGCGATCAACACACCGAGGCGTTATCGCGAGTTCTTCGAGCGGCTGCTCGCGGTGTGGGATCGCGACAAGGTCACCAATAGAAGAGGAGGACGCACCGAGCATCGCTGCCACCAAGCCGTGGCGGCGATGCGCTTTGCGTTCGACCCTCATGCGGCCGCGAACGCCACCACGAGGCGCTGCTGTTCCCAACATGTTCCAACCGGCATGAAAACGGCCCCCGGAGACGCCTCCGGGGGCCGTTTCGGCTGGTGCCCTTAGTCAGTTCTGGTCGAACAAATCGTGGCCAGAGAAACGGAATTATACTTTTGTGGCTGATGTGAATGATGATCTATGTGCGCCCGCGCCCCAGCGACGGAGGATCACTGGCCGCCTGCGAGCTGAAGTAGTTGAGCACTATGGGCGTGGCATGAGCAGCCGGCGCGTGGCGATCACGTTGGGGCTCCGACGTACGACCGTACTGGAGGTCTTGAAGGTCGCCGGCGTCGAGGTCAGGCCGCACGGGCGAAGGTACTAGGCCGCCGCGGTTCCGGACCGCGTCCCGGCACCACTGGCACCGGGGCGGACGACCACGATTGCATGCTGTCGAGGCTAAGTGGTCCGACGAGATGGCCTCCCAACGGTGTGAATGCTGGATAATGGCGTCGTGAACTCCAACGACGCGGCCGCCTCGGTTCCGGACCCGCCGTCGGCCACTGAGGTCAAGACCACTGTGCGGCTGATCGAACCGCTGCGCAAGCTCATCAACCCCAAGGCGTACGGGATCGACAGTGTGCCAAAACGCGGTGCTCTGCTGGTCGGCAACCACACGGTGCTGGGGGTGCTCGACTTGCCGCTGATTTGTGCGGAACTGTGGGAGCGCGGACGGATCGTGCGGGCGCTGGGCGATCACGCCCAATTCAAGGTGCCGGGTTGGCGCGACATGCTGAAGAGCTGGGGCGTTGTCGAGGGCACTCGGGCGAACTGCGCTGAGCTGATGCAACGCGGCGAGCTGATCCTGGTCTTTCCGGGTGGCGGGCGTGAGGTGGCCAAGCGCAAGGGTGAGCGCTACAAGCTGGTGTGGAAGAACCGGATGGGGTTCGCCCGTATGGCGATCCAATACGGCTACCCGATCATCCCGTTCGCGTCGGTGGGCGCCGACGATGCCGTCGACATCGTTGTCGACGCCGACAATCCGCTACTGGCCCCCGAGCGGTTGTTCGTCGAAAAGATACTGGGCAGCCCGGACTCGTGGCCCCTCTGGCGCGGCATCGGGCCGACGCCCATTCCGCGGCCCGAACGCCAGTACTACTGGTTCGGCGAGCAGATCCAGACCACTTCGGTGAGGAGTTGCCACAACGACGACACCACGGTGCGCGAGGTGCGGGATTCCACCAAGACCGCGGTCGAGTACGGCATTCAGTTCCTGCTCGACGAGCGGGAACACGATAAAAACCGCTCGCTGATCGGTCGGCTGCTGGGACCGGAGCACCGCTGAGTCGAAAGACCGCTCGCCGTATGGGCGTCCAGCAGCGTCGGCGCCGCTTCGAGGCGACACATCCGAAGTCGGGCAGATGGGGATCGAGCGGGTTGTCAGCTAAGCGGGAGCCGTGCAGCCGTGAGGCGTGCAGGCCCGCGGCCGTCACCAGTCCTGCAGTGCCGCGAAATCCCACTCCCATTGCGCGCCGGCCTTTTCGTCGATCCAGACGATTCCGGCGCCAGGCCGATTTGGTGTTTGGCCTCAAAGGACACCGTCGGCGAGCCCGGCCTCAACTACAAGCTGCGACTACAAGCCCGCCGCCCTCGGCCCACTCGGCTACCCAACCCAAATAACCGGGCGCAAACTACGTCTCGAGGACATCTGTCAACGATGTCCTTGAGACACGACATTTCAACTTGGTAGCGGGGAATCCGCAGGAGGCGGCGAGCGCGACGGTCAGCGAGGCAACGCCGAGTACACGTTGACCAGAGGTCTTGGGCCACGGCGCCTGCGCCTCAATTCTGAATTTTTCGTCACAACCTAATGACTGAGGCTATCATCATGAGTAAGGCTATCGTCAGTCTTTTGAAAGCTGAGGAGGGGCCAGCGCAACGAGCCGGATCAGCCACGTCGAACCGGCCGGCGCGGGTGGCGGCCTTGAACGAGCCCATCCCCACGTCGGCTGCTTGGGTGATTTACAGCACGGGCACGTTTATCTTGCCGGTGGCGATCAACCTTGCGCGGCGTTGATCAACGCCGCGCGAGTGCGCTGCTTGCGCCGCTCAAGGCGGCTCTGTGTTCCCCGCCGCCCCTCGGTCATGCATAGACCTCCGTGTCGATGTGGTCGGTGCACGAGTCTAGCAGAAATCCTCAATTATGAGTATTTCGTCAAGAGGTCTTGACGCCGGCGCTTGAGTAAGTGACGATATCGTCAGTCGATCGAGGAGACACCGTGACACCACACGCAGACGCACACAAAGACCTGCACAGCGAGCAGGGCGCCGTGCGCGGGGAGCACCCCGGGCGCTCCCGCAACCCCCTGATCAAGGTCCGCGATCTGGCCTGGCTGGAATTCGAGAAACCAGACCTGGTCCGCGCGGAAGCCTTCGCGCGGGCGTTCGGGTTCACGACGGTGCTGCACACGGCCGACGAGCTTCAGCTGCGTGGAACGGATGCCCTCTCACCTTGCGTGATCATCCGGCGCGGGCCGCGGTCGCGGTTCGTCGGCACCGCGTTCGGCGCCGATGACCGGGCCGACGTCGACCGGCTGGCCAGCGCGACCGGCGCCAGAACGCGGACTCTGCCGGAGCGGATTGGCGGGGTCGCGGTGGACCTCACCGATCCGAATGGGATTCCAGTTCGCGTCGTCGCCGGCACGCACGAGCCGGCTGGCTTGCCCGCGCAACAGCCGCACACCTTCAACTTCGGGCATGAGTTGCGGCGCACCAACGCCACGCAGCGCCCTCCGCGCGAACCGGCCCGCGTGCAGCGGTTGGGACATGTCGTGCTGCAGAGCACGAAGTACATCGAGACACTGAACTGGTACCTCGACCACATCGGGCTGATCGTCAGCGACTTCATGTACTACCCCGGCCAGCGCGACCGCGGCCCGGCGATGAGCTTCATCCGCTGCGACCGCGGCTCGACGCCCGCCGACCACCACACGCTGGCACTGGCGTTGGGCCCGTCGAACCGCTATGTGCACTCCGCGTATCAGGCATGCGATCTGGACGCGATCGCGGCGGGCGGTGAATACCTGCGCGAGTTGGGGTATCACCGGTCGTGGGGGATCGGCAGGCACATCCAGGGCAGCCAGATCTTCGACTACTGGCGCGATCCCGACGGATTCCTGGTCGAGCACTTCAGCGATGGCGACATGTTCGACAACACCCTCGAACCGGGATGGGCGCCGTTCACCGCGTCCGGTCTGGCCCAGTAGGGACCACCGGTTACCAAAGATTTTCTCGGCATCACACCCAGCCGGGAAGCAGTTCACGAACTGCGGTCGATGCTGACCGCGATCCGTGACGACAACGAATTCGACATCACCCGACTCCGGGGACTCCTGAAAGTGGCACGCTCATGACTATTTCCATCTACCACACGGCCGATGGCTGGTGGGCCGGCACGCCTGACACCGCGGCCAAGGTCGACACCGACGCAACGACGACGGCGCAGCTGTTGGCCGACCGCCCGCCGATCGATCGGGCCGCCGCGAGCACCGAGACGGTGCCGGTGACCAGCCTCGAGCTGCTGTCACCGGTGACCGAGCCGTGCCGCGTCGTTGCCCAGATGACCAACTTCGCCTCGCACGTGAAGGACACCGGAGGGGACCCGAAAAAGGTGCCGCTCACGTTCTTTCGCAAGGCGTCGGGCTCGATCGCCGGGCCTGTCGATGACATCGTCAAGCCGGCTCATGTCCGACTGCTCGACTACGAGGTGGAGATCGGTTTGGTGATCGGCCGCGACATGCCCGTCGGCACCGCGATCACCGCCGACAACCTGGCTGACTACGTTTGCGGGCTCGTGGTGACCAACGACGTGTCGGCGCGCGACGTGCAACTGACGAAAACCCAGTTCTACGAATCGAAGTCGTATCCGACGTTCACACCCATCGGGCCCGCGCTGGTGCTGCTTGACGCCGACGAGCTGAACCGCTTCGGCGAACTGCGCCTGAAGCTGCGCGTCAACGGCGAACTGCGGCAAGACAGCACGGTCGACGGCGACATGATCTATCGGCCCGTCCAGGCCGTTGCGGCACTGGCGCGGTTCCAGCAGCTGTCCGTAGGCGATCTAGTGATCACGGGCACTCCCGTCGGCACTGCCCTGTCTGCGCCGCCGAAGCCGGTGCAGAAGCTCGTGGGTCTGCTGCCGGACGACGTCAAGTGGAAGATGTTCTTCTCCGGCCAGGCCAAGAACACCAAGTACCTGCACGACGGTGATGTCGTCGAGGCGACCATCGCCACCGACGACGGCAAGATCGATCTCGGCACGCAACGCAACGTGGTCAGGTACGCATGACCGAGAACCCGAACTTCGTCCCGGTGGTGATCGTCGGCGCGGGGCCGACCGGGATCACCGCGGCAACGAAGCTTGCGCAGTACGGCGTCGACTGCCTCGTCCTCGACCGCTGGGAGGACGTCTACCCGCAGCCGCGTGCCGTTCATCTCGACGACGAAATCTACCGGTTATTGGCCGGACTGGGCATTGCTGATGAGTTCGCGGCGATCTCCCGACCGGCGCGTGGTCTACAGCTGCGGGACCGAAACGCGCGGGTAATCGCGGAGTTTCGCCGGGAATGCGCCGAAAGCGCCAACGGCTTCCCGCAGGCCAACATGTTCGACCAGCCGGAATTAGAGGCGCTGTTGCGGGCGAACCTGAAGCGCTACCCGCACGCTGTCCTCCGGGGCAATGCCGAGGTGACCGAAGCCGTTCAAATCGGCGCCGACAGAGTACAGGTCACGTTCACCGATCGGGTCAGCGGCGAGGAGCACCGCGTAGAGACGCGGTACCTGCTCGGCTGCGACGGCGCCAACAGCCTGGTCCGCACCGCGATCGGCGCCTGCATGGAAGACCTGAAATTCCAGCAGCGCTGGCTCGTGGTCGATGTGGCGACGACCGCAGAGCTGAATCAGTGGGAGGGGGTCCACCAGGTGTGCGATCCGCATCGAGCGGCCACGTACATGCGGATCGGCGATACCCGCTACCGGTGGGAGTTTCGGCTTCTGCCGGACGAGACGGCCGACGACTACAACACCATGGCGGCGCTTTACCCGCTGATCCGGCCGTGGGTGGAAGGCATTGCGCCAGAACAGCTGGAGCTCGTGCGCGTCGGCGAGTACACGTTCCGCGCACAGGTGGCGAACCACTGGCGCCGTGACAACATCTTCATTCTTGGCGACGCTGCGCACCTGACACCGCCGTTCATCGGCCAGGGCCTGTGCGCGGGGCTGCGCGACGCGATGAACCTCGCGTGGAAGCTTGCCGGCGTGGTCAACGGTTGGTTGCCCGAGAGTGTGCTTGACACGTATGAGCAGGAGCGTATGCCGCACGCGCGGTACATGATCCGGTTCGCGCTGGCGATGGGCACGGCGATGACGGCGGGCGGAGAGGCAGGCAATCTGCTCAGGCGTGTGGTGGTTCCGCGCCTGGATCTGATTCCGGGGGTGAGGGAGAAGATCGTCGACAGCACGACGCCCGCGTTGCACAACAGCGAGCTGGTAATGAAATCACCCGGACGACGGCAACTGGCGGGCCGGCTGTGCCCGAATCCTGTTCTGCTCGACGGCAAGCGTCTCGACGCGGTGGTCGGCGCCACGTTCGCGGTGATCACGTCGGCTCTGCTCAACCCGTCCCAGCAGGACGAGATGACTCGCCGCGGCGCCGTCGTCGTGACGGCTCATCCCGGCACGGAACTGTCCCTCTGGCTGCAGGCCGGTCGGGCCAGGGCCGCGGTAGTGCGGCCGGATCGGACGGTGATGTGCGCCGGCCGCGACGTAGCTGAAGTCTGCCGCGCGGTACCGGTTTTCGCGCCACCCGCCGATACCGGCGCTGATGCGTAGGCCCGCCGACGTCCCGGCCTACGAACCGGACCTGTATTCGACGCAGGCGATCGTCGACCCGCATCGGCACTATGCGGGCTGCGGCGACTCGGTCCGGTGGTATGGCTGACCAAGCAGCGGGTCTACGTCCTGCCGCGCTACGCCCAGTGCAAGGCGGTGCTACGCGACGACACGACGTTCATCTCCGGCGAAGTGGTCGGGCTGAACCGGATCTTCAGCAGGCTGTCTCGCGGCACAACGCTCAACAGCGACTGCGACGAACACGACCAGCGGCGCAAGCTCGTCGCGCACCGGCTGTTGCCGCGGGCGTTGCGGACGATGAGCGACGTCGTCACGGACCGGGCGGAGCAGCTCGTCGACGCGGCCGTACGACGTCAGAGCGTGGACGGCGTCGAAAACCTGGCCACCGCACTGCCGGCGAACGGGTACATCGGATCGAAGTGAAAGTCCACGGCGGTGTTCATCGGGCCTGAGCCCCCATTCCAAAATGCACGATCGCCGACTGGTTCTTTCAACGTTCGCCACTCTTGGGCCAGCCAGGTTGGTTCAATGGCGCTGGCAGCGGCGACGCGGGCGTCAGGACCCGGTTCCACCGACCCGCATCGACAATTCGGAGGAGGTCTCGTGAGCGTTCCACAGGATTACCCAGACCGGCCGGTTGCCGTGATCGGCGCCGGGACATTGGGCCGTCGCATCGCGCTGATGTTCGCCACCCGGGGAGGACTTGTCCGCATCAACGCTCGGCGCGCGGAGAAAGGCGCTGCGGCCGTGGACTTCGTCGAGCAGCAGATCGGCGGCCTCTCGGGCACGCACCCCGGGTGGTGGGCGCGCGGACGGGCCGAATACGTCGCGCGCTTGGAGGACGCCGTTGCGGGTGCATGGCTGGTGATCGAGTCGGTCCCCGAGCGGCTGGAGCTGAAGCAAGAAATCTTTGCGCAATTAGAGTCCGCCGCCCCGCGCGACGCGATCCTCTCGTCGAACTCCTCATCGTATGCAAGCCGATTGATCGTGGCTGGTCTGTCGACGACCGACCGGATGCTCAATACGCACTTCTACATGCCACCGACACAGATCGCAGTGGATGTGATGTCTTGCAGCAACACCTCTCAGGAGGTGCTGGACTTCGTCTTGGAGACCTTCCCTGAGTACGGGCTGCGTCCCTTTCTGGTACGGCGCGAAAGCACCGGATTCATCTTCAACCGAATCTGGGCCGCGATCAAACGGGAAGCGCTCGATGTTGTTGCCGGCGGGGTCTCCACACCGGATGATGTCGACGAGATGTGGAAGCTGATGTTCGGGACGGAGATTGGGCCGTTTCGTGCGATGGACCAGGTAGGCCTCGACGTCGTTTACGACATCGAAGAGCACTATGCCGCGGAAAACCCGACGCTGCCAGCCGGCCCGCGAAATCTACTGCGCCATTACCTTGACGCCGGCAAGCTCGGTGTCAAGACCGGCGAAGGCTTCTATGCCGATTACCCCAAACCCAAACCGCAGAACTGACCGGCCGGCTGGACCTGCGCTGTCACTAGAACCGCCGGGCGGCACGCCAGCACGCCAACACCGAACTGGCACGCCAGATCCACGTCGCGACAAAGGAACTGCACCGCCACGATGTCGGCCAATCTCCCCCGACAAGGGGGCGCGGTCAGAACATTCAGAAGATTATGTGTTGCACCCGCGGACGCCTGGTCATCACCGACGGAAAAGGTATCGCACGACGGACAGCAACACGGTCGCCACGACCGAGACCAGAAGCATCGAGATCAGCGGGATGTAGATCCGCACGTTTTCGCGTTCGATCCGGATATCACCGGGAAGGTAACCGAA